>Ga0079224_100017177_pt1 | contig 10190 bp, 7 predicted proteins | sample Stecom2015_FD_80414 | JGI IMG/M metagenome (GOLD analysis project Ga0079224, IMG submission 80414) | Agricultural soil microbial communities from Utah to study Nitrogen management - Steer compost 2015 | ecosystem: Environmental > Terrestrial > Soil > Agricultural land | place: USA: Utah... | reverse complement strand
GCGTTCGCCTCGTCGACCGTGCCGTAGGCGGCCACCCTGAGGTCGTCCTTGGGGACGCGCTTGCCGCCGAACAGCGCGGTGCTCCCCTCGTCACCGGTGCGCGTGTAGATCTTCATGGCCGCAGGATAGCCGCTCCGAGCGCCGGTGACGGGCCGAGCGGCGCCGTGGCGGGCCGACCGGCCCACGGACGGACCGGCGGGCGCGACCGGCCTCGCGGCGCCAGAGCGCGGTCGGAGCGCCGGCGAGCGGCCGCTCAGTCGGCCGACGCCACCGCGGCGCCGAAGCGTCGCTCCACGTACTCGTCGAGCATGCGGTTGAAATCGCTCACCAGCGTGGGGCCCTGCAGGGTGGCCACGAGCTCGCCGTCCTGGTAGACGGGCGCGCGCGGCGACTCGCCGGCGCCCGGCAGGCTGATGCCGATGTCGGCGTGCTTCGACTCGCCGGGGCCGTTCACCACGCAGCCCATCACCGCGACCTTGAGGCCCTCGACCCCGGGGTAGCGCTCCTTCCAGGCGGGCATGCGCTCCTTGAGGTACGCCTGGATGTCGCGCGCCATCTCCTGGAACAGCGTGGAGGTGGTGCGGCCGCAGCCGGGGCAGGCGGTGACGCTGGGCGCGAAGCGCCGGAGCCCCAGCGCCTGCAGCACCTCCTGGGCGATCTCGACCTCGCGCTCGCGCGGGGCGCCCGGGTCGGGGGTGAGCGACACGCGGATGGTGTCGCCGATGCCCTCGGCGAGCAGCGGTGCCAGCGCGGCCGTGCTGGCCACCGTGCCCTTGACCCCCATGCCGGCCTCGGTGAGGCCCAGGTGCAGCGGGTAGTCGCAGCGCGCCGCCAGGCGCCGGTAGACCTCCCACAGGTCGCGCACCTCCGACACCTTGGCGCTGATCACGATGCGGTCGTGGGGCAGGCCGTGCTCCTCGGCCAGCTCGGCCGACAGCAGCGCCGAGGCGATCATCGCCTCCATCAGCACGTCGTGGGCCGAGCGCGGCTGGGGGCGGCGGGCGTTCTCGTCCATCATCCGCGTGAGCAGCGCCTGGTCGAGCGAGCCCCAGTTGACACCGATGCGCACGGGCTTGCCGTGCTCCTTGGCGACCTCGACGATGGTCAGGAAGTTCTCGTCGCGGCGGCGGCCGGGCCCCACGTTGCCGGGGTTGATGCGGTACTTGTCGAGGGTGCGGGCGGCCCCTTCGTGCTCGGTGAGGAGCTTGTGGCCGTTGTAGTGGAAGTCGCCGACCAGGGGCACGTCGATGCCCAGGTCGTCGAGGCGCGCGCGGATCTCGGGCAGCGCCCGCGCCGCGGCGGGGTCGTTCACCGTCACGCGCACGATCTCGCTGCCGGCGCGCGCCAGCTCGGCGACCTGCGCGGCGGTGGCGGCGGCGTCGGCGGTGTCGGTGTTGGTCATCGACTGCACCACCACCGGGTGCCCGCTGCCGAGGGGCACGCGGCCGACGTAGGTGGTGGGGGTCGAGCGTCTGAGCGAGAGCTCCATCGCTCCCGAGTCTACATCCGCCGCTCCGCGCCCCCCGGTTCGGCTGGCGGCGCGCGCCCAGACGCCGTCGGAGGCCACGCCCCACGCGACGTCTGCGCCCCTGGCGCTCTGTGAACTGGTGCTACGATGCGCGCAACATGCTCGTGACGCGAGAACAGCTCGAACGCAACGAGCGCCAGGTCCTGGCGCCGTACGCTGCGCTGGCCGCCGAGTCGCGCGGGCGCACCCACCCCGAGAGCGAGAGCGCCTACCGGACCGCGTTCCAGAAGGACCGCGACCGCGTGGTGCACACCAGCGCCTTCCGGCGCCTGGAGTACAAGACCCAGGTGTTCGTCAACTACGAGGGCGACTACTACCGCACGCGCCTCACCCACACCCTCGAGGTGGCGCAGGTGGCCACCAGCATCGCCCGCGCGCTGGGCCTCAACGAGGACCTGGCCGAGACCATCGCGCTGGCCCACGACCTGGGGCACCCGCCGTTCGGCCACGCCGGCGAGAAGGCGCTCGACGAGCTGGCCAAGGCGGTGGGCGGCTTCGACCACAACCGCCAGAGCCTGCGCATCGTCACCAAGCTCGAGCGGCGCTACCCCGGCTTCCCGGGCCTCAACCTCACCTGGGAGACGCTCGAGGGGATCATGAAGCACGAGACCGAGTACGACGTGCCCGACCCCTCCTGGGAGCCCGACGTGCAGCCCACCCTCGAGGCGCAGGTGGTCAACGTCGCCGACGAGGTGGCCTACAACGCCCACGACCTCGACGACGGCCTGCGCTCCGGCCACCTCTCCCCGCAGCAGGTCGCGGAGGTGCCGCTGGTCGGCGAGCTGATGGAACGCCTGGGCCTGAACCCCGAGCGCTTCGACACCGGCCAGCGCTACGTGCTGATCCGCGAGCTGCTAGGCGACGTCATCACCGACGTGGTGCAGGCCACCCACCAGCGCCTGCTCGACCACGGCATCGGGACGCTGGCCGACGTGCGCGCCGCCCCCACCAAGCTGCTAGCGCCCTCCGACGCCATGGGCACGATGCTCGCCGAGCTGAAGAGCTTCCTGTACCAGAACTTCTACTTCCACCATCGCCTGATCCGCATGACGCGCAAGGCGCACCAGGTGCTGGAGCGCATCTACCACGCGTACCTGGACACCCCCGACATGCTGCCCCCGAACGTGGCGCAGCAGGTCGCCGAGCTGGGGCTGGAGCGCGCCGTCACCGACTACATCGCCGGCATGACCGACCGCTACGCCAACGAGGAGTACCGGCGCCTGTTCGACCCGATGTCGCTGACCTGAGCGAACGCTCGGGGGCCTTAGCGTCAGGCGTGACGAGGGGCCCGCGGGCGCGCCGTCCTCGACGCACCCGCGGGCCCCTCGCGTCGGCTCCGCCTTCAGAACGCCGCGCGCGCCGCGCCGATCAGGTCGCCGGTGTCGGGGTCGCGCAGCCACGCCACCTCGTAGCCGCCGCGCAGCACGCGCACCATCGCCCAGGGGCTGGTCAGCGCCTGGGTGGTGCTGGCGCCGGGCGCCGGCGCGGTGAAGCGCACGTCGACGTACAGCTCGCCGTTCTCCTCGGCCGCGCGCACCACCTCGATGCCGTAGCCGCCCGAGCTCTGCTGGCCCACGAACAGCGCCACCACCGTCTCGCGCTGGAAGTCCAGGCGCGGCACGGGCGGCACCGTGAGCTGGTTGCCGTAGGCGCGGTTCCACAGCGACAGCAGCTCGGCCTGCGAGGTCACGAGCTGGTAGCTGCGGCCGTCGAAGCCCGCCGCCTGGTTGCCCTGCGCCAGGACCTCCCAGGTGAGCTCCTGGGGCGCCGGGCGGAAGGCGCCCTCGTCGGTGCCGATGGTGGCCTGCACGTAGACCCCGGTCCGGCGCTGCTCCGCGAGGCCGTCGACCGCGTGCGCCGGTAGCGCGTCGGCGGGCAGGAAGGCCAGCGCCACCGGGCGGCCCTCCGCGCGGATGGCATCCTCGAGCATGCCGGCCTCGGCGCTGCTCAGCTCGCCCAGGCCGCGTAGGCGGTTGAAGAGCGGCCGCGGCACCACGCGCGCGACGTTGCCGGGGGTGCCGTCGGCGACCAGCAGCAGGAAGCTGGAGCCGTCGAAGTAGACCACCTCGTCGACGTCGAGGTTCACGCGTAGCTGCATGTCGGTGGTGAAGGGGATGCGGCTCACCTCGATCGCCGGGCGCTCGAGGGGTTCGACGCTCTGGCGGAGGTACGGCTGGCCGTTCACGAGCAGCGCCCCCTCGACCGCGTAGCGGTCGGTCGGCCGCGCGTCGCGCTCGGGCTGCGTCAGCACCAGGGCCTCGCCGTCCGCCGGCAGCTCGCCCGGGTCGCCGAAGAAGTGCGACAGGCGGGCGTCGAGCGTGCCGTACAGGTACAGGTCGTGCATCCTCACGGTGGGTCCCGGCGCGCAGGCGGCCAGCAGGGCGAAGAGGGCGGCGAGAGGCAGGGCGAGACGGTGCATGCGTACCTCCAGGCAGCATGCTAGCAAAGCGCGTGTGAGGCGCGGTCGGCACCCGCCGGCGCTCAGGCGCGCCGCGGTGCGCCCTGCTATGCTCCGGCCGTGTCCAGCGGCCCTCGCGTCCTGATACTCTCAGCCTCCATCGGCGGCGGCCACGTCGCGGCGGGGCGCGCGCTCCACGCCGCCTTCGAGGAGCGCGGGGTCGAGACGACCCACGTCGACCTGCTCGAGCACACCGCCCTCCCCTTCCGGCGCCTCTACCGCCAGGCCTACTTCGACCTGGTGCGCACCGTCCCCGACCTGGTCGAGTGGATCGGGCGCCGCTTCGACCGCCCCAGCGAGCAGACCAACCTGCAACGCCGGCTGCGGGCGCGCGCGGTGCGGCTCCTGTCGTACGAGGTGCCGCGGCTCATCGACCGCTACCGGCCCGACGTGGTGGTGCACACCCACTTCCTCGGCGCCGAGATCATCAGCGGCCGCATGCGCCGCCACCGCCCGCTGCCCCAGGCCGTCGTGATCACGGACTTCTTCGCCCACGCCTTCTGGCTGCAGCCGGGGGTGGCGCGCTACTTCGTGGCCTCCGGGGAGGTGAAGGCGCAGCTCGTCAGCGCCGGCGTCGACGAGCCGCGCGTGCGCGTCACGGGCATCCCCATCGACCTGCGCTTCAGCGCGCTGCCGCCCCGCCCCGAGCGCCCCGCCGCCCGCGACAAGGAGCGGCTGCTGGTGCTGGCGGGCGGCCTCGGCGCCGACCACCTGCGCACGATCCTCGAGCAGCTCAAGGGGTTCCGCTGGCCGCTCCACGTGACGGTGGTGTGCGGCCGCAGCAGCGAGCTGACCAGCGTGGCGCGCGACGCGGTGGCCGAGAGCGAGGGGCCGGTGACGTTCGAGGTGCTGGGCTTCGTGTCGGAGATGCCGGAGCTGATGGCCTCGGCGGACCTCGCCATCACCAAGCCGGGCGGGCTGACCTCGAGCGAGGCGCTCGCCGCCGGCCTGCCGCTGATGCTGGTCAGCCCCTACCCGCTACAGGAAGAGGTGAACGCCAACGTGCTGCTCGAGAACGGGACCGCGGTCCGCGTGGAGCCGCTGTCGACCCTGAGCCACAAGCTGCGCAGCCTGCTGGAGGAGCCCGAGCGGCTCGCGAGCATGCGCGCCGCCTGCGCGCGGCTGGCGCGCCCCGACTCCGCCCGCACGGTCGCGAGCATCGTCCTCGACGAGCTGGTGCCGCCCGCCGGCCGCGCGCCCGCCCCCGACGGAGCGCCGACGGCGTGAGGGCGCCGCTTCCCCCGCTCGGCTGCGGGCTCGTGGCCGTGCTGCTCGCCTGCGCCCTCCTGACCGTGGCCGGCTGGGCGGGCGCCCAGTCGCCGGCCGCGGCCGCGCCGGGCGGCATCAGCGCCGCCGCCGGCGAGGTGCTGAGCGTCGACGTGCTGGTGTACGGCAGCGAGCCCGAGGCCATCGCGGCCGCGGTCGCCGCCGCCGAGGAGGGCGCGCGCACGCTGCTGGTCACGCCCGCCGCGCGCCTGGGCGGGCTCTTCGTGCTGGGCGAGCTCAACATGCTCGACCTGCGCACCCAGCCGTTCAACTACCAGCGGGGGCTGTTCGACCGCTGGTGGCGCCGCGTGGGCCACGACGAGGCGTTCGACGTGCCGCGCGCCGAGCGCGCCTTCGAGGAGCTGCTCCACGCCGCCGGCGTGGCCGTGTGGCGCGAGGTCGGGCCCGTCACGCCCCTGCTGCGCGGGCGCGACCTGGTAGGCGTGCGGCTCGAGGCGCTCGACGTTGAGGTGCGCGCCGCGCAGGTGATCGACGGCAGCGCCGACGCCGACCTCGCCGCCGCCGCCGGCGCCCCCTTCGACCTCGGCTTCGAGCGCTTCGGCGTGCACCAGCGTATGGCCGACACGCTGGTGCTGCGCGTCGTGGGCGTCGACTGGGACGCGCTGCGGCGCGGGGTGCAGGCGCGCGGGCGGAGCTACGCCATCGCCAAGGCGGCGGTGGCGTGGGGCCACTTCGGGGGCGTGCCTGCCGCCTACCAGCCGCAGCGCGAGGGGGTCAGGCTGCGTGGCCTGAACCTCGGCCTGCAGGAGGACGGCAGCGTGCTGATCAACGCGCTGCTGCTCTACGGCCTCGACCCGCTCGACCCCGCCAGCCTCGCCGCTGGCCGCGAGCTCGGCCTGGCCGAGGCCGAGGGGATGGTGGCGTACCTGCGCGAGCACGTGCCCGGCTTCGCCGACGCCCGCCTCGCCGGCGCTGCCCCCGAGCTGTACGTGCGCGAGTCGCGCCACCTGCACGCCGACTGCGTGCTCAGCGCCGACGACGTGCTCGACAGCGTGGTCACGCCGTTCGACGTCGCGGCCGGCGGCTACCCGCTCGACGCGCAGACCTACACGCCGCACGACTCCGGCTACGTGTGGGGCACGCCCGACGTCTACGGCGGGCGCCTGTGCATGCTCGTGACCGAGGCGGTCGAGGACCTGTGGGTGGTGGGCCGCAGCGCCGGCTTCGACCCCATCGCCTTCTCCAGCGCGCGCGTGGTGCCGTTCGGCATGGCGATGGCGGAGGCGGCGGGGGTGGCGGCGGCGCAGGCCGTCGAGCGCGGCGTGCGCGCCCGCGACGTGGCGCTGGACGAGGCGGCCATCGTGGCGGTGCGCGCGCGCCTGGCTGCGCGCGGCGCTTACCTGCCCGAGCTGCGGCCGCGCGCGGCGGTGGGCCCGACGCGCCACCCGCACTACCGCGCCTACCGGCTGATGCTATCTCGCGGCCTGGCGGTCGGCGGCTACGAGAACGAGCCCGGCCTCGACCATCCGATGACCACCCTCGGCTTCGCCTACCTGCTGAGCAACGTCGCGACGCGCTTCCACCTCGACCCCGCGCACGGCGACGCGCTGGTGGCGGCCGCGCTCGCCAGCGGCCCGGCCGAGGCGCCCCTGAGCGCCCCGGCGGCGGCGCGCCTCGTGGAGGTGGCGGCCTGCCGGCTGCTCGCCTGCCCGGCGGGCGGCGGTTGGGACGAGCTGGTGGCCGCCGGCCTGGCCTTCGAGGGCGAGCCCCGCGGCACCCTGAGCCGCGGGCAGGCCTACGAGCTGGCCGCGGCGCTGGCGCGGCGCGCGCTCCCGCCGGTGGCCGGCTCCCCTACGCGCTAGGCCTGGCGCCGCCGTCGGCCCCGCTACGGCGAGCCGTTCGGGGCCGACGGCGGCGCTCGCCCCGGCCGCTTCGTCAGCCGGTCGGCGCCTTCCGCTTCAGGCGCCGGCCGCCACCGCCTCGGCGTCGAGCAGGTCCGCCATGGCGCGCTCGCCGGCGGCGATGGCGCGCGGCGACTCGTGGAAGTCCCACCAGGCGATGCCCGGGTCGACGCGCAGCAGCGTGGCGCCGGCCGGCACCCGGAGCCGCCGGCTGTAGGAGCTCAACGAGAGCGCCACGCCCTTGTAGGCGCGGCTCAGGGCGCCCGCCAGCGGCGTGGCCTCGGCGCGGCGCCGGAAGGCGCGCCCGCCGCGCGAGACGTTGAAGCGCCGGATGGCGCGTACCACCCCGGAGCGGCGCACGTCGACGCCGGCGTAGACCCCGAGCGCGCGCGCCTCGGGCGCGCCCCGCAGGGCCCCGAACGGCACCGGCTCTAAGAAGCCGCCGTCGATCAGCGTGCGCCCCTCCCGCACCACGGGCGCGAACAGCCCCGGCAGCGCGCAGCTCGCCCGCACCGCCTCGGCGATGGAGCCGTGCTGCAGCACCACGAGCTCGCGCGTGGCGAGGTCGGTGCACGACACCGCCAGCGGCAGGCGCACGTCGGCGAAGGTGGCGCCGAAGAAGAACTTGCGGTCGAGCCAGTAGGCGAGGCGCCGGCCGTCGATCATCGCGCCGCGGTGCAGCCCGAAGTCGAAGCCCTGACGCCAGATCTCGGCCACGTCCTGGGCCCGTACCACGCGCTCCAGCTCGAGGGCGTTGCCGGTGAGGGCGTACAGCGCGGCGATGATGGCGCCGTAGCTGGTGCCGGCCACGAAGCTCGGCGCCCGGCCACGCGCCTCGAGCGCCTTGAGCGCCCCGATGTGCGCCATGCCGCGCGCGGCGCCGCCCGACATGGCCAGCGCCAGGGGGGCTCCAGGGGCGGGCGTTACCGGAGGACGTTCGAGCACGCCCCCCGCGGCCGGGTCATGGTTCGTGCTCATGTCTAGATGCTACAGGAGCGGGCCCGCGCCCGCGGCGCCCGGCGGGACCTCCCTGGGCGCCCGAGTTGCCGTCGGCCACGGCAAGCGCGTCTCTCGGCCTGCCGGGAGCGCCGCCCGGTGGTGGTAGACTCCGGACGGATGTCCGCCCTGTACCAACGCGCCCGGCCGACCACCTTCGCGGAGGTCGTCGGGCAGGACCACGTCAAGGAGGTGCTGGCCACCGCCATCGAGCGCGGCCGCACCTCGCACGCCTACCTGTTCTCGGGCCCGCGTGGGGTCGGCAAGACCACCACGGCGCGCCTGCTGGCCATGGCGGTGAACTGCGAGCGCGAGGCCGAGGCCCGCCCCTGCGGCGAGTGCGAGTCGTGCCGCTTGGTGCAGGCGGGCTCGCACCCCGACGTCGCCGAGCTCGACGCCGCCTCCAACAACTCCGTGGACGACGTGCGCGAGCTGCGCGAGCGCACCGGCCTCGCCAGCCTGCGCGGCGGCACGCGCGTGTGGATCCTCGACGAGGCCCACATGCTCACCAAGGCGGCCGCCAACGCGCTCCTCAAGACCCTGGAGGAGCCGCCGCCCGGCCTGCTGTTCATCCTGGCCACCACCGAGCCCGAGCGCCTGCCGCCCACCATCCTGTCGCGCTGCCAGCACTTCCGCTTCCGGCGCCTCACCGACGACCAGATCCAGGGCAAGCTCGCGCGCCTCTGCGAGGAAGCGGGCGTCGGCGCCGAGCCCGAGGCGCTGGCGCTGGTCGCCCGCGTCGCCGACGGCGGCATGCGCGACGCCGAGTCGCTCCTCGACCGCCTGCTGGTCACCGGCGAGACGATCACGCTGCAGCGCGCCGAGGAGACCCTCGGCCTGCCGCCGCGCGAGCGCATGCGGGCGCTGGCGGCGGCGTTGGCGGGCGACGACCTGCCGGGGCTGCTCGAGGAGGCCGCCGAGCTCTACCGCGCCGGCTTCGCGCCGCGCACCGTGGCCGAGCAGCTGGCACGCGGCCTGCGTGACGTGCTGCACGAGCAGCTGGAGGGGCGCCCGAGCCTCGGCCTGAGCGAGGCGGCGCTGCTGAGGCTGCTGCACGCCCTCGACGAGGAGCAGGAGCGCTTCGTGCGCTACGACGACCTCTACTCGCTCGAGGTGGCCCTGATCAAGGCGCGCAACGCACTGACCGGCAACGTGCCGGCGCCCGCCGGCACCGAGGTCGCCCCCGGCGACACGCGCGCCGGCGCCGACGCCATGCCGCGCCGTGGCGCTCCAGCCTCGGCGGGCGCCGCTCCGGCCCCGAGGCCCGTCGCGCCCCCCGCCGCCGACCCGGCGCCCGCCCCCGCGGCCGGTGCCGCGACCGGCGCGGCGTCCGCTGCCGCCGCCGAGCCCGACGACGAGGTGCCACCCTTCGAGCCGAACCGCCCTGCGCGGCGCACGCCCGCCCGCGCGCCGGCGCCCGACGCCGCGCCCGCCGACGCTGCGCCCGTCGACGCCGCGGCCGGCGCCCAGGAGCGCCGCTCCCTCTCGTGGCACGCGGTGCGGGGCAAGGCTGGGCCGCAGCTCAAGGCGTTCCTGATGCCGGCCACGGCCACGCAGGACGGCGACGTACTCACCCTCACCTACCAGGACACGCACGCCTTCCACTACAACCAGCTCCTGCAGCGGCGCGACGAGCTCGAGGCCCTGCTCGAGGCCGAGGTCGGCCCCGGGATCCGCCTCGTGATCGACGGGCCGGGCGGGGCGCGGGCGGGTGGTCCAAAAAAAGCCTGACGGGGCGTGCCGCCGCCCCGGTCCGCACCACGCTGGACGCCCGCCCGGCCAGCCCCAGCGCGCCCCGCTCGCCCAGCGCCCCCAAGCAGGGCGCCCCGCGGGCGACAGCGCGCCGCGCGGAGCCGACGCCCGTCGCCGAGCCCGCCCCCCAGCCCAGCTCGCAGCCCGCGTCGCAGCCCTCCCACGCCCCCGCCCGCGGCGCGGCGCCCGCCACGCAGTACGCGCCGCCCACCACGAGCGGCGAACCGGCGCCCGCCGAGGCGCACGACCTCATCCCCGACGACGTCGCCCTCGGCTTCGAGGACCTGCCGCCGGGCTTCTGGGACGCCCCCGCCGACGAGGTGCGGGC
>Ga0079224_100017176_pt1 | contig 10191 bp, 8 predicted proteins | sample Stecom2015_FD_80414 | JGI IMG/M metagenome (GOLD analysis project Ga0079224, IMG submission 80414) | Agricultural soil microbial communities from Utah to study Nitrogen management - Steer compost 2015 | ecosystem: Environmental > Terrestrial > Soil > Agricultural land | place: USA: Utah... | reverse complement strand
GCCGGCGGCGGCCACGCCCAGGTCGTGCCGATGGAGGACATCAACCTGCACTTCACGGGCGACTTCGGCGCCATCCAGCTCGCCAACAACCTGCTCGCCGCGCTGATCGACAACCACATCAACCACGGCAACGAGCTCGGCATCGACGTGCGGCGCATCACCTGGAAGCGCGTGCTCGACATGAACGACCGGGCGCTGCGCGACATCACCATCGCGCTCGGCGGGCCGGCGAACGGCTATCCGCGCGAGGACGGCTTCGACATCGTCGTCGCCTCCGAGGTGATGGCCATCTTCTGCCTCGCCACCTCCCTCGAGGACCTGAAGGAGCGGCTGGGCAACATCGTGATCGGCTACACGCGCGACCAGAAGCCGATCCGCGCGAGGGACCTTCAGGCCCACGGGGCGATGACGGTGCTGCTCAAGGACGCCATCCAGCCGAACCTCGTGCAGACGCTGGAGAACAACCCCGCGTTCATCCACGGCGGCCCCTTCGCCAACATCGCGCACGGCTGCAACTCCGTCATCGCCACCCGGAGCGCCCTCAAGCTCGCCGACTACGTCGTCACCGAGGCGGGCTTCGGCGCCGACCTCGGCGCCGAGAAGTTCCTCGACATCAAGTGCCGCAAGAGCGGCCTGCGCCCCGACGCGGCGGTCATCGTGGCGACCATGCGCGCGCTCAAGTACCACGGCGGCGTCGACGTCAAGGAGGTCTCGAAGGAGAACCTGGCGGCGCTCGAGAAGGGCCTCGTCAACATGGAGCGGCACGTCGAGAACGTGACCAAGGTCTACGGCCTTCCCTGCGTCGTCTCCATCAACCGCTTCACCTACGACACGCAGGCCGAGATCGACCTCGTGACGAAGAAGATGAAGGCCCTCGGGGTCGAGGTGATCCTCGCCAACCACTGGGCCGAGGGCGGCAAGGGCGCGGCGGACCTCGCGCGCAAGGTGGTCGAGCTCTGCGAGAAGGGATCGAAGCCCACGTTCGTCTACGAGGACGCCGATCCGCTGTGGGAGAAGATCACCAAGATCGCGCGGAAGATCTACCGTGCGGCCGAGGTCACGGCCGACGCCAAGGTGCGCGCCCAGATCAAGAAGCTGCAGGAGGACGGCTACGGGCACTACCCGGTGTGCGTGGCGAAGACGCAGTATTCCTTCTCCACCGACGCGGCGCTGCGGGGCGCCCCCGAGGGCCACGCGATCAACATCCGCGAGGTGCGCCTCGCGGCCGGCGCCGAGTTCATCGTCATGGTCTGCGGCGACATCATGACCATGCCGGGCCTGCCGAAGGTTCCCTCGGCGGCCAAGATCGACGTCGTCGACGGGAAGGTGGTCGGGCTGTTCTGAGGAACGCCCAGACTAGTCGGGAACGCCAAGACTAGTCGGGAACGACGAGACTGGTCGGGAACGACGAGACTAGTCCGGAACGACGAGACTAGTCGCCCCCGCGCAGGCGGGGGCCCATTTTTCTCTCGAAAACATGGGTTCCCGCCTTCGCGGGAACGACGGTAGCGCGCTCTTCGGTTCCCGCCTTCGCGGGAACGACCTGGCCCGGCTTTGTGAAGCCGGATCATCACATCTGCGCAGCGGGCTCAGCGCAGCAGGATCCATACGCCGATGCCGATGAGGACGTACGGCACGGCCCTGGGCCCGAGGCGCCGCAGCGGCGCGCCGGCGTCCGGATGCCGCACGAGCCACCGGGCGGCTGCGCACCAGAGCGCGGTCATGGCGGCGAAGACGGCGGCGTAGATCCCGACCGCCGTGGCGCTGCTGGTGGCGAAGAGCGGCACGTACACGGCGAGGTTGTCCGCCCCGTTGGCCACGGTGACGAGCGCAACGGCGAGCGCCCCGGACGCGGGCACCGCCGCTGCTTCCGCTTCCCGGGCCTCAGGGCGATGGGCGTTTCGCGTCAGCAGTCCATGCAAACCCAGGCCGATCGGCAGCACGCCGAGCCAGGCGACCTGGTCCCCAGGCACGACCCAGGCGAGCAGCGAAGCGGCAGCGGAGAGCCCGAAAAGGGCCGCGATGCCGGCGAACTGGCCCGCGACGACCGTGGCGGTACGGTAGCGCCCGGCGGCGAACCAGGCGACCAGGAGGAAGAGATCGTCGAGGTTGGTCGCGGCGAACGCCGCGACGCCCGCCGCTACGGAGGCGCCCATGAAGCTCCCTGCGTTCCCCTATTTTTTTGTCTTCGGCAGCGCGAGATTGCGCCGCATGCGCAGATTGAGCATTTCCACGGCCACGGAGAAGGCCATCGCGAAGTAGATATAGCCTTTCGGCACGTGGAAGTCCAAGCCGTCGGCGACGAGCGCCATGCCGACCATGATGAGGAAGCTGAGCGCCAGCGTCTTCACCGTCGGATGGCGCGAGACGAAGCGGCCGATCGGGCCGGCGGCGACCATCATGAGGGCGACGGCGGCGACCACCGCGGCGATCATGACCGGCAGGTCGTCGACCATGCCAACCGCCGTGATGATGGAATCGAGCGAGAAGACGAGGTCGATGACGGCGATCTGGGCGAGCACGCCGGCGAAGGTGGCCGCCATCCGGTGCTCGTGGTGGCTCTCGTCGCCCTCGATCAGGCCGTGGATCTCGCTCGTCGACTTCCAGATGAGGAAGAGCCCGCCGAGGATGAGGATCAGGTCGCGGCCGGAGATCTCCTCGCCGAGGACCGTGAAGATCGGCGCCGTGAGCCCGACCAGCCAGGCGAGGGTGAGGAGCAGCGCGATCCGCATGAACATGGCGAGGCCGAGCCCCAGGCGGCGGGTGAACTCGCGGCGCGCTTCCGGCAGCCGGTCGACCAGGATCGAGATGAAGATGATGTTGTCGATGCCGAGCACGAGCTCGAGCGCCGTCAGCGTGAAAAAGGCGATCCAGGCCTGCGGGTCGGTGAGAAGTTCCACGGGCGGCTTTCGGGGGGTGGGCGGAGTTTACAATCCGGCGCCCGATTGCCGTGGACAAGGCATAATGGGTGAACTGCTGCGGCAGCGCAGCACGGTAAGGTTCGCGGAACGTCGGCGAGTTCTTGACCGTCATCAAGGGCAAATCGCGGGCCGCGTCGTGACAATTCGCCAGCGTCCACACGAGGAGGAGCCGATGAAGAAGCCACTTTTGCGGGTAGTTGCCGCTGCCGTCACGGCGGCAATGTCGTTTGCTGCACAGGCCTGGGAGCCGACCAAGAGCGTCGAGTTCATCGTGCCGGCAGGCACGGGCGGCGGCGCCGACCAGATGGCGCGCGCGGCCCAGGCGATCATCGCCAAGCACAACCTCATGAAGCAGTCGATGGTGGTGATCAACCGGTCCGGCGGCGCCGGCGCCGAGGGCTTCCTCGACGTGAAGTCGTCCAAGGGCGATCCGCACAAGATCATCATCACGCTGTCCAACCTGTTCACGACCCCGCTCGCCACGGGCGTGCCTTTCAACTGGCGCGACCTCACGCCGGTCAAGATGCTGGCCCTCGACAACTTCGTGCTCTGGGTCAACGCCGACAAGCCCTACAAGACGGCCAAGGAGTACGTCGAGGCGGTCAAGAAGGCCGGCCCCGGCAAGATGAAGATGGGCGGCACGGGGTCCAAGCAGGAAGACCAGATCATCACCGCGGCCATCGAGCAGGGCACCGGGGCCAAGTTCACCTACATTCCGTTCAAGGGCGGCGGCTCGGTGGCCGTGCAGCTCGTCGGCAACCACATCGACTCGTCGGTCAACAACCCGATCGAGGCGGTCGCGCACTGGCGCGGCGGGAAGCTGAAGCCGCTCTGCGTGTTCAACGAGAAGCGCATGCCGTACAAGGAGAAGCTCACGAGCGACATGGGCTGGTCCGACATCCCGACGTGCAAGGAGTCGGGGCTCGACATCAGCTACATGATGCTGCGCGGCATCTTCATGCCGGCGGGCGTGTCGCAGGAGCACGTGAAGTACTACGCCGACCTCTTCCGGAAGGTCCAGCAGACCCCGGAGTGGAAGGACTTCATGGAGAAGGGCGCGTTCGACCTCACCTCCCTCGAAGGCAAGGAGTACGCCGACTGGGTGGCCAAGGAAGAGGCGCGCCACGTCGCGCTCATGAAGGCGGCCGGCTTCCTGGCGGGCCGGTAAGCAGAAGCGTCTGAGCACGCGGCGCGCCGGGCAGCCGGCGCGCCGCAGTCTTGTCGGGAGGGGACAAAGGATGTCGGAAGAAGCAGGCGGGCGCGCTGCGCTGCGCTACAAGACTGCAGAGCTGGTGGTGGCGGCGGGATTCTTCCTGCTGGGGGCGATCGTGATCTACGACAGCTTCCGCCTGGGCATGCGCTGGGTCGAGGACGGGCCGCAGCCCGGCTACTTCCCCTTCTGGCTCGGCGTCATCATCTGCCTCTCCGCCGCGGTCACCTTCGTGCGGGGCCTGCTCATCCCCGACGCGAAGAACACGACCTTCGTGGAGCGCGGGCAGCTGAAGCTCGTGCTCAGCGTGCTCGTGCCCTCGGCGGTCTACGTCGCGCTGGTCGGCTGGCTCGGCCTGTACGTGTCGGGCGCCATCTTCATCGCCTTCTTCATGCGCTGGCTCGGCAAGTACGCCTGGTGGAAGCTCGCCCTCGTCTCCGTGGGCAACAGCGTGGTGTTCTTCCTCATCTTCGAGCGCTGGTTCCTCGTGCCGCTGCCCAAGGGCCCGATCGAGGCCTGGCTCGGCCTGAACTGAGGGAGGGCGCGTGCAAGAGCTCGAGTCGCTGTTCCACGGCTTCGCCGTCGCGCTGACCTGGCACAACCTGCTGTTCATGTTCATCGGCGTGATCCTGGGGGTCATCATCGGCGTGCTGCCGGGCCTCGGGGGCGCGAACGGCGTGGCCATCCTGCTGCCGCTCACCTTCTCGATGGCCCAGACGCCCGAGGGGCAGACGACCGCCATCATCCTGCTCTCGTGCATCTACTGGGGCGCCCTCTTCGGCGGCGCCATCACCTCGGTGCTCTTCAACATCCCGGGCGAGCCCTGGTCGGTGGCGACGACCTTCGACGGCTTCCCGCTCGCGCAGCAGGGCCGGGCCGGCACGGGCCTCACGGCCGCGTTCACCTCCTCGTTCATCGGCGCCTTCCTCGCCGTGCTGGTGGTGACCTTCCTCGCGCCCATCATCGCCGATTTCGCGCTGGAGTTCGGGCCGCCCGAGTTCTTCGCCGTGTACCTGCTCACCTTCTGCGCCTTCGTCGGCATGAGCAAGGAGCCGCCCTTCAAGACGCTCGCGGCCATGATGACGGGCTTCGCCCTCGCCGCGGTCGGCCTGGATCCGGTCACGGGGACGCTTCGCCTCACCTTCGGCTCGACGCATCTGCTGGCCGGGTTCGACTTCCTGGTCGCGGTCATCGGCCTCTTCGGCGTGGGCGAGATCCTGCTCACGCTCGAGGAAGGGCTCGCGTTCAAGGGCGCCTCCGCCAAGATCAACGTGAGAGTGGTGCTCGAGACGTGGAAGGAGCTCCCGCGCTACTGGCTCACCTCGCTTCGCTCGGCCGCGGTCGGCTGCTTCATGGGCATCGTGCCCGGCGGGGCGACGCCCGCCTCCTTCATGAGCTACGGCGTGGCGCGGCGCTTCTCGAGGACGGGCGACAAGTTCGGCACCGGGCAGGTCGAGGGCGTGGTGGCGCCCGAGACGGCGGCACACGCCGCCGGCACCTCGGCGCTCCTTCCCATGCTCACGCTCGGCGTGCCCGGCTCGCCCACCGCGGCCGTGCTCCTCGGCGGCCTGCTCATCTGGGGCCTGCAGCCGGGGCCGCTCCTTTTCGTCGAGCAGAAGGACTTCGTCTGGGGCCTCATCGCCAGCATGTACCTTGGCAACATCGCCGGGCTCATCGTCGTGCTCACCTGCGTGCCGCTCTTCGCCGCGATCCTGCGCATCCCGTTCTCCGTGATCGCGCCGGTGATCATCGTGATCTGCACGATCGGCGCCTACACCGTGCACAACGCGCTCTTCGACGTGTGGCTGGTGGTGGTGTTCGGGATCCTCGGCTACCTCTTCAAGAAGCTGCAGTACCCGCTTGCGCCGCTCGTGCTCGCCATCGTGCTCGGCGACGCGGCGGAGTCGTCGTTCCGCCAGGCGATGCTCGTCTCGCAGGGCGACATGAGCATCTTCTTCTCGAAGAAGCTGGTGGGCGGGATGACGACCCTCGCGCTCGTGCTGCTCTTCTGGCCGCTGATCGCGGCCGCGATCGCTAGGGTTCGCCGAGCTTTTGCCTGAGGCGCGAAAGCGTCTCGGGCGTGAGGTTGAGGTAGGCGGCGAGCTCCTTCTTCGGGATGCGCCCGGCGAGCTCGGGGTGCTTGCGGTGAAAGCGCGCAAGCCGCCCGGGCGCATCCAGCAGATGCAGCGTGATGGTGTGCGCCATCACCTCCGACATGAGCTTCATCACCTCGTACTCGAAGCGCGCCTTGAGGTCGGGATGGCGCTCGAGGTAGTCGGCCCAGATCGTCATGGGGAGCTCGGCGGTGCGCACCTTCGTGACGGCGACGATCGAGTAGGGCACGGGCGTGCGCAGCCGCCAGGCCGCGTAGGAGGTGTCCATCTCGGTGTCGGCCGCGAAGCGCAGGATCATCTCGCGGCCCTCGGGGTTCGAGACCACGCGCTTCAGCATCCCCTCCAGGATGAAGAACTGCTCCATCTCCTCGTCGCCCTGGCGCACGAGCCGATCGCCCTTGCGGTAGTCGGCCACCACGAGCAGCGGCTCGAGCCCGGCCCACTGCGCCGCGGTAAGGCCCTGCAGGAGCTGGTTCTGCCGGAGCTGCAGGCGAATGCTGTTTCGCTGCGGATGCGAGGCGAGCGCGGTCATGGCGCCCCGGATTCTAGTCCCTTGACCGCAGTCAAGGCCCTTTCGGCGCAGGGCTTCTTACCATTACGGTCCCTCGCGTAGGAGCACTTTCAGGAGCAAATTCCATGGGCACCGCCGAACCCCAAGTCGCCACCGATGCAAAAGCCGCCGGCGCCCAGGCGCCGGTCACCGACGGCTTCCACCTGGTCATCGATGCCCTGAAGCTGAACGGCATCGACACCATCTTCGGCCTGCCCGGCATTCCGATCACGGACCTCACGCGCAAGGCGCAGGCCGCCGGCATGCGCGTGATCTCGTTCCGCCACGAGCAGAACGCGGGCTATGCGGCCTCCATCGCCGGCTTCATCACCCAGAAGCCGGGCGTGTGCCTCACGGTGTCGGCGCCGGGCTTCCTGAACGGGCTCACCGCGCTCGCCAACGCCACGACCAACTGCTTCCCGATGATCCTCATCAGCGGCTCGAGCGAGCGCGAGATCGTCGACCTGCAGCAGGGCGACTACGAGGAGATGGACCAGCTCGCAATCGCGAAGCCGCTCGCCAAGGCGGCCTTCCGCGTGCTGCACGCCGAGGACATCGGCGTCGGCGTCGCGCGCGCCATCCGCGCCGCCGTCTCCGGCCGGCCGGGCGGCGTGTACCTCGACCTGCCCGCGAAGCTCTTTCCGCAGACCGTGGACGCGGAGACGGGAAAGCGCTCGCTCATCAAGGTGGTGGATCCGGCGCCGCGCCAGATCCCGGCGCCCGAGGCCGTGCAGCGCGCGGCAGACCTGCTGAAGAGCGCCAGGAAGCCGCTCATCATCCTCGGCAAGGGCGCCGCGTACGCGCAGGCCGACGCCGAGATCCGGGCGCTCGTCGAGAAGACGGGCATCCCGTACCTGCCGATGTCGATGGCGAAGGGCCTGCTGCCCGACACGCACGAGCAGTCGGCGGCCGCAGCGCGCTCCTTCGTCCTGCCGCAGGCCGACGTGGTCATGCTGATCGGCGCGCGGCTCAACTGGCTGCTCTCGCACGGCAAGGGCAAGACCTGGGGCGGCAAGCACCCGAAGGACTGGGGCGGCCAGCGCTTCATCCAGATCGACATCTCGCCGCAGGAGGCCGACAGCAACGTGCGCATCGACGCGCCGGTGGTGGGCGACATCGGCTCGTGCGTTTCCGCGCTGCTTTCCCGCATCGGCCCGGACTTCCCGAAGCCGCCCGCGGAATGGCTGGGCGCGGTGGCGGAGAAGAAGAAGGGCAACATCGCCAAGATGGCCGAGACGCTCGCCCGGAATCCGACGCCGATGAACTTCCACAGCGCGCTCAACGTCGTGCGCGACATCGTGAAAGCCAATCCCGACGCCTACCTGGTGAACGAGGGCGCCAACGCGCTCGACTTCACGCGCAGCATCGTCGACATGTACAAGCCGAGGAAGCGCCTCGACGTGGGCACCTGGGGCGTGATGGGCATCGGCATGGGCTTCGCCGTGGCGGCCGCGGCGGTGGGCGGCGAGCAGGTGATCGCCATCGAGGGCGACAGCGCTTTCGGCTTCTCGGGCATGGAGGTCGAGACGATCTGCCGCTACAACCTGCCGGTGTGCGTGGTCATCCTGAACAACAACGGCGTCTACCGCGGCGACGAGGTCAACCCGACCGGCGGCAGCGACCCCGCTCCGCTCGTATTCGTCAAGGACGCGCGCTACGAGAAGCTCATGGAGGCCTTCGGGGGCGTCGGCGTACACGTCTCGACGCCGGCGGAGCTGCGCGCGGCGATGGAGGAGGCGCTGCGCTCGCGCAGGCCGACCCTCATCAATGCCGCCATCGACGAGAGCGCCGGCACGGAGAGCGGCCGCATCACCGCGCTCAACCCCACGGCGAAGAAGAAGTAGCCTGGGAGCAGGCAGCAGTCACGGAAACGGAAAACCGGGAGAAGAGAGAATGGAAGCACTGAAAGGCGTACGCATCCTCGACATGACGCACGTGCAGGCGGGCCCCACCTGCTCGCAGCTCCTCGCCTGGATGGGCGCCGATGTCATCAAGTTCGAGAACCCCCAGGGCGACGCCACCCGCGGGCAGCTGCGCGACATCCCGGACGCCGATTCGCTCTACTTCACCATGCTCAACTGCAACAAGCGCTCGATCACGGTCAACATGAAGACCGCCGAGGGCAAGCAGGTGTTCGTCGATCTGCTGAAGAAGTGCCACATCATCATGGAGAACTTCGGCCCCGGGGTGCTCGACCGCTTCGGCTTCCCGTGGGAGAAGATCCACGAGATCAATCCGAGGATCGTGATGGGATCGATCAAGGGCTTCGGCTCGACCGGCCCGTACGCCGACTTCAAGGCCTACGAGAACGTCGCGCAGGCGATGGGCGGCGCAATGAGCACGACCGGCGTGCCCGACGGCCCTCCCTACGTCACCGGCGCGCAGATCGGCGACAGCGGCACGGGCCTGCATCTCGCGATCGGCCTGCTCGCGGCGCTGCGCCAGGCCGAGCACACCGGCAAGGGGCAGTACGTCGAGGTGGCGATGATGGACGGCGTCATGAACCTCTGCCGGGTCAAGTTCCGAGATCACCAGCGCCTCATGCGCGGGGACCTGCCGGAGTACTCGGTGCCGACGTACAAGGGGATGAAGGAGACGCCGCGCGCCGGGAACGACTCGGGCGGCGGGCAGCTCGGCAACGCCATCCACTGCAAGCCGCACGGGGCCAACGACTGGCTCTACATCGTGGTGCAGGAGGCCGTGTGGGAGCCGCTCGCCCGGCGCATCGGGCCGGACCTCGGCATGCCGGAGCTCGCTACCGACGCGCGCTTCGCGACCATCGGCGAGCGGCGCAAGAACCAGCAGCTCATGTGGACCCTCATCAACAAGTTCGCGGAGAACTACACCAAGCGGGAGCTGATGAAGATCCTCAACGAGCTCGACGTGCCCTGCGGCCCCATCATGAGCACCGAGGACCTCGCCAACGACGAGCACGTTCGCGGCCGCCAGATGTGGGTCGAGCTCGACCACCCGCAGCGCGGCAAGTGGTTCAACGTCGGCATGCCGATCAAGCTCCACGGCTCGCCGGCGCTCATCAAGCGCTCGCCCCTGCTCGGGGAGCACACCGAGGAAGTCCTCTCCGAGGTGCTCGGCTATGACAAGTCGAGAATCGAGGCCTTGAAGCAGGCCGGGGCCTTCTCGGCCCCGCCCAAGGCGTCCAAGGCGCCCAAGAAGGCGGTGGCCCAATGAGAATCGCCATCATCGGCCAGCAGGACTTCGGCAAGGCCGTGCTCGAGGCCTTCCTCGCGCGCGGCGACGAGGTGGCGGGCGTGTTCTGCGCGCCGGAGAAGCCCGGCGGAAAGGCCGACGTCCTCAAGACCGCGGCCCAGGAAAAGGGCGTGAGCGTCTTCCAGTTTCCCTCGCTGAAGAGCGCCGAGGCGATCGCGCAGATGAAGG
>Ga0079224_100017175_pt1 | contig 10191 bp, 7 predicted proteins | sample Stecom2015_FD_80414 | JGI IMG/M metagenome (GOLD analysis project Ga0079224, IMG submission 80414) | Agricultural soil microbial communities from Utah to study Nitrogen management - Steer compost 2015 | ecosystem: Environmental > Terrestrial > Soil > Agricultural land | place: USA: Utah... | reverse complement strand
GCCTGCTTTGGGAGCAGGAGACTCTCGGTTCAAATCCGGGCGCCCCGATCTGAACTCAGCTCCCCTCGCCTTTCCTCCAGCAACCGTCTCACCGTCGATTTCAACGTCGTCGCCGCCGCCGGCTTGATGAGCACGTCGTCGCACGCCGCGCGCGCTGCGGCTTCGTCGTCGAGCCGCACGCCGGCAACGAGGATCACCGGGGCGCCGGCCGCCGCCTTCTTGAGGCGCGCGCACATGGCGGCTTCGGCGGGGCCAGGGACGGCCGAGTCGAAGACGATCAGATCGGCCGACTCGCGCGCAAGCATCTCGAGCGCGCGCGGGCCCGTGTCGGCCATCAGCACACAATGGCCGTCGCGCTCGAGTGATCGGCACACGAGCACGCGGTTGCTCTCGCTGGCGTCGATGACCAGCACGGTCGTCGGGTCGACCGGCGGATCGGACGCCAGGCGCACGCGCCCCTCGCGCACCAACGTCAGGAAAACGTCGACGACGCGCGGATCGAGGTGCGAGCCTGCGAGTGACTCGAGATGCCGCATGACTTCGGTTTCGCTCCACGCGCGCCGGTAGGGCCGGGCGTGTGCCAGCGCGTCCCAGACGTCCGCCACGGCGAAGATGCGCGCCGCAAGCGGAATGTCTTCGCCGGCCAGGCCATAGGGATACCCCGATCCGTCCCACCGTTCGTGATGGAACTTCGGGATGTCGAGCGCGGGGCGCAGATATTCAATGGGCGACAGGAGATCGACGGCGTGCGTCGGATGCTGGCGCAGGATGTCCCACTCGCGTTCGTTGAGCGAACCGGGCTTGAGCAGGATGCCGTCGGGCACGGCCATCTTGCCGATGTCGTGGAGCAGCGCGCCGCGGTGCATGTGCACGCGCGCCTCATCGGGTACGCCGAGCGCGAGCGCGAGCTGATCGGTGAGCGCGGCCACCCGCCGGCTGTGCCCCTCGGTTTCCGAATCGCGCAGTTCGAGCGCACGCGCCCAGCCTTCGAGCGTCGCGTCGTACGCGAGAGCCAGCTCGAGCGCCGCGCGCTGCTCGCGCTCGCGCCCTTCGGCCTCGAGCCGTCGCCGCGTGCGGCGCTCCTCGGCCTGCCGCAGTTCGCGTTCGACGACCGGCGCCAGCTTGGCGAGCCGCCCCTTGCTGAGGAAGTCCGACGCGCCCGCCTTCATGGCCTCGATCGCGACGTCTTCGGAAATGGTGCCCGAGACGATGATGAAAGGCACGTCGGCGTCGTGCTCGCGCACAATCGCCAGCGCCTTCGTCGAATCGATGTGCGGCCCCGAGTGGTCGGCCAGGATGAGATCCCAACTCTGCGTGGCCAGCGCCTCTCTGAGGGCTTCGGGCCTGTCCACGCGCAGCGTGTCGACGTCGAAGCCGGACTGCTCCAGTTCGCGCTCGAGCAGTTCGGCGTCTTCGGTCGAATCTTCGATGAACAGGGCCTTCAGCACAGCTCATCCACTATGCAGGGCCCGTTCCACCTCCATGGAAATCAGCAGGCGCTGGGAATCGGCACTTCTTCTTCGTCTCGAGCCACCTCGAGCATTCGGGCCGCACCGGCAGCGCCGGTCGCGACGGCCAATTCGGCGTTCAGGATGGCCGCCCCGGCAGCCCCACGCACGAGGTTGTGTCCGAGGGCGACGAACCGCCAGTCGAGCACGGCACACGCGCGCAGACGTCCGATGGTCACGCTCATGCCGTCACCCTCCCCTGCGTCGAGCCGCGGCTGTGGCCTGTCAGGAAGGTCGCTGAGAACGAGCGGCCGCGCCGGCGCCGCCGGCAACGCCCGCACATGCTCCGGACCTTGAAACCCGCTCCAGGCCTGTCGCAGATCGTCAGCCTCGACACGCTGTTCGAACGCCACCGATACGAGCAGCGTGTGCCCGTCCACCACCGGCACGCGCGTCGCCTGCGCACTGATCGGGACACGCGCGCCAAGAATCTTCAGCGGTTCGGTTTCCAGCTTCTCTTCCTCTCCGGCAATGAACGGGACGACGTTCGCAAGGGCGTCGAGTGACGCCACGCCGGGGTACCCCGCGCCGGAAAGCGCCTGCAGCGTCGAGACCGTCACCGCGCGAAGGCCGAATGGGACGAGCGGCGCAAGCGCGAGCGCCAGAAACACGGACGAACAGTTCGGATTGGTAATGAGGCTGCCGCTCCACGGCTGGTGCTCGACCAGACGGATGTCGTGCGGATTGATTTCGGGCACGATGAGCGGCACGTCGGGCCGCATGCGATGCGCGGACGCATTACTGACGACAAGACGGCCTGATGCCGCGAACTGCGGCTCCAGGGTCGATGCCGTCGCCGCGTCGAGCGCTGAGAAGACGATCGAGGGCGCGTGACGAGGTTCGGGAGCCTCGACCGACAACCGCGCCGCAGCCGGCGGACACATCCCGCCGGCCCGCCACGGCAGGTCGCCATAGCGGCGGCCGACGGACCGTTCGCTCGCCCCGAGCCACGCGACGCGGAACCAGGGATGCCGCGCCAGGCGCGCGACAATCTGCTGCCCGACGACCCCGGTCGCCCCCAGCACGCCGACGTCGATACGCGCGCTCATCCGGCGACGGCCTCCGCCGCGACGTTCTTTCTTGCGAGCAGACGGTCGAGGCCATCGGCGATGTCCTCGACGAGATCCCGTGGCGATTCGCAGCCCGGCGACAACCGCACGAGCGAGTCGGACAGGCCGAGGCGTGCGCGTTCGGCGGCGGGAATCGACGCGTGGGTCATGCGCGCAGGATGACAGATGAGCGCCTTGACGCCGCCGAGGCTTTCGCCGAGCGCGAAGTACCTCCGGCCCGACACGAATGCCGCCGCGTCTTCGGGCGTACCGTCGATCTCGCACGACACCATGCCGCCGAATCCGGTCATCTGTCGGCGCGCGAGTTCGTGTCCAGGATGTGACGGCAAGCCGGGGTAGTAGACGCGCGTGACGGCGGGATGCGCGGCGAGCACGTCGGCCAGCGCCGCCGCGTTCTCGGCGTGCCGCGTCATGCGGAGTTCGAGCGTCTTGAGTCCCCGCAGCGTGAGCCAGCAATCGAGCGGGGCGGGCACGGCCCCCGTCGCGTTCTGCAGAAACTTCACGGGCTCGAACACGGCTGCATCGCGCGCGAGCACGGCGCCCTGAATGAGATCCGAGTGCCCCGCAAGATACTTCGTGACGCTGTGCACGACCAGGTCCGCGCCGAGTGAGAACGGCTGCTGGAAGTACGGCGTCGCAAAGGTATTGTCGACGACGACGAGCGCACCGCGCGCGTGGGCGAGCTTCGCAATCGCGTCGATGTCGGCAACGAGCAGCCGCGGGTTCGTCGGCGTTTCAATCCAGACGAGCCGCGTACGGTCCGTGAGCGCCGTAGCGACGGCATCGAGGTCAGACAGGTCAACCGGTCGCGGCACGCAGCCGAGCGGCGCGAACACGCGGTGCAGCAGACGGAAGGTGCCGCCATAGACGTCGAGCGGCACGACGACCTCGTCGCCAGGCCGGAGGTACGCCTGCAGGATCGCGTTCTCCGCGGCGAGACCCGATGCGAACGTTGCGCAGTGCTCGACCCCTTCGAGTGCGGCGAGCACGGCTTCGAGGCGTTGCCGCGTGGGATTGCTCGTGCGCGAATAGTCGAACCCCCGATGCACCGCGGGCGCGTGCTGCTCGTAGGTCGACGTCTGGAAGATTGGCGCCACCAGTGCGCCCGTCTCAGGCTCCGACGGCTGTGCGGCGTGGATCGTCTTCGTAGCGAATTCCATCTGCGTCTTCTCCTTCTGTGGAAACAACGGTCTGAATCTGATCGGCGTGGTTGTGGACCACGGTGATGCGGGGGTCTCCAGATGCCGCGCGAATGACGACGCGCAGATCGGCATCGCGTGCGAGGCTCAGCGCGTCGGCCTGCACGAGTGGACATCCGGCCGCCGCACGCGCGATCGCCGCGTCGAACGTGAGCGCCGGCACGTGACGCGCGGCGGCATCGACGTTGGGATCGGTCTCGAAGTAGCCGGGCACGTCCTTCACGAGTTCGCAGGCCCTGGCGCTCACAGCCGAGGCCAGGGCGACGGCGGACAGGTCCGATCCGCCTCGCCCGAGCGACACGACCTCACCCGCCTCGCTGACGCCCAGGAAGCCCGGTACGACCACCACCGCGTGCGCTTCGAGGGCGCGGGTGATGCAGCGGGTACGCACCCGGAGGCCACGCGCTCCTGCGCGGATGCCGGTTTCGTGCACGCTGAGCGCGCGGGCGGCGACGCCCTGGGCCTGCAGGTGCAGCGCGAGCATCGCCGCCGATCGCAGTTCGCCTGTCGACCACAGCAGGTCGCGCGCCCGGGCATCGGGCGACGGCGTGATGGCGAGAGCTTCGCGCCACAACCGATCGGTCAGCCCCTGCTCCGCCGACACGACGACGATGAGCGGTGCGCTCAGACCGAGCGGCCCCGAGGCGCCGTGTGTCTGGAGCAGCCAGCGCGCGGCCTTGGCAAACGCGCGCTTGCCGGTGAGCACCGAGCCGCCAATCTTGATGACAACGGGGCGTTGCGGCGTCCCAGTCAACGATTCAGACATCGAGCGCTCTCCAGTGCGGCACCTGCACGCCGGCGTCGCGGAGCGCGGAAACCTCGTTGAGCAGCGCCGGCGCGGACGAGGCCGGCACGAGCGCCCACCGCGTGTCGTCGATCGACACGGACGTCGCGATCAGCGCTTCCAGGCGCGAGGCCTCGCGAGTGGCGGGCAACCGGATGAACCAGCCGGTGGCGGCCGGCGCCTGCGGCGCGGCCGACTCAGTCGCCTCTCCCCACAGCGGCATTGACCCGCCACTCACCGCCTCGAGCGCGTCGTCGAGCAGCGTTGCGGCAGTGATCGTGGCGCCGGCGCCCGGGCCGGCGAACCACAGGCGCGGCACGTAGCGGCCTTCGATGGCGATCCCGTTGTCGATGCCATGCAGCGTCGCCAGCGGATGCGATGCCGGTAGCCAGCAGGGTGCGGCAAAGGCAGCGATGCCGTGTGCGGACTTCGCAGCATGGCCGATGGGTCTGATAGCACCGCCGAGACGCGAGGCCGCGTCGAGATCGGCCGGGGTCAGTCCGGTGATGCCGCTGGTGTCGATGGCCCCAGGTGACAGCGCCGCGCCGAGCAGCACCGGCGCGAGTACGGCGACCTTGTCGCGCGCGTCGGCGCCCGAGAGATCGGCATGCGGATCCGGCTCTGCGTATCCGCGCGACTGCGCCTCGCTCACCGCTCCGTCGAGCGTGACGCCGGCGGCCATACGTGTGAGCACGTAGTTCGACGTGCCATTGAGCACGCCAGTGAACCGATCGGCGCGAGCGGCAAGCGGCCGGCGCTCAAGAGTGCCGATGAACGGCACGCCGGCGATCGCGGCCGCCTCGACACGCAACACCGTGCCCGCGCGTGCAGCGATGCGGCGCAGGCGCGGAGCGTCGGTCGCCAGCATCGATTTGTTCGCCGACACCACCGGTACCCCGCGGCCAAGCACGCGCGCGACAAGGGTCGCGGCCGGTTCGCGTCCCGCCAGCGCGTCGATGACGACGTCGTAGCGGCCACGAAGAAATGCCTCGGGGTTCGTCGTCAGCCGCAGCCCTGGCGGCACGCGCCGCGCCCTGGTGATGTCGCGCACGAGTGCGCAGCCAACCGTGACGTCGAGCCCGTCGCCGGCCGTGCGCGACACCGTGCGCGCGACGGCCTGTCCGACCGTGCCCAGACCCAGCAGGCCAATGCGAATGCGATGCGTGCCCGCGGCCGCCATCGGATACACCTCTCCCTGGTTGTCGACGCGACGCCTGGCGCAGCAGGCATCGCGGACGCACGCGCGCACCGGTTCAGGACGCGTCGCGGCCGGTTAATCAGTTCGGGAAGACGTCGTGCTCTTTATCTCCCCCGCATGGGGCAGGACGTAGCACCTTGGCCATTGCGGCCAGGTTGCTGTGGCATCACAGGGCCTGTTCCCTCTGCCACTCTGGATAAAGCGTCGCGGCGTGCGCGACGCGAGATACACGTTAGTAGATACGTAGATGGCGTGTCAAGCGCCACGCCTGACGGGGCGGATTCAACTCAGGGGGAGGCGGACGGTCGCGCGGCAGCCGGGGCCGTCGGTGCGATTCTCGAGTGCAATCGAACCGCCGTGCGCTTCGGCGATCTGGCGGCTGAGGGCGAGGCCGATGCCCGACCCGTTCGGCTTGGTCGTGAAGAACGGCACGAACAAGTTTGCGGTGTCCGAAAGGCCGCGGCCCTCGTCTTCGACCTGGATCTCGACGAGCGGCCCCGCCTTCTTCCACGACATCGTCACGCCGCCGCCGGTTTCGAGCGACGCGTCGACGGCGTTGCGCACGAGGTTGATGAGCGCCTGTTCGAGCTGGTCCTGATCGCCGAACAGGCCGATGTCGTCGGCCGGTCGGATGGCGACACGCAGCCGCTTCTCGAGTTCGGCGATGCGCGTCACGAGCGGCGCGACCTGTATCTGTCGCGGCTGCGGCTTCGGCAGTCTCGCCAGCTGCGCGTAGGCGCGGAGGAAGCGCCCGAGCGCGCCGGATCGTTCTTCGATGAGGCCCAGCCCCTGTTGCACCTCGTCACTGCGGGCGAATGCCGGTGCGCGTTCGATGATGCGCCGCAGGCTGTGCGCGAGCGACTTGATCGGCGTCAGCGAATTGTTGATCTCGTGCGACAGCACGCGGACGATACGCTGCCACGCGAGCTTCTCTTCCTCGCGCAGCGCCTGACTGAGGTCGGCGACGACGACGAGATGGTGGGGCCGGCCGTCGCGATAGAACTGCGCGCGGCGCACTTCGTAGCGGCCGTGCCGGTGCGTGAAGATGTGATCGACCATCTGCCGCGTATCGCCCGACAGGAACGGCGTGAACCCCAGGTCGGCTGCCGGCTGACCAATCAACTGCTCGGCGGCCTGTCCCGCCATACGCTCGCCGGCACGGTTGACGAGCAGCAACTGCTGGTGCGGGTCGAACGCGAAGACCGCGACGTCGATCTCCTCCATGACGTGCGTCAGCAGCGCCGTCGACTCGACCGCCTCGGCCCGCTGCCGCTGCAGCGTGTGCCCGAGGTCGTTGACCTCGTCCATCACGAGGCCGACCGAACTGCCGGACTTCGCGCCGGTACCGCGAATCGAGTAGTCGCCCTCGCGCAGCGCGCCGAGCAGGTTGCTGACGACCTGCAGTGAGCGGACGACCATCTGGTGGGCCGCCGCGGCGGCTCCGAGGTACGTGGCCAGGACGAGGACCGTCAGCGTCCAGCGCAGTTCCGCGGACACCGGCGACCAGTACGACCAGACGATGTACATCAGGGCGGTGGCCGCGGGGAAACCGCCCACCAGCACGAGCAGCGTGACGCTGGCTTCGAGACTGCGCGCAGGACGCCTGGTCATATCCGGCTTAGACGAGGGTGGCGGACGATTCGGCTAGCAAGGTCCCCGCCCACCGCCCACTGACTAGAGCCCATGCTGCTGCAGGCGCCGGTAGAGGGCACTGCGGCTCATGCCGAGCTGATCGGCGGCCTTGCGCACGTCGCCGCCGTGGCGCGCGAGCACTTTCTGGATGAACAGGCGCTCGGCCTGGTCGAGCGTCATGTCGTCGGCCGCGCCCGCCGGCGCCGGCGCGCCCTGCAGGCCGAGGTCGCGCGCGGTCATCTGCGCCCCCGACGTCATGAGCACGCCACGTTCGATCGCATGCGCCAGCTCGCGGACGTTGCCCGGCCAGATGTGCGACGTCAGCGCCTGCGCGGCGCCGCGCTCGAAGCCGCTGATGGGTTTCTGATAGCGCGACCGATAGTGCGACAGGTAGTGTTGCGCGAGCGGCATGATGTCTTCGGGACGCTCGCGCAGTGGCGGAATGCGAATCTCGACCGTGTTCAGACGATAGAGCAGATCTTCACGGAAGCGGCCTTCCTTGATCTCGAGACCGAGGTCCGCATTCGTCGCCGAGATGACGCGCACGTCGACGAAAATCGTTCGCGACGACCCGACACGCTGCACTTCTCCGGTCTGCAGCACGCGCAGCAGCTTCGCCTGCAGCTTGACCGGCATGTTGGCAATCTCGTCGAGGAAGAGCGTGCCCTCGTCGGCCAGTTCGAAGCAGCCGATGCGGTCCGTGCGTGCGTCGGTGAACGCGCCTTTCACGTGGCCGAAGAGCTCCGACTCGGCGACCCCCTCCGACAGGCCGCCTGCGTTCATCGTGATGAGCGGCCGGTTCGCGCGCGTCGACCAGGCGTGCAGCAGGCTCGCGACGACTTCCTTGCCCGTACCGTGCTCACCCGTGATGAGCACGCTCGCGTCCGATGGTGCGACCCGCTCGATCGCCTCGCGCACTTGCTTCATCGCCGGCGCTTCGGTGATGAAGTCGGGCAACCCGCGACTCTGCCGGCGGGTGTTCTCCTCCTGCAGACGGCGGCTCTTGCGCAGCGCGCGCCGCAGCTCGAGCTGCGTCGCCACCGCCGCCAGCAGCTTGTCATCGTCCCAGGGCTTCTCGATGTAGTCGCGCGCCCCGCGGCGCATCGCTTCCACGGCGCCCGTGACGCTGCCCCACCCGGTGATCACCAGCACGGGCAGCGTCGCGTCGACGGCCCGCATGCGCTCCAGCAGCTCGAAGCCTTCCTGCCCCGATGTCGTGTCGCGCGTGTAGTTCAGGTCGATCAGAGCGACGTCGAAGTCGCGCCCTTCGAGCAGGTCGAGCAACTGCCGGGGCGACGCCGCCGCCGACACGTCGTACCCCTCCTCGCCGAGCAGCAACTGGAGCGCGTTGCGAATGTCGGCCTGGTCGTCGGCAATGAGAATGCGGCCGCGGGGTTCAGGCATGGCTGGCCTCAGGCCTCACGAGACGGGCCACGGGCGCGGGGCGGTCCTTCGCAGGCCCGGAAACACGGAATCCCAAATTCGGGACGAAAGAGCAGGTTCTGGGGAGTTTCACTGTCGTCACGTTGAGATTAGGAAGATACATGCCAAGCCATATTTTCTCTACCCGCGTGATAGAAGTGCCAATCCGGAGACCGTTCCGGCCTGTGTCCCGTGGCCCGATGCCTGAGGCCTGAGCTGGCATGTCCCGTGCTCTCTTCCCATCACACGCCATGCATTCGACCGCCTCGACTCCGCCTCGTGTGCTCGTTGCCGACGACCAGAACGACATCCTGCAGGCGTTGCGTCTGCTGCTGGTCGACGCCGACTTGACCGTCGATCTGGTCAACTCGGTCGACGGCGTCCGCGAGCGCGTGGCGTCGCACTCGTACGATCTGCTGCTGATGGATCTGAACTACACGCGCGATACGACGTCGGGCCGCGAGGGGCTCGACCTGATCGGCGAGGTTCGCGCGCGCGATCGCCACCTGCCGATCGTCGTCATGACCGGATGGGGCAGCATCGATACCGCCGTTGAGGCCATGCGTCTGGGCGCGCGCAGCTTCGTCCAGAAGCCATGGGACGACACAACGCTCGTCGAGGTCGTGCGTCGCGAGATCGAAGAAGGGATCGCCGTGCGCCGCGCCGACGCGCGGCATGAGCGCGAGCAGGACGAGGCGAGATTGATCCAGCGCACCCTGCTGCCGACGTCGATGCCCGATCTCGAAGGCGTGAGCCTGGCCGCCATGTGGAATCCCGCCACCGGCTTCGGCGGCGATTGCTACGACGTGCTCCGTTTCGACGGCCGCGCCGCCGACGACACCGGCGACCGGCAGCGCGTCGGCCTGTCGATCGCCGACGTCGCGGGCAAAGGCCTGCCGGCGGCCCTGCTGATGTCGAACCTGCAGGCCGCGGTGCGCGCGTTCGCGTCCGATCGCGCCACGCCCGAGCAGGTCGCGACGAGTGTCAATCGTCTGCTCTGCCGCAACATCGCCGTCGGCAAGTTCGTGACGTTCTGTTATCTGCTCGTCGATCGCGCGCGGGGACTGCTGACCTTCGCCAATGCCGGCCACAACCCGCCGCTGCTCGTCAGAATCGACGGACGCGTCGAGACGCTGTCGTCGGGCGGCATGGTGCTCGGCGTGCTCCCCGACGCGACCTACGGACAACGTGAGGTTCCGCTCGAGCCGGGCGACCGGCTCGTCCTCTATACGGACGGCATCACCGATGCCGAATCGCCGCAGGGCGAGGACTACGGCGAGGCGCGGCTGAGCCAGGCCGCCGCCGCACATCGCACCCTCTCCGCGCAGGCCATACTCGACGCGCTGTTCGCCGACGTCTCGAGCTTCACGGGCGGACG
>Ga0079224_100017174_pt1 | contig 10191 bp, 6 predicted proteins | sample Stecom2015_FD_80414 | JGI IMG/M metagenome (GOLD analysis project Ga0079224, IMG submission 80414) | Agricultural soil microbial communities from Utah to study Nitrogen management - Steer compost 2015 | ecosystem: Environmental > Terrestrial > Soil > Agricultural land | place: USA: Utah... | reverse complement strand
TTATTCCATTGCAACTAATCTCTTATTACGCAGCACTACACCGCGACTGTGATGTCGATATGCCACGTAACTTAGCAAAGAGCGTAACGGTGGAATAACTTGTTGTTACTTACCTGCTAAAAAGTCGGTATCCAAACAGTAAGGAAGCGGGAAGAGTAGCAGGCAGTCTACTATATAACCAATCGCTATTCAATCGGTTTTTTAATAAAAAATTAATATTATATCGGGGCGGGTCCAGTAGGACTACGTTCCTTTTTTTTTGTTCAATAACTTCACAAATTAATTCTATTCAGTAGATTTTCCTCAATGTATAACCCGTAGAGTTCAGTTCCTTTTCAATATTTTCTTTACCTTTCTTCAATCTGACGGCAAAGAATTTTTTGCAGTGGAGTTACCCTTATTCAAAGTGAGGATGGTTGTAGGAAAATTACTGTTTAGTATGAGTTCTAAAGTTGGAAATCGTTCATAAACTAAACTACTTTTAATCTTAAACAAGGAAGTTAATTAAGCTGACTTTTCCTTGTTTAAGTGAAAAAAAGTAATTGACAAAAGCAAAAAATGGGAGTGTTTTTAGGGAATTTAAAATTACATATTTCCGAGCACCTTTTATTCGCTGAATCTGTATTGAGCGGGGGAAACAATTCGATAGCTTTGTCTATCTTGGGGTGAATCTTACTTTGTAAGAGGGGATACTCTCTGTCTCTAATCCGACAGCTAACCTCGTAAGCGTTACGAGTATTACCAGAGGGAAAGGTCAACAGGGTTACCCTAAGGCCATTCTTATGTGTCATGGTCCTTTTTTCATGCTCTATATAGCGGATCTTTCAGTGTGTTTGTTGGGAAGTAGAAGGAGGGGATTGGATTAATTTCTTGGAGATATAATTATTCATTAGGAAAACATCCATGAAGAAGTTCTAAGGAAAAAGTTCGGAATTAATGACAAACGGGTCATTAAAACGATTGAATTAATGATAGACAAGTGAACTATGAACTTTTTCTTCCTATTCCTATAACCTCTATTGACCACTTTGGTCATTTTTGTTAAAGTGTAAATGACCATATCGGTCATGAAGGTATGGTAGAAAGGGGAGCATCATCATTAATTCATTATTTAACAGCTTAAAATCTGATAAACAGAAACGTATTATTAATGCCGCATTAAAGGAATTTGCTCAAAGTGGTTTTGAAAAATCATCAACAAATGAAATTGTAAAAGAGGCAAAAATCTCTAAAGGTTCATTATTTAACTATTTTAATAGTAAGAAGGATCTTTATTTATATTTAATGGAGTACAGTGTTCAAGTTATCGAGACAATCTATGAACAAATAGATTTTAATGAAACCGATATTTTTAAAAGGATAGAAAAATTAGGATTAAAAAAACTACAAATACAAAAGAAATATCCTAAAGTTTTTGATTTTCTAATTTCATTAACCCATGAGGAATCGGAAGAAGTGAAGGACGACATCAATCAAAGAGTGAACTCTATTTTTGATGTGGGGATTGTAAAAATATATGAAAATATAGACTACTCCAAATTTCGTGAGGATATCGACATTCAAAAAACAATTGAAATTATAAATTGGACGATGTTTGGATTTGGGCAAAAAGCGATCAATCAATTAAATACCTTTGAGGAAGTTGGAGAGGGATATCTTAAAGAATGGGAGAGCTATTCTAACATACTAAAGAATTGTTTTTACAAATAAGGAGGATGAGGTATGGGCGTATTGGAGGTTATCAATCTATCGAAGAAGTTTGGGAAGTTTACAGCCCTAGACGGAGTTAATTTCGAAGTGGGTAGTGGGGAGGTTTTTGGGTTTATTGGACCCAATGGAGCTGGTAAATCAACGACAATACGAGTAATATTAGGTATTTTAAAGGCAACTGAAGGGGAAGTTAAGATTTTTGGTAAGGATGCTTGGAATGATGCAGTTGAAATTCATAAGAGATTGGCATATGTACCAGGTGATGTTAATTTATGGCCAAACCTAACTGGTGGGGAGGTCATTGACTTATTTGTTAAATTACGAGGTGGAAATAATAAGAGCAGGAGAGAAGAGCTGATTAATATATTTGATCTAGACCCCACCAAGAAATGCAGAACGTATTCTAAAGGGAATAGACAAAAGGTTGCGTTAATTGCAGCATTTTCATCAGATGCCGATTTGTATATCTTAGATGAACCAACCTCGGGACTGGACCCGTTGATGGAACAAGTATTTCAAGAGTGTGTGATGGAGGTTAAAAACCAAGGTAAAAGTGTACTTCTTTCTAGTCACATCCTTTCTGAAGTGGAAAAATTATGTGATAGGGTCGGAATTATTCGTAAAGGCCAAATAATAGAAACTGGATCCTTAGATGAACTTCGTCACCTAACTCGTACACATATCCTTGTTAAGACAAAGAAGCCCATTTCATCATTAAACGAATTACAAGGAATTCATGAAGTAGAAGAAACAAATAAAGGTTTGACATTCCAGGTTGATACGGAAGAACTGGATAATGCTATTAGATATATTAGTCAGTTTGGAATTATAAAGTTGGAAAGTGCACCACCGACTCTTGAAGATTTATTTATGCGTCATTATGAAAGCAATGATAAAGCAGAAGGGAAAGTAACGGGAGGTGTCCGTTAGTGAATCTAAATATATTTGCTAACACAGGAAAGTTATCGCGGTTTATTCTGCGTCTTGACCGTATAAGAGCCCCGTTATGGATAATTGGTTTGATGTTCTTTACCTTAATCGTACCTCCTGCTTTTGAAAATTTATATGAAACGCAACAGGAAAGAGATGCCATAACTGAAACAATGGCAAATCCAGCTATTACTGCTATGTTAGGGACTGGTGATTTCGATAATTATACAACTGGAGCAATGACAGCCCATAATATGTTAGTAATGACTGCGGTAATTGTAGGGCTAATGGCTATTTTACTTGTCACCCGACATACGAGGGCAGATGAAGAAGATGGTCGTATTGAAATGATCCGTTCCTTACCATCAGGCCGACTTTCTTACTTAAATGCTACATTAGTTGTAACAAGTGGGACGTTTATTGTTTTGGCACTACTAATAAGTATTGGGTTATATGGACTTGGAATTGAAAGTATGGAATTAGGAGGTTCCTTCCTTTATGGTGCTGTTTTAGGTGGGACGGGGTTAGTTTTTGCAGGAGTTACAGCGGTTTTTGCCCAACTTACAGAAAGTTCCCGGGTTACGATTGGATGGTCGGTTGCTATACTGATCTTTTTCTATCTATTTAGGGCTATTACGGATATAAGTAACGAAGCCTTATCATGGCTTTCTCCATTAGGATGGGTAATAAAAGCTGAAGTATATTCATCTAATAATTGGACGCCGATATTCCTAATGTTGGTTGTTTCTCTCGTATTGTTTATATTAGCAAACTATTTAAATAGTGTACGTGATTTGGAGCAAGGATTTATAGCTTCTAAACCAGGGAGGAGATATGCCACTCGTCTATTGCAAAGTCCAATTGGGTTAGCATTTCGATTACAGCGGACAGGGTTTATATCGTGGGCAATTGGGTTGTATGTGCTCGGTGCCTCCTATGGATCTATATTTGGTGATTTAGAATCGTTTTTTGAAGGAAATGAAACGTATCAACAAATGTTACAACAAGCAGAAGGGGCTTCCATAGTAGAACAATTTATTCCAACATTAATGATCGTTATTTCTCTTTTAGCAACAGTTCCTCCAGTTATGGCTATGAATAAACTGCGCAGTGAAGAGAAAAAAGGCCGTTTAGAGCATTTATTAGGTAGGGCTGTCTCTAGGACAAAGCTTATAGGCTCATATGTAATTCTAGCAGTTGTGAATGGTTTTGTTATGATCGCACTTAGTGCTCTTGGTCTATGGTCTGCTGCAGCATCAGTAATGGAGGAAGGTCTTGAACTCGGAATGATCTTCAGTGCAGCCTTTGTATTTTTTCCAGCCATGCTTGTTATGATTAGTATCGCTGCATTTTTAAATGGATTTCTACCAAGGTTGACCCATATGGTTTGGTTCTATTTTCTTTATTCATTCTTTGTCCTATATTTAGGGAACTTGATGCAATTTCCAGATTGGGTGGGGCAACTTTCTCCATTTGGGCATGTTCCACAAGTACCTATAGAGGAAGCAACTTTTATGCCATTATTCTTATTAAGTATTATTGCTGTAGGGTTAATCCTTATCAGCTTTGTTGGCTTTCGAAAGCGTGATATATAATAAGCAAAGAAGAGTAGCGGGAGATTTAATATGTACTCGATCGTTTTTAAATAGATTCTTTAACCATAATCAATTCGGGACGGGTCCAGTAGGACTTCGTCCCTGTTTTTTTATTCAGGATACCTTTTCAACTTCTTGTTCTTAGCAACTTCAGGATGTCTCATATCGTTCCTTATAGAACGGGTGAACACAGGATAGTAATAAAAGATGTTCTTTTAGTCTCATTTTCCACATTTTTCTTATATCTGTTCCGTTTGGAGAACGGACCTATTAACAGAGAAAGATAATGATTGAGTATACTGTCTGGATAAGGGGATTCATTCGAAAAACTAGTCGTTTGGAAGCATAAAAAAATAAGTGGTCGTTAACATTAAAAATATCCTTATTATAAGGTTTTCCACCGTTAGAATAAGGATGAGTAGAGTTAAAAAAGTTTTGACATAGAGTATTTGGACAAAATTAGTTCTACTTTCGATTGTTTGAAAGCGTTTAATTCTCTAAGATTAATATATCAGTACTATGATTTTGAAAGGAAGTGGGTCAAATGACTCAACAAGATAGAGGTATAAAAGTTCGCGTTCAGAAGTTCGGTAACTTTTTAAGCTCTATGGTAATGCCGAATATTGGCGCGTTTATAGCATGGGGGCTAATTACAGCACTTTTTATAGAAGCAGGATGGTTCCCGAATGAGGAATTAGCTTCATTAGTAGACCCAATGGTAAAATATTTATTACCATTATTAATCGGTTATACTGGAGGTAAACTGGTATATGACACTCGTGGGGGTGTCGTTGGGGCGATTGCAACAATGGGGGTTATTGTTGGTGCTGAAATACCAATGTTCCTCGGAGCAATGGTTATGGGTCCTATTGGAGGATGGGTCATCAAAAAATTTGACTCATTAATCGAAGGTAAAATTAAAACTGGCTTTGAAATGCTAGTGAATAACTTTTCTTCTGGTATTCTAGGTGGCTTACTTGCGATCCTTTCCTTCTTGTTAGTAGGACCTGGAGTAAGCGTACTTACAGGATGGTTAGTAACTGGTGTCGAATGGATGTTAGGGGTAGGAGTTCTTCCTTTAACAAGCATTCTCATTGAACCAGCAAAAATATTGTTCTTAAATAATGCCATAAATCATGGTGTATTATCACCAATCGGGATAGAGCAAGTGAAACAAACTGGCGCATCTATCTTATTCTTATTGGAAGCTAACCCTGGACCTGGTATCGGTGTTCTTTTAGCATATTGCTTCTTTGGAAGAGGTACAGCTAAGCAAACAGCACCTGGTGCTAGTATTATTCATTTCTTTGGTGGTATTCATGAAATCTACTTCCCATATGTGTTAATGAATCCTTTGTTATTTATAGCAGTTATTTTAGGAGGAATTAGTGGAGTATTCACACTTTCTGTCCTTGGTGGCGGTTTAGTGGCACCATCTTCACCTGGTAGTATTCTTGCTATTCTTGCTGTAACACCTGCAGGTAACTATTTTGCTAATATTGCTGGTGTCGTTGTGGCAGCTGTTGTTTCACTTGTTATTTCTTCAATCGTATTAAAAACAAGTAAAGGAAAAGAAGAAAGTATTGAAGAGGCATCACGAAAAATGCAGGAAATGAAAGGTAAGAAAAGTAGTGTGGCAAGTACACTAAGTACTGCTGAAGTTGCGAATGGGGAATTCAAACCGAAAGATATCAACCATATTATCTTTGCATGTGATGCTGGTATGGGATCAAGTGCTATGGGAGCTTCTTTATTAAGGAAAAAAGTAAAAGAAGCTGGATTAAATATGAAGGTTACTAATACAGCTATAAGTAATCTTCCTAGTGATGCAAAACTAGTTATAACACAAGAGGAACTAACACCTCGTGCAAAACAAAAAGTACCAAATGCGTATCATATTTCAGTGGACAATTTCTTATCAAGTCCAAAATATGATGAATTGATCCATCGTCTAAAAACAGAAGACGTTTTGGAAGAAAAACCATTAAATGAAGAAGTAAATGAAACATCATCAACGAATCAAGAAGTTCTTAGAAAAGAAAACATCTTCTTAAATAAAAAGTTCTCCTCTAAGGAAGAAGCAATTCGATTTGCAGGAAGGGTTCTGGTAGATGGTGGTTATGTAGAAGAATCGTATATCGAAGCGATGATTGAGAGAGATAATATGACTACTACCTATATGGGTAACGATGTAGCGATCCCTCATGGAACAGATGAAGCAAAGAAAAGTGTTAAAAAATCAGGTGTTACGATTATTCAAGTTCCAGAAGGTATTGATTATGATGGACAAAAAGTTCGTTTGATATTTGGAATTGCTGGTAAAGAAGGAGGACATTTAGAAATATTGTCTGCAATTGCGATTACATGTTCTGAAATGGAAAATGTTGAAAAAATGGCAAATGCTAAGACAGTAGATGAAATCCTAAGTATTATCGGAGCTTCCTTTGAGAAATAAGTTAAGTAAGAAAGATGCAAACATGCATCTTTCTTCTTCCATTTTTATGAATAATATCAATCATTTATAGAATGAAATTGATTGAAAAGAGTTGATGAAAATGATGATGACATCAAGGGAGAAGGCAATTATTGACCTAATGGTGAAAAAAGGTGGGAAGCATTCAATCTCTTCCATTGCTGAATTTCTACATGTCAGTACAAGAACAATTCAAAGGGATTTAAAAAGCATAGAAAAGATTCTAAAAAAGTTCGACTTATCGGTAGAAAATGATAACGGATTAACAATTTTAGGTACTAACAATAACTTTTATAGACTGATCCAAGAGTTAAATAAAATTAATCCAATTGATTTTTCGTTAGAAGAAAGAAGGTTACTTGCTTATACCAAACTATTAGATGCAGAAGGACCTATAAAACTACCTTCCTTAGCAAACGAGTTAGGCATATCAATTACAACTTTGGGGACGGACTTAGATGAGTTGATGGTGTGGTTGAAAACCTATGATATCAAGCTTCATCGAAAAAAAGGCGTCGGGGTTGAAATTATTGGATCGGAAGAAGATAAAAGAAATGCCTTAGTAAGTTTTTTACTCATTCATTTTAATGAAGAATTGATTGAGAGCTTATTTTTGCTTTCGAACGACAGGTTACAAAATGATAAAATTTTATTTTACCTTAATAAGGATGATTTAAAGATAATCGATAAAGTTGTCTATTCTTACATAAATCAATCACCATTTAAATTAGCAGATAGTGATTATATAGCGTTCATTATTCATATTTGTATATCTTTACAAAGGATTAAAAAGGGATATACGCTTTCCAAAAATAAACATGATTTTACTCTCAATAAGAACTCTGAGGAATTTTCTCTATTGAATAAGATATGTGATGATCTAGCCAATTACTTTTCAATCGAGCTAAACAATCATGAAATCTCCTATTTTGTATCTATTTTAAGAGGTTCAAAAATTGTCGAGCCCGAGAATACGTATTATGATCAAATTCTTATTAGTCGCTCCGTTAAGAAATTGATTCATGATGTCTCCGAGCAATTGAATGTTGACTTATCAGCAGATTTCCCTTTGTTTCAAGGACTTATGGCTCATATGGAACCGACAATTTACCGTATGAATAAAGGGGTGTCTCATTTTAATCCCTTAACAGAAGAAATTAAACAAAAATATCCTCTTTTATTTATGGCGGTTGAGAAAAGTGTGAATGAGGTATTTGCTAACCTGTCATTTTCTGATAGTGAAATAGCCTATATTGTACTGCACTTTGGATCAGCATTGGAGTTGAAAAAAGAGGAGGTTAAGGTTCACGCTTTAATCATTTGTCCTACTGGCATTGGCACTTCAAAGATGCTGGCAAGTCGAATAAAAAAAGAAATTCCAGAAATTACATCAAGCGATATTATCTCGTTAAAAGAAATGCATACGATTGATTGGAGTCAATATCAAGTCATTGTTTCTACTGTCCTGCTCCCCTTACAGGAGAATCTTGAATATGTTTATGTAAATCCACTCTTACACGAAAAAGATGTACAGGAAATTCAATCTTATATACGAACTCATGTTCAGAATATCACTAAAAATGTTAGTTATTCATCGGAAAGAAATGAGGTCAATCAAAAAGAGACTCAAAAGCAACGAACTTCTCTTTATACCTTTATGGAAGAGGTTGATATCTGTCAGAAGAGTATTCGTACTCTCTTACGAAACTTTTCTTTACACAATATGAAAAATGAAACCACCTATGATTCACTCATTAAAAAGATGCTGGGATTCGAAAGGGAAAAAGGGAGTATCACAAAGGTAGAAGATGTGTTTCATCAACTAAAGCTTCGTGAAGCAAAAGGAGGATTAGGGATTCCTCAAACTGGTTTTGCTCTCTTTCATTGCCGACATGAGAGTGTAAAAGAAATCAGTTTTCAAATCGCAAATGTAGAGTCTCCATACAGGCTAATAGGCATGGATGGTAAGGAAATGGATGTCTATACGATTCTCTTGCTCATTGCTCCACAAACTTTAAATAATCTTGAGTTGGAAATAATAAGCTTGGTAAGTACGATTATTGTTGAAAACAAGGAAAATATGATGGTTTTTTCTTCTGCTAATGAAAGGATAATTCGGGCAAAGTTAGAAGAAGCATTTTTGAACTTTATACAAGATAAATTTGGAAGGGATTGAGTTATTGTGAAAAAAGTAGTGCATTTTGGTGCTGGAAATATCGGTAGAGGCTTTATTGGAGCTTTGTTTTCACAAGCAGGTTATCACGTAACGTTTGTTGACATAGCAGATGCGATTATTGATCAATTAAATAAAGACAAAGCTTATAAAGTGATTACAGCAGAAGATACTCCTCAAGTATCAGAAATTAAACATGTATCTGGATTAAACAATATGAAGCAAGAAGAAAGTGTCGTTAAAGAAATTGAGGAAGCAACGTACATCACAACAGCTATAGGTCCAAATATATTACCGCATATTGCTCCATTAATTGCAAAAGGCTTGCAATCTAGAGTGAACGTTACAGATGAACCTGTATATGTCATTGCTTGCGAAAACCAAATATCCGCAACAGACTTATTAAAAGGCTATATTCAAAAGGGGCTTACTCAAGACGAAGTTGAAAAAATGGAGAACAACGTCTATTATTTTAACTCAGCAGTTGATCGGATCGTTCCAATACAAAATAATAAAAACCCTCTTGATGTTGTAGTAGAACCATACTATGAGTGGATCGTTGAAACAACTATGGATATCCCAGAAGTTGAAGGAATGACGAAAGTTGCAGATTTAGCACCATATATCGAGAGAAAATTATTTACAGTGAATACTGGACATGCTGTAACCGCATATTTCGGTTATTTGGAAGGTAAAGAAACCATTGACCAAACACTGAATGATCCAAGTATCTATAAGAAAGTTAAGGCAACGATTGAAGAAACAGGAGCTTACTTAACGAAACGTTACCAATTAGATGAAGAAGAGCATCAAAAGTATATTGAGAAAATAATTGGCCGTTTTCAAAATAAACATTTACATGATAATGTCACTCGTGTAGGTCGCTCACCGATCCGTAAACTAGGACCAAATGACAGATTAGTAAAACCAATGGTAGAAGCTCAAAAGCTAGGCTTATCATTCCACAACTTAGCAAGTGCTGTAGCCGCTTGTCTTTTATTCGACGTTCAAGATGATCCAGAATCAGTGGAATTACAAAAAATGATTCAAGATCAAGGTATAGCATATGTGTTAAAAGAAATTTGTCAATTAGACGAATCAAATGAAATAACAAAAGTAATTATTGAGCAATATGAGTCTATTAAAGGATAAGAGTATAAAAAGGCTGGATCTTAAAAGATCCAGCCTTTTTAATTTTTAGCGTGCCCAGCAAGCCGTTAATTGCTAGTTGGTGGGAGTCCAACCTGAGTAAGTGCCAAGACGCTCAGTAGCTGACAGGCAACTGGTGGAGAAATCCTAAGGTTGAAGCC
>Ga0079224_100017172_pt1 | contig 10192 bp, 7 predicted proteins | sample Stecom2015_FD_80414 | JGI IMG/M metagenome (GOLD analysis project Ga0079224, IMG submission 80414) | Agricultural soil microbial communities from Utah to study Nitrogen management - Steer compost 2015 | ecosystem: Environmental > Terrestrial > Soil > Agricultural land | place: USA: Utah... | reverse complement strand
CCAGGATTCCATAGGGCCGGTTCCCAAGAAAATCTACCGCACCCGTGCCCTGGAAGGGAACCCTCCCCAAATCGATGGAAAATTGGACGACCCGGCCTGGGAGCTGGTGGATTGGGGGGAGGGGTTCATCGAACAGCGGCCCGATGAGAACACGCCCCCGGAGCAGCGGACGGCCTTCAAGATATTGTACGGGGAAAAATCCCTCTATATCGGAATCCGTTGTTATGATAAGCAGCCCGACAGTATCGTAAGGCGGCTTTCCCGAAGGGACGGCTTTGAGGGGGATTGGGTGGGGGTCTTTATCGACAGCTACCACGATTTGAGAACGGCCTTTGGGTTTGTGGTGACCGCCGCCGGGGTAAAGGGGGACCTTTTGGAATCGAACAACGGGGCCAATGAGGACAACAGTTGGAACCCCATCTGGTACGCGAAGACCCAGATCGACGGGGAGGGCTGGAACGCGGAGATGAGAATCCCCCTGAGCCAGCTCAAGTTTGGCAATGGGAAGGAACAGGTCTGGGGCCTGCAGGTCATGAGACGGTATTTTAGAAAGGAGGAACGCTCGGTATGGCAGCGCCTTCCGGTGGGAGCCCCCGGCTTTGTCAGTGAATTCGGGGAACTCCATGGGCTCAAGGACCTGCAACCCCAAAGGCAGTTGGAGGTCCAGCCCTATACGGTGGCCCGTATGGAGACCTACCCCAAGGAGGAGGGCAACCCCTTTCGGGATGGAAGGGATGGGGAATTCACAGGGGGCCTGGACGCCAAGCTGGGCATCACCAATGACTTGACCCTGGACCTGACGGTGAATCCCGATTTCGGGCAGGTGGATGCGGATCCATCGGCCATTGCCCTGGACGGCTTCCAGATTTTCTTTGAGGAAAGACGGCCTTTTTTTGTGGAGAACAAGAACATCTTTGATTTGAGCGTATCCCGATCGGAGGCCGGGAATACCTTTAACTCCGACAATCTGTTTTACTCCAGGAGGATCGGGCGCAGTCCGCAGGGGGTTGTGGAAGCCGGCCCGGGCGGGGTTGTGGACCGGCCGGACAATACCCCGATCATCGGGGCGGCCAAGTTCAGCGGAAAGACCAAAAAAGGATGGTCCATTGGAATCTTGGAGAGTGTCACCGCCAGGCGGCATGCCAAAATCCTGGAAGCGGACGGCAGCCGTGGGAGGGAAGTGGTGGAACCCTTGACCAATTATTTTGTGGGCCGCTTGCAGAAGGATTTCAACCGGCGCAATACCTATGTGGGGGGAATCCTCACGGCCACCAACCGGGAGGCCCTTGGGGAGGAACTGGACTTTTTGCACCGCTCCGCCTATACAGGGGCCTTGGACTTCAAGCACCAATGGGACAACAGGCATTGGTATGTGGGAGGGGATGTGATCCTGAGCCAAGTACGGGGAAGCCGGCGGGCCATTGCCAATACGCAGGCTTCCATCGCCCACCTCTTCCAAAGGGTGGATGCCGGCCACCTGGCCCTGGACAGTACCCGCACCTCCCTTACGGGCACGGGCGGGAACCTCCAGATCGGGAAAACGGGCAAGGGCCATTGGCGGTTCGAATCGGGAGGGACCTGGAGGTCGCCCGAACTGGAGTTGAACGATCTGGGTTTCCAGCGGCAGGCCGACGATATCAGACACTACACCTGGGTGGGCTACCAAAGCCTGAAACCGGACGGGACCTTTAGAAGGCTGGGCATCAATTACAACCATTGGTCGGCCTGGGATTTCGGGGGCAAGCACAACCTATTGATGTTCAATACCAATGGGTGGCAGGAATGGAAGGGCAACTGGTTTTCCAATGCGGGGTTCAACTATGCTCCCAAGGAATACAGCAATTATGCCCTCAGGGGCGGTCCCAGGCTCAGGCTGTCCCCTTGGATCGGATACCATGGCAGTGTGGAAACCGACGGCAGGAAAAAATTGTCCTTCAGCCTGTTCACCTCCGGCAAGTTGGCCCTGGACCGATCCCTTGACATCCGAACCTTTGAGATCGGCCTGGTATACCAACCCTTCAATGCCCTGAAGGCCTCCATCCTTCCCGGTTTGGAGCTCAATAGGGATAAATTGCAGTTCATCGGCAATGTCACCACCGGGGACGGTTCCCCCCGCTATTTGAACGCGAGCCTGGACCAGCGCACCCTGAGCATGTCGCTGCGCCTGAACTATACCATCAATCCCGACCTGAGTGTTCAGTACTGGGGGCAGCCCTTTATTTCCAGGGGCAGGTTCAGGGATTTCAAATCCATTGCCGATGCCACGGCCAACAGCTTCGAAGACCGTTTCAGGTCCTATGGTTCCGGGCAGATCGCCTTGGAGGATGGAACCTATGGGGTGGATGAAGACCGGGACGGAACTGTGGATTTCAGCTTTGGGGACCCCGATTTCTCCACGGTACAGTTTCGTTCCAATCTGGTGATCCGTTGGGAATACGTGCCCGGTTCGGAAATCTTTCTGGTCTGGTCCCAGGATGTTTCCAGAAATGGAGACCCTGCCCAAGGACTGCTCCCCGGTCTGGGAGACAACATCTTTGGACAGAAGCCACAGAACATCTTTTTGTTGAAGGCGACTTACAGGTTCATCCTTTGATCCGCTGTTCGGACCTGATTTTTTTCAAGGCCCTGACCAAATCGGTATTGGCCCGGGAATCCCCTATGGAGATCCTGACCTTTCCCGGGGCCCCGAACTGGGAGACCCCTCGGACCATGATTCCCTCCTCCATCAAACGATCCGCGAATTCCAATTCGGGTAGGGGAGGGTCGATCATCAGGAAGTTGGCCTGACTGGGCCAATAGGGAATGTCCAGGGCGGTGAATTCCTTGGTGAGGTATTCCCGGCCGTGCAAGACGGTGTCCACGGTGCGTTGTACGAATTCGGTATCGCCCAGGGCCGCAATGCCCGCCTCGATGGAGGTCTGGGGCAACAGAAAGGGTTTGTGGATCAATCGAAGGTAACGGGCGATCTCGGGGGTGGTGTAGGCGTAGCCAATACGCTGTCCCGCCAGGCCGTAGGTCTTGGAAAAGCTGTTCAGTCCCAATACATTGCAACCCTGTTCCACATAGGGCCGGGCGTTGACATAGTCCCTTGCCGTGGCAAAGTGGCGGTACACTTCGTCAAATACGATCAGGATGTTCCCGGGGACGGCCTCCATAAAGCGGTCCAGAACGGCTTTGGGAATATAGGTCCCGCTGGGGTTGTTGGGACTGCAGAGAAAGATGATCTTGGTCCGATCGGTGATGGCCCCCAAGATCCCATCCACGTCCAGTTCGAAATCCGGGCCCTTCAGGGGAACATCCACGGGCTGCCCCCCGTACCATCTCGAAAAGACGGCATAGGGGAGGAAGCAGGGGTTGGACATGATGATCTGGTCCCCTTCGTTCAGGAAGGCACGGATCAAGAGGTCCAGGATTTCGGAACCGCTGTTGCCCGTGATGAACCGATCTGGGTCCAGGGCACCCCCAAAATCACGGGACAGGGCCTCTCGGAGCCTGATATCGGTCTGGTCCGGATAGCTGTCGATCCGATCCAGGCAGGCTTTTATGGCTTCCACGGCCTTTGGGGAGGGGCCCAAAGGGTTTTCATTGGAGGACAGCTTGTGGATTTTTTTGTCCGACAGCGGCCGATTGCTCCCTCCCTTGTAGATTTCCTTGGGCTGTAGATGGGCCTTGAATATGGATTCGATATTTTTCTTCATGGGTTCCTATAGGCTTTCGGCATAGAGTAAATAGGCCATGGCCCTATGGACGTCACCTTCTTCCAGGATGCGTTGGGCCTCCAGGTGGAGCTGCTCCCCAGTGAGCTCCCCGATTCCCTGCTCCCTGACGATCTTCTCGACCTCTGCGGCGGTGGGGAGGGTCTCCAAGTTGCCCAGACGCCCCAGGTTGTTCCCGGTAAGGATCCTGCTCTGTCGAATGCCCTTGGGCAGCGCATCCACCCCCATTCCCCGGCCTCCCAAGGGCTTTGGGATCTCGAACAGGGATTCCCGTATGGCCCGGATGTACCAGTTTTCCCCCATGCGGCCGACAAGATCCAGTTTTTCCGTGTCCAGCACCCCATTGGTGAAATAATCGGTATTGACATGGACCAGTTCCACCTTGGCAAAGATCAGGTTGCCGGCCCCCGGACGTTTTGAGAGTTCCATCACCTTGTCCACAGTGCACTCGATGGACACCGGGGATTCCGCTACCCTTGGGGGGCGTACCCGATGGCTGGGGACCTGGGTGAAGCCGGCCTTTTCAAATTCGTTCACCCCTTTTTCATAACGGGTACTGGTCAGGGACATCTGTTCCACCATGGGATAATTGACCGCGTTTATGACCACCTCCGGTACCTCGAGTACATTCTCATGGGTGTGTTTCAGGCTGTTGTCCCTTCCGCTTCTCGCAGGGGAAAATATCATGATCGGGGGGTCCGTACTAAAAATATTGAAAAAGCTGAAAGGGCTCAGGTTCACCCTTCCGTCTTTGTCCACCGTGGAGGCAAAGCAGATGGGCCTTGGTGCCACGGCGCTCAGGATGACGCTGTGCAGCTCCCTTTGGCTGACCTGGGTTGGATCTAGGGTTTCGATCATTTTTGAATGGATGTTTAAATGGTTTTTAAAGGGAAATCAGGTTGCGGGCAATATCCGGGTGGCCACTTCCCCGAAACCGACCCGGATATCGTCTTTTTGGGCATGGCCCCTTAGGGTGACAAGGTCCCCGTCATGGATGAACTTCCGCTGGCTGCCGTCCTTCATCTTCAAGGGTTTGGTCCCCATCCAGGCCAATTCCAGCATGGAACCGAAGGAACCTTCCTCCTTCCCGGAAATGGTACCGGAGGCCAAAAGGTCGCCCACCCTGATGTTGCATCCGTTGCCGGTATGGTGGGCCAATTGCTGGCGCATGTTCCAGTACATATGTTTGAAATTGCTGTGGCAGACGGTGCTTTCGGTACTGCCCTCAGGGCTGATTCCCACCTCGAGTTGGATGTCGAAATTGCTGTTCCCGGTGCATTGGAGGTAGGGCAGTACCTCGGGGTCTTGGACGGGACCCGGGCACCGGAAGGGTTCCAGGGCTTCCAGGGTGACCACCCAAGGGGAGATGGAGGAGGCAAAGTTCTTGGCCAGGAACGGCCCCAGGGGAACGTATTCCCATTTTTGGATGTCACGGGCCGACCAATCGTTGAAAAGGACCAATCCAAAGATGTGGTCCTCGGCCTCCTGGGTGGACACACTTTGGCCGAGTTGGGTCCCCTTGCCTATGATAAAGCCCATTTCCAGTTCGAAGTCCAACCGCTTGGTCGGGCCGAAGGAGGGCTTTTCCGCCCCCTGCTCCAGGGTCTGCCCCTTGGGCCGGTGGATCGGGGTCTCGCTGGGGACAATGGAACTCGCCCTACCGTGGTAGGCCACCGGCATGTGTTTCCAATTGGGCAGCAGGGCATGCTCGGGATCCCGGAACATCCTTCCCACATTGGTGGCGTGTTCCTCACTGGAGTAGAAATCCGTATAGTCCCCCACCTTGATGGGCATGTGCATTTGTGCCTTCGAACGGTGTACAAAGAGCTCGGGCTTTCCGGCGAGGATGGAATGGTCGTCATAGATCCAATGTTGGATCTTTTTGCGTGTCCGTTTGGTGATTTCCTTGCCCAGGGCGATGAAATCGTTGAGGCTGTCCCGATCCAATACGGCGGTATTGAATTCAAAGACATCCAAATGTGCCAATTCGACCAGGTCCAGGATATGGTCGCCCACGGCAACCCCCACCCTGGGGGTCCGATCCGGGGTGGAAAATATCCCAAAAGGGATGTTGTGTATTGAAAAATCCGAATTTTCGGGAATGTCTATGATCATTGTTCAGGTTTTTTGGGCCAAGGGCCTGGAACTCCCCCTAAGGGGCGTATGTACAAATTTAAGGAGGATTTTCAATTCGATCCCCATCGGTTCTGGACTGGGCCACGCGCTCTATACCCAAGAACGGTAGTAGGTGCCGTCATCGATGTCCAGGGCGTTTTGGGTCAACATCAAGGGTTTGAAGGTGTCGATCATCACGGCCAGTTCCTCCGTTCCCTTTTTACCGATACTGCCCTCATAGGTCCCCGGATGCGGCCCGTGGGGGATGCCCGCCGGGTGCAGGGAGATATGGCCCGGACCTATATTGGTCCGGCTCATGAAGTCCCCGTCCACATAATAGATCACCTCATCGGAATCTATATTGGAATGGTTGTAGGGGGCCGGGATGGATTTCGGGTGGTAATCGTAGAGCCTGGGACAGAAGGAACAGACCACGAAGGCGCTTGTTTCAAAGGTCTGGTGCACGGGGGGCGGTTGATGTATCCTGCCGGTGATCGGTTCAAAGTTGTGGATCGAAAAGCCGTAGGGATAGTTGTACCCGTCCCAGCCCACCACGTCAAAGGGATGTGTGGCATAGGTCAATTGGTGTAGCATGCCCTGTTTTTTGACCTTCATCAAAAAGTCCCCCTTTTGATCGTGGGCCCTTAGATCCTGCGGTAGTTTATAGTCCCGTTCGCAATAGGGGGAGTGTTCCAGGAGTTGGCCGAACCAATTCCTATAGCGTTTGGGGGTGTAAATGGGATGGAAGGATTCCGCATAGAGGATCCGGTTGTCCGTGGAGTCGAATTCGATCTGGTAGATCATGCCCCGGGGGATGATCAGATAGTCCCCGTATTCAAAGGGGATGTCCCCCAAAAAGGTTTTTAGCCTTCCGGAACCCCTGTGAATGAACAGCAGTTCATCGGCATCGGCATTCTTATAGAAATAGTCGCCGAGCGATCGTTTTGGGGCTGCCAGGCCGATATGGACATCGGAGTTCACCAAGATCGGTACCCGGGACTCCAAATAATCCTCTTTTGGACCGATGTCGAAGCCTAGGAACTTGCGGCTGGTGATGTTCCGCTCCACGGCCACCTTGGGGCTTACGTCCAGGGGCTTTCCAATTTCCTTGACCTGGGTGGGCCTGTGGATGTGATAGAGCAGGGAGGACATCCCGTCGAAGCCCACGGTTCCGAACAATTGTTCGTAATAGAGTCCCCCATCCGGCTTTTCAAATTGGGTGTGCCGCTTTGGCGGAATCGTTCCCAAGCTGTGGTATATAGGCATAATCCTGTATTTAGGGTTAATGGTTCGGGCAATCCCTGCGGTCGGACCGTCAATGTAGGGTGCCCCTGATCTCCTGTTCCCGCTCTATGGCTTCGAACAGTGCCTTAAAGTTACCTTTTCCAAAGGATTGTGCACCTTTTCTCTGGATGATTTCAAAAAAGACCGTGGGCCTGGGCTCCACCGGTTTGGTGAAGATCTGCAACAGATAACCCTCGTCGTCCCGATCGACCAAGATGCCGAGCTCCTGCAAGGGGGCGATGTCCTCATCGATTTTTCCGACGCGCTTGCCGACGGCCTCGTAGTAGGAAGGGGGGACCTTCAGGAATTCCACCCCTCGGCTTTTCAGGTCCCGAACCGTGGCAATGATGTCATCGGTGGCCACTGCGATATGTTGTACGCCCTCCCCTTCGTAAAAATCCAGGTATTCCTCCACCTGGGATTTTTTCTTGCCCTCCGCAGGTTCGTTGATCGGAAATTTGATCCGGCCATTGCCATTGCTCATGACCTTGCTCATCAGGGCGGTATATTCTGTGGAAATGTCGTTATCGTCAAAGGAGAGGATGTTCCGAAAACCCATGACCTTTTCGTAGAAGCCGACCCAGCGGTCCATCTGGTTCCACCCCACATTGCCCACCATATGGTCCACGTATTTCAGGCCGGTGGAAGGGGGGTTGTAATCGGGGGTCTCCCATTTTTTGAAGCCGGGGAGAAAGACGCCCTTGTAAGCCTTGCGTTCCACAAAGACATGCACCGTTTCCCCATAGGTGTATATGCCCGATCTCACCACTTTTCCCTGGGCATCCTCTTCCTGGGTGGGTTCCAAATAGGACTTGGCCCCGCGGTCCATGGCGGCATGGTAGGCCTCTGTGGCATCCTCCACCCAAAGGGCGATCACCTTGACCCCATCCCCGTGTTTGTCTATATGTTCCCCTATGGCCGTGCCGCTCTTCAGGGGGGAGGTGAGCACCAATCGGATCTTGTCCTGGACCACCACATAGCTTTCGCGGTCCTTCAGCCCGGTTTCCAGGCCGGCCATGGCCAGGGACTGGAAGCCGAAGGCGGTCTTGTAGAAATGTGCGGCCTGCTTGGAATTGCCCACATAGAATTCGATATGGTCGGTGCCCAGGATGGGCATAAAATCCTGTTGGGCGGCCCCTTTTTTAGTGGGAAGTGTCGAAGTTGTCATAGTACCGGTAATTTTATTGTTTCTGAATATTGTTGCATGCACAACAAAATTATGTATTTTTAGCTTACGACAAGGCTCAACTTCGTTAAAATTCCAACTTTGGAAACCCTGGGGGGTTGCCAAGGGAACATATTGGGCCCAATTTCTATTTTTGCACCAATTTTGTCATGGATGCTGGATCAAATCGATGAAATAAAGGGAATGGGACTGCACCTGGATCTGGTGCTCCGCAAAATACAGAAGGCCTATCTGAAGGCCTTTGGGGAACTGGGGGTGGAGGTGACCATTGAACAATGGGTAATCTTGCACCAGATCTACGAACTGGGCGAGCAGGCGGCACAAAATGAAATCGTCAAGGGAAACTTCCGCAATCGGGCCACTACCTCCCGGGTTATCGGGGGCTTGGAACGTAAGGGCTGGATCGCCAAGACCCGCTTCAAGGGGGACCAAAAGCGCTATAGGTTGGTACTTACTCCCGAGGGACGAAAGATCATCGACCTCAGTCTTCCCACGGCCCTTGAATTGAGAAAACTGGCGGTAAGGGATATTGATCCCAAGGAATTCGGGACCTTCCTAAAGGTCTTGGACCAGATCGGGGAGAACTATGGGGATTAATCGGGCCCATCCCTTTTGGAAACCGGACTTTTCGGTTCAATGCCCATGGCCCACCGCACTTCCCCTGTGCGTTCCATTGATCTGTCCTGGATAGAAATTGCTCAAGATGGAATCCATTTGTTGCCTTCCCTCAATTATGGCCCCTATTTTTTCCCATAGCCCATCGTTCAGCACGGGCCTTAGGGGTTGTTCCAGCCGAATGATATTGCCGAACACCCTTTTGACCTTTTTGTCCCAAACCCTGTGGTATTTGGGCAGGTCGTCCGGATAGACCACCTTTCTGCGGGTACCCTCGTTGACCGCCCGAAAGGGCAGAGGGACGTTCAAATAGCCGTAGTCGTCCGTAAGCTGTTCCCCGGGATGTATGTCCCGGACCGCAACCTCAAAATCATAGGCGGTGGACAGGCAGTTGGAATTGAAACTGTGGTTGACATAGCGTCCGTGGTCCCAGCACAGGACGTAGTTTCCCGTCTTGTTCCTAAAGCTGTAGGTGTCCAAAATGGATTGGTAGATCGGGGGCAATCCCTGCAGCTGTTCCGGGGTGAATTCCCGGTCCAACTCGTCCAACACCCAGGTTATGGTCCCTGCGGGGATGAATTTGGTGGCGACCACCCCATAGCCGATATCCTTGTTGATGAACCGTAATTCCGTATCTGGATGAATCATGGTATATACTGCGAATTTTCAATTGAAGGTATTTAATATTTCAATTGGAATACAAAGATTTTTACAGTCCATGAAATATTTTTAAAACACAGTAAATCAATAAAGTACATTGTAAATCCATATGATGGTCCCATGGGATTTGTTGAGGTTTGCACAGAAAATCGATCTCTTTGGTCCCCATATGTGGTACAAACCGATTCCCAGGGCACATGCTTTGGTTTTTGATGATTAATTTTACACCCGTTCGGCGCAATGACGCCCTTGCTAACCCCTAATGTCCATGTCCAAGGAGAATTTGCCCATAGCCCTGGTAAAAGCAGTGACCAAGACCGATTTTGAGAACGGCAGTATGCTTTTTGGGCAGTATATCCGTTCCCTGGATTTTGATTTGTACTTCCAGGATGTGGAACGGGAGTTGAATGAAATCCATTTGGAGTACGGACATCCCCAGGGTGCCCTGCTGTTGGCCTATGACCGTAGTATTGACCGTGCCGTTGGCTGTATTGGGATCCGAAGGTTCGATTCTGATTCCGCGGAACTTAAAAGAATGTATGTCTATCCGGAATACCGAGGCCTTCAATTGGGTCGGAAACTCTTGGAAATGGCCCTTGTGGAAGCCTCCAAGCTG
>Ga0079224_100017171_pt1 | contig 10192 bp, 7 predicted proteins | sample Stecom2015_FD_80414 | JGI IMG/M metagenome (GOLD analysis project Ga0079224, IMG submission 80414) | Agricultural soil microbial communities from Utah to study Nitrogen management - Steer compost 2015 | ecosystem: Environmental > Terrestrial > Soil > Agricultural land | place: USA: Utah... | reverse complement strand
ATGATCAGCGCGGTCCGCGCCGCCGCCTCGGTGCAGCGGCGGCTGGTGCTGTTCTCCTCGATCGCGGTCTACGGCGACGGCGGGGCCGGCGACGGACCGGTGACCGAGCAGACCCCGGTGACCACCTCGCTGGACCCCACCGCGCAGAGCTTCGCGACGGTAGAGCGGATGGTGCTGGAGTCGCGGGAAGGCACCGTGCTACGCCTACCGGAGTTGATCACCGGGGACCCGGACGATCCCGACCCGGCCACGCTGCTGCGCCAGATGCGCGACGAGGTCGGTGACGAGTTGCCGTTCGACGGCTCCGCCCTGGTCCACTCGATCGACTACCGGGACGCCGCGGCGGCGGCCGCGTTCGTGGTGGCGCAGCGGCTGACCGGAATCTACAACGCGGTGCCGGACCAGGTCGTGCCGCCCACCGCCGCGGCGTTCCTGGGCAAGCTCGCCGCGGAGGCCGGCCTGGCACCGTTCACGCTCGCCGGCGGGCACACCGCCCTAAGGCGGCCGGTCTCCTCGGCTCGGCTGCGGGAGGCCGGATTCCAGTTCCGCTTCAGCGAAGGGACGGAGCCCGGCCCGTAGGCTGGGCGCGTGCATCTGATCGAGTCGCTGCCGGCCGACTGGCGCGACGCCATGAAGCCGCACCTGGACCCGGCCGTGGTCGCCACCCTGGAGGAGTTCCTCGCCGAGGAGTACGCCCGGCACACCGTCTACCCGCCGCGGCCGGACCTGTTCCGGGCGTTCCGGTTGTGCCGGTACCAGCGGGCCCGGGTGCTGATCCTGGGTCAGGACCCGTACCACCGGCCCGGCCAGGCGCATGGCCTGTGCTTCAGCGTGCCCGCCGGGGTGGCGCCGCCCCCCTCGCTGCGCAACATCTTCAAGGAACTGCACGCGGACCTCGGCGTGCCACCACCGGCCAGCGGTGACCTCACAAGCTGGGCGCGGCAGGGCGTACTGCTGCTCAACGCGGTGATGACGGTACGCGCGGGCGCGGCCGGCTCGCACGCGGGGCACGGCTGGGAGCACTTCACCGACGCCGCGATCCGGGCGCTGGACGCGCGGCCGGAGCGGGTGGTGTTCGCGCTGTGGGGGGCGTACGCGCGCCGCAAGGCAGCGCTGGTGACCGGCGCGCCGCACGTGGTGCTGGAAGCCAGCCACCCCAGCCCGCTGAACGCCCGCGGTTTCCTGGGTACCCGCCCATTCAGCGCCATCAACGCCGCCCTCGCCGGGTCCGGCCAGGATCCGATCCACTGGGCCTGAGGTGAAGGGTTGCGCGAAGTCTCGGGCAGTAGCCCATGTGCCATCGTGGCGGGAGGGACCTTTCTAGGGGTGACGACGCCTTCGCGCTCCGCCAGCGAGTGCGGCGCGCGGCCGCCGACGTGGGCTTGACGTTGGACGTCGGGATCACGATTACCTCGACGGGAGATGCTGGTACCTCCGACCCGGATGGCGAGGAGGACGGCGCAGAAGACGGTGAGGTGGGCGAGGCGTGACAGCGCGCCCCATCCGGTCGAGTGAGCTTCTCGACCTCGCGGGAAGGCTAGCGGGTAAGAACGCGGGGAAGGGCAAACCGAGGACGGTCGAACTGCGAAGGGCGGTCTCCACCGCCTACTACGCACTCCTTCATGAGCTGACGAACCAGGCGACGCAGGAGCTTCTCGGCAGCGATCCAGAGATGGAGCCACAACGCCATCAGGCGTCGCGGTGGTTCGCGCATACCGACATCAAGCTGCTCGCTGAGGCCGCGACGGGTGGGAAGAGCACGGTCGCGCCAGTGCTGGGGAGCCCGCACACCGATCTGGTACGGGTCGCGGAGGCGTTTCTGAGTCTCCAGGAGGCGCGGCACCGGGCGGATTACGACCACACGTACGGCCTCCGGCGCCGCGATGCGCTACTGCTCGTCGCGGATGCGGAGGACGCGATCAATCGGGCCCGAAAGCTCCGGGACAGGGCCGACGCCTCGTACCGGCGATCCCTGAAGTTGATGATCGGTGCGGTCAAGATCGCCAAGAATCGCTAGGGGTGCTGCGAGGACCGGGAGGAGCCGGTCCGGCGGGCCTGAGTGACATGCAGTACGCTCGTACTGTTGCAGGAGACCCCCTGGAGAAGGAGCCCGCGGTGGCGAAGATCAAGGTAGCCAACCCGGTCGTCGAACTGGACGGCGACGAGATGACCCGGATCATCTGGCAGCAGATCCGGGAGCGGCTGATCCTGCCGTACCTGGACGTCCCGCTGGAGTACTACGACCTGTCCATCCAGCAGCGCGACGCCACCGACGACCAGGTCACCATCGACGCCGCGGAGGCCATCAAGCGCCACGGGGTCGGCGTGAAGTGTGCCACCATCACCCCGGACGAGGCGCGGATGGCCGAGTTCGACCTCAAGCAGATGTGGCGCTCCCCGAACGGCACCATCCGCAACATCCTCGGCGGCGTGGTCTTCCGGGAACCGATCATCATGCGCAACGTCCCCCGCCTGGTGCCGAGTTGGACCAAGCCGATCGTGATCGGCCGGCACGCCCACGGTGACCAGTACCGGGCCACCGATTTCGTCGTGCCCGGCCCCGGCACGGTCACCATCTCCTACCAGCCGGCCGACGGCGGGACGCCGATGCAGTTCGAGGTGGCCCACTTCCCCGGCGGGGGCGTGGCGATGGGGATGTACAACTTCGACGACTCCATCCGCGACTTCGCCCGGGCCTCGTTCCGGTACGGCCTGGCCCGCGGCTACCCGGTCTACCTCTCCACCAAGAACACCATCCTCAAGCGGTACGACGGGCGGTTCAAGGACCTGTTCCAGGAGGTGTTCGAGGAGGAGTTCGCCGAGCGGTTCGCCGAAGCCGGCATCACCTACGAGCACCGGCTCATCGACGACATGGTGGCGCAGGCGCTCAAGTGGGAGGGCGGCTTCGTCTGGGCCTGCAAGAACTACGACGGGGACGTGCAGTCGGACACCGTGGCGCAGGGATTCGGCTCGCTGGGCCTGATGACCAGCGTGCTGATGACGCCGGACGGGCGGACCGTGGAGGCCGAGGCCGCGCACGGCACGGTCACCCGGCACTACCGCGCCTGGCAGCGCGGGGAGAAGACCTCCACCAACCCGATCGCGTCCATCTTCGCCTGGACCCGGGGCCTGGAGCACCGGGGCAAGCTGGACAACACGCCGGAGGTGATCCGGTTCGCGCAGACCCTGGAGAAGGTCTGTGTGGACACCGTCGAGGGCGGGCAGATGACGAAGGACCTCGCGCTGCTGGTCGGCGGCGAGACCCCCTGGTTGACCACAGAGGAGTTCCTCACCGCGCTCGCGGACGGGCTGGCCCGCGCCCTGGCGTCCTGACCGGGTAAGCGGGCCCGTCGCCGGTGGCCGGCCGGCATCCCGCGTACCCCTGGGGCGGGTTGCCTGGTGTGACTGGATCGGTACACAATGGTGTCCCCCCGTCCGCCCGCCACCCCTCAGCGGAGGTCTTCGTGGCCAACCCTGCCCCCGGGCCACACCCTGCCGACGGCGATCCGGCGCCATCCGGCGAACCACCGCAGCGGTCCGGCGCGCCCGCGACGCCACCGGTGCGGTTCGTGCCCGGACCCGCGGGCCAGCCCCGGCCGAAGGCACAGCCTAGTCCGAAGGCACAGGCAAGTCCGAAGGCACAGCCCGGCCCGGCCGGCGCCCGCCCGGTACCGGCCCCGGTACCCGCCCGCCCCGCCGGCGCCCGGCCGGCGCCGCCCCGCGCGGGACAGCGGGGCGGCCCCACCGCACCCCGGATGACCGCGAGCCGGCCCGGCTACTTTCCCAGCCGGTTCGCCTGGCTGGTGGTGGGCGTCGGGCGGAGTTGGCGCGGGGTGTTCGCGGCGCTGATCAGCACCTGGTTCGCCCTGCCGTTCGCGATCTTCATGGCCGCCGTCTGCGGGGTGCTGTTCGCCATCCTGGGCGCGCTCGGCGGCGCCGCCGCGGGCCTGCGCTGGATCCCGGTCTGGGTCGGTGACATCCCGCTGCTCGGCTCGGCCGTGGACAACCTGCTGCCCAGCGTCGGCGGGGTGGTCGGCCTGCTGCTCGGCTTCCTGCTCGGCCTGCTGCTCGGGTTCCTCGGCGCCCTCACCCTGCTGTGGTGGTCGGGGATCGCCGACGACCCGCTGACCGGGATCGGACCAGTGCTCGCGGCGGCCGGGGTGGGGCTGCTGGTCGGCCTGGCGTACACGCTCTACCGCACGGCCTTCGAGGCGGCGATCCTGCGCGGCGGTGGGGCCCGGCGGATGAGCCGCCGGGAGCGGGATCTGATCATCCCGATCCTGCGCTCCTGCGCCCAGCGCCTCCGCCTGTCCGACTACCCGCCGGTCCTGATCGACGACAGCCCGGAGCCGAGCGCCATCGCGTACACCCGGCACCTGGTGATCAGCCGCGGGCTGCTGGACGAGTTCGACTACGACCCGGACGTGATCGGCGGCGTGCTCAGCCACGGACTGGTCCACTGGCGCAACGGCGACCCGGTGGGAGCCGCCTTCGTGCGGGGCGTCGCGCTTCCGCTCTACTGGGTGTACGCGGGCATCCGCTGGCTCACCCACCGGGTGGAGAGCCGGATCGCGCTGGCGCTCGCGGCCAGCCCGCTGATCCTTCTGATGTGGACGGTCTTCTGGCCGGTCGTGGTCACGGTCCGGTTCGTGGTGATGCCGATGCAGGCCGCCGACACCCGCCGGGCGGAGTTCCGCGCCGACCAGGGTGCGGTGCGCGCCGGCCACCGGAGCGGGCTGCGCCGGGTGCTGGCCCGGCTGCCGGAGTCGTTCGAACGTGGCCGCAACGGCTGGGACCTGGCCGTCTGCGCCGCCCATCCCCCCAACGAACTGCGGCTGGAGCGGTTGGAGGACGAGGCCGGCAGCTACCCGTTGCCGGACCCGGACCGCCGGGCGCCCCGGCCGGAGCCGGCCGATGCGAGGGTCCGGGACTGAGTGGCGTCGGTGCCAGATCGGGAGGCGAGGCGGAGATGAGCACCCGCACCGGCGACGAGCCAGCCGGCGCAGAGCCAGCCGGCGCAGAGCCAGCCGGCGGCGACGAACCGATCTTCGTCGAGTACCGGCCAGACCGCCGCCGCTTCCTGGCGGTGGTCGCGGTCTTCGGCGTGGTGGCGTTGCTGCTGGCGGTGGCGTACTCGCTGCGGATGACCGTCTACTCGCCATCCGCGGTCGTGCACGCGTACTTCCAGGCGCTGGCCGACCGGGATCTGGCCGCCGCGCTGCGGACGACCGACCAGGGCGCGGGCGGGTTTCCGGACGACCTGCTCCAGCCGGCGGTGCTGGAGTCGGACGCCTATCTCCCACCGTCGCAGCCCGACATCGTAGAGGTCACTGTGGACGGAGGGCGGGCGGAAGTTAGAGTCGAGTTCACCATCGGCGACCGGCCAGCCACCGCCTCGCTGCGGCTGCGCCGCGCCGAGGAGGGTTTCCTGGACTCCCTGCTGCGCCGCTGGCGGATCGTGGACGGGGTCCGGCCGCTGCCGCTGGGCAGCAGCCCCGCGGAGGTCGAGGTCAACGGGGTACGCGTGGTGGCGCAGGACCTGGACGGTCCGCGTACCCTGCCGGTGGTCTTCGGCGGCTACGCCGTCGGCGTCAGCGCCGACGACCCGCTCTGGGACGCCCGGGAGGTGACCGTCCTGGTCGGCTCCGACCGGGCCACAGTGGTGGATGTGCCGCTGGTGCCCGATCCGCAGGTACGGGCGGAGGTGGAGCGGCAGGTCACCGAGATCCTCGACCAGTGCGCGGCGAGCACCGAACTGCTGCCACCCGGCTGCCCGTTCGGCAACGCGCGCTACGGCCGGGTCAGCGACGTGGCCTGGCGGATCAGTGCCTACCCCGAACTGGCGATGGCGCCGAGCCCGGACGGGTTCGGCGGGGTCGTGATGGCGGTGCGCAGCACACTCGACGGCGAGGCGGTGGTGACCGGCGTCCGGGAGGCGTTCGGCCGGGAGGTGCCGTTCGAGATCGTGGTGCCGTTCCCGGTCTCCGGCGTGGTCAGCGCGGACGGGGCGGCGATCGCCTTCCAGCCGGGCTGGTGAGCCACAAGCTCAGACCGGGCCGGGCCCGGCGGCGCGCAGTCGGGCGGCGGCCTGTTCGGGGGGTACGTCGTTGATGAACACCCCCATCGCCGACTCCGAGGCGGCCAGGTACTTCAGCTTCCCCGGCGCCCGGCGGATCGTGAACACCTGCAGGTGCAGGTGGCCCAGGTCCCGGCCCTCGCCCACCGGCGCCTGGTGCCAGGCCGCGACGTAGGGCGCCGGCGCGCCCTCGAACAGCGCGTCGAACCGGCGCAGCACGTCCAGGTAGAGAGGGCCGAACGCGTCCCGCTCCGCCGCCTCCAGCGCGGGCAGGTCCGGCACCGGCCGGTGCGGCGCCAGGTGCACCTCGTACGGCCAGCGGGAGGCGGCCGGTACGTACGCGGTCCAGTGCTCGTTCGCCGCCACCACGCGTACCGCGGCCTCGCGCTCGGCGGCCAGCACGTCCGCGTACAGGTTGCGCCCGCCGGTGGCCGCCGCGTGCCGCCGCGCCGCCGCCAGCAACTTGCCGGTACGCGGCGGCAGGAACGGGTACGCGTAGATCTGCCCGTGCGGATGGTGCAGGGTGACCCCGATCTCCACGCCCCGGTTCTCGAAGCAGAACACCTGCGCGGTGGCCGGATCGGCGGAGAGGTGGGCGGTGCGGTCGGCGAGCGCCTCCAGCACCGTGCGTACCCGGGTGGGTGGCAGCGCGGCGAACGAGCCGTCGTGCTGGTCGGTGAAGCAGACCACCTCGCAGCGCCCGGCGCCGGGCGCCAGTGGCGTGTACGGGGTGGGGGGCGGCGCGGTCTCGGGCACGCTGCGGGCGGAGAAGGAGGGGAACCGGTTCTCGAAGACCACCACGTCGTAGTCGGCGGCCGGTACCTCGGTGTGCCGGCCCTCCCGGGACGGGCACAGTGGACATTCGTCGGGCGGGGGGAGGAAGGTGCGCTCCTGCCGGTGCGCCGCCACCGCTACCCACTCGTCGACGAGCGGGTCGTAGCGCAACTGGGAGGCGGGCGGGGGAGGCGGCAACCGCCGCGGGTCCGGCCGGTCACGATCGGGTCGCGGCCGCTCGTCGAAGTAGATCAGCTCCCGGCCGTCGGCGAGCCGGGTCGCGCTGCGGAACACGTTCGCCGCGTCCCGGGAAGCCGGCACCCTCACGCCTCCACACCCTAGTCCACACCCTAGTCCACGCCCGTCCGCCCGCCCTCCCGCGTGATCATGACCTGGGTACGCGGTAGGCAGGGAGGGTCAGGACGGCGCCACGGCGGCGATCCGGTGCACCGCGAACACCCGCTCGTCCTCGCGCAGCCGGCACCAGGCCACCAGCAGGCCGGCCGCCAACTCCACCGGTTCGATCACCCGCTGGCTGGAGTTGCCCTGCGCGTTCGTGTACTCGATCCGCACCGGCTGCCCGGTCTCGATCGCGTGGGCGAGCAGCCGCCGCTCTCCGGGCGCGAGGTGGGCGGCGAGTTCGGCCACCTCGCTCTCGGTCCCGCCCGCCTGCGGCGCCGGCCCGACCGGGTACCCGCCCGAGCCGCCCGCCTGGGCGCCGCCGGGTGCCTCGTCCGGGGCCCGGCGCGGCGCCGGCACCGGTGCCGCCAGTAGCGTCTTCGCGAACTCCTCCGGTGCCGGCGGGGACGCGGCCGCCCGCCCCTTCCGGCCTTCCTCCGCCGTCGCGCCGGCGCCCTTGGAAGCCGCCCCGGCCCGGGTGCCGGCCGGATGCCCCCCGGGGGCCCGGCGGCGCTCCACCCGCTCCAGCACCGGCACCCCGTCGGCGGACTCCGCCACCGGCGCGTACCCGGCCGCGCGCAGCGCCGCCAGCGTCTCCGCCACCCCGGTCGCGGAGCCGAGCACGGTGGGCGCGACCATCGACAGCCCGAGCGACCGGAGCGTCCGCGCCTTCGCGATCTCGGCCAGCAGCGCCGGGTCGTCGGCGCGCAGCACGCAGGCCACCGGCCGCACCCGGACCGTGCCGTGGCGGCGGGCCACGTCCACGATCAGGTACTCCAGCGGCTGCGGCAGCACCCCGCCCGCGGCCCGGGCCCGCAGGTCCGCCAGCAGCGTGTCTGCCGCGTACCCCCGGTCCAGCGCTCGGCGTACCGAGCCGGCGCTGAACCGCCAGGTCACCGCGCCGCCGCCGGTCTCCCGGTCGGCGGCGGCGTCCAGCAGCGCCGCCAGTGGCCCGGCCGGGGTACCCGGCACCAGCGCGGTCAGGTCGGTCTGGAAGATCGCCTCCGTCACCGCGTCCGGCAGCAGCGACCGGCAGGCCTCACCCACCTCCTCGAACGAGCCGGCGGCCAGGGCCCGGCCGAGCGGGGTGGCCGCCCCGTGCGCGACCAGGCCGAGCAGTCCGGCCTCCTGCCAGGCGGCGGTGACGTGCCGCTCGGCGTCTGGATGCCCGGCCAGTGCCAGCGGGGAGTACCAGCACACCGCCGGGGTCAACCCGGCCAGGTCCGCGATGGCCAGATCCGGCGGCAGCGAGTAGATGAACTCCAGCAGGTGCACGCGGGCGGCCACCGCCACCTGCCCGTGGTAGTCGCGCAGCAGCGCGGCGGCCGGGCGCGCGTCGTGCTCGGGCGCGGCCAGCAGCGGCGGGGCGGCCAGCTCGCGCCAGACCGCCAGCAGTCCGGCCAGCTTGCGGGCGGGGGAGGCTTCGGCCCAGGTGTCGTAGCCGGCGGTGGGCAGCAGCAGCGCGCCGGACTGCTCGCGGGCCCGCCCGACCAGCTCCGCCTCGTACACCAGCTCCAGCCAGAACCGGGTGGTGGTCTCGTCGGTACCCACCGCGCGGGCGAGCCGGCGCAGCTCCTTGACCCCGACCCCGCCGGCCTTGAGCATGGCCACCGGCGTGGCCGCGACCGCTTCCAGCAGCCGGGTGACCTGCTCGACCGCGGCGGTGCCGGCGGCCGCGGCCTCCCGCGTCACCGCCTCGGTGTCGGCGGCGACCAGTGGCGGGTCGGGACGGCGCGGGGTGAACGGGGCGTGCCAGCCCTCACCCCGCAGCGCCACCCCCACCTCCTGGGGCACCTGTGGACCGCCCGGCGGGCGGACCACCACCAGGCCGCGCTCCCGCGCCCAGGCGAGGTCCGGATCGAGGCGGAACTGGTGGAAGCCGTACCAGTCCGGGAGGTCCTCGATGGGTGGACCCGCCTCGGCCAGCTTCTCCAGCGCGGCGCGGGCGCGCGGCGCCGCGCCGGCGACGAGTCGCCGCACCCGGGCGGCGTCGGCGTGGTGCTGCGCGATCCGGGCCACCAGCGCGTCCTTGCGGCCCTGCCCGGGCAGTTCGAGGGTACGGGCGATGGCGCGCAACTGGTCGGCCGGAAGCGTGGCGAGCAGCCTGGCGGCAGGCGGTCCCAGCCGGAGCGGGTGGCGGAAAAGCTCGTACATGGGCTCGGCCATGCGCAGGTCCGCGCCGTCCGGCCAGACCAGCGCCGAGGCGGCGAGCAGGTCCAGCACCGCCGCCAGCGCCGGGTCGTCGGGTGGCCGGCCGAGCCAGGAGGCCAGCGCCGCCCGGCTACCGCCGTCGCGGCCCAGCAGTTGCAGCACCTCCAGCACCTCCACCGCGGGGGTGGGCAGGTGGTGCACGGCGGTGGCTACCGAGGCGCGGATCTCCAGCCGCTCGGCCAGCTCCCGCAGGTGGCGCGGCAGGGGTGGCACCATGGCGTCCGGGCGGGCGGCCAGCACCCCGGCGAGCTGCTCCGGGCTCCGGGACGCCAGCCACGAGGTCAGGCTCAATGCCACTCTCACACCTTAAGGCCGGTCTCCCGGCGACCGTCCGGGCTGTCACCGTGCCGTCCTGACTGTGGTATTCGTCACAAATATCGCCATCCGGATCGGTCTGTACGCGACGGCGCGCGACTGGTGTGACAGGTGAGTGCCCCCGTGACACCGCCCCCCGGTCACGCCCCGCGCCGGCGCCACACCCCAGCGTTGCCGACGGTGGCCTTTGGGCGCCTACAACCGGCTACTCGCCCAGACGGCGCTCTATCGGCGATGCTGGACAGTCGGTGCGAGACGGTTCACAGTAGAGGCGGCTACTGTGGAGAACTACCCGGAAATAGTGGACAGCTCTCCGAAAGCGTGGCAGTGTGTACAGTATGGCTCAGACTGGAATCAACGCTACGGCGGCCGCCCTGCTGGGGCTGCTGCATGAAGGACAGATGACCGGCGGGCAGT
>Ga0079224_100017170_pt1 | contig 10192 bp, 8 predicted proteins | sample Stecom2015_FD_80414 | JGI IMG/M metagenome (GOLD analysis project Ga0079224, IMG submission 80414) | Agricultural soil microbial communities from Utah to study Nitrogen management - Steer compost 2015 | ecosystem: Environmental > Terrestrial > Soil > Agricultural land | place: USA: Utah... | reverse complement strand
TTCTGCACGAGGTTGCGGCACATCGGCTCGCCCATGACGCCGAGACCGATGAAGCCGAGTTGCGTCGTTTCCGCCGCCATCCTGAATGTCCTCCTGATTGGGTTGTCAGCGAGTCGAGACGTAGATCGACTTCGTCTGCTGGTACAGGCGCATGCCGCCGATGCCCTTCTCGCGCCCCAGCCCGCTTTCCTTGAAGCCGCCGAACGGCGTCGAGATGGACAGCTGCTTGTAGGTGTTGATCCACACCGTCCCGGCGGCGAGCGCCCGCGCGACCCGCCAGGCCCGGGGGAAGTCCCTCGTCCAGATGCCGGCGGCGAGCCCGTACACGCTGTCGTTTGCCTGGGCGACGAGGTCCGCCTCGTCCTCGAAGGGTAGCGCGCAGAGCACCGGGCCGAAGATCTCCTCGCGGACGATGGGGTCGGCGGAATCGGCCGGGGCCAGCACGGTGGGACGATAGAACGCGCCGGCCGCGAGCCGCGGGTCCGCGGGGCGTTCGCCGCCGCAGAGCACCTCGACGCCGCGGGCGCGGGCGCCGTCGACCATCGATTCGATGCGCTCGCGATGGCCGAAGGAAGCGATCGGGCCCATCTGCGCGCCGGGCGCGTCGGGCATGTCCACCCGCAGGGCCTGCGCGCGCTCGACGATGCGCCGCACGAACGCGTCGTGGATCGATCGTTCGACGAACAGGCGCGAGCCCGCGACGCAGGACTGGCCGCTGCCCTCGAAGATGCCGCCGATGATCGCGTCGGCCGCGGCGTCGAGATCCGCATCGGCGAACACGATGTGGGGCGACTTCCCGCCGAGCTCGAGCGCCACCGGCATCAGCTTGCGGGCGGCCACCTCGGCGATGCGCCGGCCGCTGGCGGTGCCGCCGGTGAACGACACCATGTCCACGCCGGGATGCGCGACCAGCGGGCCGCCCACCTCCTGGCCGAAGCCCGGCAGGACGTTGAGCAGTCCCGGCGCGAGCCCCGCCTCGAGCGCGATGCGCCCGAGCTCCAGCGCGGGCGTCGGCGTGACCTCGGACGGCTTCAGGATGACCGCGTTGCCGGCAGCGAGCGCGGGCGCGACCTTCTGCGCCTCCATGGTGAGCGGCGAGTTCCATGGCGTGATCGCCCCGACGACGCCGTACGGCTCATGGATCGCCATGGACAGGTAGGCGCCGCGCGACGGCGTGATCTCCTCGCCCTGCGTCTCGCAGACCGCGGCGTAGTAGCGGAATGTCGCGGCGGCGCTGGCCACCTGGGCCCGGCATTCGGCGACGACCTTGCCGTTCTCGAGGCGCTGGGCATCGGCAAGCCGGTCGGCGCTCGCCTCCATGCCGTCGGCGATGCGCATCAGCAGCGCGGCGCGCCGATGCGGCAGCATGTCGCGCCAGGCCGGCTCGGCCTGCGCCTTGCGGGCCGCGGCCACCGCGAGATCCACATGTCCCGCGCCGGCACCGGCGATCCGGTAGTTCCGCTCGCCGTTGGCGGGGTTGATGGATTCGAAGATCTTCGCGTCGGCGCGCGTCCATTCCCCGCCGATCAGCATCGGGCGGGGATCGTCATGCGGCGCTGGATTCATGGGGCTGTCCTGGAATCGCGTTCTGTCTTGCAGAACCAAAGTTCTGCAAAGACAGTATCGCATGCGTGGCCCCGAGCGTCCACGAAGGGCTCGCAGCGCACTCAGCGGGCCGGCAGCACCGTTCCGGAGCACTCGCCGAAGCCGATCCGCACGGCGCCCGGCCGCTCGCACCAGCCGCGGAACACCACCCGGTCGCCGTCGGCGAGGAAGGTGCGTTCCTCCCCGCCAGGCAGCGCGACGGGCCGGGTGCCGCCCACCGAGAGCTCGATGAGCGCGCCGGCCTCCGCGCTGTCGCCGGGGCCGGACTGGGTGCCACTGCCGAGCAGGTCGCCGGGGGCGAGGTTGCATCCGCCCACCGTATGGTGGGCGATCATCTGCGCCACGCTCCAGTAGGAGTGCGCGAACGTGGTGCGCGACAGCCGCGCGGGCGGCTCGCCACGCTCCCGCATGCCAGGCGTCTCGATCAATGCCTCGAGCTGCAGGTCGAAGCCGCCGCTGTCGCGATTGCGGGTCGACTCCAGGTAGGGCAGTGGCTGCGGATGGTTCGTCGGCCGGGTCCATGCGCAACGAAAAGGCGCGAGCGCATCCATCGTGACGATCCACGGCGAGATGGTGGTCGCGAAGTTCTTGGCGAGGAAGGGACCGAGCGGCTGGTACTCCCACGCCTGGATGTCCCGGGCCGACCAGTCGTTGAGCAGGCACAGCCCGAAGACGTGGGATTCGGCGTCGTCGATCGCGATCGGCTCACCGAGGGGATTGCCCGTGCCGATCCAGATGCCCACCTCGAGCTCGTAGTCGAGGCGGCGACATTCGCCGAAGACCGGCGCGCTCGCGCCCGGTGGCATGGTCTGGCCGCGCGGGCGGTGGAACGCCTGGCCGCTCACGTCGATCGACGAGGCGCGGCCGTGGTAGCCCACCGGCAGCCACTGGAAGTTCGGCATCAGCGGATTGTCGGGACGGAACAGCCGGCCGATGTTGGTCGCATGATGGATCGACGCATACATGTCGGTGTAGTCGCCGATGCGCGCGGGTACCCGGTACTGCGCCGCGGATTGCTCGACGAGGCAGCTCGCCAGCGCATCGCGGGCGGGCGAATCCGCGCGCAGCAGCCGGAAGGCGGCCAGGCGCAGGGCCCGCCAGTAGCGCGGGCCCTGCGCCATGAAACCGTTGAGCTCGGACCGCGCGGCATGGGCGGCGGCCAGCGCCGCCTCGCCGGTGAAGTGCCCGTCGGCATGGGCGCGGCCGATATCGAGGATCCGGTCGCCGATCGCGATGCCCCCGCGGAAGGCCTCGTTGGTGCCCGCGCGCCGGAACACCCCGAAGGGCAGGTTCTGCAACGGGAAGTCGCAGCCCTCGGCGTGGGCGGAGGCCACCCAGCTGCGGGCGGCCGGATCGTGCGTCTCGTCCAGTCGGGTCATCTCGTCTCCTTCGCGCCGGCCACCTGCCCCGATCGCGGGCGCGCCTGACGGGATGACCCGGGGCACGCCGACTCAGGGCGTGGGCCGGAAGTTCTTCTGCAAGCCCTGCCAGGCCTGATGGTAGTCCGTCTGGCGCGTCGGCGAGGCCATCGCGAAGGCGGTCGGCCGGATCGGCAGCCGCGTCTCGAACATGAAGGCCATGGTGTCGCGCAGGTACTGGGGCTTGCTCGTGTCCACGGCGACGGCCTTCGCCCACGACTCGGCGTCCGGACCGTGCGCGCTGTGCATGTTGTGCAGCGAGCAGGCGCCCGGCACGAAGCCCTCCCCCTTGGCGTCGTAGGCGCCGTGGATCAGGCCCATGAACTCGCTCGCGACATTCCGATGGAACCAGGGCGGCCTGAACGTGTGCTCCATCGCCAGGATGCGCGGCGGGAAGATCACGAAGTCGATCATGTCGACGCCCGGAGTGTCGCTCGGCGACTGCAGCACGAGGAAGATCGACGGATCGGGATGATCGAAGCTGATCGAACCGATGGTGTTGAAGCGGCGCAGGTCGTACTTCATGGGCACGAGATTGCCGTGCCAGGCGACGACGTCGAGCGGCGAATGGCCGATCGGCGCCTCCCACAGGTTGCCGAGGAACTTCGCCACCAGGCGGAAGTCGCCCTCGCGATCCTCGAAGGCCGCCCGGGGCGCCAGCCAGTCCCGCGGATTGGCCAGCCCGTTCGAACCGATGGGACCGAGGTCCGGCAGCCGGAATGCCGCGCCGTAGTTCTCGCAGACATAGCCGCGCGCCTCGCCGTCGGGAAGGCTCACCGTGAAGCGCACGCCGCGCGGAACGAGCAGCACCTCGAGCGGCGCCACCTCCAGCACGCCCATCTCGGTGGCGACCCGCAGCCGCCCCTCCTGCGGCACGACGAGGACCTCGCCGTCGGCGTCGTAGAAAAAGCGATCGCGCATCGGGGCATTGGCGGCGTAGAGATGGATCGCGCAGCCGCTCATCGCCGCCGGATCGCCCTGCCCCCCCATGGTGACGAGACCCTCGATGAAGTCGGTGGGCCTCTCGGGCATCGGCAGCGGACTCCAGCGCAGGCGATCGGGCGAGGTCTCGAGACCGGCGAAATCGCTCACGATCCGGCCGTTGTCGATGCGCTCGAACGCCCCGTGAACCGCGCTCGGCCGGATCCGGTAGAACCAGCTGCGGCGGTTCGCCGCGCGCGGCGCGGTGAAGGCGGTGCCGGAGAGCTGCTCGGCATAGAGCCCGTAGGGACAGGTCTGCGGGGAGTTCTGGCCGACCGGCAGCGCGCCCGGCAATGCCTCGGTCGCGAACTCGTTGCCCCAGCCGCTCATGAGGCCGGCTTCGGCCGGTTCGGCGGGCTGGCCGATCGTGGCACCGGGATGCGTCTGCGTGGAGAGATCCATGGCTCGCCTCCTTGATTACGCAATGCGTAATCCATTACGATAATGATAAGGCAGTCTAGCGGACCGGCATGGGCCATACAACGAAAGCGGTCATCGGCGGCGACGGGCCGCGCCGGCGCGGCGTCGAGGCGATCGAGACCGGTGGCCGCCTCCTCGCGGCCCTCGCCGCGGCGGACGGCCCCATGATGCTGCGCGAGCTCGCGGATGCGGCGCAGATGGCGCCGGCCAAGGCGCATCGCTACCTGGTGAGCCTGATCCGCGTGGGCCTGGCCCGTCAACTGCCGGAATCCGGGCGCTACGACATCGGCCCGCTCGCGATCCGGCTCGGGGTTGCCGGACTGGGTCGCGGCCATGCGCTCGCCATCGCCCGCGAGCGCCTGCCGGCGCTGCGCGACGAGCTGGGCCTGTCGGTGGCGCTCGCCATCTGGCTCGATTCACGCGTGCTCATCGTGGACTGGCTCGACGCCAGGGCGCTGGTGGCGGCGAGCCTGCGCATCGGGGCCTCCATGCCGCTCACCCGCTCGGCCAGCGGACGGGCGTTCGCCGCCCTCGACGGGCGGCCCGAGGTGCTCGCCGCGCTGCGCGCGGAGCTCGCCGAGAATGCGCGGGCCGGCCTGCGCCCGGCGAGCCCCGCGGAGTTCGATGGCGTGCTGCGGGCCACCCGCGCCCATGGCATCGCCCGGGTCACCGGTGACCTCGTGGCCGGCATCGACAGCCTCGCCGCGCCGGTGCACGGTCCGGCCGGGACGCTCGCCATGGTGGTGGCGGCGATCGGCCCGAGCCGCGGCTTCGACGTCACCTGGAACGGCGAGGTCGCATGCCGGCTGCGCGACTGGGCGCGGGAGATCGGCTCCTGGCCGGCAACCGCGCCGGCCTGAGGGCAGGACCTACTGGGCGAAGGCCTTCTCGACGACGAAGTCGCCCGGCCGGTTGGTGGCGCCTTCCTCGAAGCCACGCTCGACGAAGAAGCTGCGCAGGTCGCGCAGCACGTCGATGCTCCCGCAGATCATGGCCCGGTCCTCCGCCGGATCGAGGGGCGGCAGGCCCAGGTCTTCCTGCAGCTTGCCCGTCTCGAGCAGCTTGGTGATCCGGCCCTGGTGGACATAGGGCTCGCGCGTGACCGTCGGGTAGTAGGACAGCTGCTTGCGTACCTGCTCGCCCACGAGCTCGTGCCTGGGCAGCTCCTCGGTGATGTATTCCTGGTAGGCGAGGTCGGCGACGTGGCGCACCCCGTGCACGAGGATGACGCGCTCGAAGCGCTCGTAGACGTCCGGGTCGCGGATCAGGCTGAGGTAAGGGGCGAGCCCGGTTCCCGTGCCCAGCAGCCAGAGCCGCTTGCCGGGCTTGAGCGCGTCGACCACCAGGGTGCCGGTGGGCTTGCGGCTGATCAGGACCTTGTCGCCCTCGCGCAGGTGCTGCAGCCGCGACGTCAGCGGGCCGTCGGGCACCTTGATGCTGAAGAACTCCAGGTGGTCCTCGTAGTTGGCGCTGGCGATGCTGTAGGCGCGCAGCAGCGGCTTGCCGCCGTTGGCCGGCAGACCCAGCATCGAGAACTGCCCGCTCTCGAACCGGAACGTCGGGCTTCGGGTGGTGGTGAAGCTGAAGAGGCGATCGGTCCAGTGATGCACCTTCAGCACCGTTTCCTCATTGAACATCCAGGCTAGCTCCCAGGGCGACGACCTTGCCGCGACACGGATTCCTGCCATGGAGATGGCCCCGATCGCGACACAAACAAGTATGAACCGTCTCCGAACCCCGCCTACTGAGCAGGATCAAGGGTTCGGTTCGGTGGAAACCGGAACGCCCGGGTTCTAGGCGGGTTCTCCGGTCGTGGCGGGCGCGGCCTCGCCGGACGCGGGCCCGCCGGGCGCCGCGGTCGCGGCGACGCGCTCGTCGAGCCACTCCAGCCAGTGGCGCACCGGGACGGCGCTGCCGCCGGCCAGATGCGAGATGCAACCGATGTTGGCCGACAGGATCGCGACCGGCCGGCCCGCCTCGAGGTTCGCCAGCTTGCGGTCGCGCAGGCTGCGCGACAGCGCCGGCTGGGTGATGGAGTAGGTGCCCGCCGAGCCGCAGCACAGGTGCGACTCGGCCACCGGCACCAGGTTGGCGCCGAGCGTGCGCATCAGCGCCTCGACCGCGCCCCGGATGCGCTGCCCGTGCTGCAGGGTGCAGGGCGGATGGAAGGCGAACGGCCGGGGGTCGTACGGAATCGTCAGGCCGGCCGCCTCGATCGCCTGGGGCAGCCATTCCACCGGGTCCCGCGCAAGGCTCGCCACGCGCGCGGCCCGCTCCGCGTAGTCCGGATCCAGGCGCAGCAGGTGGCCGTAGTCCTTGACCATGACGCCGCAGCCCGAGGCGTTGACCAGGATCGCCTCGATGTCGTCGAGATGCGGCCACCAGGCGTCGATGTTCGCCCGCGCCTGCGCCTTTGCGCCGTCCTCGTCGTCGAGGTGCAGGCGAATCGCGCCGCAGCAGCCCGAGTCGCGCACGCGCAGCGCCTGCACACCGACGGCATCGAGCACCCGGGCGGTCGCCGCATCGATGTTCGGCATCATCGCCGGCTGTACGCATCCCTCCGGCATGAGCACGCGGCGGGAGTGGCCGCGCGTCGGCCACGTCCCGGCCGGAGCGGCGGACGGCACCTTGGACTTGAGTCCCCGGGGCAGCAGCGGGCGCACCAGCTTGCCGACGCGCATGGCCGGATCGAACAGCCAGCGACGTGTCAGGCCCTCGCGCAGCGCGGCGCGCAGCAGGCGCTCGCCGAGCGGGCGCTCGACGCGGGCGGCGACATGGCGCCTGCCGATGTCCACCAGCCGACCGTACTCCACGCCCGAGGGGCAGGTCGTCTCGCAGTTGCGGCAGGTCAGGCAGCGGTCGAGATGGACCTGTGTGGCGCGCGTCGGCTCCTCGCCTTCGAGCACCGCCTTCATCAGGTAGATGCGGCCGCGCGGGCCGTCGCGCTCGTCGCCGAGCAGCTGGTAGGTCGGGCACGTCGCGGTACAGAAGCCGCAGTGCACGCAACGACGCAGGATGGCTTCGGCCTCGATGCCGTCGGGCGTGCCCTTCAGCCAGTCTGCGAGATGGGTTTCCATGCGCCTTGTGCTGAAGCTAGAGGGCCGCGTACATGCGGCCGGGGTTGAAGATGCCGAGCGGGTCGAGCTGCATGCGCACCCGCCGCTGCAGGGCGAGCATCGCCGGCGACAGCGGATGGAAGCTGTCCTCGCGCACGCCTCCGCGGAAACGGCTCGCCGTGCCGCCGGCCGCCTGCGCGGCCGCCCTCACCTCGGCGGCGCTCGCCTCGCCGATGTACCAGCGCAGGCCGCCGCCCCATTCGATCAGCTGGCGTCCCGGCAACTCGAGATGCGGGGCCGTCGAGGGCACGGAGATGCGCCAGAGCGTGACGTCGCCGTGGAAGAACGGCAGCCGGTGCTCGGCGAGCTCGTGCCAGAACGCGTCCGCGACCTCCTCTGCGAGGGGCGAGGCGCTGTAGCGGTTGATGAATCGGCTGGCGGCCGACTCGACGGCCGCCTCGGAGCCGGCGAAGCGCACGATCAGCTTGCCGTCGCCCCAGCACGAGGCCGACAGCGGCAGCGGCTCGCCGGCCCAGTGATGCAGGGCCGAGAGCGCCTCGTCGACGCCGATCGACATGCGCAGGCTCCATCGCAGGGGCGGTACGGGCAGGACCTTGAGGGATACCTCCGCGATCACGCCGAGCGTGCCGTACGAGCCGCAGAGCAGGCGCGACACGTCGTAGCCGGCCACGTTCTTCATCACCTGGCCGCCGAAGTGCATCAGTTCGCCGCGCGCATCCAGCAGCGAGGCCCCGAGCACGAAGTCGCGCGCCGCGCCCGCCATCCACCGGCCCGGCCCGGACAGGCCGCAGGCGACGGTGCCCCCGACCGTGGCGCCGGCACCGAAGTGCGGCGGCTCGAAGGCGAGCATCTGGCCCTTCTCGGCTAGCGTCGCCTCCAGTTCCTCGAGCGGCGTGCCGCAGCGGACGGTGACCACCAGTTCCGTGGGCTCGTAGCTGACGATGCCCGCGTATCCGCGCACGTCGAGCGGCTCGCCGCGCGGCTCGTTGCCGAGGAAATGCTTGGTGCGCCCGCCGTGGATCTCCAGCGGGGTGCGTTTCCCGGCGGCCGCGACGATGGTCTCGCGCAACCCGGCCAGCACCTGCTCGGGACTCATGTGCGGCCTCCGGACCGGAGGCGGCGCGAGCCCGCCGGCAGGTCGGTGCCGGGCAGGAGGACGGATGACGGACGGGCGGCGGCGAGGGCGCCGCTCGCGGCGAGCGAACGGGTGACGATCATCATGGTTGGCCCGATTGTGCCCGAGCCGGGCGAAGGCTGGCAGGTCCACCCGGCGGCACGTGCCGGATTCCACCCCCCGGAGGCGCCCCGACGCGGGCCGCCGGGGCGCCTCCCGGGCTGCCTCGACCGCCGCCTGGCGGGATCCCGCGCCCCCGTCCCGGTCGGATCGCTTGTGCTATACCGTAGCTTCGCTTGGACAACACGATCGAGGGGAGACTGATGGCCCAGATCCGGGATGGCTTCGTCGGAACCATCGGCAACACGCCACTGATCAGGCTGCAACGGGCATCCGAACTCACCGGATGCGAGATCCTGGCCAAGGCGGAGTTCCTCAATCCCGGCGGATCGGTGAAGGACCGGGCAGGCCTGAGCCTCATTCTCGATGCCGAGCGTCGTGGCGTGCTGCGCCCCGGTGGCACGGTGGTCGAGGGCACCGCCGGCAATACCGGCATCGGCCTCGCGCTCGTCGCCAACGCCCGCGGCTATCGGTGCGTCATCGTCATCCCCGAGACGCAGAGCCAGGAGAAGAAGGACTTCCTGCGGCTCGTCGGCGCCGAACTGCGCGAGGTGCCCGCCCTTCCCTTCAAGGATCCGGGCAACTACGTCCATGTCGCCGAACGGCTGGCCCAGGAACTTGAAGCGAGCTCGCCCGACGGCGTGCTCTACGCCAACCAGTGGGAGAATCTCGCCAACCGGCAGGCCCACATCGACACCACCGGCCCCGAGATCTGGGAGCAGACCGAAGGACGCATCGACGGCTTCACCTGCGCGATCGGCACCGGCGGCACCCTAGCCGGCACCGCCATCTACCTCAAGTCGCGCAACCCGAAGATCCGTATCGCCGCCGCCGATCCGATGGGCGCGGCCATGTACAGCTGGATCACCCAGGGCAGGCTGGAGTCTTCGGGCAACTCGATCACGGAAGGCATCGGCCTGGGGCGGGTCACCGCGAACATCGACGGGGCGCCCATCGACACCGCGTTCCAGATCCCGGACGAGGAGGCACTGCCCATCGTCTTCGACCTCCTGAGCAAGGAAGGCCTGTGCGTGGGCGGCTCGAGCGGCATCAACGTCGCGGGCGCGATCCGGCTGGCGAAGGAACTGGGTCCGGGACACACCATCGTCACGATCCTCGCCGACGGCGGGGCGCGCTACCAGTCGAAGCTCTTCAACCCGGAGTTCCTGCGCTCGAAGAACCTGCCCGTTCCGGAGTGGCTCGACCGCTAGCGGAACTTGCGGGCGTACGCCTCCCGCGCATGCCGGGAGATGAAGCCGGCGAGTCCCCGCCCCGAATCCGCGAGCCGGCGCATCGTTGCGACCGTGTCGGCGCCCGCGCTGCGGCAGGTGTATTCGTACTTCCACCCGTCCACGAACTTCACGACGATGCCGGATTCGGTCAACTCGTAGGCGACGACGCCGGAGTTGCCGCTCAGGTTCCTGTAGCGCTGCATCGGGGCGTGGCTTCGCGCGGGA
>Ga0079224_100017169_pt1 | contig 10193 bp, 5 predicted proteins | sample Stecom2015_FD_80414 | JGI IMG/M metagenome (GOLD analysis project Ga0079224, IMG submission 80414) | Agricultural soil microbial communities from Utah to study Nitrogen management - Steer compost 2015 | ecosystem: Environmental > Terrestrial > Soil > Agricultural land | place: USA: Utah... | reverse complement strand
GGGACAACCAGATAGGGTTGGTCGCAGGATACCAGCATCGGGAAATAGGGCTTGCTGATGATGAGATTCTCCTCCAGTCCCAGCGCCGCCGCCAGTTCCGCGGTGCCTGGAACATAACGGTCGATGACCGGTTGCGCCTTGCGGCTGAACATGATGAAGATCTCACCCTCTCCCCGGCGGGTGATGACCACCTGGGTACTGCTTGAGTGCAGGCGCATCTGGATGACGGTGTGCTCAGCGCCGAGAGGCTGCAGGCCGGATTGTGCCAGCACGTAGGCAGCGCCGATGATGGCGTGACCGCTGAAGCTGAGTTCGCTGACGGGGGAGAATACCTTGAGACGGTAATCGGCATCGGCAATGCGATGGATGAAGACCGTGTCGGACAGGTTGAGCTCTCGGGCCAGCGTTTGCATCTGCGGGTCCGTGAGGTCGCCGGCGTCGGGAAATACCGCGATCTGCGCGCCGTTGAAGGCACTGCCGGTGAAAACGTCAACGATGTAGTAGGAGTGTGTCACTTTTCTGTCTCGCTTGTTATGGAAGCTCTGCCCGAGCCTCAGTGATGAAGTTCAACGACGCCGACCTGCGGCATCCTCGCCAGCCCTGTTTCCCTGGCATGCTCCTCGAATCCCTTGTTCTTCCAGAAAAAGGCGCCGGGCATCGTGGTGGGAATGACAATCACGTAGAACAGGGCGCGGCTGACCAGCGATGTCAGCATGACCACCAGCGCCGCAATCACGAATAATGACTGTGATATCCAGCCGTCTGTCGGAAGAACGTCGAGGAAAAACAGCGTCAGCAGTGCCAGAGCCGTGCTGATCCCCAGCACAACATTGCGGGTCAGGTAGGTCTTGCCGAAGCGCGTTTTCAGCACCTGCAGCGACGCGGCACCTTCGCGACCCTTGCGGGTCAGGTCGCGTGCATGGCAGATGTGCCCGATCGCTTCCAACAGCAGGCCCGCCGCGACAAAGGGCAGCAACTCCACGATGACCGCGCCGGCATTGATGCCGACGAATGCAGCCAGGCCCAGCAGCAGTACTCCGGCCAGCATACCACCGACGCTGAACATCGAGCCGAAGAAAGAGCTCAAGACCTGCCAGTGATCCCAGAACGGTCTTGCCTTGATGCGGTAGATGCGATTCATGTAATAGAGTCCGATCACGCCCAGCAGGGTGCCGACAATCACCAGCAATTGGTGGCTCAGGGTGAGCCATCCGGCAGGCACCGTCAGCCAGGAGGCAAACAGTCCGCGCTCAACCAGAATCACTCCCGCCAGCGCTGGCAGGAAGCCGAAGAACAGCGAGACTGCCAGCGCCTCCCGGCTCAAGGGTGAGTAGCGCAGGTTGTTGAAACCCCGATAGAAGCGCAGCGGTTTGCCCAGGTGCTGGGTGGACACGAACAGAACCAGCGCCTGCAGCAGCGCCAGGCAGCTCAGAAAGGGAGCGGCAACACTGGAACCGGCGAGGGCACCGAGGGTCTCCAGTCCGGCCATGGCGCCGACGAAGGTGATGGCAAAGGCCCCGATCACCGCCTGGGTGATCAGCGTAAAGAACACCAGAGGGTTTTCGCGGGAGTTGAGCTTGCCGAAACTCCATTCCTTTTGTGCACTGCCGCCGGGCTTGGCGCGGCCTTTCTTGAGGTCGACCACAGGTTCGTAGCGGCGGGTGTTGTTGTTGCGCAGGTACTTGATGGGTTCGGCATCGGTGCGGGTAAACTCACGCGGCATCGACTTCTTCTGCTGGAAGCGGATGTTGGGTTTGGAGATGGAAGTGTCGGGGAAGCCCGGGATCTCGGTTTTCACCTGCTCCCGATTCTCCGGCATGCTCTCGATGACACCAAAGTCCAGTGCATTGCCCACGCAGGCGGAAACACAGGCTGGTTTGAGACCGACTTCCAGGCGGTCGACACACATGTTGCACTTCTGCACCTGTCCTTCCACCGGGTCAAGTTGTGGAGCATTGTAGGGGCAGACCCAGGTGCAGTAACCGCAGCCAAAACAGGTGTCGGGATCCTGCAGCACCGCTCCATACTCCGAATGCTTGGTATAGGCGTTGGTTGGGCAACCTTTGAGGCATACAGGGTCATCGCAGTGGTTGCAGGCCATGGATATGTTCATCCGAGTGAAGGAGGGATACGTGCCACCTTCCACATAGCCCACCGAGCGGAAGCTCAGGTGTGCAGGCAAATCGTTCTTCTCGCTGCAGGCGGCTTCGCAGGCATGGCAGCCAATGCAGTTGTCGGCCGTGAAGTGAAAGCCGTGCTGTTTGTTGCGGTTGGGGGTCGCCCCCACGGCCGGGTCGGCGTTGATGAACAGGCTGGTGTTGGGGGCGACGGAGCTGCACCCGATCAGATCGATAGGGTTGCCGTGCACGTTGGTGGCCCTGGCCTCCACCTCACGCAGTCGGGCGTAATTCGGTTCGTCTTCTCTGGCTCTGTACATCTGTTTGACCTGTGTTGGCTAGGTTGTCTACTTCAATGTTGTTGTGCTTGGCTAGAAGGTGCGCATCTCGAGATTCAGGCGCGCTGCCAGCTTCTGGTCCACCGGCTCGACCCGCACGGTACCCTGCTTGAACGCCGGCTGCCGCGATGTGGGGTCGAGCAGTCCCAGCGTCAGGCGATTGACGCAGTCGTGGAAGTGGAACGGAATGAATACCATGTTCCTGGCGACGCGATGAGTGAGCTGGGCCATGACGATGGCATCTCCCCGACGTGACACCAGCCGCACATACTCTGACTGGTCAATGCCCAGTGCCATGGCAGCGTCCGGATTGATCTCCATGTAGGGCGTAGGGCTGAACTTGTTCATGTTGCCGATCTTGCCGGTCTTGGTCCGAGTGTGGAAGTGTTCGACCACACGACCGCTGTTGAGCCAGAATGGAAAGTCGCTGCACGGCCGCTCGTTGTTATCGATGAATGGCATCGGTGCCAGCCTGGCCCTGCCGTCGGGGTGATTGAAGCGGCTGTCGGCGTACAGCCGCGGCGAGCCGAACTTGCCCTGCGCTACATCATCCTCGGTGCATGGCCACTGGATGCCCCGTTTCTCTTCCAGCAGGTCATGGCTCATGCCGCTGATGTCCAGAAAGTTGCCACGGGAGAGTTGTCGCATTTCGTCGAAGATTTCGGCCGTGATTTCGGGAAAGCGCATTCTGCGACCGCGCTCGAAACGCTGGGCGAGGTTGCTGAAGATCCAGTGATCGGGTTTGGAGTCCAGATGAGGAGGACACACCTGACGCACCAGGTTTACCCGTCGCTCAGTGTTGGTGAAACAGCCTTCCTTCTCCGCCCATACCGCCGCGGGCAGATACAGATGCGCGTACTGGGTTGTCTCCACATCGCGATAGGCGTCCTGCACCACCAGAAAGTCCAGCTTCTCCAGCGCCCGACGGATGCGGGCGGAATTGGGCATGGAGGTCATCGGGTTGGTGGCCACCAGCCACAGGCCCTTGATCTGACCTGTTTCAATCGCCGGGAAGATATCGGTCATGGTCATACCACGACGAGGCGGGAAGAAGCTCTCGTCCACACCCCAGAATTCGGCAACCTCACGTCGATGCTTCGGGTCCTCCAGCTGACGGTAGCCGGGCAGTCCCGAGCAGCTCGACCACTCGCGGGTTCCCATGGCGTTGCACTGTCCGGTAATGGACAGGCTGGTGCCGCCAGGCTTCCCAATGTTGCCGGTGATGAGGTTAAGATTGTTGATGCCCGCGACGCCATCGGTGCCATGAGTACTCTGATTGATGCCCATGGTCCAGATGCTCATGGCTGCCCCCGCATTGGCATACAGACGGGCCACGTGACGGATGGTGTCCTCGTCAATGCCACATATGCGCGACGCCGAGGTCGGGTCATAATCCTGAACCACGGCGCTGAACTCCTCGAAGCTGCTGCAGTGGGCATCGATATAGGCCTGGTCGTGAAGCCCCTCCTTGAGGATGACGTGCGCTAGGCTGTTGAGCAGCACCAGGTCCGTGCCAGGGGTGATGGGCAGGTGGATATCGGCAAACTGCGCGAACATGGTGACGCGCGGATCGACCACGATAACCGGGAAGCGACGCCTTTCCAGTGCTTCCTTCAATCGCCAGTAGATGATTGGGTGTTGCTCCGGCAGGTTGGAGCCAAAGGCGATGAGACAGTTGGTGTAGTCGAAATCCTCGTAGCATCCCGGTGGGCCGTCGGAGCCAAACGAGCGTTTGTAGCCGGAGACGGCAGAGGCCATGCACAGCGTGGTATTGCCGTCATAGTTGTTGGTGCCGATGACGCCTCTGATCAGCTTGCCCAGAGTATAGAACTCTTCGGTCATTATCTGCCCGGTAGACATCACGGCGAAGGCATCGCGCCCGTGTTTTTGCTGGATATCACGGATACGGTCGGCCATGGTGTCCAGGGCCGCGTCCCAACTGACAGCCTCATAGTCGGCGAAGTGATGGCTGCGCAGCAGGGGCTCCGAACCGCGGCCTGCCGAGGTAAAGAGCTCATGTTCGAAGATGCCCTTGACGCAGAGCTTGCCCCGATTGACATCCGCGCCGGCGGTGCCGCGACTGGCCACGGGTACGCCAGCCTCATTGAGGCCGATGTCCAGGGAGCAACCGGTCGAGCAGTAGCCGCAGGTCGTGTACTTCCACTGCGTTACCTTCTTGTCTGCGATCTTGATGGGATTTCTTTTCTTGCGACCAAATAGCATAGTGTTTGACTTCAACAGATTGGAATCAGCAGGCGATCTGCACCCGGCCATCGACGACCCGCACCGGATACCTCGGCAGGGCAACCGTTTCGTCCTCCAGGCACCTGCCGCTTTCCAGCTCGAAGTGCTGCTTGTAGACAGGAGAGGCAACCACGACGCGGCCCTGAATGTCACCCACGATCCCACGCGAGATCACATTGGCTTCGCTGAAGGGGTCGTGGTTGTCGAGCGCGTAGATGGCATCGCATCCGGATAGCCTGAACAGTGCCACCTGTCGTCCTTTTACGAGGGCGCACTGGCCCTCGTCGACCATGAGATCGGCGACCGGGCAAACCTCCACCCACTCCGGCACCGGCATTGCGAGGGTTTCCATGTATTCGATGTTTGCTGCTGAGTTCATGCTGTTCTCCGTGATAGCTGTCGTTGTCATCAACCGATTGCCAGTGCGTCGGTTTTCTCCGCGCCGCGCGCGGGTCTGATCTGGTTGCGTTCCCGGACAAAAACGACATTTGTGTCCTTCTCGTCGCTGTTGATGAAGTGACGGAAACGCTGCATCTTGACGGGGTCCTCGATGGTGTTCTTCCACTCACACTCGTAGGTGCCTATCACCAGCGCCATTTCACTCTCGAGCTCGGCACACAGGCCAAGTCGATCATTGATCACTACGTCGCGCAGGTAATCGAGCCCGCCTTCCATGTTGTCCATCCAGGTGGAGGTGCGCTGGAGTCGGTCCGCGGTGCGGATATAGAACATCAGGAAGCGGTCTATGTAGCGGATCAGCGTCTCGTCATCGAGGTCCGACGCAAACAGGTCCGCATGTCGTGGTTTCATGCCGCCGTTGCCGCACACGTAAAGATTCCAGCCGCGCTCGGTGGCAATGACGCCGACATCCTTGCTCTGGGCCTCGGCACATTCACGGGTGCAGCCTGAAACCGCCATTTTGATCTTGTGGGGGGAGCGCAGTCCGCGGTAGCGCTCCTCCACCTTGATGGCCATGGAGACGCTGTCCTGTACGCCATAGCGGCACCAGGTGCTGCCGACGCAGGATTTGACCGTGCGCAGCGATTTGGCATAAGCGTGGCCTGACTCGAAACCTGCATCGATGAGTTCCTTCCAGATCAGTGGCAGCTGGTCGACACGCGCGCCGAAGAGGTCGACCCGCTGCCCCCCGGTGATCTTGGTATAGAGGTCGTAGCGCTTGGCCACCTGCCCCAGCACAATGAGCTTGTCGGCTGTTATCTCGCCACCCGGGATGCGGGGCACTACCGAGTAGGTGCCATCCTTCTGCATGTTGGCCAGGAAGTGGTCGTTGGTATCCTGCAGCGGTGCGTGAGATCTTTTCAGGACGGGTTCGTTCCAGCACGAAGCCAGAATGGAGGCGACAGTCGGCTTGCAGATGTCGCAGCCTCTCCCATTGCCGTGGCGGGCGAGCAGCTCGTCAAAGGTTTTGATGCGTTCTGTGCGCACCAGCATGTAAAGGTCCTGGCGGGTGTAGGCGAAGTGCTCGCATAGATCGCGGTTGACCTCCAGCCCGCGACTCTCCAGTTCGCAGTTGAGAATCTGACCGACCAGGGTAGAGCAGCCGCCGCAGCTGGTGCCCGCCTTCGTGCAGGATTTGATCTCGCCGAGGGTAGTGGCGCCACCGTCGATGGCCTCCAGCAGGTCGGCCTTGCTGACGTTGTTGCAGGAACAGATCTGCGCGGATGCCGGCAGCGCTGAGACGCCCAGTCCGGTGCTGGCTGAGCCGTCACGCTGAGGCAGGATCAGGGCATCCGGATACTCCGGGAGGTCGATGTCGTTGAGCTTGTACTGCAGCAGGTTGCCGTAGTCCTGGGCGTCGCCGATCAGGACGCTACCCAGGAGCTTCCTCCCATCCGCGCTGACCACGATCTTCTTGTAGACCCCCCTGGGTTCGTCGATGAACGAGTATGACTGTGCCCCTTCGCTGCGGGCGTGGGCATCACCGATGCTGGCTACATCCACTCCCATCAACTTCAGCTTGGTGCTCATGTCGGCGCCCGTGAATTCGCCAGCTTCGCCTGCCAGGGTACCTGCAGCGACAGCCGCCATCTGATAGCCGGGGGCGACGAGACCAAAGATCTGGGCGTTCCACAGGGCACACTCGCCGATGGCAAAGATGGCAGGGTCGGAAGTGCGGCAATGGTTGTCGATGACGATGCCGCCGCGCTGACCGAGTTCAAGCCCACATTCGCGCGCGAGTTGATCGCGCGGACGAATGCCGGCGGAAAACACGATGATGTCTGTTTCCAGATGGGATTCGTCGGTGAAGCACATCCTGTGCAGACACTGGTCGCCGTCAATGATTCTGGCGGTGTTCTTCGATACGTGCACAGAGGTGCCACGTGCCTCAATCTTGCTTCTGAGCAGCCCCGCGCCGGTATCGTCTACCTGAATGGCCATCAGCCGGGGTGCAAACTCGATCACATGGGTCTGCAGTCCGAGCTGGGTGAGCGCATTGGCCGCTTCCAGCCCGAGCAGCCCGCCGCCGATGACTGCGCCTGTTGTCGCCGACTCCGACGCAGCGACAATAGCTTCCAGATCCTCGATGGTCCTATAGACAAAGCACCCCGGACGGTCATTGCCGGGGATCGGCGGCACAAAGGGATAGGATCCGGTAGCCAGTACCACCTTGTCATAGGGCAGACTCAGGCCCTTCTGAGAGGTGACTGTCTGCTGCTCACGATCGATGGCGACGACGCTGTCTCCGAGGTGGACGGTGATGCCATTGCTGGCAAAGAAATCGTTCTCCACCAGCGACAGGTCGCCGGCGGTCTTGCCGGAGAAAAATTCGGTCAGGTGTACGCGATCGTAGGCCGGTCGAGGCTCCTCGCAGAAGGTGATGACGTTGAAGACGGTCGTCAGGTTCTTCTCGGCAATACACTGCAGGAACCGCTGCCCCACCATTCCGTTTCCGACGACGATCAAATTTGGTTTTTGCATGACACACTCACTCACAACAGGTTTGTCGTGACTTCATCAATAAATGTGCCAACTTGTAAGCATCGGAGAAACAGCGGCTTATGAGGGGGTGCCTGCCGATGGTGCGAAATTGCTGCGCTATTATGGAGCGACAAAATGGTGCACGCACCAGAAGGAATCGTGATGCATGGGCGATAAGGAATCATTTCGTGGCATGGGACAACTGTTCCTAACGCAAAGTCAGCAGCGCCAGGATGACGAGCACAAGAATGGCGCATAGCCCCTGCCAGAATCGCACGGGATCGCGCTCGAGCAGCGGCCGGTCATCCCTGGCGATGAGCTTGCTGTTGGGATTGCGTAGATCGCACAGGAATTCCGAAAGTTCCTGATAGCGGGAAGAAGATTCCGGGTGCACTGCTTTGCGAAGCATCGCATCGAACCAGGTTGGCACAGAGGGATTACTGTTTCTTGCCGAGATGTAGTTAAGCTTGCGCCACTGTCTGTTCTTCGGCCTGGCCGAAAGTTCGCCATACGGCAGCCGTCCGGTGAGCATTTCGTAAACGATAACGCCGAGGGAGAAGATGTCGGACACGTTGCCCGTCGGTTTGCCCAGGAGATACTCCGGGGCGGTGTAGTTGACGGTGCCCAGCAGGTCGCTGCGATAAAGTGGCGCCTCGATCTCTGCAACCCCTGCGACCCTGACCGAGCCGAAGTCGACAATCTTTACCGTCCCTGCGGGATCGATCATGATGTTGTCGGGCTTCAGGTCCTGGTGCAGCATTTCCAGACGGTGAAATGCCTGCAGTCCCTTCACAATCTGCTCGACGATACCGCGGACCGTTTCCAGCGGCGGCTGGGGATTGTCCTTCATCCATTGGCGCAGGGTCTGTCCCGGCAGATACTCGGACACATGATAGAGCAGACGCCGACGACGGGTCGGTTCGTACACTTTAAGGACGTGGGGGTTGTCGATGCGACGCCCTACCCACTCTTCCATGGTGAAGCGTTCGACATAGGCAGAATCATCCTCATGGTTCACCGATGGAGTCTTCAGTGCCACGTGGAGACCAGTGTCCGAGTCCAACGCCAGATAGAGCTGAGAGCGGTTGCTGGCATGCAGTTCCCGCAGGATGCGATAGCCATCGACGATCATGCCTTCCTGCAGCACAGGCGGGAAGGGCAGCTCATGCAATTGCCGATAAACCTCGTCCGGGTCCTGGGAGGGAAGTTGCTGCACATGCAGGACCTGGCAGGTGACGTTGTCGGTGCTGCCGTTGGCCAGGGCCTGACGGGCCAACACCTCGGCTGCCTTGCGTGGATCCTTGTGCAGAGACTGCACGTTATGCTGGAGCTCCCGCCCACTGAGAAAGTCGTGGACCCCATCCGTGGTGAGAATGAAGATATCTCCAGCCTCCATAGAGATGCGTCGATAATCGATCTGGGGCTGGGTGTCGATGCCCATCGCGCGCCCCAGGTAGCTCTTGTCGGCGGACACCCAGAAACGGTGATCCGTTGTCAGTTGTTCCAGTGTCCCCTCACGCAGCAGATAGATGCGGCTATCGCCGATGTGGAACAGATGGGCTGTGGTGGATTTGAATATGATGGCGCTCAGCGTGGTAACCCGCGCGTTACGCCGGCTGTCGCCCCGGCTGTCCTGGCGATACAGCCAGCTGTTGAGCGCGGTGAATATCTGCTGGGCAGACTTCTTCACGGACCAGCTGTCCGGTGTGCTGAAATAGTCGGCCAGAAAGCCATGCACACAGGCAGCGGCCGCCTCGCCACCATGTTCACTGCTGCTGACGCCGTCGGCGATGGCAGCGGCAAAGCCCTTGGTGGTCAGGCTGGTCGCCTCGGCACCGCGAAATCCGGTGCAGTCCTGATTCTTGTCCTTGCGGCCGGCATCACTGAAATGTCCGGCCACAATCCGCAGCTTGCTGGCCATGGGGCTGTCCTGGGGTGCTGGCCCGAGTGTTATCGGGCCTAATGTAACTCAATAACCTGCACTGTGCCGTCGGGCAGCACTTCGACTGCCTCCGCGTCGGGCTCGTCAAGAAACAGCACCGCTCCTATGCCCAACACCGCGCCGGCTGCGATGAACGTAAAGAAGGCCGCCGGCGATGAAACCGACAGTACCGCCAGGAACAGGATCCCGCCAACGTTGCCATAGGCACCGACCATCCCGGCGATCTGCCCGGTCAGACGGCGACGCACCAGTGGCACCATGGCAAACACGGCACCTTCACCCGCCTGAACGAAGAAGGAGCAGGCCATGGTCACCATAACAGCCCCGGCGATGCTCCAGGTGGAGTCGATCAGTGCCATGGCAAAGTAGCCGACGGCCAGTGCCGCCAGGGTAATGATCAAGGTGAGGCGACGACCGAAGCGGTCGCTGAGCCAGCCGCCTGTGGGGCGGGACACCAGATTCATGAAGGCAAAGCCCGACGCCAGCATTCCCGCCATGACGGGAGTCAGTTGGAAGGTATCCAGGAAGAATAATGGCAGCATCGAGACGACGGCAAGCTCCGAGCCGAAAGTCACCAGGTAGCACAGGTTGAGAATGGCAACCTGCTTGAAG
>Ga0079224_100017168_pt1 | contig 10194 bp, 5 predicted proteins | sample Stecom2015_FD_80414 | JGI IMG/M metagenome (GOLD analysis project Ga0079224, IMG submission 80414) | Agricultural soil microbial communities from Utah to study Nitrogen management - Steer compost 2015 | ecosystem: Environmental > Terrestrial > Soil > Agricultural land | place: USA: Utah... | reverse complement strand
ATGCTGACCACCTTCAATGAGGTTGACATGAAGCCGGTTATGGACTTGAGAAGTAAGTTCAAGGAGAAGTTTAAAGAAAAACACGAAGTAGGGCTAGGCTTTATGTCCTTCTTCACCAAAGCTGCTACAGTCGCCCTGCGCGAATTCCCTGGAGTGAATGCCTATATCGATGGTGATGATATTATTTACAACGACTTCTGCGATATTTCCATCGCCGTTTCTACACCCAGAGGCTTGGTAGTACCGGTGATCAGAAACGCTGAAAAACTCTCCTTTGCGAAAATTGAAAAGGAAATTATCCGCCTGGCCACAAGAGCACGTGACGGCAAACTTTCGATCGAAGAAATGACCGGAGGAACTTTCACCATTACCAACGGTGGTGTATTTGGTTCCATGTTGTCAACACCGATCATCAATGCTCCACAGTCGGCGATAATGGGTATGCATAACATTGTAGAACGCCCCGTCGTCGTAAACGGAGAAATTGTGATCCGTCCAATTATGTACCTGGCTCTGTCCTATGATCACCGCATCATCGATGGCCGGGATTCGGTAAGCTTCCTTGTACGTATCAAGCAGATTCTCGAAGATCCCGCAAGGTTGTTGTTTGATTTGTAGGATGAAGATAGGAATGAAAAAACTAAAACGGGCAGCGGAGAAATCCACTGCCCGTTTTAGTTTTTATGGGGTGATTTATTTTTTGAGAAAAACAATGGTCACAATTATCCTTAGCCTAGGGATTCATCTAAACAAATTATTTTTAGTTTTCCAACCCTGTATGTATTGACATTCAATTTTAAAATTCTTAGTATAGTAACACGTAGGTAATGGTATAATGGCCACGATCTCCAAAGCTCTATTCTATTCTTGTATTTTAAGACTTTATTAACCTGAATCTATTCTATTTACATTATTTCAATCTTATTCTTCCTATGTCGAAACTAATTAACTTTCAGCTAACTAATTCAAGTTTAACAGAAAACCGTAAATTGTAAAACTACTAATTAGCGTTTGGGTGGCTGTTTTACCCTCCTGAACTTATTCCTTGTTGTCAATATAATCTTTCCTCATTAACGTATATAATGTCAGTCATCCTCGTGGCTGCATTATAACCGTATTTCTTATGGGGTAATTCATGACATTTCGTTTGGAAGTGATTGTTATGTATTTTATCTGTGTAAACATTTTTTAGTCTCCAACTCCTAAAATAATTTTCTATGTCAGCAAAAAACTGGATTTGCAGCAATAACCCATCGCACGTATTTTCAAAGACCGAAGCGGAAGATCTCAACTATTTCTGCCCTAATTGCGCATATGGGGAAGGTATTCTGATGGAGGAGTCTTCTCCCCTTCCTGTTAGTCGAAATCTCGGCTTATGTATTATGTTATTGGATTGCTCGGGATCAATGAATCTATCCGCTTTCCCAAATCATCCCCTTTCAAAAAGAGAATTGATCACTACGGCTGTAACCGCCGCGATTTACTCACTGACCGGACTAGGCACAAAAGCATTTGCGTATATGATGCTTATCGGGTTTGACCATGAAACAAAGATCTTATTGCCCGCGACAAGTCTGGAAGATATTTTCAATAAATTCCCCGATCACATAGACTTCGAACAGTTTTTGTTAAATAAAATGCCAAATCGAAATGGAGCAACCGATATAAACGGAGCTCTGAGAATAGCCTACCATTACACTCAAAAATTTATTGATGGTGATTTAAAAGAGCAGCTAGGAGACTATTCACCCGCTGTTCAATCCATCATCGATAGTGACTTAAATACTCATTCCATTCCCAACGTTCGTGTCCTTTTATTTACAGACGGAGAACATTATTTGGGAGATGATGACAGAAACTTAATGCCTAGTCCATTTAATAATCTATCCTTTAAGGGAAAAAATATCAATCTGCTTATGAGTGCCTTTTACGGCGAGGAACAAGAAAATGGGTATGCTCAGCTGCTAAGTTTGGTTAGTCACTGCCCAAAACATCCCGGCACTCCACAATTCTTCCATTACAATACACCAGCTAAGTTGCCCAGTCTAAAAGGTCTTTTCCGAATGGCCAGCGGTGCAAGCGGTTTTTGCCCCAAGTGTCTGGAGGAATCCCATTTTGCAACAACCGACCTGTGATTCAATGGAAGAGAAAGAAAGAATTGACGATAAGGGGTCGACATATTCACTAAGCGCCCAAGTTTATCTCGCTGCAGGTCCCCGGAAAAATATATCGAACGATACCGAGCTGGGGGAAGACGTTGCCGGCGTCAAGCTAGTCGACAATTCGATATTTTTCTGGATTCTCGATGGCACATCAGACAGTATCATACTGAGCGTAAAAAACGATTATAAAGATTTCAAGCTGGAACATCAGGAATCTGTTCAGAACGATAGCGTTGAAAACCATCGAGATGAAATAACAAACGCTGCACTTGCTGAAACCTGTCAGCAAGGTTCAGAACCGAATCCATTGGAAGGAAATGCAAATTCCGGAGAGGAGAAAATCGATGTGCAACTTAGCAGTATTAACCACTCCGGGGAAATAGCAATTCCAGAAACTGAAGAAACTCATCTGCAAAGTGAGGAACGCTTGCATGAACAAGAAGAAGCAATAAATGTTGCTGAAGAAGTAAATCTGAAGAAAGGTAGTGAAGTGCAGTCAGATGGGGATACGAATGCCGAAAGTAACGAGAAGAGCGGAGATAAAGTAGAAGTAATTCCGCCTGGTAAAGACCTTAAAGAAAAATCGGGTACCCTAATCAATTTGTTCTCGAGCCGGATACTCGCGATGGAAATTGCCAATCAGTTAATGCTTACCACATTCGAGATCAATAAACAGGATATTGAAAAAATCATTGGGAATATCGAAAAACCTCTTCTGGAACGAATCAACAAACACCTACATGGTGAAAAACGAGAGAAGCTAATTGAACGGCTAAATGGAGGTTATCAGTACGTTGTATCTTCCACAATGATAGTTGGTAAATTTTCGCTCAATGGCACATTAGAGTATATTCAAATTGGCAACTCAGAATTAAGTTCCTTACCACCTGATGTCGAAACCGAAAGCGTCAGTAACAACGGGCAAGTAGTAATGGGGTTGACCTATGATAGAGAGGAAGATTGCTTTCGAATCCGGACAATATTGCATGAGGAAAACTTGCAGCCTCGGCAGAAATTCAATTTGGATGAGGTATTCATCTATAGTGACTGGCTTTCTAGCAATTTCAAACTATTGTTAAAAACTGCCAGTACAGAAGGCACAGAGGCAAACAACCCCATCTTTCAATACCTGAAAAGTCCTCAGAAAACTTATGACGATAAATCCCTGATCTATGTTCAACGGAGGAAGGTTCATGCAAGTTAATATCGAAGGAACTAACTATACCTTCACATCTGACTTTGACCCTGTAAACATCTTTGACAATTCAACAAGAGGTTGGCAAGTCTCAGCAGGAGATTATTTTAAATTTCCGGTAAGAATTGGTCCTGCTAATATATTTATTAAAAGATTTCAAAAACAATCGAACTATATTTCAGGGTTTAATTTATTGAGGTCCAATCTCAATAAATCAAATCCGCATCTACCCAAAATCTATGATCTGGTAAAAACTAAGGAAGGCGACAAAGAGGTATATTATCTTTTTCAAGAATTTTTACAGGGAGAAATATTAGAAAAGGCCAATTATCAGGGCTTTGATTTTAACCCTTATACGTTATTAAATGATGTTTCTACCGCGTTCAATTCATTAACTACGAGTGGCTTTTGGTTCACCGATTTTGATCCAAAAAACATATTTGTCAGTGGAGGAAGATATTACCTTATTGATATCGATAGCTGTCACTCATTGGATAGCATTCCAAATACTTCGATGTGGGGTGGAAAAGACTACTGGTCCCCTTTTTTTGATTATGCGAGACGAGTAGGTATTCCGATCGATTTAATTAAAAAAGTCAGGGGTGATGTTTTAAATCAATGGAATCTTATTTTTCTGTTGGCGCTTTATTCCCGATATATTTTTGATTCGAACGCGAGTTTATCCGGAGGTTATACAGCAACACTTGTAGATTATATTAGCAACAATCCAGGTGCAGCGGAGTTCAGAGAAAAGATTAAAAAGTCAATCTCCAATAACTCTCTCCTAACTCACCCTGAGGTTGAAGAAATAATGCGAACCTCACTGGGTTTTAGGGATAAAAACGCCAGTTTCAGGATCTGCTACAACGAACAACCTCCGTTAATAGCCTACTTTGAAGCAACCAAAACCAAAATCCGGCAGGGTGAGGAAATCGGATTGAGCTGGGTCGTTTCGAGGAGCAAAAAAATAGTAATTTCTCCCCAGGTGGGTGTGGTTACAGGAACCTCAATTAAGGTTAGGCCTTCTAAAACAACTGCTTATGTCCTACAAGCGGAGAATGAGTTTGGTAAAGCAGAATGCCAGTTGGATGTTCATGCTGACCCACAACCAGAGATTCTCGAATTTAAGGCGACCCCATCCCATATAGTCCGAGGCAAATCAACAAAACTAAACTGGCGGGTCTTGCATGCTCGAATCGTTAAACTTTGGGACGGCAAACAGGCTAAAGATGTACCGTTAACTGGCTCCCTGAACATTATTCCAACAACTGACACAATTTATGAGCTTCAGGCTTTCCCCCATAATGGCGGGACTTTTGTCTCCAGGCAAATAACTGTAAAAATCGTCCAACCTGCCCGTATTGATACTTTCACTACCACTCCACAATCTGTAATGAAGGGTAGTCAAATAACGGTGAATTGGAAAGCGTCAAATGTTGTAAGTACTTCAATTAAATTTAGAAATAAAAAGCTAGATGTTCCTCCTTCAGGTAAACAAACCTTCTCTGTTGATTCTGCTGGTTTTGTGACACTGGAAGTAATCGGACACGATGGAGAAAAGATTGAAGAAAAATTATATATTGATGTTGCACCCCTGCCAGAAATATTAAGATTTAAAGCAAGTCCAGATAGAATATTTGCAGGCAATGCGACTACGATAAACTGGCAAGTAATCGAGGCCAGTCTTATCAAATTAAGTGACGTCAATCAATCAATAGTTGTACCTTTGGCGGGTTCTCACACATTCTATCCGACTGCCGACACTACCTACAAACTCGAGGCTACTTCCAATGACGGACAGTTGGTTATTTCTAAGGAAGTAAAGGTAAAGATAATTGTCCCCGCCAGTATAGTGTATTTCCACTCAACTGGACAAAAGGTTATTCAGGGAAGAGAAATTACCATCAGTTGGCAAACAGAGCATGCTGCCCAGGTATTCCTAATATATAAAGGCAAACGTCGCAATGTTTCCACCTTTGGTAAACAAAGCTTTACAGTGGACTCGACAGATTTTGTTACCCTGCAAGTTGTCGGCCACGACGGAACAATTATTGAGGAAAAAAAATTTATTGAAGTTTTACCTGAACCAACAATTCTGGAATTCAAAAGTAATCTAACGAAAATTACTGCAAATGAACTGATCGAAATTAGCTGGAAAGTATATAATGTCTCCTCTGTATCACTCCTCTATCGAGGTGAACAACTAGTCGTGACAGAAATAGGGAGCTTACAGGACTCCCCCACAGCTACTACCAATTATAAGTTGAAAGTGGTAGGACTGGATGGCACTACAATTGTGTCAAGGACGATTCAAATAAAGGTTAGTTCACCCATAGTCATTGAGAAGTTCGAAATATCCCCGGTAGAGATCAAAAAGGGAGAACAAGCTACCCTTAAATGGATAATCCATAATGCGACAGAAGTTGAACTCATTACTAATTCCAACCAGACTACCAACGTGTATGGCAGGAATAGTCTCACTGTATATCCCAATGCCAGAACACAGTATCGTCTTCGTGCAAGAAACGAACACTATGAAAAATTCAGCGACATAATTACCGTAAAAATCAACAAGTCTTTTCCCTGGAACTACCTTGCGGCAGGCATGTTGGGGCTCTTCTTAATACTTGCTTCTTACTACATGTTAACTTACAAAAAGGATATTGATGCGAAAATCTCACAATATCTTTTAGGAGGTATTGAAGCTGTAGAAAATGAAAAATATGAGATGGCAATTCAACACTTTCAAAGAGTGGCATCATTCAAAAAAATCACTCCACAAATTGATAGTCTGTCACGGGAATACTATGCGTACGCATTGTCGCAATGTGAACTATATAAAAGCTCAAACTCCCCAAATTTATTTTGGATTGCGGACCGCTATTTCGAATATGCCGCTGTACTAACCAACCAATCGCCGTCAAAATGCGAATAGTTAATTTACTTGTAATCATCAACCTACTCTTGTTTTCCTACCATAAGGCAGGTAGTCAGACGAGTACACCTAAAATCGAATCATTTGCATTGCTCTATGATATAGAAAAGAAGTTAGACAAAGGGGAACTAACAAATGCTAAACGACTCCTCCATGGTAATCGAGACAAGATACTCCAAGCTGACGAACTTGATGTTAAAATTGAGCAATTGAGCCAGATTTACGCACATGGTATGACCGAAATAAAAAAGAAAAGATATGTTCAGGCACTTACAATGCTGCGTAGATACAGAAATCTGAATATTTTCAACGGCGAGCGACTGACTTTTATAGAGGCGAAAATTCAATACTGCCTAGATCAGATTGCTTCATCGAAACTGGAAGCAGCTGAGCGAACAATAGTGGGTTTTGAACTTTTGGAAGCAATTAGGAATACGCTTTCCAAAAGTTTTGATATTAAGAGAGCAAAGACTCTCCTTTTGCGGGCAAACCAACTTGCGGTAACAAATTCAACCCTGAAAACCTCCCTAGCTAACTTACAACGTGCTATCCCGATGCTGGAATCAATCGAAAGTTTTAGTCGGGAGAAGCTTTCCCCAGCCGAGATTCGTTCAAGATTGGTAGCTTATAGAGAACTGGAAGGAGTACCTGTAATCCAACCACTCGAAAATAATATTAATAGACTTACTGCGATTATCGAGGATTGGTATACAGCAAAAGGTATTCTTGACAAATGTCAGCTCAATCTGTTGGCATCCTTAAGTACGCTGACAGACGACGACAGATCACGCGTCGATGAACTGAACGCGATTTCAAGCAAGATTACCTCATATTACAATATCGATTCTGTTAGTACAGACGAAGCCCTTTTACGCTTGGAGAAAATTTATCAGAGTGCTTTTGAGAGTCAGTTTTCATTAGCAAATAAACTCTCTGATAATTTGCGTAGTTCCGTGGCCGAGTGCCTGAACGAAAACAAAGCAGAAAAATTTCGCAGTCTGGGATGGAAAGCAAAAGATATAGGTCAGCCCTCTAAATCTATCGAATATTTCGAGGTTGCTGTGAAAACCACTTCCGATTCCTTAAGAAAAGCCGACTACGTAAAGGAACTGGAACAAATTCAACTAGAAACCAAATGTTCACTCGAGCAGTTTACACCGCAAATTCAACAGATTTCCGCCTATTTGAACGATTGTAAAATCACGCAAGCTGACTCCTTATGGAATCTGATTAAAGATTTGCCCGGAGACGAATGTACTGGTACGTTAAAAATACGATTAAAGTATGTAGAATTGGGGCTGAGAATCAATAAACTTAAATCTGACAAGGAAAACTTTACGAATATTCAAAAGCAGGTGCAGTATCATTATGTCAGTATGTCCAACGCTGAGCGTAAACGATTACTTTCCAAACTGAGGCAGATAAACTGGTGTGACAAATCCGAGGTAGCGAAAATCGAAAGTCAACTATCCCGACCTCATTTCTCCTCCTACCTCGCTTTAGGTTATGAAGGCGGTCTGGTAGCACCCTACGGAGGTCGGCTTGAATTGATGAGCCGGCATCGGATCGGAATTTTCGGTAATATTAGAAGTTCACTCGTTAGTGACAATGACATCAAAAATTTACCTGGAACTAAGAATAAAAATGAGGTCATTGGCGGAATCTCCCTAGCGATATTCAGAAATTTCATTGTTCACGGAGGAGCAGGAATGGGGTATTACAAACTTTTCTATCGCAACGATTATTCAATGGAGCACATGATTAAACAGGTAAACTATAAGGCTATTTACGGAGGTGTTTCATTGTATCTTTTCAACCGGATCGGCATTTCTGGAGGAGCAGCTTCTAAGTATAGCAGCGATGGATTTTATTTGCCAGAGTATACGTTAGGCGTTACCTATAAATTTTCATTCAATTAAAAATGAATTTAAGGTTACTATATATTTTCGTCTTACTTACTGCTTTTGCAATTTATAGCTGCAACAAGGAAAAGGAAATTGATTTTAACCAATATAATATTAAAGCAGTCTCTGTTAGAGTTGAAAACATAGGCCGGAACAGTGCTACAGTAATAGGAGAAGTCAATACTGACAACGGTGCTGTAATTGGAGAGGCGGGAATAGTGTATTACCGAAGCGGTTATGAATTTAGGTTGAAATATACCGGCACCGGGATTAATGAACCATTTAAATTCATAATTGGGGGGTTGGTGCCTGGTACTAAATATATTGCCAAGGCCTACGCCACGAATAAACTGGGGACAGCATATAGTGAAGATATTACCTTTACGACCGATGATGCCGTACCACCTTCGGTTAGAACAATTCAAACGAGCAACGTTACCCGTACTTCCGTCCAGGTAACAGGTAACATTTCTGATGATGGAGGATACCCCGTGATCCGCAGAGGGTTTTGTTATAGCAACACGACCAATGCACCCCGGGTGGGTGTAAACCCTTATGTAACAACGGGTTCCGGAATAGGAGACTTTGATACTACTATCCAAAATTTAAACCCCGGCACTCAATATTACATCCGCGCATTTGCAGAAACTATTGCAGGTATGTCGTATGGAGATCCTCTGCTAATCAGAACACTTTCAATTAGTCCTCCCTCTGGAATTTATGTTACACAGATTACCGATATAAGTAGAAATTCAGCAAGTATTTCTGTCACTATAGATGATGACGGAGGGATGCCCATTACTGAACGAGGTATTGTTTACAGTACATCGACAACCATGCCATCAGTAGGCCAGGGCATCAAGTTAATCTCGACACCCGCAAATAAAGGGAGTTTCTGGGTATACCCTCAAAATTTAATTGCTGGGACAAGATATTATGTCAGGGCTTATGCCTCTAACACTATGGGAACCGCATACAGTGATAGCAGAGACTTCAGCACTTTACCCCCATCGCTGCCGTCCGGACTTTCCCTTGGACTTAATAGTTTAAATCCTACTACAGCCGTCTTTTCCTGCAGCATCGGAAGTGATGGTGGAGCTACCATTTCAAGCAGGGGTATTGTATACAGTACATCCAACACTAATTTAGTTGTTGGCAATCAGAACACTATTTACGTGGGAACAACGTCCAATATTTTCAGTACTACAGCAAGTAATTTAAAGCCAAATACTACATATTATGTGCGAATGTTTGCCAATAATTCTGCAGGAACTTCTTATAGCAGTACCATTTCATTCAGGACCCCAAACATTAACGTGGGAGATAGTTATATGGGAGGTGTAGTGGTTTATATTCTGCAGCCTGGGGATCCCGGTTATGTAAACAATGAAACGCACGGCCTGATTGCGGCAACGAATGCAATCGTACAAAGGGTATGGGGATGTGAAAACCGGTCACTTTCAACTTCACCGAATATAGGTACCGGTAGAAATAACACTACTACAATTGTCAATAGCTGCAATGAAAATACGGCTGCCCGTTATTGTAATGACCTCGTATATCAGAACCATACCGACTGGTTCTTACCGAGCTATCATGAAATGCAGAGGATTCATAGTTGGGCTACACAAAGTGGAATTCCCCGCTACCCCTATTGGACCTCATCACAAGACTCCAATATGTCGCACACGGCCTACATGGTAAATGTTCAGGGTGGATACTCCGTAAATCAACCTAAAAGTTATCAATACTACGTTCTACCCGTTCGAAACTTCTAAGAATATTTTTCGTTCCCAAAAAGCTATCCTTTAATATCTAATAGAACGAACATAATTTGGTAGACAACGGTTAACCCCCCCCCGCCTTTATTTCCCCAAAACCAACAAAGGCTCCCCTGTCGCGGGAAGCCTTTGTGTACTATAATTCCTTATTTGAACAACTATTTAATCGTATCTTATTATTCATCCACGATCCAGTATTTGTCGGTCGCGGAGAAGT
>Ga0079224_100017167_pt1 | contig 10194 bp, 12 predicted proteins | sample Stecom2015_FD_80414 | JGI IMG/M metagenome (GOLD analysis project Ga0079224, IMG submission 80414) | Agricultural soil microbial communities from Utah to study Nitrogen management - Steer compost 2015 | ecosystem: Environmental > Terrestrial > Soil > Agricultural land | place: USA: Utah... | reverse complement strand
GTCTGAAATTTATGAAATCGATTTGATTCTTGATAATTGTGACTGTGACAATCCTGCAAGCATGACCAGCGATTTGGTAATTTATATGCCATTTGGAAATCAAGCAAAAGATTTAATCAGTGGAGATGAAATTTCAGGGATTACAAATAGTTTTGTTTCAGATAGAGACGGCAATTCTACCTGCGCCATTGCATTCAATGGAAATGAATCTTTGACAATTCCTGTTACAGATAGCAACCAACTGGTACAAGGCGATAGTTTTACAATAAGTCTTTGGTTTAAAATGCAAAATACTGAAATGGCCAATCACGAAATATTTTTTCAAAAAGGAGAAACAGTTACTGAAGGATTTCAGGTAGTAGCGTTTGATGCAAATACCCCCTTGTTCAGTGATAGCACATACGGTTATGGTCTTTGGGATGATGACTGGAATCAACAAGTCGATGTAGTTTGGGATAATACCGATTGGCATCATTTGGTTATAACTGTTGATAGCAACAATACTGTAAGATTGTATAGAAATGGAATTTTAAGAAATAGTGATGAAAATTCAAGCATTGATATTGGCACTGAGCCATTACAAAATTATTATATAGGGCAAGGTTTTGAAGGCCATTTGGACGATTTGCGAGTTTACAAAAGAGCATTGAGCCCCAACGAAGTTTCGGAACTTTTTAATCTTTCCGGAGATTGTTATCAGTGCTTATAAAAATACATGTTAGTTAAATTAGTTTTTAGTTGTGAAAAAAGGGCTGTTGTTGTTGGCAGCTCTTTTTTTATGGGAATCTTTTATAAGGACTTTATTAATAGACTTCAAATCCTTAAATTTGCCCCTCGATTTAATGGAGTCAGGCTGTTCACTGCAGACTGTAAACTGAAGACTAATAGATATGTTCAATAATTTAAGTGAAAAACTGGATAAAGCGTTCCACGTCCTCAAAGGGCATGGCAGTATTACCGAAGTCAATGTAGCCGAAACTTTAAAGGAAGTCAGAAGAGCTTTGCTTGACGCCGATGTCAACTTTAAGATAGCAAAGGATTTTACCACCACAGTAAAGGAAAAAGCGCTGGGTCAAAATGTTTTGACAACCTTGCAGCCAGGCCAATTGATGGTCAAAATCGTTAAGGACGAGCTGACCGAATTGATGGGTGGCGATGCCGAAGGAATCAATCTGTCTGGAAATCCAAGTGTTATTTTGATGTCCGGTTTGCAGGGTTCAGGTAAAACGACATTTTCTGGTAAGCTTGCCAATTATCTAAAAACAAAAAAATCGAAAAAACCATTGTTGGTTGCCTGTGATGTCTATCGTCCAGCAGCGATTGATCAGTTGCATGTAGTGGGCGACCAAATTGGCATCGAAGTTTATAGCGATAAAGGCAATTCTGATCCTGTTGCCATTGCACAGGCTGGTATTGCTCATGCAAAGGCGAATGGTTATAATGTTGTGATTATAGATACTGCGGGTCGTTTGGCTGTAGATGAGGTGATGATGGCCGAGATTTCCAACATCCATAAAGCCATCAAACCAGAGGAAACTTTGTTTGTTGTTGACTCCATGACAGGTCAAGATGCGGTCAATACTGCCAAAGCATTCAATGATGTATTAAATTTTGATGGTGTTATTCTTACCAAATTGGATGGTGATACACGTGGTGGAGCTGCTATTTCGATTAAATCGGTTGTTAATAAACCCATCAAATTCATTGGTACGGGAGAAAAAATGGAAGCAATTGATGTGTTCTATCCTTCCCGTATGGCCGATCGTATTTTGGGAATGGGTGATGTTATTTCATTGGTTGAAAGAGCCCAGGAACAATATGACGAAGAGGAAGCTCGAAAACTTCAAAAGAAAATTGCCAAAAATCAATTCGGATTTGATGATTTCTTGAGCCAAATTCAGCAAATCAAGAAGATGGGGAATATGAAAGACCTCATTGGAATGATTCCCGGTGCAGGAAAAATGATGAAAGATGTGGATATTGATGACGATGCTTTCAAAGGCATTGAAGCGATCATTCATTCCATGACTCCTGACGAGAGATCAAATCCATCGATAATAAATTCTAGCAGAAAGCAACGTATAGGTAAAGGTTCTGGAACTTCGGTTCAGCAAGTCAATCAGTTGTTAAAGCAATTTGACCAAATGAGTAAAATGATGAAGATGATGCAAGGCGGCAAAGGAAAAGCAATGATGCAGGCGATGAAAGGGATGCGTTAATAGTTTTCAGTCGCAGTTTTCAGTACTATATAAATAACAATAGAAAATGGATTTCAAAAACTTATTAGCCTATCAGAAATCATTTGATTTGGCTATGGATATTTATGAAGTCTCAAAACAATTTCCGAAGGAAGAAACATATTCATTAACAGAGCAATTGAGAAGAAGCTCTCGTTCTGTTTCGGCAAATATTTCCGAATCATATAGGAAAGGATTAGATCCAAGACACTATGTGAGCAAATTAACTGACGCAGATGCCGAAAATTCAGAAACATTTACATGGCTTAAGTTTACGTTAGCCTGCAATTATATAGATGAATTGACATTTCTGAATTTAAATACAAAATCTCTTGAAGTCGGGAAATTGATAAATTGCATGATTAACAATCCAGATAAATTCGGAGTAAAACCCTAGTGATTTTATTGGATGGTACAAACTGAACACTGCGACTGAATACTTAAAAGATATGATATTATTAGACGGAAAAAAAGTAAGTAACGACATTAAAAATGAAATTACTGAACAAGTTAAAAAAATGAAGGCCAAAGGCGAAAAAGTGCCACATCTTGCAGCGGTAATCGTTGGGAATGATGGCGCCAGTTTGACCTATGTTGCCAGTAAAGTAAAAGCATGTGAACGTGTCGGTTTCGATTCTACCATGATAAGAATGCCAAATACCACCAGCGAAATTGAGTTATTGGATAAGATCGAAGAACTAAACCAAAATCCGGATATCGACGGATTTATCATCCAATTGCCATTGCCAAAACAAATCAATACCCAAAAGGTGTTGTTGGCGGTCAATCCTGACAAGGATGTTGATGGATTCCATCCAACAAACTTCGGTAAAATGGCGCTGGATATGTCCACCTTCATCCCGGCTACACCATTTGGGATTTTAGAACTGCTGGATAGATATGGTGTAGAAACCCAGGGGAAGCATACAGTAGTGATAGGGAGAAGCCACATCGTGGGACGCCCAATGAGTATTTTGATGGGAAGAAAGGGATTTCCGGGAAATTCCACCGTGACCCTGACACATAGCCATACTAAAAATATCACGCAAATCACATCACAAGCGGATATTATAATCTCTGCTCTTGGGATCCCTAAGTTCCTGAAGGCCGAAATGGTAAAGGATGACGCAGTAGTCATCGATGTAGGAATCACACGTGTCGCAGACGAAACTACTGAAAAAGGGTATTATATTACCGGTGATGTTGATTTTGAAAATGTGAGTAAGAAGGCCAGCTATATTACACCGGTTCCGGGTGGTGTTGGTCCAATGACCATTGCGATGTTGCTAAAAAACACCTTGTTGGCGCGGGAGCGTCAAATGATGTAATGGCATTCGTTATATTGCAACATGGTTTTTAAGTTATTTCTGATCGAACGTGTTAGCATCGGAAGTTTGGAGCATTTGCTGCCCATTCTACTGTCCTTGTTTTTTTCTGGATCGCTCATTTTCTATTCCAGTAAGTGTCTTTCCAAACAAAGGCAGAATGCGGTTTTCCATTTTTTTGGCTGTTTTATTTCAGCTGTAGTTATAGCGTTTCACTTGTATCATATTGGTTTTGGAGATTACAACGTTCAGACTGATTTGCCCCTGTATCTTTGCAGCCTGATTGCGCTGCTCGTCCCTGTTTTTACCTATTCACGAAAATTTTGGATGTATGAAATCCTATTGTTTTGGGTTATTGCGGGCACATTGCAAGGTGTCATCACTCCGGATATCGCAGAAGGGTTTCCTAGCTTTGATTATTTTCGATATTGGGTGGTACATTTGGGACTTTTGACCACGGTCTTGTATGCAACATTTGTATTTGGAATGCGACCCACTTTAAAAAGTGTGTTCCGTTCCTTTTTTGCGCTACAGTTATATGTTCTGATGGTCGTTGCGATCAATTGGTTTTTGGATGCCAATTATTTTTATCTCAATGAAAAACCAAAATCAGCGTCCTTATTGGATTACTTTGGAGAATGGCCAATGTACATTATCGTTGTGCAGTTGATGTTGATACCTTATTTTTTGATGGTTTATTTGCCCTTTTACTTTTCAAAAAGAAGAACGCAAAAAAGGATTATTTCGCAAACAATTGACCGATATCCTTAAATGCTTTGAATTCCAAGGCGTTTCCTGAGGGATCCTTAAAAAACATACTCGCTTGTTCACCCACTTGTCCTTCAAACCGAATGTATGGTTCGATGATGAATTGAACCCCTTTGGCATCTAGGTTTTTTGCAAAATCCTGAAAGGTTTTCCATGGAAGGACAACGCCATAATGCGGCACAGGCACCTCTTTTCCATCCACAGAATTAGTTTGCACATCTTCTATTGCTTGAGTCTTATAATGAATGACCAGTTGGTGCCCAAAAAAATTAAAGTCCACCCAATGGTCACTACTTCGGCCTTCATCACAATTGAGGACGTCTCTATAAAAAATTCGACATGCTTCAAGATTATGAACAGGAATGGCTATGTGGAAAGGTGAAATCTCAGTTTGCATGTGGTCAACTATTTGAAGGAGAATCTTTTCGGTATTTAAGAAGGGAAACACCCGCTAAAAAAAATACGCCACCTAAAATTGTTAGCGCCCAAGGACTTAATTGAACCATATTATTGCCGAAGATTCCAAGAACTCCCAAGATAAGGGCAATCATACCTCCGATTGTCAAGATAATTGCTAATATTCGTATCATATTTGGATTTTAAGTTCCAATAAAAATAAGAATATTTTAGATAAGAGATGGTCGGCCTTAAAACTATTTGTTCTTTTTTTTCGGTTTGAAAGATTCAATTGGTGTAAGTGATTTTTGTGAAGCTTCAAGAAGCGTATTGAGTTCATTCATTTCATCCCTTGATAATTCCCGATAGTGTCCGACAGGCATATCGAGCGGTATGTTCATAATCCGTACACGTTTCAGCGACCGGACCTCATAATCCAAATACTCGCACATACGACGGATTTGTCTGTTCAGGCCTTGTGTCAATATGATTCTGAATTCGTTTGAGCTCAATTTTTTTACTTCGCATTTTTTTGTGATTTTATCTAAAATTGGAACACCATTTGACATGCGTTCCACAAAGGTCTGTGAAATGGGTTTGTCTACGCCAACAATATATTCTTTCTCGTGATTGTTCTTTGCCCTCAATATTTTGTTGACAATATCTCCATCGTCCGTTAGCAAAATCAAGCCTTCACTGTCCTTGTCCAACCGACCAATTGGGAAAATCCGTTTGGGATAATTGATAAAATCTATGATATTGTTTTTCTCTACACGTGTATCGGTGGTACAGACAATCCCCACGGGTTTGTTGAAGGCCAAGTATACAAAGTTTCCTGTTCTGTCCGAAATATTTTCACCATCTACCTGCACCAAATCATTAGGCCCTATTTTCGTACCCATTTCCGGAATCTTTCCGTTGATGGTTACCCTGCCAGCTTCAATTAGTTTATCCGCCTCCCGTCGGGAACAATAGCCAACTTCGCTTAAATATTTATTGATTCGAGTGAGATTGTTTTCCATAGAAAAACAAAGATAGTAACTTTATGCTTCAATGAAGTCATAAATATGGGCGGCCACCGTTTCATCATTTAAAGAATGGCCCAATCCCGAGGTGGTGATGAGGGTACTGTTTTTAAAACTGTTTTTAATCAAGAGGGCATCGTTATAGGGAATGATTTTATCCAATTCATCATGAATGATCAGCCCTTTTGAATTAATAGTCTGCGAAAATTTTGACGTCGAAAAGTTTTCAGGCGCGTCACCAAAACGTTCGATGATGGTCAAATTCAGTTGATTTGTGATCCGCTGATTATAACCCAACATGTCCGTATACCGTTTTAGCACATCAGTAAATTCGGAAGGTGCTCCAAGAAGTACCATTTTTTGGATTGAATCAAGTTGGTATTTGTTCTGAAAAAACACAGATGCCATTCCGCCAACCGAATGACCAATTATAATTTTGGGTTGGAAACGCTTGGCCACCACATGTATGTATTCTGAATATAAAATTGCATTGAAAACACGACTGCCCGAATTGCCATGAGCTGGTGCATCAAGTGCCACTATGTTGTAGCCCTTTTTTTTCAATTGGATTATTAAATTTTTCCATCGGCAAGAATTACTTTCCCAGCCATGAACCAAAAGAATCGTGGGTTTTTCTCCCAGCCATCTATAGGTCATAATGGTGTTTTTGCCAAATTTGAATTCTTCTTGGTAGGCTGTATCCAAAAATTCGCGCTGTTCCTCATTTAGTTTTCGCCCATTCCTTGGTGTTGTGAACAAATGCAAGGCTTTGTCCGCCGCCTGTTTTTTGGAGAGGTAGCTGATGGCGTTGTAATACATGCCAATCATTTTTGCGATCATGTTTTTCATTCTTTTTTGCGATTGGACCTTTCCGTTTGGAATGCAGGTAAACCCATGGCTGGTAATTTATCAGTGAATCGCCTCACGTTTTAATTGGTATTATCAAATCTAATCCCAGTTTATAAAAAAATATTTTATTTTGGCATTGTCAGGAATCTGCGCGGCTTCAATTTTGATGTCCATATCATACCTCAAATTGGCTGGCAGTTCAGTTTTATCAATTGCAAATTGGGCATTGATCTCATTCACCGAAATGACGATGGCATTGATTAAATTATCGATTTTCGAAATTTTATAGGCATCTTGAATATCCTTGAACCTACTTAACGTGGAAATGCCTTTTTCGGTTTTATATCGCGAATCGTTTATGCGTATGTTGGCAATGGTTGAAGATGAATCAATAAGCATTTTAGGCGTAAGAGCTAAAAGTAAATTGCCTTTTTTCTCGTAAACCTCAACCAGGTTCATGGGAATCCGAAACATGGCATCGCCTTTATTGGTTACTATTGAATCATTAGGGAATACTGATTTCAAATTTTTCACCTGGGTGGAATCCGTTAAGGAACCGATATTGTTTTCGCCAATCAAAAAAGGATTTTGTTCTTTTTTACAGCTTGACACAAGGAGCAACAATATCATGATAGGTAAGAGGTGTTTTTTCATTAAAACGTTATTTTCGATTGTTATTTTTTCATCACTTTGGTTAAAATTCCAAAAACGCTTCTTATAAATGTAGCACTGGTCAAAACCTTTATTATCGGGTTCATCGCGGTGCTTCTTCTACGAGTTGAAGCTTGGGATTGTTGCTTTGATTGCGCTTTTTTAAGGTCTTCCAATTCCTTTTGTGCTTTTTCCTTTGCCTCGATGGCTTCCGCTTGCTCAATTTTTTTATGGAGCATTTCGTAAGCACTTTCCCTATCTACATTTTGGTTATATTTTTTTGCCAATTTTGAGCTCCCTAGCAAATTGCTCAATTCTGCATCGGTCAGAATATCCATACGGCTCATCGGTGCTCGCATCATGGTTGCCGCCAATGGTGTGGGCTTGCCTTTTTCATCAAGGGCAGACACTAACGCTTCGCCTGTTCCCAAAGAGGTCAAAACATTTGCCGTGTCGTAATAATCGGTATCGGGATAATTTTGTGCGGTCAATTTAATGGCTTTTCGGTCATTGGCCGTAAATGCGCGCAAAGCATGCTGAATCTTGAGGCCTAATTGGCTCAAGACAGCTTCAGGAACATCTGTAGGATTTTGAGTGACGAAATAAATTCCCACACCTTTACTTCGAATCAATTTGACAATGCTTTCAATTTGATTTAAAAGTGCTTTGGATGCCTCGTTAAAAATCAAATGCGCTTCATCAATGAACAAAATCAATTCTGGTCGGCCAGTATCACCTTGTTCGGGAAATGTTGAATAGATTTCAGCCAACAGACTCAACATAAACGTTGAAAACAATTTTGGTCTATCTTGAATATCGGTTAATCTGATGATGTTGATATAACCGCGACCGTTTTCATCGATGCGCAATAAATCATCCACTTCAAACGAGGTTTCCCCAAAAAACAAATCTGCGCCTTGTTGTTCCAGTTCTACGATTTTCCGTAAAATGGCACCTGTTGAAGCTGTTGAAATGCGTCCGTAGGCTTCTTCAAATTCTTCCTTTCCTTCCTGAGTGGTGTACTGTAAAATCTTTTTGAAATCCTTAAGGTCAAGAAGTGGCATTTTATGATCATCACAATATTTGAAAATAACTGCCACCACACCGGACTGTGCTTCAGACAAATCCAAAATCCGTGACAGTAGGACAGGGCCAAATTCACTCACTGTGGCACGGAGTCTAACACCATTCTGTTCAGAGAGTGTCAAGACTTCAACAGGAAAACTTTTTGCTTCAAAAGGTAATCCTATTTGGGCATGACGTTCATCAATTTTCACATGTCCAGGACTTGGTTCGGCCAGTCCGCTCAAATCGCCTTTGATGTCCATCAATAATACGGGAATTCCTTTGTCCGACAGATTTTCCGCAAGCACTTGTAGGGTTTTTGTCTTTCCCGTTCCCGTGGCTCCGGCAATCAAGCCATGCCTGTTTAATGTTTTGAGAGGCACGTTTACAAAGGCATTTGCAACGGTTTTACCATCCAGCATGGCAGCACCTACGGTTATGTATTCTCCTTTGCACGTGTTCCCTTCAATAATATGATTGAAAAATTCATCTTTTCGACTCATCTTTTAAAATTTTTATAAAAATACTAATCTAGAATTAATACCACCGAAAATGTTTTCAACAAATAAGAGTGTTGAGACTTGGGACATGTTAGGCATAACTGCCAATTTTCAAAAACTATGAACTGAACACTGCGACTGCCAACTAATTAATTATCTTTGCGGACGATGAAAAGGGAAATTCAAAACTTAATAGACAAAGGACGTATGCTGCCTTTGATGGAAGAATTTTACACCATTCAGGGGGAAGGTTTCCATAAAGGGACCGCGGCCTATTTTATTAGGCTCGGAGGTTGTGACGTAGGTTGTCATTGGTGCGATGTTAAAGAAAGTTGGAATGCGGACCTTCATCCTCCCACAGAAACTTCTAAAATTGTTGAAAATGCGTCGAAATTCAGTGACACAATTGTAGTCACTGGGGGCGAACCTTTGATGTGGGATATGAGCGAATTGACCCATCAACTGAAATCAAAAGGACTTCAGGTGCATATCGAAACTTCCGGGGCCTATGACCTGACCGGTACCTGGGACTGGATCTGCCTTTCTCCCAAAAAACTGAAATTGCCAACAAAGGCGGTATATGAAAAAGCCAATGAACTGAAGGTGATTGTTTACAATAAAGATGATTTCCGTTTTGCGGAAGAACAAGCAGCCAAGGTAAACACGCGTTGTATTTTGTACCTTCAACCCGAATGGAGTAAGCGCGATAGGATGATTCCCGAAATTGTGGATTATGTCATGGCGAACCCAAAATGGAAAGTCTCGTTACAGACACATAGATATTTGAATATCCCATAAAAGGAGCCATGTGCACCAAGGCTTTTTAGTCTGCATCAACATCATTTGGAAAATGGAACACCCACAATAACATCTCCCCATCCCATATATAGTGTAGCCCCGTTGGGGGTTTCTTCAAAATCCATTGAAAAAGCTTCAATATAATTTTTGCTTTTCTCTACAGGGACGGTCATCCGTGCAACATCATTCGCCTCATTATACGTATAGGCGCCCCATACATTTGTGTCCAAACTCAAGATGACAGTCCACTCTTGCTCCTCTGGAATGGTGAACAATGAATAGGTTCCGGCTTTCACCAGAGTGTTTCCAAACATCATATTCTTATATAGCACCACCTCAGTGGCTTCATTGGCGCCCGTTCGCCAAACAACGCCTTTTGGAACTAATTTTGAAATCTTTCTGTCATTCAGTTGCGGTCGGCTATAAATCACTTTAATTAATTTATCCGACACCTTGTAATTGGATGGAAAGGATGCTACGTCCATAGGGCTTTTGTCCAATTCTGGAAATTCTTGGGCGTTGTTTGTTAAGGTAAATAGAATCAACAAGGAGAAAATGGTAACTCTAAAAAATTTGGATG
>Ga0079224_100017166_pt1 | contig 10194 bp, 7 predicted proteins | sample Stecom2015_FD_80414 | JGI IMG/M metagenome (GOLD analysis project Ga0079224, IMG submission 80414) | Agricultural soil microbial communities from Utah to study Nitrogen management - Steer compost 2015 | ecosystem: Environmental > Terrestrial > Soil > Agricultural land | place: USA: Utah... | reverse complement strand
CGTCTACACAATCACGCCCAGCTCGCGCCCTGCGCGGGCGGCGGTTGGCTTCGCTTGTGCTTTGTCATGGCGTCTCCTTGAAACGTCACACGACAAAAGCCGATGCGTCAATAATGAGGGCGTTACGTTCGCTGGCGGCGGCAGCGGCAATATTACATTGGTCTCTTTATTCTGCTCGCCTGCGATCTTTTGTGACACCTCGAACAGTCTTGACTCGGCTGAATGCCGTATTTTATCATGGGAAGGCTTGGCTCCCGACCGATGAGGATCCGCTAAACTTCTCCCTTTTCTGGCGCGAACCGGCTGCGCCCGCACTCCTGGCCCTATTTCTCCCCGACCGTGTGAATTGACCCGGCCAAACGGTTCCAGGAGGACCCCATGCCACAACCCAAAGTACACCCGGGCTTGCAGAGGCTTGCCGATGCAGCAGGAGACTATGCCGCCTCGGCGGTGACGCTGGAAGGCTATGTCGGCCCCGCGCCGTCCGGACGCGTGCGGCTGTACGGCAGCCTGCGGCTCGGCTCTTGCCTGGAGATCCCGGAGCAAGCGCTCGTCCATTTTGAAGAGGATGAAGCATCTGGCCGCACGACGTTGTTTGTCGATCCGTCCGCAAACCTGACCGTAATGACTGTCTCGACCGCTACCGCCGCACAGCTCCGCGATCGTTTCATGGACGTGGACGTACCGGATATCGAGTCTGTGGCGGAGACTGCTCTAGCGCTCAAGAAACCCAAGGGTGGGACTCCAGGTGGTGAGACAACGGAGGAGTGTATAGCGAAGGCGCGCAGGAGGTGTATCGACGATCTGGTCATCCATGGCACGCCGCGCGGTCGAGCAGAGATTGTATGTGATCAACTGAGCTGGCTGCATAGAATTCTCTGCGAAAACCGGCCCGGCGGTGGCGTTATCATCGCCTGAAATCACAGAAAACGAACGCGCCCGGTAATGCTTGCCGGGCGCGTGTGATTCGGTTTGGTGCGACGACGCTACACAATCACGCCCAGCTCGCGCCCCACGCGGGCGAAGCTCTCCAGCGTCTTGTCGAGATCGTCGCGCGAGTGAGTGGCGCTGTTCATCACGCGCAGGCGCGCCTTGCCGAGCGGGACGGTCGGGAAGCCGAGCGCCATCACGAACACGCCTTCCTCGAACATCCGACGGCTAAACTGCTGCGCGAGTGGCGCCTCGCCGAGCATCACCGGCACGATCGGCGTCTGTGTCTCGCCGGTATCGAAGCCGAGCGATTGCATCTGCTGCTTAAAGTATTCGGCGTTGCGCCACAGCCGGTCGACCAGCTCCGTGCTTTCTTCAAGCAGGTCGACCGCGGCGATGTTGGCGGCGATATCCGGCACCGCCATCGCGCTGCTGAACAGGAAGGGTCGCCCGCGCTGGCGCAGCCAGTCCGCGATCACTTTGTTTCCGGCAACCACGCCGCCGACCACGCCGAACGCCTTGCTGAGCGTGCCGATCTCAACATCGACCTGCCCGTGCAGCCCAAAGTGATCGACGATGCCGCGGCCGCCGCGCCCCAGCACGCCCTCGCCGTGCGCGTCGTCAACCATCAGCAGGATGCCGTGCTCGGATGCGATCTGGGCGATCTCGGGCAGCGGCGCGATGTCGCCATCCATGCTGAACACGCCATCGGTCACGATCAGGCGGCGGCGATACTCGGTCGTGGCGGCGATCTGCTGGCGCAGGTCGTCCGGATCGTTGTGCTCGTAGGCGACGACCTGCGCGCGCGACAGGCGGCAGCCGTCGATGATGCTGGCGTGGTTAAGCCGGTCCGAGAAGATCACATCGCCGCGCCCAACCAGCGCGGGAATCGTGGCGAGGTTGGCCATAAACCCGCTCTGGAACGTGACCGCCGCTTCGACGCCCTTGAAGCGCGCCAGACGCTCTTCAAGCTCCAGATGCAGGTCCATCGTCCCGGCGATGGAGCGGACGGCTGCCGGTCCGACGCCGTGCGTGTCCATCGCGCGCTTGGCAGCTTCGACCAGGCGCGGGTGGTTCGCCAACCCAAGATAGTTGTTCGAGGAGAAATTCAGCACGCGCTGGCCATCGACCACCAGCCACGCGCCTTGCGGGCTGCTGAGCGTGCGAATGTGAGCAAACAGCCCTTGTTCCCGCAGGCTGGCGATCTCAGCTTCAATCCAGGCGGTTTTGTCTTCGATCATGGCGCTAACTCCTTTAGCGTTCGTGCGGTAAAAAATCTCATGGCGCGATTTTACCACACGCTGCTGTTGGACGTGCGCCAGGATCAGGTGAGGTGATACACCTCGCGCTGCAGCGCCAGATGGGTGTCGGCGAACAGCGCGCTGAAATCGGGATACGCGTTCGGGCCGACGCCGAAGATCGTGTCTAGCCCAACCAGCGCGAACAACTCGCGGATGCGCGGGGACGGGTTCGTGACGTGCAGGGCGCCGCGCTTGCTCTCTGCCACCTTGTACAACTGCACGAGCGCGCGCAGACCGGCGCTGTTCATGTATTCCACGCCGCTCAGGTCGAGGATCACCTGCGGGCGATCTTCTGCTAGCGCGCGGTTGATCGCCGCCGCCAGCGGCTGCACGCTGCGCTCATTGACGCGCCCGAACACTTCGAACAACTGGATGCGCGATCGATCAAGCCATTCCTGTCCGTTCATCGTCCGATTACACTCCGTTACCACGTTGTGCTACATGAGTCTATACGCAGTAACAGGGTGTGAGTTCTCACTATTGCGGGGAATACCCCGGTTTTTCGGGGATACGGGCGACTCAGGACGCGACACCGGCGATCAGCAGGTCAAGCGCGAGCGCGCCTTCGACCTTGCCGGTCTTGATCGCGAGATCGGTGTCGAGCAGGTAGCGATAGATCGCCTCAAGCTGGTCAATCGAAAACGCGCGGACTTGCTCGGTGAGCTTCTTCGCGACGAAGGGGTGCACGCCGATCGCCTGGCTGAGGCTGGTGGGCGCGCCGCCCGCGTTGAGGTGCTCGCGTGCGAGGATCAGCAGGCGGAACTGGCGCACGATCATACCGAAGAGGCGCAGCGGCTCGTCCTGTTTCAGCAGCCTATGAATCAGCCGCAGCGCGGTTTCGCCGTCGCGCCGCCCGATGGCGTCCACCATCGCGAAGACGTCCGGCTCGGCGCTGTAGGTTGTCAGCAGCTTCAGGTCGCCAACCGTGATCGGGCGCTCGCCGTTGACGTAGGTCGCTAGCTTCGCGATCTCGTTATCCGCCGCGCGCAGATCTTTGTCGATTGCCGCTTCGAGCGCGGCGACTGCCTGCGGCTCAATCTCCACGCCATATACCTCGCGGGCGTGGCCGCGAATCCATGCGCCGACGCTGGGCGGTGGGTTGAACAGCTTGTGATAGCCGCCGGAGAGCGTCTTCGCGGCGATGACGATAGGATTCCGGTCGGAGAGCGTTTCCGTCTCCACAAACACGACGCGCGCGTGCGGCGGCAGGTCGTCCAGCCCGGCGGCGAGTTCTCCCAGTTCGGCTTTGGCGGCTTTCCCCGCGCCCTTGCGAGCCAGCCAGCTCAGCATTCCCTCGACGATTACCAGCCGCTTGTCGCTGAGGAACGGCATCGCCCGCGCCGCCGAGAGCACCCCCGCCGCGCTCGTATTCTTGCCATCGAGGACGGTCGTGTTCATTTCGGCGGTGGTAGGGTCGCCCATTTGCGCGCGCATGGCTTGCACCTGCCCGCGCAGGCTGTACTCATCGCTGCCATGCAGCACGTAAAAGGTGGGCGTGCGCGGCGCCATTTTGCTTACCCTGCCTGCGTCTTGACGAAGTGCACCGTCATCCGCTGCCCGGCGATCGGGATGGTGAACTCGTGGCGGCGGACGCTGACGATCTGGAGATCGCCAGGGTCACCCAGGGTAGTGAAGTAGTGCTGGAGCGACAAGCCCAGCGGCTGCGAAGCGATCAGCGCCAGCGTGGAGAGCAGAATCACGCTGGGCAGGCGCGCCAGACGGTCCAGCACGCCACGCTTCATCCCGGCGGTTCCTGCCAGCGCGGCGAGGCTCGTCATCACGCCCGCGGTGACGAGGCCGGTCCCGCAGTTGGGATGGATCGCCAAGCCGTGCTCGCCCGCGCGCATGCGCCTCAACGCTTCGTGCGCCGTCTGCTCGATCTCGGCGGTGTTGACGTTACCGTAGAGGTAGAAGCCGTTCGCCGTCGAGCGACCGGCCATGTTCAGGTTTCTCAGCTTGCGACTGAGCAAGTGAATCGTCGCGTGCTCCAGGCCGTGATTGCGGCGCACGCGGCGGACAAATCGCACGTTTAACAGCGGGGCAGCAAACAACGCCAGATTCCGGATCATCACGTTCCCCACATCACTCGACGGTCACTGTGTTGGGACGCGGCGGAGGGCCGCCAGCGCCGTGCTCGAAAGTACCATGTTCTGCGGGGCGCGGCAACAAGCGCGCTCAGGAAAAAAACGTCTCTTGCCGCCAGCGCCGCCATACGCTCAGGGCAGCCGAGCCCCGTCCTCGAAAATCGCGTGCAACACCGCGCCGGTATCCACCAGCGACTCGAAGACGTAGGTCGGATCGCAGGCGCGCAACTGGTCGACCGAGAACGGGCCGGTCGCTACTGCTAGCGTCCGGGCGCGGATGCTCTGCGCGCACGCGACGTCGCCCGGCGTGTCACCCACAATGACGACACGCTCCGGCGCGAACGACACCCCCGCCAGCGACTCGGCGCGTTCTAATGCCAGCGGCGGGAGCATCGCGCGTTCCCAGCCATCGGATCCAAACGCCCCGACGCGAAAATCCGCCGGGTCAAACCCGGCCTGGCGCAGCTTGACCGGGATCAGGCCGGTCATGTTGCCAGTCACCAGCCCGAGCAGCACATCCTGGCGCGTTTTGAGCGCGTCGATCAGGGTGTGCGTGCCGGGGCAGGCGCGCACCGGAAACGAATCGATGAGCGCGGTCAGGTGGCGCGTGACAGCGGCGTTGTAGGCGTCCAACCGGACGTCGATCTCTGCGCGTGGGATGCCTGCTGGCGCCAGCGCTTCGATCGTGATCTGCCAGTCCGTCTTTCCGGCGAAGGGGAGGGATTCCGCTGCGCCGGGCGTGCCAAAGACTTCTTCGAGCGCGAGACGGGTCGCGGCGCGCCCGCAGCCGCCAGAGTTCAGCAGCGTGCCATCAATGTCGAACAGAATCAGCCACTCAGGCTGCATAACACTATCCTTTGGAATGGGCGAATAGTGCCTGGATTATAGCGCGAGACAGGGCCGGACGCCGCCTGATCTGTCGCGTAAATCAAACGTGACACTCGTCTCCGATATAGCGACATTCCACACTGTTGAGCATCGGGTAAAGCGACTAGACTGGTGGCGTAGATTGGAGTACGACCGATTCCCGTCTGAGGCGCCTTCCCGGCGCGCACCAACGAGCTCTTGCGTTTCAACGCTTCCGTTGAACTCTATACGTTTGGGGTACAGATCGTTTCGCGGTGCCAGTCTACGTTGCTCGCAAGTTTGATCGCAGGCCGCGACCTCCTGAGTTTTCCGCCTGAGATCAGTTTGCCAAAAAAGGTAATGGGAGGAAATGAATGTCTAACGGCACATCGTCGCGCAAGATGGTGACGATCGATGGCAATATGGCGGCGGCGCTCGTTGCGCATGCGGTTAACGAAGTTATTGCCATCTATCCCATTACGCCTTCCTCGCCGATGGGTGAGACTGCTGACGAGCTGTCGGCAGAGGGCGTAAAGAACCTGTGGGGGACGGTTCCGCAGGTCACGGAGATGCAGTCGGAAGGCGGCGCGGCGGGCGCGGTGCATGGCGCGCTGACCGCCGGTGCGATGACAACGACCTTCACGGCATCGCAGGGCCTGCTGCTCATGATCCCGAACATGTACAAGATCGCGGGCGAGCTAACGTCCACGGTCTTCCACGTTGCGGCGCGCTCTTTGGCGGCGCAGGCGCTGTCGATCTTCGGCGATCACTCGGACGTGATGGCCGCCCGCTCAACCGGCTTCGCGCTGTTGTGCTCGGGCAGCATCCAGGAAGTGATGGATTTCGCGCTGATCGCGCAGGCGGCGACGCTCGAATCGCGCGTGCCGTTTGTCCATTTCTTCGACGGCTTCCGCACGTCGCACGAGATTCAAAAGATTGAAGAAGTCCCGCGCGAGCAGATGCGCGCCATGATCGACGACCAGTACGTGATCGCGCACCGGATGCGCGGCCTCTCGCCGGACCGGCCCGCGATGCGCGGCACGGCGCAGAACCCGGATGTCTACTTCCAGGGGCGCGAGACGGTCAACCCGTACTACGAGGCCACCCCGGCGATCGTCCAGAAGTACATGGACCGCTGGGCCCAGATTTCGGGCCGCCAATATCACCTGTTCGATTACGTCGGCGCGCCCGACGCCGAGCGCGTGATCGTCATGATGGGCTCTGGCGCCGAGACAGTCCACGAAGTGGTCGATCTGCTCAACGAGCAGGGCGCGAAGGTCGGGCTGGTGAAGGTCCGCCTCTATCGCCCGTTCGATGCGAAGGCGCTGATTGCGGCGCTGCCCGCCTCGGTGCAGAGCATCGCCGTGCTGGACCGCACGAAAGAGCCGGGATCCGCTGGCGAGCCGCTCTACCAGGATGTGGTGACGGCCTTCAACGAAGCGTTCACGGATGGCGCGATCACGCGGATTCCGCGCATTGTTGGCGGGCGCTATGGCCTCGGGTCGAAGGAATTCAACCCCGGCATGGCGAAGTCGGTCTTCGACAACCTGGTTGCGCCGCACCCGAAGAATCATTTCACCGTCGGCATTGTGGACGATGTCGCGGACACCAGCCTGCCCTGGGACGACACCTTCAACAACGCCCCGGCTGGCGTGCACACGGCCATGTTCTACGGCCTGGGCGCGGACGGTACGGTGGGCGCGAACAAGAACTCGATCAAAATCATCGGTAAGGCGACCGACAACTATGCGCAGGGCTACTTCGTCTACGACTCGAAGAAGTCGGGCGCGCAGACGGTTTCGCACCTGCGCTTCAGCCGCAAGCCGATCCGCAGCCAGTACCTGATCCAGCAGGCGGATTTCCTGGCGGTTCACAACTTCGCATTCTTCGACCGCTTCGACATGGTCTCGAAGGTGAAGCAGGGCGGCGTGGTGCTGATGAACGCGCCGTACTCGCCAGAAGAAGTGTGGGACAAGCTGCCCAGCGAAGTTCAGCAGCAGATCATCGACAAGCAGGCGCGCCTGTACTCGATCGATGCCAACAGCATCGCGAAGTCGGTCGGCCTGGGCGGGCGCATCAACATCATCATGCAGGCGGCGTTCTTCAAGATCTCGGGCGTGCTGCCTGAGGACGAGGCGCTGCACCTGATCGAGATGGCGGTTGAAGACACGTACGGCGTGAAGGGTTCGAAGGTCGTGGAGATGAACATCCGCGCCGCCCACATGGCCGTCGATCACATCGCCCGTATCGACTATCCGCAGCAGCCGACCAGCGCGATCAGCATGCGCCCGGTTGTGCCGGAAGACGCGCCAGAGTTTGTCAAGAACGTCACCGCCGAGATCATGGCGGGGCGTGGCGACATGCTGCCCGTCTCGAGGATGCCCGCCGATGGCACGTTCCCGACCGCGACGACGCAGTACGAGAAGCGCAACATCGCGACCGAGATCCCCGTCTGGGATCCGGCGGTCTGCATCCAGTGCAACCAGTGCGCGTTTGTCTGCCCGCACGCCACGATCCGCATGAAGGTCTACGGCGCCGAGTTTGCCAACGGCAGCTCGCCGCAAGGCTGGCAGACGATGGAAGCCAAGGGCCGCGCCTGGGAAGGCATGAAGTACACGCTCCAGGTATCGCCCGAAGACTGCACCGGCTGCGGCGTGTGTGTGGAGACCTGCCCGGCGTACGCGAAGGACGAAAGCGGCCAGAAGACCGACCGCAAGGCGATCAACATGGCGCCGCTGACCGACGACCTGCGCATGATGGAAGCCGCCAAGTGGGATTACTTCATCACGCTGCCTGAGACCCCGGCGGAGACGTTCAGCCGCACGACGGTCAAGGGCTCGCAGTTCGTGCGCCCGCTGTTCGAGTTCTCGGGCGCGTGCGCAGGCTGTGGCGAGACGCCGTACATCAAGCTGCTAACCCAGCTATTCGGTGACCACGCGGTTATCGCGAACGCCACCGGCTGCACCTCGATCTACGGCGGGAACCTGCCGACCACGCCTTACGCGCAACGCGCGGATGGTCGCGGCCCGGCCTGGTCGAACTCGCTGTTCGAGGACGCCGCCGAGTTTGGCCTTGGGATGCGCCTGTCCGCCGACAAGCTGACCGAGTACGCTTATGAGAAGCTCGACGAGCTGGCGACGATGGCGACGCAGAATCTGGACCTGCTGCAGGCGATCCGCGATGCGGACCAGAGCACGCAGGAAGGGATCGAGGCGCAGCGCGCCCGCGTGGCTGAACTGAAGGTCTTGCTCGAACAGGAAACGAACGAGGTTGCGCAGCAGTTGCTGACCGTGGCCGAGTATCTGGTGAAGCGCTCGGTGTGGGTCATCGGCGGTGACGGCTGGGGCTATGACATCGGCTACGGCGGGCTGGACCATGTCCTGGCGTCGGGGCGGAATGTCAACGTCCTGCTGCTCGACACCGGCGTGTACTCGAACACCGGCGGCCAGATGTCGAAGGCGACGCCGCGCGGCGCGGTTGCGAAGTTCGCCGCCGCCGGGAAGTCGCTGCCCAAGAAGGACCTGGGCATGATCAGCATGACGTATGGCAACATCTACGTCGCGCAGGTGGCAATGGGCGCCAACATGAACCAGGCGGTCAAGGCATTCGCCGAGGCTGAGGCGTACGATGGCCCGTCGATCATCATCGCCTACGCGCAGTGCATCGCGCACGGTATCGACATGCGCTATGGCATGGACCTTCAAAAAGACGCCGTCGAAGGCGGGTTCTGGCCGCTCTACCGCTTCAACCCGGACAACGCGCGCACGGGCAAGCAGCCGCTCATGCTCGACTCGAAGGCGCCGACGCAGGACATCGAGAAGTGGATGTACCAGCAGAACCGCTTCCGGATGCTCCGCGCCGCGAACCCAGAGCGCGCTGAGGACCTCCTCAAGCTGCTCCGCGACGACGTTCAGACGCGCTGGAAGATGTACGAGCAGATGGCGCAGTTTGACGTCTAGGAACAGCGGTTAGCCGTTAGCGGTTAGCCTCAAGCGAAAAAGCAGCGCCCCGGTCGTGTTGGCCGGGGCGTTGATGTTCTGGTCGCTGATCCAATGCTTGCAAACCGTCGTCTGAGCCGCATCAGATGTCTGGTGTAGGGGCGGAGCAAGCTCCGCCCGTTCTGCTTATTCTCACGGGCGATGCAAGCATCTCCCCTTACAAGGATAAAGAACGCCCCGGTCGTGTTGGCCGGGGCGCTTTCGTGCCGCATGATCAGGTCCGGCGGGCTACTGCCCTTCGGGGCGGACGGTGAACAGCTCGCCCGCGCTGCGTCCGAAGACCTCCGGGAAGTAGAAGGCATAGGCGTGGCTCGGCATCGTCTGGAACGCGCCGGGCACGGTCGCGCGGACCTGGTAGGTGTAGACGTACGTTCCGCGCGGCAGCCAGTCGGCGTAGAGGTTCACCTGCTCGTCGCGCATCTCCGTGTGGTCGAAGTACCACCAACCCCACCACCACGCCGGGTCATAGGTCGGGCGCAGGTCTGGCGGCTGGAGCGCGCCGCTGGTCGTCAGTAACGACGTGTCAACTGCTTCCGTTCCGGCAGGGATCGGGTCTTCCAGCACGAAGTAGTTGATGTCCTGGTGCGCCGTGATCGTCACGCGGACGGTGATCACCTCGCCCGCCTGCGCGGATGTGACCGGCTCGCCGGGCTGCTCGACGCTGAAGTACTCGCGCTCGACGCTGATTCCCCGGCTGACCGGCTCGGCTTCGGCGGCGGGCAGGCGCAGTTGCAGGTGCGCCGCGTAGTACAGCACGCCTTCCCCTTCGCCGCGCGCTAGCGTCAGGCGGTTGATCTCGTCCAGCAGCAGATCGCCTACTTCCACGCGGAGCGTGATGCTCTCGCGCACGTCGTCCGGCGTGATCGCGCCTTCGTCCAGCCCTGCGCCGTTGAGCGCGACCGCGTAGTCATAGTTGGCGTTGAGTTCTCCGGTAGCAACCATCCAGTCGGTCAGCGCCATGACGGACCAGGCGGTTTCCTGCGTGGTCGCCCAGTGATCGCCTTCGCGCGCGACCATCAGCCAGCGCACGACGTT
>Ga0079224_100017165_pt1 | contig 10195 bp, 4 predicted proteins | sample Stecom2015_FD_80414 | JGI IMG/M metagenome (GOLD analysis project Ga0079224, IMG submission 80414) | Agricultural soil microbial communities from Utah to study Nitrogen management - Steer compost 2015 | ecosystem: Environmental > Terrestrial > Soil > Agricultural land | place: USA: Utah... | reverse complement strand
GGACCATGGCCTGCCACTCCGGCACGTCGCTGGCACCGGCTTCCTCGCGCACCGAGGTCAGCTTCACGAACTCGGCGTAGGAACCCGGCGCGTGGAAGCCCAGCGCGCGGATGCGTTCGGCCACGTCGTCAAGTGCGGTCCACTGTTCGGTGTACTGGGTCTCGAACATGACGTGCAGCGAATTGAACATCGGCCCGGTCACGTTCCAGTGGAAGTTGTGGGTCTTCAGGTACAGGGTGAAGGCATCGGCCAGGTAGTGCGACAGGCCTGCGGCGATCTGCTTGCGGTCGGCCGAGGAGATGCCGATGTCGATGCGCGAACTGGACGGCTCATTGCCCGTCGAGCGCGCCTTGGAGGCAGCGCCGGCCTTGCCCGGCTTGGGCGCCTTGGACGGTTTTCCGGAACCGGCGGACTTGAGTGACTTGGGCGATTTGGTCTTGGCCATGAATGACTCCTGTTGTTGATCCACGTTGGGAACATGGGGGCTGTCACAATGGAACTTAACCCCTGACGCGTTACGCACGGATTCACGCCCCGTCCCTCAATGGAAGCCAATTCCCCTTCTTTGCGCAACGTCCTGGACCAGGCCCGGCGCAGCATCGACGGCGCACTGGGCCGCGACCGTGCGCGCCTGCTGGGCCTGTGGTCCCGCTGGCAAAAGGCGCCGGCCGATGCGCAGGCGCGGGCGCGGTTCGAGCAGGCCGTGGCCGCGTCGGTCGCCGCCTGCCAGGCACGCGCCGCGGCACTGCCGCAGGTGCAGGTCGACCCGGCCCTGCCCATCGCCGCGGAGGCCGACCGCATCGTGGCGCTGATCCGCGATCATCCAGTGGTGGTGGTGGCCGGCGAGACCGGCTCGGGCAAGACCACCCAGTTGCCCAAGCTGTGCCTGGCCGCCGGCCGCGGCGTGGCCGGCGCCATCGGCTGCACCCAGCCGCGCCGGATCGCGGCGCGGGCGGTGGCCGCGCGCGTGGCCGGGGAACTGGCGACCCCGCTGGGCGGACTGGTCGGCTACCAGGTGCGGTTCACCGACAACGTCGGCCCGGACACCCGGATCAAGTTCATGACCGACGGCATCCTGCTGGCCGAGATCGCATCGGACCGCTGGCTGTCGGCCTACGACACCATCATCGTCGACGAGGCGCACGAACGCAGCCTCAACATCGATTTCCTGCTGGGCTACCTCAAGCAACTGCTGCAGCGGCGCCGCGACCTCAAGGTCGTGGTCACCTCGGCCACCATCGATACCGCGCGCTTCTCCCGCCATTTCGGCGATGCGCCGGTGGTGGACGTGGCCGGGCGCACCTATCCGGTGGAGGTGCGCTACCGGCCGCCGGGCGACGCCGGCAGCGGGCCGGAAACCGTGGCAGCGGAGCCGTCGCGCGAACGGGCGGGCGCGCGCCGTGCAGGTGAGGGTCGCGCTGGCCGCGAAGAGCGCGAGCTCGATCCGCTGGCGTCGATCGTCGCGGCCATCGACGAGATCACCGCCGAGGATCCGCGTGGCGACGCATTGGTATTCCTGCCAGGCGAACGCGAGATCCGCGACCTGCACCGCATGCTGGAAAAGCGCCAGTACCGGGCCACCGAGGTGTTGCCGCTGTACGCGCGGCTGTCCACGCGCGACCAGGACAGGGTGTTCAAGCCTGGCCCGCAGCGGCGCATCGTGCTGGCCACCAACGTGGCCGAGACCTCGCTGACCGTGCCGCGCATCCGCTACGTGATCGACCCGGGGGTGGCGCGGATCAAGCGCTACAGCCCGCGTTCCAAGATCGACCGCCTGCACGTGGAGCCGATCAGCCGCGCCAGCGCCGACCAGCGCAAGGGCCGCTGCGGGCGCATCGCCGAGGGCGTGTGCTACCGGCTGTACGCCGAGGCCGACTTCCTGTCGCGCCCGGAGTTCACCGACCCGGAGATCCGGCGATCGAGCCTTGCGGGAGTGATCCTGCGCATGCTGCACCTGGGCCTGGACCGGATCGAGGGCCGTGGCCGGCGCCGGCACCAGGACGCCGCCGCGGACAGCGCGCGCATCGTCGAGGACTTCCCGTTCCTGGAGCCGCCCGACGAGCGCGCCATCGCCGATGGCTGGCAGCAACTGCTGGAACTTGGCGCGGTGGAGGACATGGACGGGCGTGGTCGCCGCCTTACCGCCATCGGCCGGCAGATGGCGCGCCTGCCGGTGGACGTGAAGCTGGCGCGGATGCTGGTGGCCGCGCAGGCCCATGGCGTGCTGCGGGCGATGCTGCCGATTGCCGCGTTTCTCGGCGTGCAGGACCCGCGCGAGCGGCCGCCGGATGCGCGCGAAGCGGCCGACAACGCACATGCGCAATTTGCCGACGCGCGTTCGGAGTTCATCGGCATCCTGCGCCTGTGGCACGCCTATGACCAAGCGCATGGCGAGCTGACCCAGTCACGGCTGCGCGACTGGTGCGGCAAACGCTTTCTCGGATTCCTGCGCATGCGCGAATGGCGCGAGCTGCACCGCCAGCTCAAGCTGCTGTGCGATGCGCTTGGCTGGGCCGAGGAGCCGGCCGGGCAGGCGCTGGTGCCCTTGCTGGCCGGCGCGTCGGCGGCGGACATGGTCGCCGCCACTCCCGCAGCCCGCGCAAGCCGCGGTGAACTGCACCGCGCGGCGCGGCTGGCACGCGAAGCCAGGGCAAAGGGCCGCCCGGGGCCGGGTTTGCCGGTGTCCCGTGGCGGGCATGGTGCAGGGGCCGCCGGAGGCAACGGTGAACCTGGCGCTGCTGCGCATGACAATGCTCCGCACGGCGCCGTCCCGCCCGATCCGGCTGCGCGCGTCAGCGCGCGCGAACGCGCCGCCGCTTACCAGGCCCTGCATCGCGCCCTGATTGCCGGCCTGTCCACGCAGATCGGCCAGCGCACCGACAAGGGTGATTTCCAGGCCGCACGCCAGCGCCGCTTCCAACTGTTCCCGGCCTCGCCGCTGGCGCGCAAGCCACCGCCGTGGGTGCTGGTGTCGACCCTGCTGGACACCCAGAAGGTGTGGGGCCTGACGGCGGCGGCGATCGAGCCGGACTGGGCCATCGCCGAGTTGCCGCACCTGCTGGCGCGCAAGCACTTCGACCCGCGCTGGTCGCGTGCCCAGGGCAACGTGCTGGCGTCCGAGCAGATCAGCCTGTTCGGCCTGGTGCTGGCACCGAAACGGCCGGTCCACTACGGCCGCATCGACCCGGCCGGCGCGCACGAACTGTTCGTGCGCCAGGCCCTGGTGACTGGCGAGATCGACACCCGCGCCTCGTTCCTGGCCGCCAATCTCAAGACCCTGGAACAGGCGCGCGAGGAAGAGGCCAAGCTGCGCCGCGCCGGCCTGGTGGCCGACGAGCAGTGGCAGGCGCGCTGGTACCTGGACCGGATTCCGGGCCAGATCCATTCGGCTGCCGGGCTGGATGCGTGGTATCGAGGGCTGGCGCAGGCGCAAAAGCAGGCGTTGCGCTGGTCGGTGGCCGACCTGCTGCCGGGCGAAGGCGGGCAGCAGGACCTCTACCCGAAATATTTTCCGCTGGGCGATGCGCGCCTGCCGCTGCACTACCGCTTCGAGCCGGGCGCGGCCGATGACGGCGTCACCCTGGACGTGCCGCTGCCGCTGCTGGGCGCGCTGGATCCGGCCCGGCTGTCGTGGCTGGCACCGGGATTCGTGGCCGACAAGGCCGCCGGCCTGATCCGCAGCCTGCCCAAGGCCATGCGCCGCAACTATGTGCCGGCGCCGGACTTCGGCCGCGCATTCTTCGAGGCGTTCCGGCACCCGTCGGCCGACACCCTGGGCGGCGAACTGGCACGGTTCCTCAGCCGTGCCACCGGCGCGCCCGTGGCCGCGCTGGATTTCGACGAAACCGCGCTGGAGCCGCACCTGCGGATGAACCTGCGCCTGCGCGAATCGCCGGGTGCCGGTGGCCGGGTGCTGGCCGAATCGCGCGACCTCGATGGCCTGCGCGCACGTTTCGGCGAGCGCGCCAGCCGCGCCTTCGCCGAACGTGCGGCGCAGGCGCTGGCCGACGGCGATGGCCGCCTGCGCGACTTCCCGGCCGAGCCGATCCCGCTGCAGGTGAGTGGCGAGGCCGGCGTTCCCGGGTATCCGGCGCTGGTGGACGAAGGCGACCACGTGGTGCTGCGCGTGTTTGCCGACCGCGCCCAGGCCCGGGCGGCACATCCGCGCGGGGTGGAACGCCTGTTGCGCATCGCCCTGGCCGACAAGGCCCGGCACGCGCGCAAGCAATTGCCGTTGTCACCCAGGCTCGGCCTGCTGTATGCGGCGATCGAGCATTTCGGCCAGGGCCCGGACGCCAAGGCGCGGGAAAAGGAGCAGTTGCGCGCCGACCTGGTCGAGGCCGCGCTCAACGCGGTGCTGGCGGAGGATCTGGACGGGATCCGCGATGCGGCCGCCTTCACCCGCCGTGCCGAGGGCGCCGGCCGCCGCCTGTTCGGGGAGGCGATGGCGCGGCTGCAACTGGCCGAACAGATCCTGGCCGCGGTGGCCGAACTCAAGCCGAAGCTGGAAGCACCGCTGATGGGCTGGGCCGGCGCCAACCTCGACGACCTGCGTGGCCAGCTCGAGGGCCTGGTGCATCCGGGCTTCCTGCAGCAGACGCCGGCCGAGGCGCTGGCGCAGTTCCCGCGCTGGCTCAAGGGCATGGCGCTGCGCGCCGAGCGCGCGCTGCGCGATCCGGCCCGCGACCAGGCCCGGATGCTGGAACTCAAACCGTTTGCCGACGCCCTGGCCGCCGCACGCGCGCGCGGCGAGGACGGCACGCCGCAATGGCAGGCCCTGCGCTGGGACCTGGAGGAACTGCGGGTGCTGCTGTTCGCACAGGAACTGGGTTCGCGCGGCGGCGTGTCGCCGAAGAAGCTGGCCCAGCGCCTGGCCGCACTTTCCGGCGCGTGACCGGCGTCATCGCTGCAGCCGGCTTGTGGCCGCGCCGCGTTCGCCGCTAGTGTAGGTCCCATCACTCCCCGCGCCGGAACGGCCTTGTCGCGCCCTGTCATCGACGGTTTGCACGCCCTGTTGCAGGATCCGGCCACGGCCGCCCTGCCGGCGCCGTTGCGCGAACGCCTGGATGCCGCCTGGGACGCGGAGGGCACCTCGCGGCACACCCGCGCTCCATGGCCGGTGATTGCCGACACCCTGGCCACCCTGGCCGGCCTGGGCGCCGACGAACCGACCCTGGCGGCTGCGTTGCTGTTCGACCTGCCGGGCCTGCGCGCGGCCGCGGCCGCCGATACGGTTGCCGCCTTGCCCGCGGTTGCCGGCCTGCTCGACGGACAGGACGCGGCCGACCAGGTCTGGGCGCTGCATGCGGGGCGCGAGGCCGGGCGCAACGGCGAAGGCCTGCGCCGCCTGTTGCTGGCGATCATCCACGACCTGCGCGTGGTGCCGGTGCTGCTGTCGCGGCAGCTGGCGAAGATGCGCACGGCCGGCAACCTGCCCGAGGACCAGCGCCGTGCACTGGCCCAGCTCACCCGCGACATCCACGCCCCGTTGGCCAACCGCCTGGGCATCTGGCAACTGAAGTGGGAGCTGGAGGACCTGGCGTTCCGGTTCCTGGAGCCGGGCACCTACCACCACATCGCCCGCGAGCTGGACGAAAGCCGCGCCGCGCGCGAACGCTACATCGAGCAGGTCAAGGTGCAACTGCAGGCAGCGCTGGGCGAACACGGCCTGGGCGCGGACATCAGTGGCCGCTCCAAGCACATCTACAGCATCTGGCGGAAGATGCAGAAGAAGCAGCTTCCGCTGGAGAAGCTATACGACCTGCGCGCGGTGCGGGTCATGGTGGAGGATGTTGCTGCCTGCTACGCCGCGCTGGGCGTGGTCCATGCCCTGTGGGCGCCGGTGCCGGGCGAGTTCGACGACTACATCGCACGGCCCAAGCCCAACGGTTACGCCTCGCTGCACACTGCCGTGGTCGCGCCGGAGGGGCGCACCCTGGAAGTGCAGATCCGCACCCGCGAAATGCACGAACAGGCCGAACTGGGCGTGGCCGCGCACTGGCGCTACAAGGAGACCGGCGGCAGTGCCGCGGGCAAGGGGGCAGGGCGCGCGTTCGAACGCAAGATCGCCTGGATGCGGCAGTTGCTGGAGCAGGCCGGCGAGGGCCGCGACGAAGGCCTGGCCGGTGCGCTGGATGCCGAACTGGTCGAGGAGCGGGTCTATGCGCTCACGCCCAAGGGCGAGGTGATCGACCTGCCGCAGGGGTCCACTCCGCTGGACTTCGCCTACCACGTGCACACCATGGTCGGGCACCGCTACCGCGGGGCCAAGGTCAACGGACGCATCGTGCCGCTGGGCTACCGCCTGCGCAGCGGCGACCGGGTCGAAATCATGACCGGCAAGGAGCCTGACCCGCGTCGCGACTGGCTGCTTCCGTCCAACGGATTCCTCGCCAGTGGCCGCTCGCGCGACAAGGTGCGCGCCTGGTTCCACAAGCTGGACCGCTCGCGCAACGTCCAGGCCGGGCGCGAGATGCTCGAGCGCGAGCTCAAGCGCCTGGGCCTGCACCAGGCCGATCTGGCGCCGGTGGCCCGGAAGTTCCATGCCGAAACCGTGGACGACCTCTACATCCAGGTCGCGCTGGGCGATGTCGGCCCGCACCAGGTGGGCCGCGCGCTGCACGAGATCGGGCGTGCGGCCGAGCCGCAGGCACCGCCCGCGCCGCGCCTGGCGCCGCGCAAGGCCGGCCACCGTCGCGACCCCGGCTTCACCGTGCAGGGCGTGGGCAACCTGCTGGTGCAGCTTGCGCGCTGCTGCCAACCGGTGCCGGGCGAGCCGATCACCGGCTACCTCACCCGCGCCCGCGGGGTGACCGTGCACCGTGCCGGCTGCGCATCGTTCACCCGCCTGGCCACGGCCCAGCCGCAGCGCGTGCTGCCGGTGGAGTGGGGCAGCGCCGGCGGCGGCTACGAGGTGGACGTGGCGGTGAGCGGCGTGGACCGCAAGTGGCTGCTCAAGGACGTGACCACCCTGGTGGCCCAGGAAGATGCACACGTGGCCGACCTGCGCAGCGATGCGGACAAGGACGGCCGGCTGGAGTTGCGCATGCGCCTGCGCGTGTCCGATTACGGCCAGCTGTCGACCCTGCTGGGCAAGCTGGATGCGTTGCCCGGCGTGGAGCACGCGCGCCGGCTGGGGTGAACGGGGTCGCCGCGGCCGGCTACGGCCAGTCGATCGTGCCGCGCACCACGCTGACCACGCGGCCGCCGGACCAGACCTCGCCATCGGCATCGACCTGCATGTCCAGGCGTGCGTCGTACCCCACTTCGCGGCCCTGGCTGACGCGGTAGCGGCCGCCATCGCCGGGCAGGGCATCGCGCAGGGCCAGCCACGCGGCCAGGGTGGCGTTGGCCGCGCCGGAGGCTGCGTCCTCGAAGATCGCCGGGCCGCCGACCAGGGCGCGCGCGGAGATCTGGTAATCGCTGCCGTGGCAACGGGCGAAGGCCAGCACGCCCATGCTTTCGGTGGCCGCCGCCAACGCGGCGATCGCGTCCCAGTCGGGCGTGGCCTGGCGCAGGCTGGATTCGTCCGCGGCCTCGGCCACCCACCAGCGGCGGCCGCCATCCATCAGTGCCGGCGGCAGCGTGCCGGGCGGCAACCAGCGCAGTGCGCCGGCCACGCGCAGGTCGCCGGCATCCACGCTCTCCAGCAGGCGCGCGCGCGGGGTGCGGATGGCGATGCGTTGCCCACCGTCGCCAGCGTCCACCTGCAACGGCAGCAGGCCGGCGATGCCTTCCTGCAGCAGCAGCCCGTTGCGCGGCTTGGCCAGCCCGGCCTCCAGCACCACGTGTGCGGTGCCGACGCTGGGGTGGCCGGCGAACGGTACCTCGCGCTTGGGGCTGAACATGCGGATGGCGTAGCTGGCGCCGGGCCGGGTGGGCGCAAACACGAAGGTGGTTTCCGGCAGCCGGGTCCAGCGCGCGATGGCCTGCATCGCCGCATCGTCCAGGCCGTCAGCCTCCAGCACCACCGCCAGCGGATTGCCGGCTCCGGGCCGGTCGGCGAACACGTCCACCTGGACGAACGGGCGCAGCGCCATCGGACAACTCCTCGGGTCGAAGGTGGCCGAGCTTAGCAACCCGCGCTCACCAATCCAGGGTGCCGCGCAGCGGTGCCTGTACCTGGCCGCCGACCCAGGCCTGGCCATCGACATCGATGTGCAGCTCGAGTTGCGCATCGCGGCCGAGTTCACGGCCTTGGCTGGCCAGGTAGCGGCCGTCGCGCCCGGGCAGGCGGCCGTGCTGGTGCAGCAGCGTGGCGATGCTGGCATTGGCGCTGCCGGTGGCCGGGTCTTCGGCAATGCCCACGCCGGGCGCGAACGCGCGCACCACCAGGTGTGCGTCGCCCTCGTCGGCGGCCGCGAACACCGCCAGCTTGCCGGCCGGCAATGCGGCGATGGCGGCCAGGTCGGGTTGCAGCGTGCGCACGGCCGCTTCGTCGGCCAGCTCCAGCAGCCACCAGTCCGGGCCGTTGTTCCACAGCGCCGGTGGCAGGGTGCCGCGGGGCGCGCCCCATATCCGTGCCGCGCCCAGCCAGTCCGGAGCCACGACGGTGCGCGGCTGCGCGCGCGGGCTGCGCACCGAGGGCACGCTGATGCCGTCCCGGCGCGCGATCCGCACCGGCAGCAGGCCGGCGGCGCACTCCTGCACCAGCCTGCCGTCGCGGTCCCGTGCCAGGCCCGCATCGAGCGCCGCCCAGGCGGCACCGACGCTGGGGTGGCCGGCAAACGGCAGCTCCATCGCCGGGGTGAAGATGCGGATGCGGTAGTCGGCCGCGGACGTGGTCGGCGGCAGGAAAAAGATGGTCTCGGACAGGTTGGTCCAGTTGGCGAAGCGCTGCATCGCCGCCTCGTCCATGTCCTGGGCGTCGAATACCACGGCCAGCGGATTGCCGGCGCCGGCGCTGCAGGCAAACACGTCCAGTTGCAGGTAGCGGCGTGCAGGCATGGGCGGACTCCTGGACGGACTCTTGGGCGGCTGCACAGCTTAGGGCACCACGCATGCGGTGCGGGACGCCGCGCAGGTGGTCATGCATGCGATGGTTGCGCGTGTGACGCTTGCCGCCACATGCCCAAGGCCTCCCGCAACGGTGATCCGGCAGGCGATCCGCCAGGCGATTCGGCTTAGAATCGGCGGTTCGTGCCCGATATCCGGGCGTTCTTCCGAAAGCCACCCATGTCCGCAGTTTCGCCCACCCAAGATGCCGCCGCAGGCGGCTGGATCGTCCTCAAGTTCGGCGGCACCTCGGTGTCGCGTCGCCATCGCTGGGACAACATCGGCAAGCTGGCGCAGAAACGTGCGGACGAGATCGGCGGACGGGTACTGGTGGTGGTGTCCGCGCTGTCGGGCGTGACCAACGAACTGACCGCCATCGCCGACGGTGCCGATGACAGCCGGCAGCGGTTCGAGGCGCTGCAGCGCCGCCACCACGAATTCCTGGCCGAGCTCGGGCTGGATGCCGATGCGGTGGTGGGCGTGCACCTGGCATCACTGCGCGGCTTGCTGGACGACCCGCGCGCGGCCACCCGTCCGCTGGACTGGCAGGCCGAAGTGCTGGCCCACGGCGAACTGCTGTCCTCCACCCTGGGTGCGGCCTACCTGCGCGCGCAGGGCCTGGATTTCGGCTGGATGGACGCGCGCCAGTGGCTGCACGCGCTGCCGCCGCAGCCCAACCAGAGCCCGTGGTCGCAACGGCTGTCGGTGAACTGCCGCTGGCAAGGCGACGACGACTGGCGCAGCCGCTTTGCCGCGCAGCCCACGCGCATGCTCCTGACCCAGGGGTTCATCTGCCGCCATGGCGATGGCGGTACCGCGGTACTCGGCCGCGGTGGCTCGGATACCTCGGCCGCGTACTTCGGTGCGTTGCTGGGCGCGCGCCGGGTGGAAATCTGGACCGACGTGCCCGGCATGTTCAGCGCCAATCCGCGCGAAGTCCCCGATGCGCGCCTGCTCAGCCGCCTGGGCTACGCCGAGGCGCAGGAGATCACCACCACCGGCGCCAAGGTGCTGCACCCGCGTTCGATCAAGCCGTGCCGTGATTCGGGCGTGCCGATGGCGGTGCTCGATACCGAGAACCCGGACATGTACGGCACGGTCATCGACCGCAGCGCCGCCACCGTGCCGGGGGTCAAGGCGATCAGCCGCCGCAACGGCGTGGTGCTGGTGTCGGTGGAGGACATCGGCATGTGGCAGCAGG
>Ga0079224_100017164_pt1 | contig 10195 bp, 9 predicted proteins | sample Stecom2015_FD_80414 | JGI IMG/M metagenome (GOLD analysis project Ga0079224, IMG submission 80414) | Agricultural soil microbial communities from Utah to study Nitrogen management - Steer compost 2015 | ecosystem: Environmental > Terrestrial > Soil > Agricultural land | place: USA: Utah... | reverse complement strand
CTTCCGACTTCCGCCTAACTGAAGGCGTCGAGACCGGTGAGAGCTTGGCCCATGATCAGCGTGTGGATCTCGTTGGTTCCCTCGTAGGTGTACACGGTTTCGAGGTTGGCCATGTGCCGGAACACCGGATACTCCAGGGTGATCCCATTGCCGCCCAACACGCCGCGGGCGAGGCGGGCCACTTCGAGGGCGTTGCGGGTGTTGTCCATCTTCCCGAAGCTGATCTGGTGGGGTGTGAGGGTGCCGGCGTCCTTGCGCCGGCCCAGATGGTGGGCGACCAGCATCCCCCGGTTGACCGCGATCATCATCTCGACGAGTTTGCGCTGGGTGAGCTGGAAGGAACCGATCGGCTTGCCGAACTGGTGTCGTTCCAGTGAGTAGTCCAGGGCTGCCTCGAAACACGCTCGGGCGGCGCCCACCACACCCCAGGCGATGCCGTAGCGGGCTTCGTTGAGGCACGAGAGCGGGCCCCGCATCGACGACACCTCGGGTAGGCGGTAGGCGTCGGGGACGCGGACGTCGTCGAGGCTCAGCTCCGAGGTAACCGACGCCCGCAGCGACGCCTTGTGCTTGATCTCATGCGCCTCGAAACCGGGGGTGTCCGTGGGAACGATGAATCCGCTGATGCCCTCGTCGGTGCGGGCCCAGATGATGGCGACCTGTGCCACGTTGCCGTTGGTGATCCACATCTTCGACCCGTTGATGACCCAGTCCGACCCGTCCCGGCGGGCGTGGGTCCGCATCGACGCCGGATCGGAGCCCGAGTCCGGTTCTGTGAGCCCGAAACAGCCGATGACTTCACCCGAGGCCATCCGGGGCAGCCACTCCTGTTTCTGTTCCTCCGACCCGAATTTCCAGATCGGGAACATCGCCAGCGATCCCTGCACCGACACGAAGCTGCGCACACCCGAGTCTCCGGCTTCGAGCTCGAGACACGCCAACCCGTAGGCGGTGCCGGAGGTGCCGGCACAGCCGTATCCCTCGAGGTGCATGCCGAGTAGGCCCATGTCGCCCATCGTCTTGGCCAGCTCGACCGGGAAGACCCCTTCCTCCCACCATTCGCCGATGTTGGGGAGGATCTCCTTCTTCACGAAGTCGCGGACCGTGTCGCGGAGCAGGCGCTCCTCTTCATCGAAGAGGGAGTCGGCGTCGAGGAAGTCTCGGGGATCGGGAGTGGCCAGCGAGATGTCAGCAGTCATGGGATCGCCCATGCTACCGGTGGTGCCCGGCCCAGCCGACCGCAGGTGCCCCGGGCGTCAGCCGGCCAGGGTCCTCTCGGCGAGTTCGCGTCGGTACTCGGCGAGTGCGGCGGTGAGGTCCTCGTTGCCGACCGCCAGCATCGCCACTGCGAGGAGGGCGGCGTTGGCAGCCGCGTCGATCGCCACGGTGGCGACCGGAATCCCCGTCGGCATCTGCACCGTGGACAACAGCGCATCCAGCCCGTCCAGCGATGCCGAGATGGGTACCCCGATCACCGGCAGCACAGACTTGGCCGCCATCACGCCCGCCAGATGGGCGGCCTTGCCTGCTCCAGCGATGATCACCCCGAATCCGTCGGCGGCGGCGTTGGTCGCGAACTCGAGCGCCTGGTCCGGGGTCTTGTGGGCCGACAGCACCCGCATCTCGTAGTCGACGCCGAACCGGTCGAGCATCTGTGCGGCCTTCTCCATCACCGGCCGATCCGACCCGGATCCCATGACGATGGCGACGCGAGGGGTCATGGCAGATGACGGTAGCAATCGGGACACCCCTCTAGAACGGCCAGGCAGTCCGCCGATACCGAGGAGGAGTCCCCGAGTCGCCGAGCTCAGCGAGCGGCGATGTCCTTTCGGTATTGCATGCCCTTCCACCGGACGTGCTCCACCGCGGAGTAGACACGTTCCCGGGCTGCGGTGATGGTGGCACCCATTCCCACCAGGTCGAGCACCCGCCCGCCCGCCGTCACGAGCCTCTGTCCTTCCCGCTTGGTTCCGGCGTGGAACACGAGAACGTCTTCGGGCACTTTCTCCAGTCCGGTGATCACCGACCCGGAGACGGGAGATTCGGGGTATCCCTCGGCCGCCAGGACCACCTCCACCGCCGCCTGGTCGCTCCATTTCGGTTGATCAGGACGGCCGGCGAGCGCCGTCTCGATGAGATCGACCAAGTCGGACTCCAGGCGGGGCATCAACACCTGGGTCTCGGGGTCTCCGAGACGAGCATTGAACTCGAGGACCTTGGGGCCCTCCTCTGTGAGAACGAGACCCGCATACAGGAACCCCGTGTAGGGGTTCCCGTCGGCTGCCATCTGGCGCAGTGTCGGGCGGACGATTTCGTCTAGCGCCGATTCGATCAGTCCTCGCGGTAGGTCCTCGACCGGTGAGTACGAGCCCATTCCTCCGGTGTTGGGCCCGGTGTCGCCGTCTCCCAGGCGCTTGTAGTCGCGGGCAGGAGCGAGGGCTACGGCCTCCGTCCCGGTGCACAGGACGAAGACGCTGACCTCCGGTCCGGAGAGGAACTCTTCGATGACGACTCGAGAGCCGGAGTCACCGAATGCGCCGCTGAAGCACCGGTCCACCCACGCATGGGCGTCGTCGGCCGAATCGGTGACGAGGACACCCTTGCCCCCGGCGAGGCCGTCGGCTTTCACGACATAGGGGCCAGTTCGGTCAGCGATGTGGGCGTGGGCGTCCCGGGCATCGTCGAACGTCCACGCCCGACCAGTGGGAACACCCGCTCGTTCCATCACTTCCTTGGCGAACGTCTTCGAAGCCTCGAGGCGCGCGGCGGACCGGGTGGGGCCGAACACCGGGATCCCCAATGACGCCACTGCATCGACGACACCGGCGGCGAGAGGGGCCTCTGGGCCGACGACCACCAGGTCCACGGCGTGGATCCGGGCCAGCGCCGCCACCGCCCCGACATCGGTCGGATCGAGTCCCTCGACGATCGCTCCCAACTCGGCCAGCCCCGGATTGCCGGGGAGCGACATCAACTCCCTGACCCGGTCGCTCTGGGCGAGTTTCCAGCCCAGAGCGTGCTCACGGCCGCCGGATCCGACCAGCAGGACCTTCATCGATGGCGCGTTGAGAGGTAGATCACGACACTTCGAACATCTGGGACCGTTCGGGCCCGACCGACACCCAGCCGATCGGGACGCCAGCGCTCTCCTGGATGAACTCGACGTAGGCCCGCGCCTCGGGCGGCAGTTCGTCGAAGCTGCGGGCGCCGGATATGTCGGTCCTCCATCCCGGAAGATCCTCGTAGACGGGCTCGCACTCGTAGAGGACTCGCTGCTGGCGGGGGAACTCTGTGAACGTCTCGCCCTCGTAGCGGTAGGCGACGGCCACCCGGATCGTGTCGAACGCCGAGAGGATGTCGAGCTTGGTCAGGAAAAGGCGGGTGAACGTGTTGATCCGCACCGCGTACCGCAGTGCCACCAGATCGAGCCAGCCGCAACGCCGCCGCCGACCCGTCACTGTCCCGTACTCGCCACCCAGCTCGATCATCTTGTCGCCGATCTCGTCGTGGAGTTCGGTCGGGAACGGACCCGTCCCGACCCGCGAGATGTACGCCTTCGCCACCCCGATGATCTCGTCGATTGCCTTGGGGCCGATACCCGATCCCACGAGCGCCCCTCCGGCGGTGGGGTTCGAAGACGTCACGACGGGATAAGTGCCATGGTCGACGTCGAGCAGGGTGCCCTGGGCGCCCTCGAACAGGACCTGTTTTCCCTCGCGTAGGCCCTCCCAGAGGAGGAGCGACGTATCGGTCACGTGCGGCTCGAGGCGCTCGGCATATCCCAGGTACTCGTCGACGATCTCTTCGCCTGCCATGGGGAGCGTGTTGTAGACGCGAGGGAGGATCCTGTTCACGTCCTCGAGGGCGGTCTGCACTTTCGAGGTGAAGATCTTCGGGTCGAACAGGTCCTGGACGCGGATCCCGGTTCGGGCGTACTTGTCGGTATAGGCGGGCCCGATCCCTTTGCGGGTCGTGCCGATCTGGTTCCGCCCCAGGTAGCGCTCCTTGACGGCGTCCAGCTTTCGGTGCCAAGGCATGATCAGATGGGCGTTGGCGGACAGGCGCACTCGCGACGGGTCGAGGCTCTTCGCGGCGGCCATGTCCATTTCGGCCAGCAGCACCTTGGGGTCGACGACGGTTCCGGACGCGATCACCGGGATGCAGTTCGGATACAGGATCCCGGACGGGATCAGAGACAAAGCGAGCTTCTGGTTCCCGACGATGATCGTGTGACCGGCGTTGTTGCCGCCCTGGTACCGCACGACGAAGTCGGCGTGCTCGGCGAACACGTCCACGACCCGACCTTTGCCTTCGTCGCCCCATTGGGCGCCGAGCACGACGGTGGCAGGCATAGCCGAGACGCTAGCGGACCCAGCCGACGCCTCCGTCGGCAGTCTGTCGGATAGTTTCAAGACTCCTCGGTCGTGGTTCCGTAGCTTGAGGACATGACTGATTTCGAGATGCACCGTCGGGCCATCGACCACATGGCCGACCTCATCGCCGGCGTACCGGCTGACTCCTGGGCCGAGCCGACGCCATGCACCGAGTTCACGGTGAGGGACCTGGTCGACCACCTGGTCGGCTGGGTGCACATATTCGAAGCGGCGACTTGGGAGACCGACGCCCCTCGTGATCCCGACCACTACCTGGTTTCGGAGGGTCACGCCGCCGCTTTTCGCCGGGCCGGCCACGCGGCAGTGGAGGGGTTGGCCGACCGCGGGCTCGATCGACAGTTGCTGATGGTGAAGGCTCGCATCCCGGCCTCGATGATCCGGGACATGATGGCGATGGAGTACCCGGGCCACGGCTGGGACCTGGCGGTCGCCACCGGACAGTCGTACCCGTTCGAGGACGACATCGTCGAGGCGGCGCTCGAGGCGGCACCACGGACGATCAGCCCCGAGTACCGGGGTCACGGAGAAGGCCAGTTCCGGCCGGTGGTGGCCACCTCGCCCGACGCCGGCATCGTCGAGCGCTACGTCGCCTTCCTCGGGCGGGACCCGGCGTGGAGGCCCCCGTCCCGGGCCGTGTCCTAGCCGCGCCGTAGGATGCGGCTCGTGGCGGCGCCGCTCAAGGACTCGTTCGGGCCGGAGATGATCGAGCGGATCGCGGCCGACATCGCCGCGGTCCATCCCGCTTTTCCCCGTTCCGAGTTCGTGCGCCTCGCCTCCGACGGGTTCGCGGATCTGGAGCTGACCCCGCGGGCCCGTCTGATCTCGGGGGCGCTGGCGGCCACGCTGCCCGCCGACCGGGGCGAGGCGCTGAGAGTCCTCGGGTCGTCGCTCGGGCCGCCGCTGGGCGACCGCGAATCCGGCGGGATGGCGGCGTTCGTCTACCTGCCTCACGTCTACTTCGTGGCCGACCACGGGCTCGACCACTTCGAGGAGGCGATGTGGTTCCAGCGCGAGGTCACTCGCCGCTTCACCGCCGAGTACAGCATCCGGGCGTTCCTCGATGTCCACACCCAACGAACGCTGGCACGGCTGCGGGAGTGGTCCTCCGACCTCGACATGCACGTGCGCCGTCTGGTCTCGGAAGGAACCCGGCCGCGCCTGCCCTGGGCGCCTCGCCTCCAGCGCTTCGTCGACGACCCGTCGCCGGTCGTCGATCTCCTCGAACTGCTGAAAGACGACCCCGCCGAGTACGTGCGGCGCTCGGTGGCCAACAACCTCAACGACATCTCCAAGGACCATCCCGACCTGGCGGTCGAAGTGGCGCGGCGCTGGCTGGAGCGGCCAGAGCGGGCTCGACTGGTCCGTCACGGCATGCGCACCCTGGTCAAGCGAGGCCATCGAGGAGCCCTCGAGGTGCTCGGCTACGCGGATCGGGACGGCATCGAGGTCGAGGAGCTCGCCGTCGTCCCCCGCCAAGTCCGGATCGGCGACAAAGCGAGGCTGCGGGCCGTCGTCGCCAACCGGGCGACCTCGGTCCGGCCGGCACTCGTCGACTTCAGGATCCACTTCGTGAAGCGGAACGGCTCGTCACCGAAAGTGTTCAAGGGCAAGGAAGCCCGTATCGACCCGGGTGGGCGGCTCGAGGTGGCAAAGACCGTCTCGCTCGCCCGCCAGACGACGCGCACCCCGTATCCGGGCACCCATCGCGTGGAGCTGGTCGTCAACGGCGACGTGGCGGCGGCGACCACCTTCGAGGTCGCTGAACCAGGGCCCGACTCTGGCCCGAGCCCCGGAGACGGCTGAAACACATTCGTAACAATCGCTCAACCGGCGAGAAATCGACCCCCGGTTCAATGCCGCCAACGCTCCAGAGAGGAAACCGAATGTCCACACCTCAGGAAGTCCTGAAGAAGGTCGCCGACGAGGGCTATGAGTTCGTCGATCTCCGGTTCTGCGACCTGCCGGGACAGGTGCAGCACTTCACGATTCCGGCCTCGTATCTGACGGCCGACTCGTTCGACGACGGGTTCGGGTTCGACGGCTCGTCGATCCGGGGTTTCCAGCAGATCCAGGAATCGGACATGATCCTGATTCCCGACCCCGCCACCGCGGTCGAGGACCCGTTCCGTCAGCACAAGACGTTGATCCTCTACTGCTTCGTCCACGATCCGATCACCAAGGTGCCTTACGAGCGCGATCCGCGCTACGTGGCGAAGAAGGCGGAGGACTACTTGCGGTCCACCGGTATCGCCGACACGTCCTATTGGGGTCCCGAAGCGGAGTTTTACATCTTCGACTCTGCGCGGTTCAGTCAGAACCAGCACTCAGCCTTCTACTTCGTCGATTCGGTGGAAGGGGCATGGAACTCCGGCGCCGAAGAGGACGGCCGCAACCTGGCCTACAAGCCGCGCTACAAGGAGGGCTACTTCCCCGTTCCGCCCACGGACCACTATCAGGACCTGCGTTCGGAGATGACCCGGCGTCTCATCGAAGCGGGCATCGACATCGAGGTCCAGCACCACGAGGTCGGCACCGCGGGTCAGGCGGAGATCGACATCCGCTACGACACGTTGCTCCGGATGGCGGACAAGGTCACGCTGTACAAGTACATCGTCAAGTCGGTGGCGTGGGAGGCGGGTAAGACCGTCACCTTCATGCCCAAGCCGATCTTCGAGGACAACGGCTCCGGCATGCACACACACCAGTCGCTCTGGAACGGCGACGAGCCGCTGTTCTACGACGAGTCCGGTTACGCCGGCCTCTCCGACATCGCCCGCTGGTACATCGGGGGGCTGCTCGCTCACGCCCCCGCGGTGCTGGCTTTCGCCGCTCCGACCACCAACTCGTACCATCGGCTGGTCCCGGGCTACGAGGCGCCGGTCAACCTGGTCTACTCGAACCGCAACCGGTCGGCCGCCATCCGCATCCCGACGTATTCGCAGAGCCCGCAGGCCAAGCGGCTCGAGTTCCGCTGCCCGGATCCGTCTTGCAACCCGTATCTCGCCTTCTCGGCGATGTTGATGGCGGGCATCGACGGCATCCTGAACAAGATCGAGCCGCCCGATCCGGTCGACAAGGACATCTACGACCTGCCGCCGTCCGAGCTGGCGAACTTGCCGGCCGTACCGTCCAGTCTCAGCGAGGCGCTGGATGCGCTGGAGGAGGACCACGAGTTCCTCCTCGAGGGTGGGGTGTTCACCGAGGGCCTCGTCGAGACGTGGGTCGAGTACAAGCGAGAGAGCGAGGTCGATGCGATCCGGCTTCGGCCCCACCCGTACGAGTTCGTCTTGTACTACGACATCTGACAGATCGACGGCCCGGCGGAATCCCGCTGGGCCGTTCCAGGGTTCGCCCACGTTCCGTGACGGAGCGCACGGAACGTGGGCGAACGTCTCCGTCAGGCAGCCCTGGCGAAGTTTTCCTCGGTGACCTGGTCGGTTCGAGCATTTCCGGCCACGGTCAGAGCGGCGGCGATCAGAACCACGTTCTTGATCACGAACTCACCCTCGGTCGTCAGGAGCAACAGGTTGCCGCCCTGGAACGCCACTTCGGGTTGGGTCACCAGCGCCAGGAACGTCCCCGCCAGGTGGGCGGCGACTCCCGCTGCAACCCACGGGCTCCGGCCCATGACAAGGGCTGCACCCAGCGCCACTTCGACGATCCCCAACGCCGGCACGAACAGGCCCTCGGGCAGGAACGGCACCGTGTTGGCGACCAGGTCGCCTACGGGCGTCACGCCGAACACCTTGAGCACCCCGAACCACACGAAGACCACGGCCAGCGACACTCGGAGCATCGCCGGGCCGAAGCGCCGGGCCAGCTCGAGGGCGCGGTCTGGGACTCCGCGTCGCGCTGCTCGATTGCGAATGCGAGTGGGTTGCACTTCATCCTCCGTCGTCGACTCCATACAGTCGCCGACGTATGGAAAGGACCGGTGGATCTCGTCTGCCGTACGCAGATTCCCGGCTACCGCCGGCGGCGCATCGCCGGGGAGCTCGCGTCCGCCGATCGGTGTAGGCGCCCGGTGCCCGGCTCAGGGTTCTACCGGAGTCAGGCCGGCTGGAGCTGATCGAACGTGCATTCCTCGGGGGGCTTGTCGTCCCGCCACCCCTTGAACGACGGCGCCCGCAGCCGCCCGGCGTCGGTGAGCTGGCGATGTTCGACGACCGCCACCAGGCGAGGCTCCACCCAGTGGGCTCGGCGCAGCTCTGGAGCGGAGCGGATCACGGACCGATCGAAGGGACTCGCCGTCGTCTCGATCTCGGCCAGGCGGCGAGCGGCGTCGTCGAGTGCCGCCTCGTCGAAGCCGGTGCCGACGTTCCCCACATAGCGCAGGCCATCGGAGTCGTAGACGGCCATGACCAAAGAGCCGATTCGTCCGCGGCGCCGCCCCTCGCCTTCGGTCCAGCCGACGATCACCACGTCGGCGTCGTATGTGAGCTTCGCTTTCAGCCAGGACCGGGAACGGCTCCCGGGCTCGTAGCGGGAGTCGAGCCGTTTGGCGACGATGCCCTCCAGTCCCTGCTCCTCGGCTGCTCGGTAGAGGGCCGTGCCCGCCCCTTCCACGAGCGGCGACAGCTGGACGTGCTCGTCGGGGACCAGGATCTCCTCGAGGGCTTCTCGGCGCTCGCGAAGTGCCCGGCCGACGAGGCTCACACCGTCCAGGTACAGGAGGTCGAAGGCCATGAGCACGACTGGGATCTGTTTGGCGAGGGCCTCCACCCGCCGCTGTTCCCTGACGTGCATCCGCTGCTGCAGCAGTTGGAACGACGGCTTGCCGTTCTGGAACGCCACCACCTCGCCGTCGACGATGGCGTCGAGCGCCACCAGCCGGTCGTGCAGCCCGGCGAGCTCGGGGTACCCCTGGGTCACGTCCCTGCCGTTGCGGGAGAAGAGCCGGGTCGAGGTGTCGCACACCGCCAGCGCCCGGATCCCGTCCCATTTCGGCTCGAACCCCCATGCCGGGTCGTCGAAGGGCCCGTCGGTGAGGGTGGCGAGCATCGGTTCCAGCGGGGGCGGATCCTCCCTGGGTGGGCGCTCGTCCTCCGACAGCAGGGCCAGCCACTGGTCCTTTCCGTCGGCGACACCGGTGTGGACGAGGTGATAGATCCCCCGGAGGCGATTCCCTTGCAGGCGGAACGTGATCCGGTCCTCGGTGCGGCTGACCATCTCGTACGTGCCGGAGTCGAATATGCGCACCTCACCGCCGCCGTATTCGCCCTCCGGGATCGTTCCCGAGAACGTGGCGTACTCCATCGGGTGGTCCTCGGTGTGGATGGCCAAGTGCCGCTCGCCGCGCTGGCGGGGCAGGCCCTTCGGCACCGCCCAGGACACGAGCACCGGGTCCTCTCCGTTGAACATCTCGAGCCGAACGTCGTGGTGCAGGCGGGTGGCGTAGTGCTGTTGGATGACGAAGCTGTCCCCGGCCGGAGCGGTGAGTGGGTCGACGTCGCCCGTGACGACCGTGGTGGGTGGCTCGGGCGTGCGCTCGAAGTCTCGCTTGCGCCGGTAGCCGGAGTCGGTCACGTTCGGTCCCGGCGACGGGTCATCTCCATCAGCCTATCCGCGTCGGGCACCCTGAAACGGCCGCACGGACGGCGTGTCCACCGTCCGTGCGGTCCGAATCGTCTCCGGCTCAGGACGCCGGGTCGGGGAGGACGTACAGCGGCTCGCCGGTTTCGAGCAGCGACTTGAGGTCCGAGAGCACCTCGGCCCATCCGCCGCCGGCTCCTTCGACGTTCCCGGCGACCATGTTCGCCAGACCCGGCGCTTCCTCGAGCTCATGGGTCACCGTGAGAGAG
>Ga0079224_100017163_pt1 | contig 10196 bp, 7 predicted proteins | sample Stecom2015_FD_80414 | JGI IMG/M metagenome (GOLD analysis project Ga0079224, IMG submission 80414) | Agricultural soil microbial communities from Utah to study Nitrogen management - Steer compost 2015 | ecosystem: Environmental > Terrestrial > Soil > Agricultural land | place: USA: Utah... | reverse complement strand
TTGAACAAGTTGACTATCGACATGCGCAGGGAGGCATCGACCATTGAAACAGGCTCATCAGCGATAAGCAGTTGCGGATCAGTGACAAGCGCGCGGGCGATCGAGATGCGCTGGAGTTGCCCGCCGGAAAACTCATTCGGGTATTTGCCGGCAAATTCCTGATACGTCAGTCCCACTAGGCGCAGTTTTTGATCGATCCGAGCAATGGCTTCCTGCTTTGAACGGGCTAGCCGAAAGTTCCGCACTGTTTCGTGAAAGTAGGAATCGACCGTACGAAGTGGGTTGAATGCGCTGAACGGATCCTGGAAGATTGCTTGCACGCCTTTGGTGATCCAGGCTTTCTCGCTACGAGTCTGCTTTTTTCCATTATGGAGTATCGTCCCAGAGGTAGCTCCTTCAAAGCCGAGGACCAACTTCGCCGTGGTCGTTTTCCCACAACCACTTTCGCCTGCCAGCGTGAAGATTTCGGCTGGTTTGATGTAGAAGCTGACATGGTCCACAGCTGTGAGCGTGATTCTGGCGATCACATTGCCCTGGGAGTATTGTTTGACTAGGTTGTTTACCTCAAGCAGCTTATCCATGTTGTTCTTCCCCAACTAACCAGCAGGCGACCTTATGATCTTTATCTACCTGATTAAAATCTGGCATTTGCTGGCGACAAATGTCTGTGACATGCGGGCAGCGCGGGTGGAAAGGACAGCCGCTGGGCGGGTCGATCAGAGATGGTGGGCTGCCGGGGCAACTATCACGCATACGCTTATCGCCGAACTTGGGCAGCGAGTTGATCAAAAACCGGGTATAGGGATGCAACGGATGTGCAAAGATCCGCTCTGTGGTCGCTTCTTCGACAATCTTACCGGCATACATGATGCCAATCCGGTCAGCGATGTTGGCATGTACGCCCATATCGTGCGTGACCATGATAATCGTATTCTTCAAGTCCCTCTGAATATCCTTCAGCATCTGGATCACACCACGCTGCACGACTACATCCAGCGCCGTGGTTGGCTCGTCGCCAATCATAATGCGCGGGTTCAACGAAGCGGCGAGGGCGATGGTCACGCGTTGACGCATTCCCCCCGACAACTGGTGGGGATAGACATCGAAGACATTTTGGGGTAGGCCCAGTTCCAGTATTCGTTTGCGAGCCAAATCGAAGGTTTCGCCGCGCTTGTGCTCGCTGATGTGGCTGCCAATGAAATCCGCAAAGGCGCCCTTGACCTTGAGCACTGGATTAAACACGCTCATTGAGCCTTGCGGAATAAACGAGATGTACTCCATGCGTAGCTTTCGCTTTTCTTCCGCGCTTATCCTGGTGACATCCACCTCGTCCGAGCCGATACGATAATATAGCTTCCCGTCAATCAGACGTAGGGGAGGCACGATCTCATTGAAAAGCGTCTTTAACAGTGTAGTCTTGCCGCAGCCGCTTTCGCCCGCAATGCCGTAGATTTCGTTCTCATAAATCTGCAGGTCTACGTTGTTAACAGCTTTGGCGACCTTCTGAGTACCTTGCATCTCTAGGACATAGAAAGCTTTAAGATACTCGGTTCGTAGGATGATTTGTTTCTCTTCCACCATGTCTGCGTCTCCCTAGGCCCCAACTCGCTGGATGCGTGTGCGGGGATCGAGGTATTCGCTGATGCTGACTGAGAGCCAGTAGAGAGCAATAAACATGAGGAGTGATAAGATCACCGGAGTCAAGATCCACCACCAACGTTCTAGTAGAATAGCGTGGGAGAAGTACGCCCAATTGAGCATCGTGCCCAGGGTGGGAATGGTGAGATCGACCAGCCCAAGAAGGGCGAGTGTGATCTCCAACCCAATTGCCCACGACATATTGTTGATCAAAGTCGAGAAGATCAACGGCGTCGTAAAGGGGATATACTCTTTCAAAACAAGTTTGACCGTCCCTGTACCCGAAAGCAAGGCCGTCTTGGTGAAGTCGCGCTCACGCAAGCTTAGGACCATTGAGCGGATCAGGCGCGCATCCCATGGCCAACCGAAGACCGCCAGCATCAATCCGAGCACGACCAGATTCATGTGTTCCCGTACCATCATCGCTATCATGACGAAGATCAGGAAGAGCGGGATAACCAGCAGGCTGTCACCTATAAAGGTCAGTACACGGTCGACTGTGCCGCCTTTGTACCCGGCAACCAGGCCCACCAGGATGGCGATCGCTCTTGAGATTACTGCTGAGATAAGGGAGATGATCAAGGAGTTACGCACGGCGAAAGTGGCTTGCCAAAAGACATCCTGCCCGTTCGAATCCGTGCCGAGCCAGTGCTCAGCCGACGGTTTCATATCTCTGGGGACGACGTGCCACAGGGTAGGGTCATAGGGCGAGAAAAAAGATAGCACCGCCATGACTAGGATGATCACAAGGACGACAAAAGCGTGGCGGAAGCGATAGTCTTTGAACAGGTCTAAAAGGGTCTTCACGGCACAGCATCCTTAGGAATATCGTACGCGTGGGTCGAAGAAGGGATATGTCAGGTCAACGATAAGCATCGCCGTTGTAATGCCAACAATAGAAAGCAGTGTGATCCCCATGATCAGGTTGTAATCGCCGTTGACGATGGCTCTATACAGGAGCATTCCCACACCAGGATAACCAAAGACAATCTCCGTAATCAGGGCTCCGCTGAAGATCTGCCCCAACGAAAGCGCCAAGCCAGTGATCTGAGGTAGTACAGCGTTGCGAATGACGTACTTGCTCACGATGCGAGTATCGGTCACCCCACCTAGCCGGGCGTACTGAACATAATCTTCGGCATTAACGTTCTGCACCAGCAGCTTCATGACCTGGAAGTTGACTGCAATTCCCAACGCGCATAGAGAGAGGCCGGGTAAGAACGAATGCCAGAGAACATCTTTAATATAAACCCAGCTGAACTCAGGCATGGCTCCTAATGACGCCCCGCCCGTCACTGGGAACCAGCGCCAGACGTAAGCGAAGAGCAGCAGCAAAACAAAAGCAAAGACGTAGTAGGGCATCGGGCGAAGCAGCATGGCGATGGCATCTATCACTTGCGACCAGATCGCGCGCGTGTAGAAACCGGCTAATCCGCCGATGATATTTCCTAGTATCCACGAGATGGCGGTCGTGGTCACTAGGAGTCCCAATGTCCAGGGCAAAGCGTTGGAAACAAGCTCGGTAACGGGAGCGGGGAACTGGAAGAACGAAACGCCGAGATCGCCGTGAGCCAACCTCACCCAGAAGTCCCTGTACTGTTCAAGGGTGGAGCCCTCCAGACCATACATCTCGGTCAGATCGTTGATGATGTCATCCATTGTGCCCGGTTCCATTGTGGAACCGCGTGCCCTCATTTGATCGACCATTCTCATAACAGGGTCGTTTGGGGTAAGTCGGGGTATGAAAAACACAAAGGTGACGCCCAGCCAAATGACTAAAAAGTACGAAATCAGGCGGGGAATAAGATATCGTTTTGCGAATTTCACGGTTTCGCCCTCGTATCTTTACCTCGTGTTCGAAGAACGTATTAGCGAAGTAACATTGAGCTATCCCTGGGCGGGTTTCCCGCCCAGGGAGGCTTTCAGCGTGGTCGAAAAAACCCTGAAACGCCTTATGCGTTGGCGGATTTCAGGAATGGCGTCATGTACTTGAAGTTGCCCCAGTGGGTATAAGGCGCACAGTAAGCGTTTTCGCTGCCGGGCCAGTTGGTCCAGTAGGCCTCGTCCCAACCGACAAAGCCGACGTAGCCGTAGGTTGGGAGGCCAGGCATGTTCTTGACCGCTTCCTTGAGTCCTTCGATACCTATCGCGATGACGGCTTCGTTATCGAAGGGATCCGTCTCGCGCAGCCGCCTGATGATGTCATCCATCTCTGGGGTTGACCAGCGGCAGGAATGGCCCTGAGTACGGTCTCCAAGAGGCCGGATATAGGAGGAATTCCACCGGTCGAGCACACGGTACAGGTCTGGCCCCGCCCCCCAGGGTTCTTGAGCCGGCCAGTCACCGCTCACATCAAAGTCGCCTACGGCGATCAAATCAGCGCGAGCTTCTGATGGGAACATCTCGGCATCGATGCCGAACTTCTTCCACTGCTGCACAGCGGCCGCGGCATTGCGCGCACCCATGTCTGAAAGTGTCGTTGCGCACAGAAAAGCGATCTTCCATGGGCTGCCATCAGGTAACCGCCACTGGTCATCATCCTTTGTGAAACCGTTCTTCAGCAGCAGCTTCTCGGCGATATCGGGAGCATACTTATACCAGCCAAGTCCGAACGTCTTCGCGATGAACTCCTCATCGTCAGGGAAGACATAACCGCGGCTCTTGGCGAGGTCTGCGATGCGCTGTGGCGCAGTGGGGTCATACACTGCAAAAGTCTCGCCATCTCCCACATCGATGGTGAATTCCTTCAGCCAGTCCTGTAGTGGCTCGATGTAGTCCGTCGGGTATTGGCCAAGATGCGGGATGTGTACCGGACTCAACGTACCTGAAGAATCGACGGCGATGCTCGTGTACTCAACGATATCAATCGCTAGAGTGAGAGCCCAGCGTACGTCGAGGTTGTCGTATGGTGCACGGGCAGTGTTGAAGTTGATGCCGGTGATGCAGGGGTCGTTGTTGACCACGAAGGGGAAAGTTGGCTGGTACCCGCGGGAGCTATCTGCCTGGGCCAACAGCGCCTTGAGACCGTCGGCTGAGAGTTCCGCCGCATCCAACTGGTGTGTCAATTGAGCCAGAATTTGCGCGCCTTCGTCGGAAAAGAACTGAAGGACGATATACTTGGGCTGAGGCTCGCCGTACATGATACCGGTCGGGCTTTTGTCCCAATCTTCGCGTTTTTCCCAGGCTGTCCAGCTTCCCTGGGGATCATAGCTGTGCAGCTTGTAAGGGCCACAGCCTACATACGGATTGAAGGTGAACTGAACTGGGTCTTCTTGCTGCTCAAAGATATGCTTGGGCAGGATCCGGACACAGCCCCAGCGGTCGAGGAAGGTGGTGTGGAAACGCGAGTTGGGCTGCTTTAGCTTGAATTCGACGGTGTAATCATCGAGCGCAGTCACCGATTCGACATTTTCCACAAAGTAGTTGTGGGAGTTGAACTGCTCATATTGCATTTCGAGTTCAACGGTATAGACCAAATCGGCGGCGGTAAAGGGTTCGCCGTCCGACCAAGCGACGCCCTGGCGCAGGGGGACCGTGAGGCTTGTGAAATCCTCATTATAAGTTGGGTCGTCAGCGGCAGAGCCGTTGATGATTTGGCCGGTGGCAAAGTCGACGGACCAGAGCGGCTCGTCCGCCAGGTTTTGCATTCCGCGGTCTTGCCACTTCCAGCCGACCCAGTGGTTGAAGTTGTCAGGTGTACCGACGCGCCCGGTCAGGATTCTGGCGATCAGAGTCTCCTCACGGGGGAAAGCGCCGCCTTGAGCGAGTGCTATGCTCGGTCCGGCAAGCTCTTCCGGGATGGGTACTAACCCTGCTTCGGTGAGCACGAAAGCACCGGCGCTTGCAGACATCAACTTTATGAAATTGCGACGAGTAATTTCCGGTGGCATTTGGTTCCTCCATAATTTACTAGGAGCTAACGAGACGGATCGTCAATCAGATTTCGGGTGATAAGTGTCTTGATTTGTTCCCAATAGGCTGCCTCCTGTTCGCCATGATATCTATTTTGCGCTCGCTCTCTTGCCTATATCCCTGCACGAATCGCGAATCATGAGTTGCGTTGCCAGCTCAACCTGTTGTGGTGGACGGCTCGGATCCTCGATCTGTGCCAAGAGCAGCTTGACGGCAACTTGTCCCATTTCTTCGAGCGGTTGGCGGACCGTCGTCAACTTGGGATAGACGAAAGACGCCTGGGGAATATCATCAAAGCCAACGATGGAGATATCGTCAGGAATACCGAGGCCAGCTTCACGTGCGGCGTCCATCGCGCCAAAAGCAGACAAATCGTTGGATGCAAAAATGGCCGTTGGTGGGGGATCTACGCTTTGCAGCAGATTCTTGGTGATCTCATAACTGGTTTGCTGCTGGTAATCGCCTTCGATTACCAATTCTTCCCTGAAAGGAATATTGCAGTCGGACAAGGCTGTTTTATAGCCCTCTAGCCGATCTATGGCGCTGCGGACAGCGAGCCAGCCCGTAATAAAGGCGATCCGCGTGTGGCCTAACCGATTCAAGTAATGCGTGGCTTCATATGCGCCTTGCCAGTTCGTTGCTTCGACTACATTGCTGTTTTCGGTAGAGTCCGCCTGATCGATCAGAACGTAGGGGAAATTTTGCTCGCGGAGCGCGTCCAAGTAGGCTGTTGGAACAAGTGGGGCGATAAGCAGTAGGCCTTCTGTCAAGCCGTTGGCGATAGCGTTAACATAAAATGATTCTTTGTCTGGACGACGGTGGCTTGTGTACAACGCCACGTCATAGTTAGAGCGTATCAACTCCTGATCGATGCCCTGTGTGATTGTGCCGACATAGCCGTTATCGAGATTTGGCACGAGCAGTCCGATAACTTGGGAACGCCCACTTGACAGACTGCGCGCCGGCCAATTGGCAACGTACCCCAGCCGTTCGACTGCTTCCATCACACGTTCGCGTGTGGATTCCTTGACAAACTCGTATCCACTCAGGACGCGCGATACCGTCGCGTTTGACACACCAGAAGCATTCGCGACGTCATCAATGGTGACGCGCGGCTTTTTCTTTTTGGAATTTCTTTTATAGCTCATCAAGTGTAAACGCTTTCAAAAAAGACCATCAAAGAACCGGCGGGTGGCATCCGATGCAAGCGCTTTCAAAAGCTCAACAAAAAAACGCCAAAATCGCAGTTGTAAACGCTTACAATAAGGCGCCCAAAAACGGAGATGCCGTCACACGAACACTAGCTATGAAGAGAATTCTTATAAGGGTGCTCTACCGTTTACGACCCGAAAAACCTGACTAAAATACCAACTTTACTATCAACCAATCGGACGGTAGTCACTGTGGATGAAATCATTATAGACAGAATCTAGAACGTGCGCAAACGGGTTTTGAGAGCTGATAACCGCGATTGATATGCTAGGTTAGGTGAAAACCGCTGACCTGCTTGTCAGAAGTGACAGCTCCATCCACCGAAGCGGACGGAGTTGTCACTGTGTCGCAATTTTGCAGAGAGCACCACCTAGCTGAGTTCTATTTCCTTGACCTGTAAGTCCGCTTCAGAAGAACTTGAACCGACGTAGAACTGGTAGGCTCCCCGCTCGAGTATCCACTTCCGCTGCTCATTGGAAAAATACCGAAGTTCATCAAACGCGACAGGTATCGAGACGGTCGTTGATTGTTTGGGTTCCAGATGGACCTTCGTGAAACCCTTGAGGAGTTTTTTCTGGCGATCTATCGCAGGTTGTTTTTTGCCGACATAAATCTGAACAACCTCTGCACCCGCTACGTCACCAGTGTTCTTGAGATCAACCGTTACCAGGATGTGGTCATTTTGTAGGTTGATCTGTGGTTCACCATATTCCCATGTTGTGTACGAAAGACCGAAACCAAAGGGATAGGCTGGCCTATGTCCCTGCTTTTCGAGCAGCGTATAACCGTGATACAGCTCATAAGTGATCTCGGCGTCGGTGTTGCTGAAATACGGCAAATGGCTTTCATCTTGCGGAATGGTGAACGGTAGCTTGCCCGAAGGATTCACATCCCCGAAAAGAACTCGAGGCAGGGCATTGCCGCCCTCCATCCCTGAATACCAACCGTACACGATCGCTGGAACCACGTCATCCCACTCTTTGGTCATGATCATGCCGCCACCAATGAGCACGACAACCGTATGGGGGTTGATACTACCAATTCGCTTGATCAATTCGATCTGGGCAGGTTTGAGTGAAAGGGTCTTCCGATCTCCGCCGTGCGCACCATCCTCGTTGGGTAGCGGTTCATCGAACCCTGCCACCGATTTGCCCATGTTCGCATACCCTTTGGCGACTGCCTCGCCGAAGGAAAACTCGTCATTGGTGTCCGGACCGATATATTCACCCTCGTCATACTTATCGTTACCCACGGCGATGATCACACAGTCAGCTCTAGCGGCTTCTTCGGCGGCCTTGTCGAGTTCACTCTCACGGCAGAATACGATCTCAGCGTCATCCCCAAAATAGTTGCGGAGGCCCTCAAGCGGAGTCACCACATAAGGAGCCGTGACATTGCTCGAACCCGCATCCCCCGTGTTAGCTCTGTCCGCCAGTTCCCCAGCAACCAGAATTCGCTTGATCGTTTTTTGGAATGGCAGCGCATTTTTCTCATTCTTGATCAACACCATTGATTTCTCCGCCACTTCTCGCGCCAGTTCGGCGTGTTCCTGAGAGGCGACGAGGTCGATACTATAGGACATCTTTTCTGGGGTGTTTTCGAAAATGAGCAGGGTGCGCAGCACTCGGAGCACAGCGGTATCGACGGTTTCCTCAGCTACACGGCCATCCTCGACAGCCTTGAGGAGATTGCGCTGATAATGGATCGGCATGGGCATTTCGATATCGAGGCCAGCTTCGATAGCTTTCTTGGTGTCGCGAACGCCAGCGACAAAGTCGGAGATCGTGAAACCCTCAAATCCCCAGTCATCCCGCAGGATGTCTGTAAGCAAGGTTTGGCTTTCACAGCAGTGGTCGCCGTTGAATAAGTTATAGGCTCCCATCACTGAGGCGGCCCCTGCTTCAATACATTTCTTGAAGTGCGGCAGATAAACCTCGCGCATGGTGCGCTCATCGGCTTTGACGTCTACCCAAAAGCGTGAATTCTCGATATTGTTGACGGCATAGTGCTTGATGCAGGCGATCACATTGTGTGCCTGCACCCCCTCGACTAGTGCCTTGCCCATCTCGCCCAGGAGGAAAGGGTCCTCGCCATAGGTTTCCTGAGAACGCCCCCAGGCCGGATGGCGCAGCAGGTTGATGCAAACACCGCCGAAATAATTGGCACCCTGCGCACGGGCTTCTTTGCCGATTACATCGCCAATCCGCTTTTCGAGGTCTGGGTCAAAGCTGGCACCGCGTGCCATTGATACAGGGAAGCAGGTTGAACGGCCCATCACCACGCCGCGCGGGCCGTCACTAAACCCAATCGGCGAGACGCCGAGGCGGGGACAGCCATTCGTCTCGATGGGCACGGGGTTGTACATGTTCTGATACTTTTCAGCATGGCTCATTGGGTCCCAGTTGCCATTGAGCATCCAGACTTTTTCCTTCAGGGTCATTTGCGCGAGCAGCGCCTGGGCCTTCTCCTCTATCTGCTGACGATTCAAAGTGCAGTCATTTTTCCTAAACATCATTTCGACCTCCAGGTGATTTAGATTTGTGAAGAACGCTCCCTCGCGGCGCCCATTAACGGATCTTTGCTGGTGGCAACTGGAATTGACCTGCCCTCAGAATTTGTGCGGCGGGTAAGTTGGGCTCCGAGGGGACACAAGTGATGAGATCAGTATAGCCCTCCGAGGCGGTAGGCGGTAGTCGAGCGAACTGTAGGATTGTTGTGGTTGTGATGGCGCCTCCAATCTACAATCACCAACTGGGGCTTCTTTCAGCAAGTAAGAACCTTGTCGGCTAAGCCCTTTGTTCGGTGTCAGAAACTGCGGGACAGATCGAGGGTGTCGTATGCTGCTGCAAAGCTTCCACTAATTTCGGTCCGCTCGTGTCCCAGATATTTCGACGACCGACAGGATGTGTAATTCAGCCAGCGTGCCTACGCCCTTCTGAGTTAAAAAGGTTATTCGGTCAAAGCTACCTTTGCTTCTACACCCCAATTGGGGTTGCTGCGCATCGCCCGGCCAACGGCGATCAAATCGACCTGTCCATCTCGGATAAAGCGATCTGCTGCGTGTGGATCGGTGATGCCGCCTGCGACGACAACGGGTATCCCCGCCTCCGCACGTACTGCCGCCGCCAATGGCACAAAATACCCCTGACTTTTGCCATCCCAACTGGGTGGTTGCGAGCCACACAGACCGCCAGAAACATCCAGGAGATCGACCCCCGCAGTCGCTAAGGCTTTCGCCGCCTGGCAGCCTTCATCCATAGTGAGTCCGTCTGGATGAAAATCACTCGCTCCCAACCGATACAGCAGCAGCGCATGCTGACCTATTGCAGCTCGAATTGCCCGCACAATCTCAAGCGGCAAACGCAATCGTCGGTTGAAGTCCCCACCGTATTCATCACTCCGGTGATTAGTGAGTGGCGAGAGAAACTCGTTTA
>Ga0079224_100017161_pt1 | contig 10196 bp, 8 predicted proteins | sample Stecom2015_FD_80414 | JGI IMG/M metagenome (GOLD analysis project Ga0079224, IMG submission 80414) | Agricultural soil microbial communities from Utah to study Nitrogen management - Steer compost 2015 | ecosystem: Environmental > Terrestrial > Soil > Agricultural land | place: USA: Utah... | reverse complement strand
CGCTGGTCAACGAAGGAGCGATCGCGATCGTGATCCTGGGTGCGGTGTGGTGGCTCGGCCTCGGGCGTGCCGAAGTGCTCGCGCGTGGCCGCCCATCGCTCGCGTCCTCGGCCGCTGCCTTGCTGCTGGTGTTCGGGCTGGCGCCGCTGGCCAACGCGTTGGCGGAGCTCGTCGACGCCTGGGTGAGAAACCCCATCAGCGCCGCGGACGTGGTGATGGCGGCTGCCCGAGGAGCCAGCACCCTCGAGCTGCTCCTGCTCTTCGTGGGCCTGGCGGTGGTGCCCGCGTGGGTGGAGGAGGCGCTCTTTCGAGGCGTGCTGTTTTCAGCCTTCGAACGCGTCTCGGGACCGCTGGCGGTGATCGTGACGAGCGTGTTGTTCGCGATCTTCCACATCGATCCTCCACAGGCCGCCGGCACCCTGCTGCTCGGGGTGGCGTTCGGCTTGGCGCGGCTCGCCACCGGCGGCATCGCGGTGAGCGTGCTCGTCCACGCGATCCACAACGCCGCGGTCCTGCTGCTGGTGCGCTTCGGTCCGTCGCCGGAGGGCGCGGAGGTCGCGCCAGGCGCGGTGGTCGTCGGCCTGGCCGTGGCCGCGGCGGGGGGGACCTGGCTCTTGCGCCGCGCGCGGCCGGCATGAGCTTCATCGGCGGCGCCGGCCGTCAAATCAGCCGCTGTACGAACCAACCCACCCCGAGCACGGCGATGAGCGCGGAGACCGGGACGAGAACGCGCCGTCGATACCAAGCTTGCCGCCCGGCCGCGAGCAGCCCCGGAAACAAGAGCAGCAGGATGGTCAGCTGCGCCGCCTCCACGCCGAGGTTGAAGGCCAGGAGCGACCAGGCCGCGCCGCGCGCCGGCAGCTCGGTGTGTGACAGGGCGCCGGCAAAGCCGAAGCCGTGGAACAGGCCGAAGCCAGCTGCGGTGAGCGCGCGCCAGCGGCCCGGACGCATGAAGATGTTCTCGAGCGCGATGACGGCGAGGCTGAGCGCGATGATCGGCTCCACGATCTCTGGCGAAAGGCGCACGGCTCCGTACGCGCTCGCGATCAGGGTGATGGAGTGGCCGAGCGCGAACCCGCTGACCAGCCCCGCCGCCGACCCCAGCTTCTGACGCAGCCGCCCCTCGCCGTCCTGCCGGTGTGCCGCCGCCAGCAGCAGAGCCACCACGAACAGCACGTGATCGAGCCCCAGCAGCACGTGCATCCAGCCGAGCTCGGCGAACCGGAGCAACAGCGGCCCCAACGTCGGGGGACGCCCCACCGACAGCTCGACCTCGCCCGCGCGAAAGGCAAAAGGCTCGCCGTCCACGGCGCAGAGCGTCTCGCTCCAGGGGTCCACGTCCAGCCGCCAGGTGTTGCGCAGGATCACCTCGCCCGGCGGGCAGAAAAACTGCACGTCCAAGGCGACCGAGCGCTCGCCGACGTGCAAGACGAGGCGCGGCTCGCCGACGCTCTGCCCGCACACGCCGCTCGCGGTGCGCGCCTGGATTCGATCGCCGAGCTGCTGCACGATGCGCGGTTCGGCCGCCCGGATCTCGGCGTCGCTCGGATCGGCGCTGGCGAGCCCGAGCGGCTCCCTCAGGTGTTGCGTCGGGGTGATCACCTCGACGTCCACACCGCCTGGAACGCTGCGCACGGTGCAGTAGCTCCGGCCGCGCAGGTGACCGGCGGCCGCGACCGCGAGCAGCAGGCTCGCCACGGCGGCGAGAGCGGCTATTTTGTGCCGGCGGCGCTTGGAGTCGGCGAACATGCTAGGCAGAGCGCGTGACGGCGAGCATGGCATGAGGCGACGACAGATGCTCTCGGCGGGTGCGGCCCTCGTGCTCGAGCGCGCGCTCGCGGCGGGCGGGGTCGGGGGTGCCTTGGGTCTGCTGGCCCGACGGGCGCGGGCCGAAACGCCCCCGTCGTCGGAGCTCGTTCAGCACGATCTCGAGCTCGAGGGCGACCGACGCATCGCACGGCGCGCGCTGGTGCTCGAGCCAGCGCAGCGGAGCGGGGACGCCGAGCTATCGATCTTGATCTTGCTGCACGGTCTCGGAGAGATGGGCAACGAAACGCTCGGCATCCATGCCTGGGGCGAGCGCTACGGGCTGGTGCGCGCCTACGAGCGGCTGCGGCAGCCCCCCATCGAGCGCATTCTGCCCAAAAAGCGCTACTTGACCGACGAGCACCGGGCCCGCCTGAACGAATCGTTGAAGCGGCGGCCGTTCGGCGGCCTGGTCTTGGTCTGCCCGGTGACGCCCCACCCGAGCCGCTCGGGGCCGACGGCGCGCACCCTCGCGGCGTATGCCGACTGGATCGAAGGGGAGCTGCTCCCGAAGGTGCGGCGCCAGGTGCCGCGAGCCGGGCGGCGCGTCGGCCTCGACGGCTGCTCCCTCGGCGGTTACGTCTCCTGGGAGGTGTTCCTACGCAAGCCGGAGCTGTTCGCCAGCGTTGGCAGCATCCAGGCCGCCATCGGGCAAGCCGCGGCTCCCGAGTACGCGCGCCGGATCGCCGCCGCCATCGAGAAGGTGGGTCCCCGCCCCATCCATCTGGAGAGCTCCACCCAGGATCCCTATCGCAAGGCGAACGAGCGCCTGCACCGGGAGCTCGCGGCGCTCGGCGTGCCGAGCGCGCTCTCGGTGCCGCCCGGACCGCACGACCAGCCGTGGCTGCGTGAGGTCGGCACGCTCGAGCTCTTGCTCTGGCATGAGCGCCAGCTTGGAGCGCGGCCTTGAGCGATCTGATCGAGCGGTTCGGTGCGCTCGGCAGGTCGCGGGCCCCGGCGGTGATCGATCCGAACGAGCGGGTCGGCTTCGACGAGCTCGTCCGGCGAGCAGAACAGAGCGCGCGCGGGCTCTCGGCGGCCGGGCTCGGAGGGCAGCGGATCGCGCTGTTGATCGAGCCGAGCGCGGCCTTCGTCGAGGCGCTGTTCGCGACGCTGCTCGCCGGCGCGGTCGCGGTGCCGCTGTGCCTGCAGCACCCGCCTCCCGAGCACCTCCACGTGCTCGACAGCTCGGGGGCGGCGGCGATCGTGGCATCGCCCGGGCTGTTGGACGCGGCCGCCGCGATCGCGCGCGGTCGACCCGTCCACCGCGTGGCGGATCTCCGCGCCACCGCGCAGGCGGCGAGCCGCGCGGACGCCAGCGACGCGGACACCGCGGTCATCCTGTACACCAGCGGCACCACCGGCCGCCACAAGGGCGCCCTCCTGACGCACGGCAACCTGAGCGCGCTGGCCGCGCTGCTGGGGCGCGCCTGGTCGATCGCGGAGGGCGACCTGCTCGTGCACGCCTTGCCGCTGCACCACCTGCACGGCTTCGGGATCGCGCTGATGACCTCGCTGCTCGGCGGCGCGACGACGCAGCTCCTGCCGCGCTTCGAGCCGGCCGCCGTCTGGGAGGCGCTCGGGCAGGCGACGCTGTTCATGGGCGTTCCGACCATGCACAAGCGCTTGTTCGACGATTTCGACGCGGGCGACGCCGAGCGGCGACGGCGACGCACCGAGCAGGCGCGTGCCTTGCGGCTGGTCACCAGCGGTTCGGCGGCGCTGCCGGTGAGCATCGGTGAGCGCTGGGGGGCGCTGACCGGCAGCTACCCGCTCGAGCGCTTCGGAATGACCGAGATCGGCGTGGGCGCGAGCAACCCCTTGAACGGTGAGCGTCGTCCGGGCAGCGTGGGGCCGCCGCTGCCGGGCATGCAGCTGCGAATCGTCGACGGCGCGGGCAACGACGTGCAAGGCGGCGACAGCGGCGAGCTTTGGATCAAGGGCCCGACTTTGTTCCGCGGCTACGACGGCGATCCGGGCGCGACGGCTTCGGCCCACTCCCCAGACGGCTGGTTTCGAAGCGGCGACACCGCGTGCTGGTTGCCGGACGGCTACGTCAAGATCTTGGGCCGCACGAGCGTGGACATCATCAAGAGCGGGGGCTACAAGCTCTCGGCGCTCGAGATCGAGGAGCTGTTGCGCGAGCACCCGTCGGTCTCGGAGGCGGCCGTGGTGGCGGTGGCGGACGAAACCTGGGGCGAGTGCGCGGTGGCCGTGGTGGTGGCGCGCGGTGCCGTTGCCGAGGACGGCGGCGCGCAGCTACGGGCGTTCGCCAAGACGCGCTTGGCGCCCTACAAGGTCCCGCGTCACGTGCTCTTCCGGCAGGAGCTGCCGCGCAATCCGCTCGGGAAGGTGATCAAACCCGAGCTCTCGGCCTGGGCGGCCAGGGCGCTCGCCGCGAGGGGACGATGATCGCGCGCGCGGCTCGGCGCGTGCTTTCGGGGACCGCCGCGGCGGTCGACCGGGCCGTGCTCTCGACCATCTACGCCACCCGCGGGCAGAGCCCCGAGCTCGGTCACCGGCAGAAGCTCGAGCTGCTCGAAGGCTGCGCTCGCCTGTACGCAGACTGCGCGCCTTTGTTCCGGGCGCCGCGCGCCATCCAGCCCGACGTGCGCGCCGTCCGGACCGGTCGTGAGCCGGGCGTGTACGACCTGGCGTGGCCGAGCGCCTTCGTCCCCCATTGTGAGGAGGTTCGCCCGACCTATGATCGGAGCGCAGCGAACCGCATCGCCGCCTGCCGCCTCTACCTGCACCCGGAGCCGCGACCGATCGCGGTGGTGTTGCACGGGTACATGAGCGGGCACTACGGGTTCGAAGAGCGCGCTTGGCCGCTGCGGGGCCTGTACGCATCGGGTCTCGACCTGGCGCTGTTCGTCTTGCCTTTCCATGGGTTGCGCGGCGAGGGGTGGCTCGGGACGCCGCCGTTCCCCGGGCCCGATCCGCGCATCGGCAACGAAGGGTTCCGTCAGGCCATGGCCGACTTGGGAGACCTGAAGGCCTGGCTCTCGTCTCGGGGACACCCCGCCGTCGGGCTGATGGGGATGAGCCTCGGGGCGTACACCGCCTCGCTCGGAGCCACGGTGTTCGACGATCTGGCGTTCTTGATCGGGACCATCCCGCTCGCGTCGATCGCGGACTTCGCTCGTGAGCGTGGCCGACTGGGCCGCGATCCGGTGCTCGCGAACGAGCTCTACCGCGCGCTCGACCGCGCCTACCGCCCGACGAGCCCGCTGCACCGGCCGCCCCAAATCGCGGGCGACCGCGTGCTCTTGTTGGCCGCCGAGGCCGACCGCATCACGCCGGTGTCGCACGCGCGGCGGCTGGCCCGCCACTTCGACGCACGCCTGGAGATCCTGCCGGGCAGCCACCTGCTGCAGCTCGGCCGCGCCGCGGGCTTGCGGCACACCCGCGCCTTCTTGGCCGGGCTCGGCATCTGTCGGGCTTGAGCCCCGGGCAGCTCCTTCGGTGTTCAGTCGATGGCGCGCGCGCAGCGCGGGCTGTCGACGACCACCGTCACGCCCCGATTGCTGGGGACGTGCGCATTCCAGAGCTTGGTGATCGACTCGTGGCCGGTGAACACGTCGACGTGGCGCCCCTTGATGCGCACGCCCCGATCTTGCGCGATGAAGCAGCCGTCGTGCAAGGCGCGTCCCTCGGGATCGCGCGGCACACCCTCGTACTCGGGGATGAAGATGGGCGTGTTCATCGGCACCACGTCGGTGTCGACCGCGACCGTGAGCAGCGGCGTGATGGCGCGGCCCGTCGCACCCCGACCCCAAGGAAAGCGCGCCGCCTCCAGCTCATCGAAGCAGATGCGTTGCTCGGTCCGGGGGCAGAGCTCGGCGCACTCGCAGTTGCGCTTGTTGAAGCTGACGGTGGCCCCCGAGCTCAACATACCGCTCCCCTGCACGCACACGGCCTCGAAGAAGGGGCGCGGCACCTGTTTGATGGTCTCGCAGTCGGCGTTCTTGATCGCGACGGTGTCGCCAGCGTAGTCGCGCTCGTTCGGGAAGTCGTAGTAGGTGTTGCGGAACTTCCCGAGGACCTTGCCTTCGAGCTTGTCCGGCTTGAAGGGCGGCGGCGGCGGGGGCTCGCTGGGGAAATCGGGGCCGTAGTCGGGCGTCTCCATCAGCGGTCGCCCGATGACCTTGCGCTCTGGCCCGAGCGTGCGGGCGCGCTGGGGCGCCGGCCTGGGAGCCGTCGGCGGCTCGTCGCTCTCCCACTGCTCCGCCTCGGCGCTGATCGGCTCCTCGAAGCTCGACGGCTCCTCCGTGCCGGGCAGCGGCTGCTCCATCCAGGTGGATCCCGCGGTGGCGCACGCCGCGAGCAGCGCCGCCGCCAGCAAAGAAGACCCGAGGAGCGAGCGCCCCACGATCGCGGTGCGCTGCTCAGCCATCGCCCTTCTCCAGCGTCGATCGTTCGGCGCTCACCCCGTCGCGCGCCGAGCGCGCGCTCGCGACCCTCGCAGCGGCCGCCGTCGGATCGCAGTGGTTTTCCGCGTCACGGGTCACGAGCGGCCGCAGCGTCTCGGTGTGGGCTACCCAGTGCTGCTGGATGTGGGGAGGCACGTCGAACTCCGCCATCACGTCCTTCAGGATCTGAAGGCGACGCATGAACTGGCCCCCCATGATCGGATGGGCGGCGTGCGCGCGATCGATCGGGCGTCCCGAGTAGACGATGGGCGCTCCGAGGTGGACGGCCGCGAACTCGAATTCCATCCGCTTGATGCGCTCGCGGCTGGCCTTGCGGAAGAAGAACCCGATCATGACGTCATCGAAGATACGGTCGACGAAACAATCGATGATGGCCCGCAGCCGGGCCTCGCCGCCCAGCTGGTCGTACATGCTTCGTTCGGTCACCGCGAAAAACTAGCGAAAATCTTCCCACCCGGCAGGTTTTGGGCGCTCTTTGTGCAGTGCGGCATGGCCGTCGAGACGGGGGGCGGTCGTGATCGGCCCAAAATAGGTGACGGCCGCACCCCCGTCGCGGGAGTGCGGCGCCAAGTCAAGCAAGCGGGTTTCGGGGTGGTCGGGACGAAAGGTTACTCGAGCAGGCTGCCAACGCGGCGTGCCATGGCGGCGAGGGCCGGGATGTGGGCGTAGTTCGGCGCTGTCGGGTCGAGCGAGTTGGCGCTGCAAATCGAGCTCACCACCGAGCGCTGGTCCAGGAAGCGCGCCACCTCCAGCTGGCGCAGGCCAGGATAGGCCTTGGCGAAGTACTGGGTGGTGCCGTAGCTGCCGCCCGGGGCCTTGCACAGGGGGTTGGCGTTGGCGACGGCCTCATGGTTGCAGTCGCAGCCGCGCCCTTCGGGGCTGGCGATCAGGCAGTCGCGCTCCGGGATTTGAAACACGCAGGCGTACTGCAGGTCGCTGTTGTTCGGCACGTGGTACTCGTGGCCGTTCAGCGTCCAGCCGTCCGCCTCCGGGGCGAGCGTCGGCTGGCCGGTGACCGAATTTTCCCCGGTGCGCGGCTGGATGCTCTCTTGCATGAAGACGTCCGAGGGCGGCTGCGCGAAGCTCGGCCAGCCCACGATGGTGTCCCACCTGCCGCTCGCGGACAGCTCGCTCGCCGTCATGAACTCGAGCGGCGTGCCGGGCTCGGGCGCCGGGGCGATGTCGGGCCAGGGCACTCCAGTTAGCGTGGCGAACACGACCTGCGACGGATCGCGGCTGACGAACAGCGGATTGGGGACGGGCTCGCCCGGCAGGCACTCGACGCCGCGAACGGCGGCGAGCCGGCAGTTGCAATCGGCGTCGCCGATGTTGGAGTCGGGACAGAGGGTCGGCTCGGTCAAGCCGACCACGTAGCGCGCCGTCGGGAAGAGCAGGTCGAGGCCGAAGCGCCGCTGCTGATCGAAGCAGCGGACGTTGGGGTGATCTGCCGACACGGGCAGGCGCTGATCTTGGCACGCGGGATCGGCCAAAATGGCCGAGCAACCCTGGGGCGGCTCGGCCTCCGCCAAGCCGCAGCTTCGGCAGCAAGGATGGTTGGGGTCGGCTTCACAGGCGCTCGTGCTCGGGAACATCCGCGTCGTTTGGGTCATCGCCCAGCCGACCCCGGGGGTTCTGATGCTGCAGTCGTTCTCGTCGCTGACCAGCACTACCAGCAGCGTGGAGTCGGGACGCAGAAAGGCTGCTCTTTGCGCGACCAGGCTCGCGTCGGTGCCGACCTTCTGGACCCTCCCACCGCTGGTTTGCAGGTGATCATGAGGGTTCGGGTCGACCAGGAAGCGATACATCGCCTCGAGCGGTGCCTCCAAACCGCACCCCTGCTCGCCCGCGGCTTGCACCAGCGCCTGAGTGTCGGCGATCAGGCTGTCAACGTCGGTTGCTTGCGGGTCCCATTTCAAAAACCCGAGCCCGTCGTGCGTGGGAACGCCGCGCAAGGGGCCGATCAGGTGCGCGTGATCGTTTTTGGTGAGCTCTTCGTCGGCGCAGATGCCCGTGGCGACGGCGCTCCCCTCTTGCGGCTGTCCGCCCAGGCTCGAGGTGATGACGCCGATGTGGAGGTCGTTGGCTGGCGGTTGCACGCGCTCGGCGCCGGGAGGGCAGCTCTCGAGCCCGCTTGCGGGTTGCTCGGCCGTGGGGACGCCGCCGACGACGCAAGCTGGGTTGGTCAGCCGTTGCACAAAGTCGGGGATCGAATCGGCGAGCTGCGCTTGCTTGTCCGCCATCGAGATGGAGTTGTCGACGACGAACAAGACATCCAAGGCTTTGCTCTTCACCGTGCCCGTCGTCGGGGTCGGAAACGAGATCCCGGGACCCCCGGAGCTCTCTCCGCCCGCGCCGCCCGTGCCGGTCGTGGGAGCGCCGCCGCTGCCCATGCCGCCCGTGCCGACGACACCGCCGGTGCCGGTCGTGGGAGCGCCGCCGCTGCCCTCACCGCCGGTTGCGCCGGCGCCCGGCATGCCCGCGGCGTTGCCGAGCGGGACCTGCTCACCATCGCACCCGAGCGCGCCTGCAAACAGCAAAGCCATGGACACGGCTGCCGCAGGTGTCGCTCCCCACGACGATTTGGATTTCGACCGCTGATCTCCCGAGTGGCCGCTCAAGCGCTCCTGCGGATCGTTGCCTGTTCTCTCCAAGACTCGGTGTGTCAAGCATCGTTTCATCAGGACCTCCGCCTTCAAGATTGCCGGACCGCGCGCGGGCGATCGGCAAATCCGGATCACTCAGCGGACGAAGCGCGATCGAGCAGCGATCGCATGCGCGCCGCGTGCGGGCTCTGCGGATAGGTCTTCAGAAACCGCTGCACCAGCCGACGCGCGGCCCCCATTCGGCCGAGCCGCAGCAGCGCTTCGGCTTGCAGCACGTCCGCCTCTGGACCGAGCGCCCCCTGACCGAACCGCTGCTGGCGTTCGCGGAGCGCATCGAGCGCGCGGTTCGCGTCGCCGCGAGCGAGCGCCGCTCGAGCTCGATCGAGCACCGCGATCTCCTCGCTCACCCCGAACTGGAGCCGTGGCTCGGCGTCCCCGCCTGGCGCTGGCGGCGGCGCCGTCTGCGGGCGGGGGCGTGACGCCTTGGGTAAAGGTTTGGGCCTGCTGTCGGCATCCGCGATCGGCGTGGCCTGGGCGCGGGGCGCCGGCGGTTCCGCTGGCAGGTCTGGCGAGGCAGCGGGCGCGCTCTTGCGCGCTGCTGCAGCGGTAGCAGCAGCGGTGCCGCTCGGATCTCGGGCAGGCGCTACGGCCGTTGCGCCGGGTGGCGACGCCTGATCGGACACCGCGATCGCGCCCGCGCTGGTGGCGCCCCCTGCCAGCAGCCCGATGGTCACCCACTTGGCGACCACCTGGACGCTGGTGGCCGTGACCGCAGAGCTGGCTCCGGTCGCCGTGGCGCCGGCGCCAACGCCCGCCGACTTTCCAGCGGCCGCGGGGATCGTGGCCGCCGTCATCGTCGAGGCAGCCGCCGCTACGCCGAGGCGCTGGAGCAGCTTCGAGCGCGCCGCTGGCGGCGGCTCGTCGGCGCCGGCATCCAGCAGCAAACGCTCCAGGTCCGAAGCGTCCTCGTCACACCATCTACGCAGGTCGTTCATGGCGACTCCGATCCAAACGCTGCGCGCGCGCGGTATCGCTTGACCGCGTCGCGAAAGAGCTCTCGGGCGCGTCGCAGCCGGGACGCCACCGTCCCGATCGGGATTTGCAAGAGCTCGGCGATCTGTGGCGCTGCGAGCCCTTCGAGCTCGAACAGGACGAAGCAGGTGCGAAACTCCTCGTCCATTTGGGCAAGGATCTGCTCGAGCACCACCCGCGCGCGCTTGCGGCTGGTGAGCTCCTCCGGCGACGGCAGCAGGTCCGGGCGCTCGGGCAGCGCATCGAAGGACTCGCGCCGGCGAGCGAGCGTGCGGCGGCGGGTCGCGGCGACGCGGACGGCGGTGCCGAGCAAAAACGCGCG
>Ga0079224_100017160_pt1 | contig 10196 bp, 10 predicted proteins | sample Stecom2015_FD_80414 | JGI IMG/M metagenome (GOLD analysis project Ga0079224, IMG submission 80414) | Agricultural soil microbial communities from Utah to study Nitrogen management - Steer compost 2015 | ecosystem: Environmental > Terrestrial > Soil > Agricultural land | place: USA: Utah... | reverse complement strand
CGATCGGAATGTATTCCGCCGCGTTTCCGAAGCCCCGGACGGCGACGTTCATCGGCTCGACCCCGCCGTCGCCCAGCAACACCCGGTGCCGGTTGCGGCTGACGACCACATTCACCGACAGCACGATCAGCACAACCAGGAGCAGGCCGCTCCACAAGCCCGCGATCTGAACGGCGGTCAGCGTCGACATGATCAGGTCTCCCGGGCCACCGGATAGAGGCGATAGCGGTCATCATAGAACGGGGTTCGCTCGTAGAACCACTGCAAACGCGCGTCGCCGTTGGAGGCGAAGGCGGGGTCGGCGGCCAGCCTGGCCTCGAACTCGGCCTTCAGGGCGGGGTCGGCGGCCAGCATGCGCTCGGCCAGGGGGGCGATGGCGTAGCCCTCGATGTATTCGACGCGGCTGAGCACCTCGGGGAACAGGCCCCAGGCGAACAGGCTCTCGGAGGATTGCGGCTCGAGCAGCAGGACGACGACGTCGCCGAGGGTCTGATCGGTGGGGACGCGGACCGAGCCGGGCTGGAAGGTCCAGTCGCGCCGCTCGGGCGTCACCGAGGTGACCGTGACCGGCACGTGGCCCTCGTTGGCGCGGGTAGAGAGCCTGGGGTCGTCCAGGCGCAGCATCTCGACCGAGACGGTGCGGGGCGACTCCAGCGTCTCCATCTGCACGCCGTGGGCGGCGAGACGCTCGATGACGTCCGCGCGGTGAGCCGGCACCCAGTAGGCTTCGGGCCGGTTCAGCGTCAGGGTCGGATGCGACGCGTAGAACGGCATCGGCCACAGTTCCGGGTCCGGCTCGCCGAGCCAGCGGACCTCCTGACGGCCCGAGGCGGGGCTGTCGTACATCTCGTAGCGGATGCCCTTGAAGGCGCGGGTCGTGCTGGGCTGATCGTCGGCGACGAAGTTGGCGGGGATCTCGGCCGGGCGCAGGGCGCTGTCGGCGGCGACGGCGGCGCGCAGGTCCCGGCTCTCGGCCGCAAGGGTGCGCAGGGCCTGTTCGAGGAAGACGTAGGTCCCCAGCACGCGCTGTTCGTGCGGCTTGAGGCTGTGGTTCTCGATCAGAATGGTCGGCAGGTGGGCGGCCGAGCCCCAGCCGTTTGAGAAACGCTCGCCGAGGCCGCCGTCGGACAGACCGGCGCGGGGGTCGTCGTCGACGCCGAAGACCAGTTCGCCGGGGATGTGGCCCTGGGCCTCCAGCGCCGCGTTCATGGCCGGCTTGAAGGTCGCGTCGAGCCAGGCGGCGGTGGCCGGCGAACGCGACCAGACGCCGTTTTCGCCGTTGTATCCGTAGGTGACGTCGTACTGGTAATCCATGCCGTCGGTGACGTGGATGTCGACGTAGAGGTCCGGCCGGTACTTCAGGATCAGGCCGCGGACGGCCCGCATCTCGGGCTGGTCCAGCTTGAGGTAGTCGCGGTTGAGGTTCTGGTTGGTGGCCGTGTTGCGCCAGCCCTGGATGCGGGGGCCGCGCTGGTTCGGCCGGCTGTAGGCCGAAGCGCGTTCGTGGCCGTCGACGGACAGGATCGGGATGAGGATCAGGTTGGCGCGGTCGAGCAGGTCGTCCTTGCCGTAGAAGGCGATGTCGCGCAGCAGCATCATCCCGGCGTCCTTGCCGTCGATCTCGCCGGGGTGGATGCCGGCCTGGGCCAGCAACACCGGCTTGACGGGGTCGAAGGCCGCGCCGTCCTTCGAGGCGATGACGGCGTAGATCGGCCGGCCCTCGGGCGAGACGCCGAACTGTTCGATGCGGATCAGGTCCGAGGCGGCGTCGACGCGATCAAACCAGGCGCGGGTGTCGGCGTAGGTCGGGCTGAAGTCATGGGCGGCGTCGGCTTCGAAGGCGGTGACCCAGGGGTCGGAGGCGTCCCGCAAGAGGGCCCGGCTGGCCCCGTCCCAGTCGGGGGCGGGCGGCAGGAAGGGCTGGTCCCATGGCGCGGCGTTGGGAACGGAAGACGGCGACTGGGCCATGGCGGGAACTCCCAGGGAAAGCAGGGCGAGGGCGGCGAAGAGCGAGCGCATGGGACCTCAGAAGGCGAAGCGATGCGGTCTGGTAACGCCAATCGGCGCCGTGGCCAAATGCGTCCGCGTCGTATCGCCTGCAGCGGCAGGCCCCGATGTGGGCGGCCGTCGGTCGGCCGCGAGGGCGGGAGCCGGCGTCGAACGCGCATGCGGCCGGCCGGACCCTTTGCGGATCCCCGGGTCGTCCGGAGCGGGGAGGCGGCCCTAGCGGTTCCGCTTGCGTTCGAGGCGGTCGATGGTGCGCTGGGCGTCGGCGCGGCGGCGGGTGAGCTCCGCGATCTGGGCCTGCTGGGCTTCGGTCAGGCCGCCGGCAGCCTCGCCCGCGGCCTGCAGGTCGGCGATCTGGCTGTCGATCTCGAAGACCTGGTCCTCGGCCTCATAGAGCCGGTTCTGCTCGCGCTCCGACAGCGGCCGCGGCGCGCTACGGGTCGCGGCGTTGCGACCGGTGAGCACCTGGGCGTCGGCCGGCGCCGCCGGCAGGGTGACAACCGGCATGGCTGTGGCCAGGGCGAGGGCGATGACGAGGCTGCGCTTCATGGGGCGTCTCTCCGGGGAAGGTCGGCCCCATTGTGTATTACAGTTTCGTCATCTGGAAAGCGTCTTTTGGACACAATGCGCGGAGGATCGACCTTCTCCGGCCCTAGGCGCGGCTTTTCCAGATGGGCGAACCGTCGCCGGGCAACCCGAGCGTGTCCCAGATATCCGACACACGCTCTACCACGGCCGCGTCCATGCGAATCTCGTCGCCCCACTCCCGTTTCGTCTCGGGCGGCCATTTGTCGGTGGCGTCCAGCCCGATCTTCGAGCCCAGGCCGCTCTCGGGGCTGGCGAAGTCGAGGTAGTCGATGGGGGTGTTCTCGATCACCGTGATGTCCCGGGCGGGGTCCATCTTGGTGGAGATGGCCCACATGACCTGCTTCCAGTCGCGGGCGTCGATGTCGTCGTCCACGACGATCACCCACTTGGTGTACATGAACTGGCGCAGGTAGCTCCAGACGCCGAGCATCACGCGCTTGGCGTGGCCGGGGTAGGCTTTCTTCATCGACACCACGGCGATGCGGTAGGAGCAGCCCTCGGGCGGCAGCCAGAAGTCGACGATCTCCGGGAACTGGCTCTGCAGCAGGGGGATGAAGACCTCGTTCAGCGCCTCGCCCAGCACCGAGGGTTCGTCCGGCGGACGGCCGGTGAAGGTGGTCAGGTAGATGGGGTCGCGGCGCATGGTGATGGCGCTGACCTGGAAGACCGGGAAGGTCTCGACCGAATTGTAGTAGCCGGTGTGGTCGCCGTAGGGGCCTTCCGGCGCGTGCTCGTCGAGCAGGACGTGGCCCTCCAGCACGATCTCGGCCTGGGCCGGGACCATCAGGGGCACGGTCTTGCACGGGACCAGCTCGGCCTTGGCGCCACGCAGCAGGCCGGCGAACTGGTATTCGCTGAGGGTGTCGGGCACCGGGGTGACGGCCGCCAGGATGGTGCCGGGATCGGCCCCGAGGACGACGGCGCAGGGCAGGGGCTCCTTGCTGCGCTTCCTGTGCCGGGCGTAGTGCTGGGCGCCGCCGCGGTGGGCCAGCCAGCGCATGATGGCGCGGTCCTTGCCGAGCACCTGCATGCGGTAGATGCCGAGGTTGAAGTCGTCCTCGCGGGCCTCCGAGGGTCCCTTGGTGACGACCAGGCCCCAGGTGATCAGGGGCGCCGGCTCGCCGGGCCAGCAGCCCTGGACGGGGAGTGAGGTCAGGTCGATCTGGTCGCCTTTCAGCACGACCTGCTGCACCGGGGCGGACTTCACCACCCTGGGCCGCATCGACATCACCGTCTGGGCCAGCGGCAGCATCTCCATGGCGTCGCCGAGGCCGCGCGGCGGCGTGGGGTTGCGCAGGAAGGCGAGCAGTTCGCCGACCTCGCGCAGCTCGGCGGCGGTGGTGCGGGCCTTCTTCTCGAGGGTCACGCCCATGGCCACCCGCTTCACCGTGCCGAAGAGGTTGGCGAGGCAGGGGATGGGGCTGATCGAGCCGTCGGGCATGACCGGCTTTTCGAACAGCACCGCCGGGCCGCCGTTGCGCAGCAGCCGGGTCTGAATTTCGGTCATCTCCAGATGGGTGGAGACGGGCTCGGAGACGCGCACCAGCTCGCCCTGGGCTTCCAGCATGGCGATGAAGTCGCGCAGGGATTTGTAGGCCATCGATCGCTCCAGACTGACCGCTGGATTAGGCGGAGGAAGCGGCGCTGTCACCCGCCCGCGTCGTCAGTGCGCCGCTGTGTCCGAGGTCAGGGCCCAGATCGGCAGGCCGAGCACGCGGGTGGCGGCCGAGACCTGGGCGCTGGTCATGCGGGCGCGCCCGGCCTCGACAAGGCGCAGGCCGGCCGGGGTCATGCCGATGGCTTCGGCGAGGGTGTCGACGTCGGTGGCGCGTTCCGTGCGCCAGCGTCTCAGCCGCGCGCCGAGGGCGACCTGCTCCGGTTCGGAGGCGGGGAGGCCGTGGATGCTCACCACTCATTGTCCCACTGGAAGGCGGGGTCGATCCAGTCGCCGAGGCGACCGTCGGGACTGGCCAGGGCGTGGATGCGGTCCATCTGCTCGGCCGTCAGCTGGAAGTCGAAGATGTCGAAATTCTCGGCGGCGCGGGATTCCCTGGCGGTGCGCGGAATGGCGATGACGTCCTGCTGGATCAGCCAGCGCAGGGCGACCTGGCCGGGCGTCTTGCCGTGGGCGCGGGCGATGTCCTGAAGGGTCGGGTCTCCGGCGACCTTGCCCTGGGCCAGCGGCGACCAGGCGGTGATGGCGGCGCCGAGGTCGCCGGCCGTGGCCTTGAGCGTCGAGAGCTTGAGGTAGGGGTGGTATTCGACCTGGTTGGTGATCAGGCGGGCGGGTGACAGGGACTGGGCGCGGCGCCACTCCGCCGAGGGGAAGTTGGACAGGCCGATGGCGCGGGTCAGGCCCTGGTTCTGGGCCTCGTTGAGAGCGCCGATGGTCTCCTCGAGCGGGGGCTTCGGCTTGGGCCAGTGCAGCAACAGCAGGTCGGGCGTGAAGCCGAGGCTGGCCCGGGATTCCTCCGCCTGTTTCAGCAGGGCGTCGCGCTGGAAATGATCGACCCAGATCTTGGTGGTCAGCCAGAGGTCGTCGCGGGCGAGATGGCCGGCCTCGATGGCGTCGCGGATGCCGTCGCCGACGGCCTTTTCGTTGCGGTAGATCCAGGCGGTGTCGATGTGGCGGTAGCCGATGCGCAGGGCCTCGGCGACCATGCGACGGGCGTCGTCAGGCTCCAGCATCCAGGTGCCGAAGCCGAGCAGGGGGATGCGGCGGCCGTCGATAGTGACGGCGGGCTGGTCGGTCATGGCGGACTCCGAAGTCGGCCCGCTTACCTATGCCGCCCGGCAGCCGGTTCAACCAGCCAGTCGAACATCTCGTCCCACAACGGTTCCATGCCACGGCGGAAGGCGCCTTCGTGGCCGATGCGGCGAACGCCGTAGTCGGACGGCGCGCGGACCACCACCTCGCGCGGGGCGTTGGGATAGACGGCCAGCAGGTCGGGCGAGGTCCGCGGCGTGGCGATCGGGTCGTCGGTGAAGATCCACGAGCGGATCGGGGCCGTCACCTGCGCGAAATGGTTGGGCTGCAGCTGGTCGGCCAGCTCGTCGCGGAAATAGGACGGCTTCATGCACCAGCGCCGCCAGGTCTCCCAGACGCCGCGCGGCAAGTCGGTTCCGGCCCACAGGCCGCCGCCCCTGATGTAGCCTCGCCGCATCAGGCTCCACGGGCCGTAGCCGAACCAGAAGAACAGCTCGAGCGGGTTGTAGCTGCGGTGGTGCCGGCCCCAGTAGCCGCTGCCGACCGAGACGAAGGCGTGGCGGTCGATGCGGTGCTGGTTGGGCATGAAGCCGAGGAAATGGCCGCCGACGCTGTGGCCGACGTGGGCGATCGGCAGGTCCGGCGCGGCGGCGATCAGCGCCTCCAGGGCGGCGGGCATGTCGAGCCGGCCCCAGTCTGGATAGTCCATCTTCATGGCGGCGAGATCGTCGGGGCGGGACCCCGCGATGCCCCGGAAGTCATAGGTCAGCACCGCGCCGCCCCGGCCCGCCAGATGACGGGCGAAGCGGTCGTAGAAGCCCTTGGGGAAGCCGGTGCCCGAGCTCATCAGCACCGCCACGGTCGGCCGCTCGGCGGAGACCAGGCGCATGGACAGCGGATATCCGTCCGCGGCGGGGGCGATGAAATCGCGGGTGACGAGGTCGCTCATCGATAGTCCGTAGCTATTCGCAACGAACCTAGACAATTGACGTGGCGTCAGGTCAAGCTCTCTTGGACGCCGGCCCGACCTCGGCTAAAGGCCCGGGCTGTTTCCGAGCCGAGCGCCTGACCATGACCGATCTTCCCGACCGCCTGTGTGTCGATCCCGACAGCCCGTTCCACGACGCGGACCTGCTGGCCCAGGGCGTGGGCGTCCGCTTCAAGGGCGAGGACAAGACCAATGTCGAGGAATACTGCGTCTCCGAAGGCTGGGTCCGGCTGGCCGTCGGCAACCGCGTCGACCGCCGCGGCAAGGCCCTGACGGTCAAGCTGCAGGGCCCGGTGGAGCCCTACATCAAGGGCGAATAGCTCCGCTTGTCGACCTGCTGACAAAACTCGGGCGTCGGTCGCTTCTCCCTCCGACGCTTGAGGTCTAGGTTCGGGCTCCTTCTGAGTCCCGGAGCCGCCCATGACGCTGTCCGCCCGCCTTCTCGCCGCCAGCGCCCTGGCCCTGACCCTGGTCGCCGCGCCGGCCGTGGCGCAGGACGCGGCGACCATCCAGCGGGCGGAGACCATCCGCGACGCGGCGATGGAGCGGAACATCGCCCTCGACTACGTCACCCAGCTGACCACCCGCTTCGGGGCGCGGCCGGCGGGGTCGAGGGCCGAGCAGGACGCCTCGGCCTGGGCCGCGCAATACATGCGCGAGCACGGCTTCCAGAACGTGCGCATCGAGGAGTTCCCGCTGGTCGGCTGGGAGCGGGGTGAGGAGAGCGTCGCCATCGTCGGCGACCGGCCGCAGCGGCTGGTCGCGGCCGCCCTGGGCCACTCCCCGGGCACCAACGGCGTGATCGAGGCCGAGGTGGTGCGGTTCGAGACGCTGGAAGACCTGAACGCCGCGCCAGCCGGGTCGCTGGCGGGCAAGATCGCCTATGTCGACGCCGGCCAGATGGTGCGGATGCAGAGCGGCGCGGGCTACGGACCGCTGAGCCGCATCCGCAGCGCCGGGCCCGCGGCGGCCGCGGCCAAGGGGGCGGTCGCCTTCATCATGCGCTCGGCCGGCTCGGACGAGCACCGCATGCCGCATACCGGCACCACCCGCTATGTCGACGGCGTCGTGCCGCTTCCGGGATTCGCGCTGAGCGCGCCCGACGCGGACCAGCTGTCGCGGCTGATCGGGATGGGCGAGACGGTGACGCTGCGCCTGTCGTCGACGGCGCACACCTATGAGACGGTCAGCCAGAACGTGATCGGCGATTTCGTCGGGGCCTCGCGTCCGCACGAGATCATCGTGCTGGGCTCGCACATGGACAGCTGGGACTTGGGCACCGGGGCCATCGACGACGGCGCCGGCGGGGCCATCACCCTGGCCGCGGCCAAGGCCATAGCCGAGAGCGGCCGACGTCCGGCGCGGACCATCCGGGTCGTGCTGTACGGCTCGGAAGAGGTGGCGCAGCCGACCGACACGGGCAATGGCGGCGGGGCCTATCTGCGAGGCATCGGCGCGGCGGTCGAGGATCATGTGATCGCCGGCGAAAGCGACTTCGGCGCCGACCGGGTCTACGCCCTCGGCCTGCCGCCGGGCGCGCAGGGTTCGGACTTCGCCCGCGTCGCCAACAGCGTGCTGTACCCGATCGGGGTGCTGGCCTCGCCCCAGCCGGAGCTGTTCGGCGGCGTCGACATCGGGCCGCTGGCCGGGGCCGGCGTGCCGGTGTTCGGGCTCAACCAGGACGGCAGCCGCTATTTCGACCTGCACCACACGGCGGACGACACCCTGGACAAGATCGATCCGGCGCAGCTGAACCAGAACGTCGCCGCCTGGGCTGCACTGGTGTATCTGATCGCCGACTCCGACGTGGATTTCCGGGCCATGCGGCCGGCCGCGGCGCGCTGAGCCCCACGCGAGCGTGGCGAAACTGGTAGACGCGGGGGACTTAAAATCCCTTGGCTTCGGTCTTGCGGGTTCGAGTCCCGCCGCTCGCACCACCGCCGGACGGCCGAACCGGGGCCGCTCCTTCGGCGTTGCCGTGACATGGCGCACGACCTTTTCGACGAGCCGGCCGAGACGGTGGCCCGGGCCCTGATCGGGGCCGAGCTGGAGGTGGACGGGGTCGGCGGGGTGATCGTCGAGACCGAGGCCTATGACGTGGCCGACCCGGCCTCGCACAGCTTTGTCGGGCCGACGCCGCGCAATGCGCCGATGTTCGGGCCGCCGGGGCGGGCCTATGTCTATCGCATCTACGGCATGCACTGGTGCTTCAACGTGGTCTGCGACGCGGGTCAGGCGGGCAGCGCCGTGTTGGTGCGGGCGCTGGAGCCGCGCGTCGGGCTGGACCGGATGCGCGAGCGGCGCGGCGTCGTGGCGGTGGAGGCGCTGTGCTCGGGTCCGGGCAAGCTGTGTCAGGCGCTGGGGATCGACGCCGCGCTGAACGGCCGGCCGCTCGATGAGCCGCCGTTCACGCTGCGCCTGCACGTGCAGCGACCGGAGCTGGTGCAGGGCGCGCGGATCGGCATCACGAAGGGGGCGCAGACGCCGTGGCGCTTCGGACTGAGGGGTTCGAGGTTCCTCAGTCGACCGTTCCCCGCAGCGGAGCCGGCGTGATGCGGATGACGGCCAGCCCGATGGAGGCGAAGTCGCAGGTGGAGCTGCCGGTCGGCGACGGCTGGTGGTACGAGCCGAAGTGGGACGGCTTCCGCTGCCTGGCCTTCAAGGCGAAGGGGCGGGTGGAACTGCTGGCCAAGTCCGGCAAGTCGCTGGCGCGATTCTTCCCCGAGGTGGTCGAGCGGCTGGAGCGGATCGAGGCCGAGGCGTTCGGGCTGGACGGGGAACTGCTGGCTCAGGACGGCGACCGGTACGCCTTCGAGGTGCTGCAGCAGCGGCTGCACCCGGCGGAGTCGCGCATCCGCAAGCTGGCGGCGGAGACGCCGGCGACCTTCGCCCTGTTCGACATGCTGGTGGACGCGGACGGGGCAGATCTGCGGAAGCATCCGCACCGGGAGCGGCACGAGCGGCTGCAGGCGTTCGTCGAGCGGTTCGGCGGGCCGCGGCTGACGCTGTCGCCGGGGACGGAGGATGCGGCGCTGGCGCAGTCGTGGTTGGACAGCGGAAAGCTGGAGGGTGTGGTCGCCAAGCGTCGGGACGGGCCATACCTCGAGGGCGAGCGGGCGATGGTGAAGGTGAAGAGGCTGCGCTCGGCCGACTGCGTTGTGGGCGGGTTCCGCTATGCGAGCACGGGCGGGCGCGTGGGCTCGCTGCTGCTCGGCCTCTACGACGACGCGGGCCTGTTGAACCACGTCGGCTTCACCTCGGCCTTCGCCGGGATCGACAAGGGCGACCTGACCCGCCAGCTGGAGGGCCTGCGTGGCGGGCCGGGGTTCACCGGGCGGGCGCCGGGCGGACCGAGCCGGTGGTCGACGGAGCGGTCGGGCGAATGGGAACCGCTGCGGCACGAGCTGGTGGTGGAGGTCGGCTTCGATCACGTCTCGGATGGGCGCTTCCGGCACGGCACGAAGCTGCTGCGCTTCCGGCCCGACAAGGCGCCGGAGCAGTGCCGCATGGAGCAGCTGGAGGCGTGATGGCGGCGGCGGGCCAGTTCGACCTGTTCGGCGCGCCGGCTGCGGGGCTTCCCGAGGGGCTGCGCTACGCCGCCGGGGTGATCGCGGCCGATGATGCGGAGCGGCTGGTCGGGGCGTTCGCCGGGCTGCCGTTCGAGGCCTTCGACTTCCACGGTTTCAAGGGCAACCGGCGGATCGTGTCGTACGGCGGACGCTACGACTTCTCGGCCAGCCGGCTGCGGCAGGCGGAGCCGGTTCCGGATTTCCTGCAGCCGGTCCGGGCGGCGGCGGCGGCCTTCGCGGGGCTGGCGCCAGAGGCGCTGGCCCAGGCGATGGTCACCGAATATGCGCCGGGGGCCGGGATCGGCTGGCACCGCGACCGGCCGGAGTTCGACAAGGT
>Ga0079224_100017159_pt1 | contig 10197 bp, 7 predicted proteins | sample Stecom2015_FD_80414 | JGI IMG/M metagenome (GOLD analysis project Ga0079224, IMG submission 80414) | Agricultural soil microbial communities from Utah to study Nitrogen management - Steer compost 2015 | ecosystem: Environmental > Terrestrial > Soil > Agricultural land | place: USA: Utah... | reverse complement strand
GCGATGGCGATCGGGTGCATCCACAGCGGCACCATGATCGGGAAGTTGAACGGGGTGATGCCGGCGACCACGCCGAGCGGCTGGCGGAAGTCGAAGGCGTCCACGCCGGTGGAGATCTGGTCGGAGTAGCCGCCCTTGAGCGCGGAGATGATCCCGCAGGCGTACTCCACGACCTCGCGGCCGCGGACCACCTCGCCGCGGGCGTCCTCCACGGTCTTGCCGTGCTCGGAGGCGATGGTGCGGGCCAGGTCGTTCTCGTGCGCGGTGAGCAGCTCGCGCAGCCGGAACATCACCCGGGTGCGCCGGGTGAGCGAGGAGTCGCCCCAGGACTCGAAGGCCCTGGCCGCGGCGGCGACCGCGGCGTCCACGTCGGCCGGTTCGGCGGCCAGGACGCGGGCCTGCTCGGCGCCGGTGGCCGGGTCGCGGACCGGCAGGGTGCGGGTGGAGGCTCCGGTTGCGGCGGTGCCGTCGATCCAGTGCCGGATGGTCTTCATCGGTCTTCCTTAGGTACGGGGCTCAGGTGCGGGGCTTCGGTGCCGGGGTCCGCGGGCGGCGGGTCACAGGTAGTGGCGCTGGGCGCGCTTGTGCTCGGTGTAGGCGCGGCGGGCCTCGCGGGTGCTGCCGAGTTCGGAGACCTCGCTGACCGGGACGTCCCACCAGCCGTTGGAGGGCGGGTTGGGGCCGTTGATGTCGGTCTCGATGTGCACCACGGTGGTCGTCTCGGCGGCCTTGGCCCGCTCGATCCCCTCGCGCAGCTCCTTGAGGTTCTCCGCGCGGATCACCTGGGCGCCGAGGCTGGCGGCGTTGGCGGCCAGGTCCACCGGGAGCGTGCCGCCGTCGAGCAGGCCGCTGCCGGCGGAGCGGTACCGGTAGGAGGTGCCGAACCGCTGCGAGCCGAGCCCTTCGGAGAGCGAGCCGATCGAGGCGAACCCGTGGTTCTGCAGCACCACGACGACCACCTTGACGCCCTCGGCGACCATGGTGGTGATCTCCTGGGAGAGCATCAGGTAGGAGCCGTCGCCGACCAGGACGACGACCTCCCGGTCGGGGGCGGCCATCTTGGTGCCCAGCCCGGCCGCGACCTCGTAGCCCATGCAGGAGTAGGCGTACTCGACGTTGTAGGCCTTGGGGTCCCGGGCGCGCCAGAGCATCTGCAGGTCGCCGGGGAGGCTGCCGGCGGCGTTGATCACCACGTCCCGGTCGTCCAGTACGTCGTTGAGCACGCCGAGCACGGCGGTCTGCGCCGGCGGTCCGTCGTTCTCCACGGCGTGGCAGGCGTCGGTGGTGCGCGCCCACTCCTCGGCCAGCGCCCGGGTGCGCTCCCGGTAGGAGGGGGCGACCTCCCAGCCGCGCAGCTCGCGGCGGAGCTCCTCCAGGCCGACCCGGGCGTCGGCGACCAGCTGCACCGCGGCGTGCTTGGCGGCGTCCAGCCGGGCCACGTTGAGGTTGACGAAGGCGACGCCGGGGTCGGCGAACGCGGTGTGGCTGGCGGTGGTGAAGTCGCTGTAGCGGGTGCCGACGCCGAGCACCACGTCGGCCTCGCGGGCCAGCGCGTTGGCGGCCGCGGTGCCGGTGGAGCCGATGCCGCCGACCGCGCACGGGTGGTCCCACTGCACCGCGCCCTTGCCGGCGTGGGTGTCGGCGACCGGGATGCCGGTCTCGGCGGCGAAGGCGCGCAGCTCCTCGGTGGCCCGGGAGTAGACCGCGCCGCCGCCGGCGACGATCAGCGGGCGGCGGGCGCCGCGCAGCGCCTCGGCGGCGCGGGCCAGCGCCGCGGCGTCGGGGCGGGGCCGGTCGATGTGCCAGACGCGGCGGCGGAAGAACTCCTCCGGCCAGTCGTGCGCCTCGGCCTGCACGTCCTGCGGCAGGCACAGGGTGACGGCGCCGGTCTCCACCGGGTCGGTGAGCACCCGCATCGCCGCCATCGCCGCGGGGATCAGCTGCTCGGGCCGGGTGATCCGGTCCCAGTACTTGGAGACCGGGCGGAGCGCGTCGTTGACCGTGACGTCGCCGCCGCGGGCGTCCTCCAGCTGCTGCAGCACCGGGTCGGGGCCGCGGGTGGCGAACATGTCGCTGGGCAGCAGCAGCACCGGCAGCCGGTTGGTGGTGGCCAGCGCCGCGCCGGTCACCATGTTGGTGGAGCCGGGGCCGGTGGAGGCGGTGCAGGCGAAGGTCTGCAGCCGGTCGCGCATCTTGGCGAACGCGGCGGAGGCGTGCACCATGGCCTGCTCGTTGCGGGCCGGGTAGTAGGGCAGGTCCACCGGGCCGCCCGCGCCGTCGCCGGAGGTGGCGGCCTGCAGCAGCGCCTGGCCCAGCCCGGCGACGTTGCCGTGCCCGAAGATGCCCCACACCCCGGGGACCAGCCGCTGCTCCTCGCCGTCCCGCTCGGAGTACTGCGCGGCCAGGAAGCGCACCAGCGCCTGGGACGTGGTCAGCCGTACGGTCGCCACCTCGGTCACTCTCCCTTTCCGGCCGCGCCGTACATCGGCAGGCGCGGGTCGATGTCCTGGGCCTCCCAGGTTCCGCGGACCCAGGAGTGCGCGGGGTCGTCGCAGATCCGCCAGGCCCGCTCGTCGCCGGGGCCGGCCATCACGTTGAGGTAGTAGAGGTCGTAGCCGGGGGCGGCCATGGACGGGCCGTGCCAGCCGTGCGGGATGGTCACCACGTCGCCGGTGCGCACCTCGGCGAAGACGTCGATGGGGCGGCCGGGGGTGCCGTAGACCCGCTGGTAGCCGAAGCCGGCTCCGGAGGGGCCGGGGGCGACCTCGAAGTAGTAGATCTCCTCCAGCACGCACTCGGTGGCGGTGGCCTCGTCGTGCTTGTGCGGCGGGTAGGAGGACCAGTTCGACTCGGGGGTGAGCACCTCGCAGGCGATCAGCCGGTCCGCCTCGAACGCGCCGGGGGTGCAGAAGTTGTTCACCTGCCGGCTGGACTGCCCGGCGCCGCGCAGCTCCACCGGGACGTCCTCGGCGGGGCCGTAGCGGAACGGCAGCCGCCGCTCGCAGCGGGCCGAGGGCAGCGCGAACCGGCCGCCGTCGATGCTGGACACGGTCGCCGCGGCGCCGCGCGGGACGTAGGCGAAGTCGGTGACCCGGCTGAACACGTCGGGGCGGCCCTCCAGGGCGTACCGCTCCCCCGCGCACTCCACCGAGCAGGCGCCGCTCAGCGGCAGCACCAGGGTCTCCGCGTCGCCGGTGGCGATGTCGGCGCGCCCGTTCGGCGGCAGCTCCAGGACCCGCAGCCCGGAGTGGCCCCAGCCGGCGGACTCCGGGGTGACGACGGTGGAGAAGGGTCCGTAGGCGGTCGAGCGGGCCGGTACGTGGTGCTTGCTCACCGTGCACCTCCGAGGTCGTCCCGGCCGTCCGGGCCGGGGATGGGTCGTGTTCTGCCGCGGAGCGGGCCCGGGGTCCGCTCCGCGGTACGGGGCGCCGCCCCGCCGGGCGCCGGACGGGTGCCGGCGTACCGGGCGCCCCGGCGGGCCCGGCCGGCGCCCGGGACGGGGGGGACGGCTCCCGGCCCGCCCGGGGCCGGCCGCACCGTGGCCGGTGATGCCCCCTTCCCGGCCCGCCGGACCGCGGAGGCCGAGGGTCTCCGCCCGACCGCGGCGGGGAGCCGGGCCGCCCGTGCCGGGCGGCCTCCCGGGGTGGTGGAGGGGAAGGTTCACAGCAGCCCCACGGCGGTGTCGACGGCGCCGACGACGTCGTCGTCGGCCGGGTAGAGCAGGGAGCGCCCGACGGTCAGCCCCTTGGCGGTGGGCAGTTTCAGCGCCTCGCCCCAGCGGGCGAAGGCGGCGCCGGGGTCGTCGGCCAGTTCGCCGCCGAGCAGCAGCACCGGCAGGGTGGAGGCGGCCAGCACCCGCTCCATGTCCGGCACCACCGGCAGCTTCAGCCAGGTGTAGGCGGTGGTGCGGCCGATGCCGGAGGCGATCGCCGCGGAGCGCGCCACCGCGTCGGTGGACAGGTCGTTGCGGATCGCGCCGTCGTCGCGGTAGGAGATGAACGGCTCGATCATCGCCATCAGCCGGCGCTCGTTGAGCTGGTCGGCGGCGCGGGCGCAGCCCTCCATGGTGCCGGCGGTGCGGCCGTCGGCGTAGTCCAGCCGGAGCAGCATCTTCCCGCCGTCGAAGCGCATGCGCTCGATGCCGGCGGCGTCGTAGCCGGTGAACCGGTCGTCGATCTCCCAGGCGGCGCCGGCCAGGCCGCCGCGGTTCATCGACCCGACCGCGGTCTTGCCCTCCAGGGCGCCGAGCAGCAGCAGGTCCTCCAGGATGTCGGCGGTGGCCAGCACCCCGGTGACGCCGGGCCGGGCCAGCGCGGCGCACAGCCGGTCGAGCAGGTCGGCCCGGTCGGCCATGGCCATCGCCCGGCCCCCGGAGCGCAGCGCGCCGCGCGCGGGGTGGTCGGCGGCGACGATCATCACCTTGCCGTGCGCGCCCAGCGGCGAGGCGGGCCGGGCGCGCCGGGCGGCCGCCGCGGCGATGGCGCCGGGCTCGTGCACCCGGGTCTCGATCAGCTCCCGCACGTCCTGGATCCTCATCGGGCCTCCTCCGCCTCGATCAGCTTCTCCACCTCGGCGCTGGTCGGCATCGCGGTGGAGCAGGCCAGCCGGGAGGCCACGATCGCGCCGGCCGCGTTGGCGAACCGCATGGTGCGCTCGACGGGCCAGCCGGAGAGCAGCCCGTGGCAGAGCGCGCCGCCGAACGCGTCGCCCGCGCCCAGGCCGTTGACCACGTCCACCGGGATCGGCGGCACCTCGGCCGCGCCGGTGCCGTCCACCGCGAGCACCCCGGCGGGTCCCTGCTTGACCACGGCCAGCTCCACGCCGAGCTCGCGGGCGGCCGCCGCGGCGGCGCGCGGGTCGCGGGTGCCCACCGCGGTCTCCCATTCGTCGAGGTTGCCGGCGGCGACGGTGACGTGCGGCAGCGCCTCGCGCACCCGGCGCCGGGCCTCCTCGCGGGACTCCCAGAACATCGGCCGGTAGTCCAGGTCGAGCACGGTGATGCCGCGGCGGCCGCGGGCGCGCAGCGCGGCCAGGGTGGCGGTGCGGCTGGGCTCGGCGCACAGCCCGGTGACGGTGGCCCAGAAGACCCCGGCCGCGGCGATCGCGTCCAGGTCCAGCTCCTCGGCGCGGATCTCCAGGTCGGCGGCCTTGGGGTCGCGGCCGTAGAAGTAGAGCGGGAAGTCGTCGGGCGGGAAGATCTCGCAGAAGGTGACCGGGGTGGGCCGGCCGGGGACCTCGGCGACGAACCGGTCGTCGACGCCGAAGCCGCGCAGCTCCCGGCGGACGAACCGGCCGAACGGGTCGGCGCCGGTGCGGGTGACGACGGCGGCCGAGCGGCCGTGCCGGGCGGCGGCGACCGCCACGTTGGTGGCGCTGCCGCCCAGGTACTTGCCGAACGAGGTGACCTCGTCCAGGCCGACCCCGACCTGGTCGGGGTAGACGTCCACGCCGACCCGGCCCATCGTGACGACCTCGGTCCCGGCGGTCTCGCGTTCCGCTGCGGTCACCGCGCACCTCCCTGCTCTCGTACCTCGTCCACCCGGACCGGCCGCCCCCGCCGCATGGACAGGTCGGCGGCCTCGGCGACCAGCAGCGCCTCCAGCGCGTCGGCGACCGTGCACGGGCTCGGCCCGCCCTCCGCGGCCGCCCGCAGGAACGCGGCGATCTCGGCCCGGTAGGCGGCCTCGAACCGGGGCCAGAACTCCCGGTGCGGGGTTCCGGAGGGGAAGCCCGCGCCCTCGGCGGAGCGCAGCGGCGCCCGGTCGTCCAGCCCGACGGCGATGGTTCCGCGGCTCCCGGCGAGTTCCATGCGGACGTCGTACCCGGCGCCGTTGTACCGGGACCCCTGGAGGGTGGCCAGGGTTCCGTCGTCCAGCCGGAGCACGGCGGCGGCGGTGTCCACGTCGCCGGCCTCGGCGAAGTAGCCGGCGCCCCGGTTGGCGCCGTAGGCGTGCACCTCGACCGCCTCGCGGCCGGTGACCCAGCGCAGCGCGTCGAAGTCGTGCACGTGGCAGTCGCGGAAGATGCCGCCGGAGGTCGGCACGAACTCGGCGGGCGGCGGGGCGGCGTCGCAGGTGACGGCGTGCACCCGGTGCAGTTCGCCGAGCTCGCCGGCGGCCAGCGCCCGCCGGGCCCGGGCGTATCCGGCGTCGAACCGGCGCATGAAGCCGATGTGCACCAGCGCCCCGGCCTTGTCGACCTCGCGCAGCACCTCGACGGTGCGCGGCACGTCCCGGGCGACCGGCTTCTCGCAGAAGACCGGCAGGCCGGCGCGGACGCCCTCCAGGATGAGCCCGGGGTGGGCGTCGGTGGCGGCGGCGACGATCAGCGCGTCGACGGCGCCGGGGACGAGCAGCTCGGCCGGGCTCCCGGCGGCCTCGGCGCCGGTGCGCGCCGCGGTGGCGCGCGCCCGCTCGGGGTCGGCGTCGGCCACCACCAGTCCGCCGACCTCGGGACGGGCCGCGACGGCGGCCGCGTGCGCGGCCCCGATGCGTCCCGTGCCGATGAGTCCGATGCGCACTGTCGATCCTCCGTCCACTGGGCGGTCCGAACGGGGCGGACCGGGCGCCGGCCGGTGCACGGCGTGTCCTGGGTCACGCCCCGCCCTGTTTTCTACGCGCACCCACCACAGATGTCAATAAGATGTCTAGACATAGTTACCTCGTAACTTTCAATCAACATGTCAGCCAGTAGACTGCTGGCGTCCAGCACCGCCCGCGCCGATAGGAGTCCCGTGGCAGAGACGCCCCTTTCGGTACCGCTCGACCGCACGAGCCCGGTCCCGCTCTACTTCCAGCTCGCCCAGGAACTGGAGCGCCGCATCCGCGAGGGCGAACTGCCCCCGGGCACCCGGCTGGAGAACGAGATCCTGCTCGCCGACCGGCTCGGGCTGTCCCGCCCGACGCTGCGCCGCGCCATCGAGTACCTGGTCGACCAGGGGCTGCTGGTGCGCAAGCGGGGCGTGGGCACCCAGGTCGTCACGCCCCGGGTGCGCCGCCCGGTGGAGCTGTCCAGCCTCTACGACGACCTGGTCCAGGCCGGGCAGCGCCCGCGCACCGAGGTGCTCGACCTGAGCGTGCGCCCCGCCCCGGAGGCGGTCGCCCGCAGGCTGGAGGTCGACCCGGACACCGAGGTCTACACGCTGGAGCGGCTGCGCTACGCCGGCGACGAGCCGCTCGCGCTGATGCACAACTACCTGCCGCTGGACCTGATCGACCTGACCGCGGACCGGCTCGCCGAGACCGGCCTCTACCAGCTGCTGCGCGCCTCCGGGGTGACGATGAAGATCGCCTCGCAGAGCATCGGCGCCCGCGGCGCCACCGCCGCCGAGGCCCGCTCCCTGGGCGAGAGCCGCGGGGCCCCGCTGCTCACCATGGACCGGGTCGCCTACGACGACATCGGCCGGGTCATCGAGGTCGGCTCACACGTCTACCGCGCCTCGCGCTACTCCTTCGAGCTCACCCTCACCGGCTGACCGCCGGGGAGGCCCCCGCACCACAGCGCTACCTCAACATCGCCGTAACAGCGACGGGGCGGGCGCGGGGCCGGGTCAGATCCGGCGGCGGGCGGTGAAGCGGCGGCGGAGCAGGCGGTTGCGCGGCTCCTCGCGGGCCAGCAGGGCGGCGCCGATCAGGCCGGCCTCGTTGCCGAGCTCGGCGCGGGCGATCCGGGCCTCCGGGCGGTAGCCGCGGCCGGTCAGGTTGCGGCGGAAGGCGGTGCGCGCCGGGCCGAGCAGCAGCTCACCGCAGTCGGACACGCCGCCGCCGATCACGAACAACTCGGGGTCGAAGGCCGCGGCCAGGTCGGCCAGGCCCACGCCGAGCCAGCCGCCGACGTCCTCCAGGATCTCCACGCTGGCGCGGTCGCCCTCCCGGGCCAGCTCAGCGACGAGCGGACCGGTCATCCGGGACGGGTCGCCGTCCACCGCCTGGAGCAGCGCGCGGGCCACCGGCGAGTCGGCCTGGACCAGCTCGCGCGCCTCCCGGGTCACCGCGTTGCCGCTGGCGTACTGCTCCCAGCAGCCGCGGTTGCCGCACTCGCAGCGGTGGCCGCCCGGGACCACCGCCATGTGGCCGAACTCACCGGCGATGCCGTAGCGGCCGCGGTACAGCGCGCCGTTCAGCACGATCGCGCCACCGATCCCGGTGCCCAGGTTCACCACCACGACGTCCCGGTGGCCGCGGCCGGCGCCGATCCGCACCTCCGCCCAGGCCGAGGCGTTGGCGTCGTTCTCCACCGCCACCGGCAGGCCCAGCCGGGCGCTCAGCGCCTCGCGCAGCGGCTCGCCGCGCCAGGACAGGTGCGGCGCGAACAGCACGGTGGAGCGGCGCTCGTCGACGAACCCGGCCGCGCCCACGCCGACCGCCTTGACCGGGTAGGAGGCGCGCAGCTCCTCCACCACGCCGGCGATGGTGTCCTCGACGACCTTGGGGCTCTTGCTGCGGTCCGGGGTCTCGGTGCGCAGGCGCGCCAGTACCCTCCCGGACGGGTTGACCACCCCTGCCGCGACCTTGGTGCCGCCGATGTCGACGCCGATCACGAGCCCGCGCGAACGGCCGCCGTTCCCCCTGGTGAGTGCCATGACCCGCCTAACTTTATCCGGGGGCGCGGAGGTTCCCGTCCCCACCGATCCCCCTCAGACAAGGTAGTGATGTCTTTTTGTCTTGACAAAGATTCACCGGCTGTTTACGGTCCTTCGCCTAGTAGGGCGACGCGCATCACAACGCCGTGTGCGCCATGCCGCACCCCCTTCGCGCCGGCCCGCCCTCCGGCGCCGACACCCCTGGAGCGACCTGCCCGATGAGCATCGGAACAGAGCGGAAGACAGCAGGCACCGACCGGCGGCCGCGGAGGTACCTCCGCATCGTCATGGTGCTGTCCACCTTCGGCGGCCTGCTGTTCGGCTACGACACCGCGGTGATCAACGGCGCCCTGCCCTACATGCAGGAGGACCTGGGCCTCACCCCGTTCACCGAGGGCCTGGTGACCGCCTCGCTGCTGCTCGGCGCGGCGCTGGGCGCGGTCCTCTCCGGGCGGATGGCCGACGCCCGCGGCCGGCGCACCGCGATCATCGCCCTGGCCGCGCTGTTCGTCGCCGGCACGCTGGCCGCCTCGTTCGCCCCGACCACCGGGGTGATGGCCGCCGCCCGGTTCGCGCTCGGCATCGCGGTGGGCGGCGCGTCGGTGACGGTGCCCAGCTACCTGGCGGAGATGGCCCCGGCGCACCGGCGCGGGCGGCTGGTGACGCAGAACGAGCTGATGATCGTCACCGGGCAGCTCCTCGCCTACTGCAACAACGCGGTGATCGGCAATGTGTGGGGCGAGTCCGACGGGGTGTGGCGGTGGATGCTGGTGGTCGCCACCCTGCCCGCGGTGGTGCTCTGGCTCGGCATGCTGGTGATGCCGGAGAGCCCGCGCTGGCTGGCGGCCCGGGGGCGGTTCGGCGACGCACTGGCCGTGCTGCACCGGGTGCGCGAGGCCGACGCGGCCGAGGCCGAGCTGGACGAGGTGCGCCGGGCCGCGGAGCGCGACGCCCACGCCGAGCGGGGCGGCTGGCGCGACCTCGCCGTGCCGTGGATCCGCCGGCTGGTGCTGATCGGCGTCGGCATCGCGGTGGTGCAGCAGTTCACCGGGGTCAACTCGATCATGTACTACGGCACGCAGATCCTCACCGAGTCCGGGTTCGCCCGGGAGACCGCGCTGGTCGCCAACATCTCCAACGGCGTCATCTCGGTGCTGGCCACCTTCCTCGGCATCTGGCTGCTCGGCGTGATCGGCCGGCGCCCGATGCTGGTCGCCGGGCTGGCCGGGACCACCACCGCGCTCGTCCTGGTCGGCGCCTTCTCCCAGCTGCTGCCGGCCGGCCCCGGGCGGGCCGCGGCGATCCTCGGCTGCATGGGCCTGTTCCTCGTCTTCCAGCAGGGCTTCGTCTCCCCGGTGACCTGGCTGCTGCTCTCTGAGATCTTCCCGATGCGGATCCGCGGGTTCGCCTTCGGGCTGGCCGGGTGCGTGCTGTGGCTGGCCAACTTCTCCGTCGGACTGACCTTCCCGTCCCTGGTCGCCGGGTTCGGCATCACCGCGACGTTCTTCATGTTCGCCGTGCTGGGCCTGGCCTCCATCGGGTTCGCGCACCGCTTCGTCCCGGAGACCAGGGGCCGCTCGCTGGAGGAGCTGGAGTCCGCCTTCCGCTCCGGCAGG
>Ga0079224_100017158_pt1 | contig 10197 bp, 9 predicted proteins | sample Stecom2015_FD_80414 | JGI IMG/M metagenome (GOLD analysis project Ga0079224, IMG submission 80414) | Agricultural soil microbial communities from Utah to study Nitrogen management - Steer compost 2015 | ecosystem: Environmental > Terrestrial > Soil > Agricultural land | place: USA: Utah... | reverse complement strand
GGGGGCAGGGGTCAGTCTTCGGTCGTCAGTCGTCAGTCGTCAGTCGTCAGTCGTCAGTCTTCAGTCGTCAGTCCTCGGACTTAGTCGTCGGGCGGGGCGGCGCGGCGGTGAGATGCGGCCCACGGACTGGGTCGCGGTTGCGGCGGGACGGCTTCGAATGATCGGCCGAGGCCGAGAACGTTGGGCTTCGGCCTCCGGCCGACCAGCAGGCGCCCGGCGGGTCAGTCGCTGCGGAAGTGCTGGAATCCGCCCGCGACCAACCGGCTCCGGCTCCCATCCGCCTCGCGGAGGTAGACGCCCTCTCCAGGCTCGACGGCGCCGACGCGGGTCAGATCCACACCGAACGCTTCCTCGAAGTCGGCCTCCAGCGATGTCAGCGCACCCGGCGCGGCGGTGAAGCACAGCTCGTAATCTTCACCGCCGGAGAGCGCGAGCTGGAGGCCCTCGGGAAGGTGGGCAGCGGCGGGATGGATGGGGATGGCGTCCGCTTCCAGCACGATCGCCACACCGCTTGCGCTCGCGATGTGGCCGGCGTCTCCGGCGAGGCCGTCGGATAGGTCGAGCATCGCGGTGGGCAGCCCGCGCGCCGCCAGCCAGAGCGCCTCCTGGATGCGGGCGACGGGGGCTGCGAGAGCGCGTCGGGCATCATCGTCCAGAGCCTGCCCGCGCTCGAGCGCCGCCACCGCGGCGGCGGCCGCGCCGAGGCGACCGGTGACCCAGACCTCGTCCCCCACCCGGGCACCGCCGCGCCCGATTGGCCGGGAGGCCTCCCCGACGGCGGCGACATCGATGACCACCTTGCTCGGTGATCGGGTGAGGTCGCCCCCCAGCAGCACGGCATCCGCCGTCTCCGCCGCGGCCACCACCCCGCGCATCAACTCCTCCGCGAACTCCTCCCGATCACCGACTGGAAGCCCGAGCGAGACCAGCAGCCCGATCGGTCGGGCCGCCATTGCGGACAGGTCACTCAGCGAAGCGGTTGCCGCACGGTACCCCGTCTCGAAGGGGCTCAACCACTCCCTGCGGAAGTGTACGTCCTCGATGCTGAGGTCGATGGTGAGGACGATGCCATCGCCCGCCACCACCGCGGCATCGTCACCGGGACCGACCCGAACGTCGGGGCGCTCGGAGCCGGTCCGACCGCGCAGGAAGGAACGGATCAGGTCGAACTCGGGTCCGGGGCCCAGCCGCGCCTCCCGCGCCGCCTCCACCTCCGAAACGCGAGCACCGGCGGCGGGGCTCTCCCCGCCACCGGTGCTCGCGCTCTCCGGGGCCCCTGCCGACATCCCGCGGTCAGTAGGCAGGGGGATCGCTGGCGGGGAAGGATTCCATCGAGCCCTCCGTCACCTTGTTCCGGTCCGTCGGTCCGTCGGCCGCCTTGTCGGCGCCCGTTGCGACGCCCGGAGAGATCGGCTGGGCCCCACCCGCGCTCCCCAGCAGCTGCCGGAGTACGTACTGCAGGATCCCGCCATGCCGGTAGTACAGCGCCTCCTGCGGGGTGTCGATCCGCACCGTTGCCGGGAAAGAGACCACCTCTCCGTCCGGCTTCCGCGCGTTCACGGTAATCGAGCGACCGGTGGCGAAGCCGCGCGCGAACACCTCGGCGACACCCTCGACGTCGATCGTCTCCTCACCGCTCAGCCCGAGCGACTGGACCGACGCACCACCCTCGAACTGCAGCGGCAGAATGCCCATGCCGATCAGGTTCGACCGGTGGATCCGTTCGTAGCTCTCGGCGATCACGGCCTTGATCCCCTGCAGGTACGGGCCCTTCGCGGCCCAGTCCCGGCTCGATCCGGAGCCGTACTCCTTCCCGGCGAGCACCACCAGCGGCGTCCCTTCCTCCACGTACCGCATGGCGGCGTCGTAGATCGTCATGATCTCGTCGCTCGGGAGGTGGCGAGTGAAGCCGCCCTCGATCCCCGGCACGAGCTGATTCCGGATCCTGACGTTGGCGAAGGTCCCGCGGATCATCACCTCGTGATTGCCGCGCCGCGACCCGTAGGAGTTGAAGTCCTTCGGCTCCACCCCGTGGTCGATCAGGTACTTCCCGGCCGGGCTCTCCTTCTTGATGCTCCCCGCCGGGGAGATGTGGTCCGTGGTGACGCTGTCGCCGAGGACCGCGAGCACCCGCGCACCCCGAACTTCCTCCACCTGCTCGGGCGCTTCGCGAGACATGTCCACGAAGTACGGGGGCTGACGCACGTAGGTCGAGTCGTCCGCCCACTCGAACCGGTCTCCACCCGGCGCGGAGAGCGCCGCCCACCGTTCGTCGCCCTCGAAGACGCTGCCATAGCTGCGCTTGTACATGTCGGACTGGATCGCGGAGCGGACTGCCTCCTGGATCTCCTCCTGGGTCGGCCAGATGTCCTTCAGGAAGACCGACCGCCCATCCGGCCCGGTGCCGATCGGCTCGTTGTACGGATCCCAGGTCATCCGGCCCGCGATGGCATACGCCACCACCAGCGGTGGCGACATCAGGTAGTTCGCGCGGACCTCCGAGTTGATGCGCCCCTCGAAGTTCCGGTTGCCGGACAGCACCGACGCCACCACCAGATTGCCGCTGGCGATCGTTTCCGATACCTCCGCCGGCAGCGGCCCCGAATTCCCGATGCAGGTGGTGCAACCGTAGCCGACCACGTTGAACCCGAGCTCCTCCAGGTACGGCAGCAGTCCCGCCTTCTCGTAGTATTCGGTGACGACCTTCGACCCCGGGGCCAGCGACGTCTTCACCCACGGCTGGCGCCTCAGACCCAGCTCAACGGCACGCTTCGCCAGCAGCCCCGCGGCCATCATCACCGACGGATTCGAGGTGTTGGTGCAGCTCGTGATCGCCGCGATCACCACCGAGCCGTGGTCCAGCTGGTGCTCCGCACCGCCGATCACCACCGCCCGCGCCGACGGGGACTCGGGCCCCCCCTCGCCCCACACCCCCACCGCCTGACCGTCGGCCTTTGCCGACACCCCCTTCGTTTCCTCCACGGTCACCGCCGCCGGTAGCAGCTCGGGGAGCGCCTTCCGGAACGCGGTCTTCGCCTGCGACAGCCGGATCCTGTCCTGCGGCCGGCGGGGTCCGGCAATGCTCGGCTCCACCGAGTTCAGGTCCAGCTCGAGCGTGTCGGTGAACTGCGGCTCGATCGAGTCGGCCGAGTGGAAGAGGCCCTGCTCCTTCATGTACGCCTCGACCAGCTGCACCCGCTCCTCGGGTCGGCCGGTGAAGCGCAGATAGTCGAGCGTGACCTGGTCCACGGGGAAGATCGCGCAGGTGGCACCGTACTCGGGCGACATGTTCCCGATCGTCGCCCGGTCCGCCAGCGCCAGGCTGGACACCCCCGGGCCGTAGAACTCCACGAATTTCCCGACCACTCCCTTCGCCCGCAGCATCTCCGTGACGGTGAGCACCAGGTCGGTGGCGGTAGCGCCCTCCGGCAGCTCTCCACTCAGCCGGAAGCCGATCACGTCGGGAATGAGCATCGACACCGGCTGCCCGAGCATCGCCGCTTCCGCTTCGATTCCGCCAACGCCCCAGCCGAGCACTCCCAGCCCGTTCACCATCGGGGTGTGCGAATCGGTTCCGACCACGGTGTCCGGGTACGCCTGCGGCAACCCGTTCCCGGCCCCCATCTCGTCGGAGCTGAACACGACGCGCGCCAGGTACTCGAGGTTCACCTGGTGCACGATACCGGTGTTCGGCGGCACTACCTTGAAGTTGTCGAAGGCGCGCTGGCCCCACTTCAGGAAGGTGTAGCGTTCGCCGTTCCGCTGGTAATCCAGTTCCTCGTTGATCCGGAACGCCTGCGGCGTGGCGAATGCGTCGACCTGGACGGAGTGGTCGATGACCAGCTCGACGGGTTGGAGGGGGTTGATCCGCCGCGGGTCACCCCCCAGCGCCGCCATCGCATCCCGCATCGCGGCCAGGTCCACGATCGCGGGCACCCCGGTGAAGTCCTGAAGGATCACCCGTGAGGGAGTGAAGGCGATCTCCTTCTCGGGCGCCGCGCCGGGCACCCAGTTCGCCAGCGCCAGCACGTCTTCACGCGTCACCGAGACCCCGTCCTCGTAGCGGAGCAGGTTCTCGAGCAGGATCCTCAGCGAGTACGGCAGACGTGAGACGTCGATTCCCTCCTTCGCGAGGGCGTCGAATCGGAAGATCTCGAACTCGCGATCGGCAACGCGGAGGGTGGAGCGGGCACCGAAGCTGTCCTTCATCTCAATCCCCTTTCGGAGCGCGTTCTCTGGTGGTCGGAGACGGTCAACATACGAAGCTTGGAGGGGCTGGGAAAGCTCCGGATCTCCCCAGCGGTGGCCCCGTCGGGTCCACCCCGCCATATTCCTGCCAACCTTCGGCAAACGGCATTCTGCCACCGCCGATCGTGCGTCAGGGTCAACCCTCGCAGCAATCATGACACGAGAGGTCATCGTCGTAGGAGACAAGGTCCTCATCAAGCCCGAGGAGGAGGCATCCAAGACGCCCTCGGGCCTGTTTCTACCCCAGGGAGTCACGGCCAAGGAAACCGTACACGGTGGGTACATCGTCAACGTGGGCCCGGGGTACCCCACGGCAGACTTCACCACCGACGGAGAGCCCTGGCTCCACCGCCAGTCCAACAACATCCGCTTCGTGCCCCTCCAGGCACAGAAGGGCGATTACGCGCTCTTCCTGCGCCGCGACTCCGTTGAGGTGGAGATCGACGGCAGCGAGTACGTTATCGTGCCGCACTCGAGCATCCTCCTGCTGATCCGGGATCCCGCTGTGCTCCCCTGAACGAAGCGGGCTCGAACGTCGGCCGACCCGAAAACGCGAGAGAGCGCGGAGCCTCGAGGGCTTCGCGCTCTCTCGTACGATGGCGCTGCTTCGTTTCCCTACCGCTTCGCGGATCGGTTCGACGCGGGCTTCCGCGCCGACCGCCAGGCATGGAAGAGGAGGTAGACGCCGGCGAGGATGACGACGAGGCTGAGCGTCTGCCCCATCGTGAGCGGACCGAGAACCGTGCCGAGAGGATCGTTCGGATCCCGGAACTGCGCGTCGGGCTGCCGGAACAGCTCCACCGTCGAACGGAAGATGCCGTACCCGGTCAGGAACACGCCCGCGAGCAGGCCGGTGGGAAGACGGATCCCCCTGCGCTTCGCCACCAGGTAGATCGTCCAGAGGATCAGCCCCAGCAGCAGGCCCTCGGTGAGGGCCTCGTAGATCTGGGAGGGATGGCGAAGCGGGACCTGGTCGCGAATGGCTGCCCATGCGCCCGATCGCTCGGCCTCCAGGATCGCCAGCTCGCGCTGGCGGATCCCGGCGACGCGATCGATCCCCAGCAGCTGGAGTGCCGTCGGATCGGTCGGGAAACGGATCGCCCAGGGCACCGCATCCGTCGTCACCCGCCCGTACAGCTCACCATTGATGAAGTTGGCGATGCGGACGGCGAAGATTCCCGTCGGTACGCCGAGGGCGAGCGAGTCGAGCAGGGCGATGAAGTCGACCCGGTGCTTGCGGACGAACCAGGCCGCAGCGAGGACGACGCCGGCAAGCCCGCCGTGGAAGGACAGCCCGCCCTCCCAGATGCGCAGGATCCGCGCGGGGTTCTCCGCGAAGGACGCGAAGTCGTAGAAGAGGATGTAACCGAGCCTCGCCCCGATGATCGTGCCCAGGATCAGCCCGAAGACGAGGTCGCCGATCGCCTCGTAGTCCAGCGCGAGAAAGCCCTCGCGGCTGAGGTACCGCAGGATGTAGTACCCCACGGTGAACGCGAAGACGTACCCGAGACCGTACCAGCGGACGTCCACCGGGCCGGGAAGGGGGATCGCGACTGGATCGATGAAGTGGTAGGGGATCTCGAGCAGGACGGCCAGGATCGGGAGCATGCCGGAAGAAAGCAGCGGGACCGTTCGGGGGCGATCGGTCGGACCGCCACCCGTCCAATGGATTTGCTCTACCCGTCCTGGGCCCGGGCCTCGGCCTCCGCAAGGCGCATCTCGATCGTCGCGCGCTGCGGCGAGTCCTCGTCCGTCATCTCGAGCAGGCGCCGGTAGAGCTCCGCCGCCCCCGCCCAGTCCCCATTCTCCTGCCGCAGCAGCGCCGCGCCCATCAGGCCCTCCTGCTGCCGGAACTCGAACTCGGCCTCGTCCGCCACCCTCAGGTAGGTCTGGATGGCGGCCTCCCGATCGCCCGCTGCCTCCTGCGCACTCGCCAGCAACAGCGCCGCCTGCGGACCGACCGGCGAATCCCCGATCCGGTTCGCGACCGGGGTCAGCACCTCGATCGCCTCGGCCGCCCTGCCCCCCCGCAGGTGCACCTGAGCCAGCAGCACCCGCGCCTCGTCGCCATACGGCGTGTCCGAGTGCTGCTGGATGAACTGCTGTAGCTGCTGCGTTGCGATCCCCTCATCCCCCGACAGCACCGCCTGCTCCACCTGGAGGAAGTCGATCGCCGCATTCTCCAGCTGCTGCGCCCGGTTCGCACGGTACCAGAGGAGGCCGCCGATCAGCGCCACCAGGACCACCGCCGACACCACCACGATGACGACGTTCTTCTTCGCCCACTCCGTGAACTGGAGCGCTCGCGCTAGGACCACATCGTCGGGCTCGGCCTGTTGCGACCGCCTCGGGCGGCTCGCGATCGACTGCGCTGCCATGACCAGGGGGAAAAGGAGGATGAATCCGGCCGGCGCTCCCCGCGACGCGTCTCACCCGACCACGTCCCGGCTCGACGCCGGCCGCGCAGGCAAGCAAAACGCCTGTCCTGTCGCTTCGGCAACCCTTGAACCTAAACCGGCCCTCCATCCATCGTCAACCGCTTGTGGACACTGGAGATGCCGTACGAAGGACGCGGCAGGCGGCCGTAAATTGCGGTATAAGTCGTTGCTGGAACGTGATTTGCTGACACATCTCAGCCTCGCGTCCCTCCTGCGAGGTAGCTGCTCAGAGCAAAGCCGACGAAAGCCGGTGACGCAGAGCCACGGGGCTACAGCGCATACGCGCGCCATGCCCGCCGGGCCGCCAGCAACCCCTCCGCCCCCCGCAGCGCTCGCTGCTGAACGGCGGGCCCGGTGCCACGATCGGAGCGAGGCCGATGCTCGAGCCGCAAGTGAAGTCGGATGCCCAGCTGGCGCAGCGGATCATGGAGAGGGATCGATTCGCCGTGCTTCTCCATCTCCATACTCGCGGCCATTTCGACGCCGGCAAGGGGCTGAGCGACGAGCGGATCATCCGAGACCTGGGTCTGCGTCCGGCGCGCGGGGAACCACTGCTCCGCGGACTGATCCGGGCAGAGTACCTGGAGCAGAGCAGGTCCGGGCCGGGGCTCGTCCTCACGGAAAAGGGCCGGGAGTACATCGAGCACGGGGCCGGCCGTCGCCGATCGGTCCGCTTCTGACCATCAGGTTTCGCCGCTGCTTTTCGATGGCGGACGCCCGAACTGCCTGAGGCATGAAGGAACTCTGCGACCATATGAAGGGCCACGTCTCCCAGATCCTGGTCGAGTGGGAGCAGCTCGTTCGGGAGGAGCCGTGGTTCTCGCTGCCGCCGGAGCACCGCATCGACAGCCTTCCGGACGTGATCATCAGCCTCGTCGGCGCCTCCGTCTGCGAGCCGCTGGACCGGGAAGCGCACCGCAGGAACATCGAAGCTGCGTGCCAGCACGGAAGCAATCGGCGGAAGCAGGGGATCCCGGAGCACCTCATCTTCACCGAGTACCACCTGCTCCGGCACGCGATCTGGCGCTTCCTGACCGCCAACTTTCGACCTTCCGAAAGGATCACTCAGGCGATGCTGCGGATCGATTCCGCGATCGCCCTCGCAACGAATGCGTCCATGTGGGGCTACTATCGCGACGAGATCCAGGCGCTGGGCAAGTGGGAGGAAGGGATGAAGAGGATCGCGCACTCCAGCCCCTTCCTGATCGACGATGCGGGTGCGGTACCGGAGCTCAGGGGTGACGCGGAGGAATCCCGACTACGGCCCGATCGGAACCTTCCCTGAGCCCTCTCCAGCAGTAGCACCGGGGCGATCGACCGACGAGAACGGTGCGGGGCTCGAGGATCGGTCCGGGACCCTCCCATCTCGGGCACACCCGGCGAACTTCGATCGGGAGGAAGACGAATGGCCCCGGCAGGACTCGAACCTGCTACCTCGCGATTAGGAATCGCGCGCTCTATCCTGGTGAGCTACGAGGCCGTCCAACCCGTCTACAGAACCACTAAAGCTAGGTAATGTCTGGACTTCGGTCAACCTGGCGAAGCAGCGTCGTAGCGGCCGTTCAGGGCCTCGAGGTAGCCACTGAGATAGGCGCCGACGATGGCGCCGAGCGGATCGCTCCCGTGCTCCCGAAGCATTGCGTCGAGTCCATCCTCCCGTAGAGATCGCGCGATCCGCTCCAACCGTTCCGCCACGGCATCGGTCGCTGCCCCTTCGTGCGGGGCCGCTGCTGTCGGGGTGACAAATGGCAGCTCGTCTGCCGGTTCCGGCTCCGCGAGTGGAAGGTACTCTTCCTCGAATTCCCAGGTTGCCGCGTAGTCACCCACCACCGGCTCGGGGCGTGGAGCGAGGAGGTCGTACTCTCCGGAGCGCTCGGCTTCGGCATCCCATCCCACCACATCGTCGAGGGTGACCGGATCTCCCCCCTCCGGCGGTGCGTGCTCGACGCCAGCGGACTCACCAGTGCTTTCGAGAGGTTCGACGGCCGCGCCGAGGCTCCACGACTGGAAGGGAGATGTCTCCGGAGCAGCCTCGCCGCCATCGGGGATGGACATCGCCGGGGTATCCGGGCCACCGGTCCGGAGAGGACCGACGAGAACACCCCTGGGGCCGGTCTCCGACGGTCGGCTTCGAGGCGCGGTTTTCAGCGGAGGGAGCAGCCAACCTCGACCTTCCCGCTGGCTCTCGGGATCAGGGGGCGTACGCGACATCCGGAACAGGGGCAAGGGCTTCGAAGGCGAGCGGCGCGCCACCGCGAGGCCATGACCGGGCAGCGGCCAACCTAGACGGGGTTTTTTCGGGTGTCAACTCGGCTTGGCGGCGGCGACTGCGTTCCGTGCCTCGATGGTGCGGCCGATCCGGATGAGCACCGTCACGAGGGCGAAGCCGATCAACCCGATCAGCAGCGTCTGGACCGCCGATTCGGTCGAGGAAGGCGCCAGCAGCCTCCTCGATTCGTCCTGGTAGGGCCAGAGCGCGCGGAGCGAGCCCAGCATCAGGCCCACCAGAGCGGCCATCGTGACGTCGTGATGCCGGGTCAGGAGGTAGTGCAGGATCTTCGAGAAGGAGCCCAGCCCAACCGCGGCACCCGCTACGAAAACCGCGACGTACCCGAGATCGAGCGCGTTCAACGCCGCGATCGTGGGCTGGTACATGCCCAGGACGAGCAGGAGAAACGCTCCGCTGACGCCGGGAAGGATCATCGCGCAGATCGCCACGGACGCCGAAAGGAAGACGATCGGCAGGGTAGGATCGGCGATCTCCGCTGGCGGAATCCCGACGATGAGGAAGGCGGCGAGCGCCGCCGCGAGCATGATCATCCAGTGCGCTCCGCCACGGGCTCCCATCCGGTGCCAGGGCACGACCAGAGAGGCCGAGATCAGCCCGAAGAAGAGGGCACGGGACTGCACGGGATAGGTCTCGAGGAGCGGCTCGAGGAGTCGAGCCGCGATCACCAGGGCGGACACGATCCCGAAGCCGAGCGGGAGCAGGAAGCCCCACTCGACGTGCCAGAGCCGGCGGCGCGCCTCGCCGAAGTGCCCGCGCAGGAGGCTGACCCCCGCCGAGGCGACCTCCCGGATCGCCGCAACCAGGCGTTCATAGACCCCGACGATCAGCGCGACCGTGCCGCCGCTCACCCCCGGGATGATGTCGGCCATGCCCATCATGGCCCCGAAGACGAAGTTGATCGGCTCCACGCCTCTGCGCCCCCCCTTCACCGCGGCCCCCTTGCCGAGTCCCAGCCGAATCGACCCAGTAGCGGCACGAACGTGCAGTCCATGACCTCCTCCGCATCGTACCCGCTCTCGGTGCGGACGACGAGCACCAGCGACTGGCTCTCGAGCGTTCCGACGGGTACGAGCATCCGCCCGCCGATTCTGAGCTGCGCGACCAGGGGCTCCGGAACCGTCGGAGAGCCGGCGGCCACCAGGATGGCGTCGTACGGCGCGTAGCGGTTCCACCCGATGGTGCCGTCACCGACCAGGATCGCGACGTTGGAGACGAGGAGCC
>Ga0079224_100017157_pt1 | contig 10197 bp, 8 predicted proteins | sample Stecom2015_FD_80414 | JGI IMG/M metagenome (GOLD analysis project Ga0079224, IMG submission 80414) | Agricultural soil microbial communities from Utah to study Nitrogen management - Steer compost 2015 | ecosystem: Environmental > Terrestrial > Soil > Agricultural land | place: USA: Utah... | reverse complement strand
TTGAGTTCAACAAAAGCGGCGATGGTTTTGTATCAAAATCTCGATATGACGCAAAATACGGCTTGTAATATCATTTTCGGAGCAACAGGCGCAAAAGGAAAATTGCCGGTCGATGTAAATGCTGAATGGAAATTCGGGAACTCAATTCAAACAAAAGAAATCCAACGTTTGGGTTTCGCGGTTCCGGAAGCAGTTGGAATGAAAGCCGATGTGATTGAAAAAATCGACCAGATTGCGCAAAAAGCGATTGACGAAGGTGCAACGCCGGGTTTGCAAATCGTTGCCGCGAAAAACGGCAAAGTGATTTATGATAAATCTTTTGGTTATCAGACCATAGAACGAAAAAAAAAAGTAGAGAATAAAGATGTTTATGACGTGGCTTCGGTTACCAAAGTAACGGCGACTTTGCCTTTGCTGATGCAGGAAGTAGGGAAAGGCGAATTGAGTTTAGACCAAACTTTGGGTTCGATTTTACCGAAAGCAAATTCGACCGACAAAGGCAATTTGAAACTTCGAGAAATTCTGGCGCACCAATCGGGTTTGCCGCCTTGGATTGGATTTTACAAAGAGTCGGTGAACGTGAAAAATGCGAGATTGTATTTGGATTATTATTCGAGAAAACAAGACGAGGAACATCCGATTAAAGTGACCGATAATATTTACATCATCGGTTCGATAAAGGACACGATTATGACCGATATTCTGTATGCACCTTTGGGGGCTAAAAAGTACGAATACAGCGATTTGGGTTATTATTTATTTCAGAATTATTTAGAAAATAAATACCATCAAACTTTGGATTCTTTGGTTCAGGAAAGGATTTACAAGCCGATGCAAATGTTTTCGACGACTTATTTGCCGAGAAGGAAATTTGATTTGGACAAAATTGTACCGACGGCAAATGACAAAATTTACCGAAATCAATTGTTGCACGGATTTGTGCAGGACGAAGGCGCGGCGATGATGGGCGGTGTTGCGGGACACGCCGGACTTTTTGCTTCGGCAGAAGATTTGGCGAAGCTGATGCAAATGTATTTGAACGGCGGAACTTATGGTGGCGTTCAGATTTTGAAACCGGAAGCGATTGCCGAATTTACGAAAGACCAATATTCGGGAAACCGCCGTGGTGCGGGATTTGATAAACTTTCGGACAAATCCAACAACGGTTATGGGCATTACGGATTTACCGGAACGATGGTTTGGAACGACCCGGACGAAGAATTGGTTTTGGTTTTTTTGTCAAATCGCGTGAATGTGAGCGTGGAAAATAATTCGCTTGCCAACAAAAAATACCGCGAAAATATCAGACAAGCTTTGTATGATGCGGTGGTGAAGTTTCGTTGATTGAAAATCTTATTGATCAGAAGTTTCGTCTTTTGCTATTTCAGAAAGGAAATTATCGGAAATGTTATCGGTTTCACTTTTGTCCCAAATATAGACGAAAGTTATTTTTGTATGGTCAATATTTAAAATGACATTACTCGTAATTACGCGAGCACCACCACTTTTTCCTTTGTTTTTAGAAGTAATTTTGAGCCTAAGTTTTCTAAATCCATTTCCTAATTCTACACCTAAGTCAGGATTGTTTTCGATTTCATTTTTCAATGTTTCCAAATCGAATTTCAGGCTTTTGTGTTTTTTATTCAAACGTTTGAATTCCCGTTTGAAAGAAGCCGTTTGTTCGTAGCTATAATTCATCTAAAAGAGCCTCAAAAGTTTTTCCTTCTTTCTTGCTTTTTGTAATGTGGTTTGCTTCCCGAACGGCTTGCCGGAACTCTTTTTCAAAATTTTCTTTGGAATCTTTTTGTGGTTTGTCGGTTTTTTTCTGACTTTCTATTATTTCAAAAACGCCAAGCGAAGAAATGTACTCGAAAGTCTTTCTTGCAAGTTCATTCTTTTTGTCGAATTGAATGGTATATTGAGCCATAACAGAATTATTTTACACAAAAATACGAATTTTAAATAAGGGATTTGTTTAATTGTCCAAATATTCATTTCCTTCTTTATCGAGCCAACCTTTTTGACCGTTGGGAAGCGTGAAACGGGCGAAATCCCCCTCGAAATTACTTAGTTTTTTGTATTTGATTTCTTTCATTATCGGATAATAAGTTGATAAACCATTTTTTTCAATTCTATAAGTATCTTGATCAATTGGAATTACTTTGTCTAGATCTTTGGGTAAATTATTGTTAACTGATAAGATTTCTTCCGGTGGATTTTCAAGCAATAGATATTCAATGGTATTCAAGTCATATTTTCCCTCTTTGCGTTTGCAATAAAGTAAAATAGGGTGTGCCTTTTTGTAATTAGCTTCTGAAAAAAGAGTTATCCGTTCCATTAAATCGTCGTAATATCTTATCGAATCGTATTGAGCAGTGTGAAATAGTCTTCCAGTAACTTTGTGTTCGTAATTATGAAATGTTGTATCAGTTGAAATCCAATTGTACTTACCAAAATCATCACCATTGCTTTCCATATAGAAATCGCCATTTTTTCTCTCAATTTTCAGTTCAACCTCTTTGTCAGGAAACATATAAGACAAATTCACAAAATTTGGACCATCATCGATTTTGTATTTTTCACCTAATAAATTGATTGTTTTCATTTTATTTTTTTGAAGGATTTGGGCGTACGGAAAGTATTTGTCCAAATAAACCGCTCTGATATTTTTTAATCTAAGTTTTTGGTAACGAGTATTGTAAATGCTGATTTCATTGTTTTTATATGCAACAATGAACTTGTTTACGTTGATAGAATCAAAAGAGTCATTTAAGACGTTTTGACCAAAAATATTTTGGTAAATTACTTTTTGATTCGGTAAAGTGTCGGTTGTGCCATAAAAACCGGTATTCAAATCTATTGCTTTGAGTTTTCTAATCTTGCTTACTTTGCTTTTGTCATAAGGATAGGAGTGTAAAAGCTTCAGTTTATTATTGTATGAAATGATAAAACTAGGTGTATAATCCTGAAAAGCCAAAATTTCTTTTCCATTTTGAAATTTTATGTAAAAATATAAATGAGATGATTCGGTAAATGTTCGTTTTGTGTCGGAACTGAAATCAGTTCTGATGTGGATTAAAGCTTCATTATTCAGGGCGAAAAAACGATGAATTTCATCATCTTCTTTTACTGTAAACATTACGTTTTTTATTTTGCTGAAATTGTATGTTGTGATTTCAGATGCGTGGAAAATGCTTTCATTTCCGATTTCGGATTTCAGTGTTTCTAAACTTGTTTTTTTGAGTTTAAAATTGATGCTGTCCGAAATATTATCAGGAAAGTTAAACTGTAATTTATAGTAATCATTTCCTTTTTTGATAATGATTCCTGTAGTTTTGCTGACAAATTCCAATTCGCCTTCCGTAATCTGAAAAGTCTGCTGACCAAAGCAATAAATACTTGAAATTAAAAATAATATGTAAAGTAGTTTTTTCATTTTTATTCGAGTAATTCTTCAATAATTTCAATTTTTAAGTTGCCGTTTTCACGCCATTTAAGCCAGTATTTTTCCTCAGGGTTTTCTACAACCTGCCAGGATAATTCTACAACCTGTATCCAATCACCTTTTAGGTCTGTTACTCTTAAAAAACCACTTCTCTTTGGATTTTTTGCAGTTTTTACAATATTTCCATCAATTTGGTCGTATAATTTATAGTCAGCTGCATCAAATGTAGAAATAACAGCTGCCTTTTTCATATAATCTTCCCAACTAATATAAGCCAAATTTGTAGCGTCTTCTCTTTTGAAATAACCAATTTCTTGGGTATCGTCATTAACCAAAATCTCAAAATATTCAGGTGTTGAATGCAGAACTCGGAACATTAACCTAATATTAGCTGGCCCTAATCCACTGTTTATCAGTTGAGCTGATTCTTCATCAGAAGAACTGTTTACTTTGGTAAATGGTTTCAATTTATCGCCCAAAGTTGATTTAATTTCAATCATTCCTTTGTTTTTTCCATAGCGGATTTTGTTAAATGTAATTTTCCCAACAGAAAAATCATCGGTTGGATTTGCATATATCTTTAAAGGTTCCCGAACAGATACTTCTAAAATCCCGATTTCATCAAAATTCTCAGGTACTTTCTGAAGTTCCACATTATTTTGGCAAGAAATAAAAATCAAACATAAAATCAATCCGATTAAATTTAAAAGTTTTTTCATAAAGAATAAGATGCGAAATCCAAACAAATGGTTGGTTAAAATTAAAAATTATTTCAGATTTGTTTGGAATTAAATTATTTTATGAATAAAATATCTTTGACTCTTATTTTATCATTAATTCCAATTAGTTTATGGGCACAAGAAACCGATTCACTCATTTACGAATTACCGGTTGCCAATCTTTCCAAATTCTACGTAAATGACAGCGTTTTAAATGCGCCGGTTTCGATTTCGGTCATTGACGAAAAAACGATTCAATCCAATAATTTGACGGAAATCGCACTGATTTTAAACAAAACTTCGGGCGTTTTTATGCAGAGCGGAAGTTTCAGCACCAACCGAATTTCCATTCGCGGAATGGGTGCAAGAACGCCTTATGGGACCAATAAAATTCGTGGGTTTTACGGAAATATTCCGTTGACTTCGGGCGACAGCGAAACGACGATTGAAGACCTGGATTTGGAACAAATCAGCCGGATTGAAATCATCAAAGGTCCGATGTCCAGCATTTACGGTGCAGGTTTGGGCGGCGCGATTTTACTTCATCCGAAAATTTCTAATTATAAAGGAAGTGAATTCAGGTTTTCGACTTTGTTGGGTTCTTTTGGTTTGATGAAAAACAATGCCGGATATAGTTGGACGGGCGATTTTTCTTCTTTAAATTATAATTATTCCCGAACTGAATCCGAAGGATTTCGGCAAAACAGCGATTATTTCAGAGAAGGGCACACGCTTTCGGGCAATATTTTTCAGAATGAAAAGCACCAATTATCGTATTTGTTCAATCAAACTTATTTGAAATCCTACATTGCCAGTTCGGTCAGTCAAACTGATTTTGAGCAAAATCCTTCTGCAGCAGCCGGAAATTGGTTGGAGGCGAAAGGATTTGAACAATATGAAAATTGGATGGCCGGATTGGATTATTCGTATAAAATTAATGCCAAAATGGAATTGGCAACTGCGGTTTATTTTGCTTCAAAAGAGGCTTACGAACCACGTCCGTTTGATATTTTGATACAAAGTTCCGAAACATTTGGCGGGAAAATTCAATTGAGCGGAAATTCGATTTTTAAACTTCCGATTGAATATGTTTTCGGTGGCGAATTGTTCCAGGATAATTATGAGGGAAAAACTTTTGAAAATCTTTACGAGCAAAATAATGGCAATGGAAGTTTGCTAGGAAATCAGCTCACAGAAACGCTTCAGGACAGATTTTTCTATAATTTGTATGCGCAAATTCGAATTCCGTTTTTACAAAAATGGGAAGCGCAGGCAGGTGTGAATTTGAACCAAACAAAGTTTGATTTGACGGATGCTTTTCCGTCTGAAAATTATCATAAATCCAAACAAAATTACGACCCGATTTTTTCGCCCCAAGTTTCGGTTTTGTTTCATCCGAACAAAAATCAAACGGCCTTTGCGTCGTTTAGTCGAGGTTTTTCTTATCCCTCGATTGAGGAATTGCTGGACGAGAACGGTCGTGTAAATACTTCGGTGAAACCCGAAATCGGTAATAATTTCGAATTGGGTTATAAATTATTTTCCCCAAAATTTCACTTGGAATTTTCGGTTTTTCAGATGAATGTTCAGAATTTATTGGTTTCGGAACGCGTGGCGGAAGATCAATATATAGGTGTAAATGCGGGCAAAACTTCACATTTCGGTGTTGAAATTTCTTCAAATTATAAATTTCAATTAAGTCAAAACTGGATTTTGAATCCTTATATTTCAGCTTCTTTCGGGAAATTTGAATTCAAAGAATTTAATCATAATGGAAATGATTATTCGGGAAATGCATTGACGGGCGTTCCGGCGAATTTGGTTTCGGGCGGATTTGAATTGCAGATGCCGTACGGATTTCGTTGGACAGCGGATTATTATTTTGTGGATGAATTTCCGATTGACGATGCAAATTCGGTTTACAATAAAAATCATCAGTTAATCAATTCAAAATTAGATTTTCAGCAAGAATTTTGGGAGAAATTTGAGTTTAGAATTTCATTGGGTGTCAATAATTTAACCGATACAAAGTATGCGTCGCAGGTTTTGGTCAATGCGACCGCTTTTGGAAATGCGCAACCGAGGTATTATTATCCGGGAAATCCGGTAAATTTTTACGGACAATTGAATTTGAGCGTGGCTTTGTGATGAAAATTTATGCAAATTCCTTTTTGACTTAAACAGCTTCGTGATAAAATTGATTAGTTTTACATTCAAATTTAAAAATGAAATGAAAAAAGCAGTTGTTTTTTATTTTTTGGTTTTTGGAATGCTGATTCAGGCGCAGGAAATGCTTATTCCTTACAGAGTTGGCGATAAAATGGGTTTGATAGATGAAAACGACAAAATAGTTGTAGAACCGAAATTTGAAGAAATCGAATGGCTGACCGGGACTTACTTTCAGTTTTCCCAAAAGATTCATGTACAAGATTCTTTGGAAACCGAACCCGGAAAATTTTTAAAACGCAATCATGAAATTCCAGTAAAAGGATTGATTCAAAACGGAAAAATAATCATCGACCCCCAACCAGTTTTAGGCTATCAGGTTTTGCCTAATATGATGATTAATGCGCTTTTTACAGGAGATGCGGAAAAACTCAGTTTGAATCAACAGCAATATGAACGATTCAAAGACAAAAAGAGCCTCTTTTTTCTTTTTAATACCAAAGGCGAAAATCTGAATTCGGAAGGATTTAAAAGATTGGAACTTGTAGATACAGCCGGAACCCATTCCCGAAATCCGCAAAAAGCAAGATATGCTTTGTTGTTTATGGAGAATTTTAAAAAAGAATTTAAAATGTGTGTTTTTGATGCGGAAATGGGCGGGATTAAAGAATGCTTATTTGAAAATGTAACCGATTTTGAAGTGAAAAATAAGGATTTGAAGACGAAATCTTTTTATATAAAATTCAGAGATGCCCACGGAAATATTCAAAATAAAGTTGTGAAAATTACTTCTGATTATTTTTTATTGGAAGAAATGACAGAAGCAAAAACACTTCCTGAAACAAAGCCTTTACAAGAATTAGTAGAGGAAAACATTCAAAGAAATGCTGATTTGGAAGTGGCTTCACCGCAAAATTCCGCAAGCCCTTACTATCAATTGGAGAACGGCGTTTTGAATTATAAAAATGGAAAGAATGAAGACAAAACAATAGAAATAAAAAAGTACATTCAACCTATTTTCAAGAATCCGCGTTACCTGAATTATTCCAATAGTTTGATTTATAAAAAGGGAAATCAATATGGGTTATTTCAGAACGGAGAAATTACAGAAGCTAAATATGATTCAATGATTTATTTCGGAAATGACTATTATTTGGTTTGTAAAAAAAAGGACGCAAAATTGAAATGCGGCACTTTAGACTTAAATGGAAATGAAGTTATTCCAATGGAATATGACAGTATTTTTCCCCAAATGAAATACTACCAAATGGAAAAAGACAACACCGGGAGATTTCAATTGGTGTTGAAAGATGAAAAAGTTCCTATGGTGAAAACGAATGAGGAAATTTCTTATTTTATAAGACCTTGGGTCAATATTGTCGTTGTTAAAGATGGAAAAGCGGGAGTCTTGAGTTTGAATAATGATGAAATATTTCCGGTGGATTATGATGAAATCGGGCTGAACGGATTCAAATCCGGGGTTGGGAAAAATTCCCAATTTATAGTTCTTAAAAAAGACGGACAATACGGTGTGGTGATGAAAAATTATGACCCGTTAACTCAACAAACGCTTCAATCCATTATAGAACCCATTTTTCCGTATTTTCCGGCTTTTTATTTCAAGGATTATTATGGAAAAAAAGATTTTTATCTGTTTGGACTGGTAGATGAACAGGGTGAAATTCAAACTTATGCCTCGGGAATCGGACGGATTTACAGTAAGAATTAGATGAATTCAGTAAAGAATTTAACTAAATTATAACGAGCTCAATCCTTCAAAATAAATTATCTTAGCACTCAAATTCTCAAATATATGAAAATCGGAATAGTTTGTTATCCAACTTACGGTGGGAGCGGAATTGTAGCGACCGAACTTGGGATGGATCTTGCCGGTCGTGGTCATGAAGTCCATTTCATCAGCACCAGTCTTCCCGCGCGTTTGGATATCACTAAATCCAATATTTTTTTTCATAAAGTAAACGTAGAAACTTATCCGCTTTTTGATCAATATCAGCCTTATTCGCTGGCTTTAAGCACAACCATTGTCAATATTGCCCAGTCCAACGGTTTGGACTTATTGCATGTTCACTATGCAATTCCCCATGCTTATGCGGCTTATTTTGCCAAACAAATGTTGAAAGAAAAAGGAGTCGATTTGCCCATTATCACCACGTTGCACGGCACTGATATAACGTTGGTGGGGAATCATCCGGTTTATAAACCCGCGGTGGAATTTTCCATCAACCATTCAGACAAAGTAACTTCGGTATCGGAAAGTCTTAAAAAAGAAACTTATGAATTTTTTTCCATTGAGAAAGAAATCGAAGTTATCCCTAATTTCATTGATAATAAACAATTTATAAAAGATGAAAATTGTGGCTGCCGAAGTCAGATGGCGCCCGAAGAGGAGAAAATCATTATTCATGTTTCAAATCTGAGAAAGGTCAAAAGACTGGAGGATGTGATTCAAGTGTTTTACCGAATTCAAAAGGAAATCCCTTCTAAACTAATCATAGTAGGCGAGGGGCCTGAATGGGAAAATGCCAATATTTTGATTGAAGAATTGGGCATTGCACACAAAGTGAAAAACTTGGGTAAGGTCAATGATTTGCAAAACGTACTTTGCTCTTCCGATTTATTTTTATTACCATCAGAAAAAGAAAGTTTCGGACTCGCAGCTCTTGAGGCAATGGCGGCGGGCGTGCCGGTTATTTCCTCTAATGCCGGTGGGATTCCCGAAGTAAATATTGACGGTCAGACCGGATTTGTTTTACCAATTGGTGATGTTAACGGAATGGCAGATAAGGGAATAGAACTTTTGAGTGACAATTTCAAATTAAATGAATTTAAACGAAATGCCAAACAACAAGCTTTGGCCTTTGACGAAAAAAACATCATACCCATGTATGAAGATTTATACTATTCTGTCTTGGAAAAAGTAAAATAAATCTTAAATATAATTGCTTCATTCAGCGTTAAAATTTATTAAGAATTAGTCTAAACTAAGGCTATAAGAGCGTGCAATGACATTTTTCATTGTGAATAGATTTCAACTTTTCTAAATTTGCTCTAATCAAAATCAAAAACTGCTTTATGGCAAAAGAATCTTTATTCCGTTCGTCTATCGGAAAGAAATTTGCAATGGCTTTGTCAGCTTTATTTTTACTGATATTCCTACTGCAGCATTTTATCATTAACTCACTATCGGTAATTTGTCCTTCGGCATTTAATGAAGCTTCACATTTCATGGGACTCAATCCAATAATACAATTCGTGATGCAACCGATTTTGGCTTTTGCAGTTATATTCCATTTTATTATGGGTTTCATTCTTGAAATCCAAAACAAAAAAGCGCGTCCTGTTGCTTACGCAGTCAATAAACCACAGGCAAATTCAACTTGGGCTTCCCGAAACATGATTTGGAGTGGTGCCGTGATATTAGCTTTCTTGGTCTTACACTTTATCGATTTTTGGTTTCCGGAATTGAACCATAAATATGTAGAATTCTTACCGGAAGATCCGAGCCGTTATTACCCTGAATTATTACACAAATTCCAAAATCCGATTCGGGTGGTAGCTTATGTAGTTGCATTTTTCTTATTGATGATGCACTTATTACACGGATTCCAGTCAGCATTCCAATCCATAGGCGCTCGACACAGAAAATATACACCTTTTATCAAATCATTTGGTAAAGTATTCGCAATCGTAATTCCTGTAGGATTTATGTTGATTGCCATTATTAATTATTTAAAAGTTAACGAAATAATATGAGCAAATTAGATTCAAAAATACCTGCGGGAGATATTTCAGAGAAATGGAGCAATCACAAGGCACATTTGAATTTGGTTTCGCCCAACAACCGTG
>Ga0079224_100017156_pt1 | contig 10197 bp, 7 predicted proteins | sample Stecom2015_FD_80414 | JGI IMG/M metagenome (GOLD analysis project Ga0079224, IMG submission 80414) | Agricultural soil microbial communities from Utah to study Nitrogen management - Steer compost 2015 | ecosystem: Environmental > Terrestrial > Soil > Agricultural land | place: USA: Utah... | reverse complement strand
GGACCGCAGCGAGATCCTCGCCGACCTCGAGCAGGCCATCGCGGACAAGTGCGACACCTTCCTGGGCAAGCACAAGAACGTGGTGCTGGAGGCGGAGGCCGCCGAGATCGTGCGCGAAATGGGTCCGGTGCAGGGCAATGGTGCGACGGAAGACCCGGCATCGCGCGGCGCCGACGCGACTGCAGCCGAAGAGGACGCCGCTGCTCCCCGGCCGCGCCGGCGCCGCCTGATGCGCCTGCCCGCCGAGGGCATGATGGGCGGCGTGTGTTCCGGCTTCGCCGCCTACTTCGACATCGACGTGGTGTGGGTGCGCCTGGCCTTCGTGCTGGCGCTGATTCCCACCGGCGGCCTGTGGTTCTTCGCATGGCTGGCCATGCTGATCGTGATCCCGGCGGCGCGCACGCCCGAGCAGATCGCCTCCGCGCACGGCGAGGCGCTGAACGCACGCGAGGTGATGGAAATGGCGCGCCGCAAGTCGGCGGACTTCGGCCGGGCCGCGGCCTCCGGGTTGCGGGACGCGCAGCAGAACCTGCGCGAGACCTTTGGCAAGACGCGCGGCTGAGGCCGCACGCAGCCCTCATCCGGGCCCGGTTCCCTCCAGATGCTGCAGGCGCGAGAGCAGGCGCCGCAGGGTTTCCAGTTCCTGCGGCGTATACAGGTCCTTCATCCGCTTCTCGTGCCGGCCGATGCGTTCGCGCACCTTCGCCAGCAGACGTGCCCCCGCCGGCGTGATGTGCAGTTCGCGGCGCCGGCGGTCGGTGCGCGAGCGGCTGCGCCGGAGCAGCCCGCGCGCCTCCATGCGGTTCACCAGCACCATCATCGTGGTCCTGTCCATGCCCAGCATCGCGCCGATGGCGCCCTGCGCCACGCCTGGGTTCGCATCCACCAGCCACAGCACCGCCGTCTGCTTCTGCGTCAGGCGTGCCTTGCCCAGCATCGCCAGGTAGTCGCGATGCGCGGCGCCCTGTGCGCGGCGCAGGTGGTATCCGAGCAGCTGGTCCAGCCCGTTGAAGCGCAGTCCTGGTGGTGTTGCTTCGGCAGCCAATGCCGGCAGATCACTTCCGGGCCGTCGTGAATCCATGAATCACCTTGTCAACGACAGGTGCAGACTGTAGTGCCTTGCCGGATGGCCGGCAACGCAATTAGTATGCAGTGCATACAAATTGGCTAACCAGGGTGCCGGCGCGGTTCCCGCCCGGCGGGTTCAGGCAACAGGGGGACAAGGACATGCCTGCTGACTTGACTTCATCACTGCGTGTTTCCGGATGCGTGCTCGCGGGAATCGGCATGGGACTGGCGGCGGCCCTCCCGGCCCGCTCCGCCGAGCCCGCTCCGGCCATGGACGAATCTGCCGAACTGGAGGAGATCGTGGTCACGGCGCGGCGCCGCGAGGAGAGCCTGCAGGACACGCCGGTGGCCGTCACGGTGGTCACCGCCGAGATGCTCGAGCGCATGCAGATCGAGGGCACCACCGACCTCGACCGCATCGCGCCCAACCTGCAGTTCCACACCTACGGCACGCTGACCGGCAACAACTCGGCGGCGCAGGTGTTCATCCGCGGCATCGGCCAGACCGACGCCACGCCGGCGGTCGACCCCGGTGTGGGCCTGTACATCGACGACGTGTACATGGGCCGCTCGGTGGGCGGTGCGATGGAGATGCGCGACATCGCCAACGTGCAGGTGCTGCGCGGCCCGCAGGGCACGCTGTTCGGCCGCAACACCATCGGCGGCGCGGTGCTGCTGACCACCAACGGCCCCGGCGAGGGTGCCGGCAATGTCGTGCGCGCCACGGTGGGCGAGGACAATCTCTTCGACGCCTTCGCCGCCGTGGACCTGTTCGACACCGGGGTATGGTCGGCGCGCGCTTCCGCCGGCTTCAGGAAGCGCGATGGCTACGTCCACCGCGTTTTCGACGACACCGACCTCGGCGACGAGGACTCGGTCAACGCCCAGGCGGCGGTGCGCTTCCGCCCCACCGGGAACCTCTCCTTCACGCTGCGCTACGACTACTCACGCGAGGACGAGAACGGCTCGCCGTTCGTGTTCCACTCCATCAACGAGGGCGCGCTGTTCGTCGGGGTGGGCAGCATCGATGCGGGCTGCCCGGACATCATCGATCCGCTGCCGCCGCCCACCCTGGTGGGCTCGACGCCCGACCCGCGCTGCGGCAACGACGCGCAGTACATGGGCCCCTTCACCAATGGCGGCACCGCGCCGGCGTTCAGCGAGCTGCGCAACCGCGGCGGCTCGCTGGTCGCCAACTGGCAGGTGAACGACCGCTGGGCAGTCAAGTCCATCACCGCCGATCGCACGCTGCGCTGGCGCGGCGCGCGCGACGCCGACAACACGCCGATCCTGGTGCTGCACACCAACTACAGCAGCAAGAGCGAGCAGTTCAGCCAGGAGCTGCAGGCCAGCTATGACGGCGAGCGGCTCCACGGCGTGGTGGGCCTGTACTACTTCGAGGAGGATTCGTTCGACCGCGTGCTGGTCGCCATCTCCAATCCCGGCACCTCCTACGACACCCAGCGCGTCTCGCTGGGAACCAGGGCCAAGGCGGCCTTCACCGAGTGGAGCTGGGACTTCACCGACCGCCTGAGCGCGACCGGTGGCCTGCGCTACACCGACGAGAAGAAGTCGCTGCAGGGCATCATGTTCAACGTGTCCCCGGCGACGGCCCCCGAGCCGGCCACCCTGCCCACGGAGCTGTGCCCGTTCGACGGCCCGCCGCCGAGCCAGACCGGCTGCCTGTTCCTGACCACCGAACCCTTCCGGCTGAAGTTCACCGACACCACCGTTTCCGGCAGCGTGCAGTACCGCTGGAACGATGCGGTGATGACCTATGCCAGCTACTCGGAGGGCTTCAAGAGCGGCGGCTTCAACCAGCGCTACAATGCCGCGCCACCGGACAATGCGCCCATTTCGTTCGGCGCCGAGACGGCCACCACGGTCGAGGTGGGCGTGAAGCTCAACCCGCTGCCGGGGCTGCGCATCAACGCGGCGGCGTTCACCACCACCTACGACGACATCCAGATGACCTATCGCCTGGGCGTGGTGCCGCTGCTGTTCAATGCCGGCAAGGCCTCGATCGACGGCGGCGAGCTGGAGATCGCCTGGTCGCCCAACCGCCGGCTGCAGTTCGACGCCAGCGTCGGCTACCTCGACTCCGGCTTCGACAGCATCACCCCGCCGCCGCCGTTCGGCGATGTCACGCCCACGGCCACCGCGACCCTGGACAGCCGCCTGCCCTTCACGCCGGACTGGACATTGCACGGCGGGCTCTCCTACCGCTTCCCGCTGCCCAACGGCTGGTCCTTGACGCCGCGGGTGGACGCCAGTTACACCGGTGCACAGTTCTTCGATGCCGGCAACTCGGTGGAGATCTCGCAGATGGGTGGCGTGACCGTATGGAGCGGATCGCTGGCGCTGGAGCCGGCTGACTCCAGGTGGCGCATCGCGCTGAACGCACAGAACCTGGGTGACAAGCTCTATCCGGTGGCGGGCACCTCCTCGCTGACGACCTCCTCCGGCTATGCCGAGATCATCGACGCGAGGCCGCGCTCGCTGTCGCTGACGGCGAGTTACCGCTTCTGAGGAGCGCATGGCGGGCGGGGGCTGGATATCCAGGCTGATGGTCGCAGCGGCGGCGGGGCTGCCCGCCCTGCTGGCCGCGGCGGCGCTGGACGGCGACCCCGCCATGCACGACCCCTCGACCATCATCGAGCACGAGGGGCGTTACTACGTCTACGCCACGGGCGCCGGCCTTCCCTTTCACGTTTCGGACGATGGCTGGACCTGGCGGCGCGGCGGCGCGCTGATGCAGGCCCTGCCCGGCGGCCGCCCAGGGCCGGCGGTGCTCGAGCGCGGCGGCAACAACACCTGGGCCCCCGACATTGTCCGCGTCGGCGACCGCTACTACCTCTACTACTCCGCGCCGGGCACGCAGCCGCGCGCCGCCATCGGCCTGCTGATCAGCCGCAGCCTCGATCCGCAGTCGCCGGACTACCACTGGGAAGACGCCGGGCCGGTGGTCTGGTCCGACGGCATCGAGGACAGCAATGCCATCGACCCGGGCGTGTTCCGCGATCCCACCGACGGGCGGCTGTGGCTGACCTACGGCTCGTATTTCGGCTACATCCGCCTGGTGGAGCTGGATCCGAAGACCGGCCTGCGCCGCTACCCCAACCGCAAGCCGGTCGACATCGCGATCAATTCCGAAGCCTCGATCATCATCTACAACGACGGCTGGTACTACCTGCTGGTCACGCATGGTTCCTGCTGCCAGGGCGCGGATTCCAGCTACAACATCCGCGTGGGCCGCGCGCGCAAGGTCACCGGTCCGTACCTGGACAACATGGGCGTGGACATGCTGAAGGGCGGCGGCAAGCTGTTCGCCGGCTCCAGCGGCCGCTTCATCGGGCCCGGCCACTTCGGGCTGATCGACCTCGGCGACGGAGTGCAGAAGTTCTCGCTGCACTACGAGGCCGACCTCGACCGCGGTGGCGTGAGCGTGCTCGACATCCGCCCGCTGCTGTGGCGCGACGGCTGGCCGGTGGCCGGCGAGAACCTCCAGGCCGGCGAGTACACCATCGAATCGGCGCGCACCGGCACCGTGCTGGAAATGGCCGTGCAGGGCGTGCCCGTGGGGGGACCGCGCGCGCGTCCCGGCCCCCCGGGCGCCACGCCCGCTCCCCGCGCCCCCGTGCCGGACCAGCAGGCCAGCGACGTGGAGGCCGGCTGGCCCGCAGGCACGGTCGACACCCGCCTCGCGCCAGCCATGCTGCAGGCCCAGCAGCGCTGGCGCATCGAACCAGTACCCGGCGCCGGCGGCTACCTTGGCGGGCCGTGGTTCCGCATCCGCGTCGCCGGCACCGAGCGCACGCTGGCCGCCACCGCCGATGCCGAGCTGGCCGTGGTGCCCGCCTTCACCGGCGCGCCGGAACAGCTGTGGCGCATCGAGCAGCTCACCGATGGCACCTGGCGGCTGATGCCGCGCGGCGTGCCCGGCCGCAGTGAGGCGATGGCGCTGTCGGCGGTGGGCAGCAGCTTCGCCACGCTGTCGGCCTTCGACGCCGGTTCCGACCGCCACCGCTGGGTGATCAGGAAGCCATGAGCCGCCACACCGCATCACGCCGTGATGTCCTGGCCGGCCTGCTGGCGAGCCTGCCGCTGGCGCCGCTGGGCCATGCTGCGGCGCCGGCAACGGACGGTGCGCGTCCGCCGCCGGCCACGCTGCGCAAGGCGGGCAACGCGCCGGCCCGCGTGGACGCGGACGGCTTCATCCGCCGCTGGCTGGTGCTCGATCCCATTGGCGTGGGCGGCCGGCTCACGGCGCCGGAGGTCGAGGCAGCCATCGAGCGCTGGCAGGTTCCCTGGGATGGCGACGCCCTGCCGCGCGACGGCCAGGTGGTCGAGCTGGGCGGGCAGAGGCTCACCTGGCATGCGCTGGACACGCTGCTCTACAACCTGAACCTGTACCACTTCGCCTGGTCACGCTCGAAGCCCACCAGCAACGTGCTGTTCTGGACCTGCACGGCCGTCGAGGTCCCCACCGAGGCGCGCGACGTGCGCCTGTCCATCGGTTCCAACGCCGCTTCGGTCTGGTGGCTGGATGGGCAGCGCGTGATCGCGCTGTACAATGACCGCCAGACCGTGATCGATGACGGGGTATCGCGCCGCCTCACGCTGCGGCCGGGGCGCCACGTCATCCGGGCGGCAATCATCAATGGCGGCGGGGCAACGGACTTCTGCGCCCGCTTCCTGGATGCCAGGGACCGGCCAGTGACCGGACTGACCGTGGGGGTTTCTTCCTGATGCAGGTGGACCTTGCCCGGCGCAGCCTGGCCCGCGCGGCCAGCCTGCTGCCTGCCCTGTTGCTTGCCGCCGGCACCACGGCGCAGGCGGCCTCACCCGATGCGGCGCGTCCCGCGCCAGGAACGGAACTTCGCCTCTGGCCCGGCACGGCACCGGGCAGCGAGAACTGGACCCAGCCGGAATCCATCACCACCAGCGCGGGCGGCGATCGCATCATCTCCAACGTGCGCGAGCCCTCGCTGACGGTGTTCCTGCCCGACCCGTCGCGCGCCACCGGCGCGGCCGTGGTGATCGCACCCGGCGGCGCGCTGCGCGCGCTGAGCTTCGACAACGAGGGCGTGAAGGTGGCGCAGTGGCTGAACGAGCGCGGCATCGCCGCCTTCGTGCTCAAGTACCGCACGCTGCAGCAGGCGCCCCGTGGCGCCGGCGGCGGTCCGGGCGCCGGCAGGCCGCCGCGCCCGCCGGGAAGGCCAGGTGGCGCGCCGGGCGGCGCACCGCCGCCGCGGCAGGAACTGGTGATCCGCAATGCCAACGCCAATCCGGCCCCCGACGATCCTGCGCTCACCGAGGTGCTGCACATGGCGGTGGCGGATGCGCAGGCGGCGATCCGGCTGGTGCGCAGCCGCGCGCAGGCCTGGGGCATCGATCCGGCGCGCATCGGCATCATGGGATTCTCCGCCGGCGGCGGCGTGGGCGTCGGCACTGCGCTGGCGGAGAAGTCCGATGCCTCGCCGGACTTCCTCATTTCGCTGTACGGTCCCTCGCTGATGGACGTGAACGTGCCCGGGCACGCACCGCCACTGTTCATCGCCGTGGGTTCCACGCACTTCAATGTCACCAATGGCTGCCTGGCGCTGTTCGCTGCGTGGAAGGCGGCCGGCAAGCCGGCCGAGATCCACGTGTACGACCAGGTCAGCGCCGGCTTCGGCATGTCGCGGCGCGGCCTGCCGGTGGATGGATGGATCGAACGCATGCACGAGTGGATGGTCGCCCGGGGGCTGACGCGATGAACCTGCCGCGCCTGCCCTGGCCCCTGAAGACCCTGTCACTTGCCTCGCTGGCGTGCATGGCCACCGCCGCGCACGGCGAACGGCCCTGGTGGTCACCCGGCGACGGGGATCCCCTGCCCGCCTATGTCGAGTACGGCAACCATGCCGGCCGCCTCGGCGTGCTGAATACCGACGGCGCCATCCAGACGCGCGGCCATGCCTTCTTCGAGCCCATCGGGCCCACCGGCCGCGCCTGCGTGTCCTGCCACCAGCCCGCCGACGGCATGTCGCTGTCGCTGGAGACCATCCGCGCGCGCTGGAAGGTCACCAACGGCAAGGACCCGATCTTCCACATGTACGACGGCGCCAACTGCCCGCACCTGCCGCCCGAGGACCCGGCCTCGCATTCGCTGCTGCTGGAGCGCGGGCTGTTCCGCATTGCGCTGCCGTGGCCGCCGCGCAATGAACGCGGCGATCCGGTCGAACCGGAGTTCACCATCGAGGTGGTACGTGATCCCACCGGCTGCAACACCCACCCGGTGTACGGCATCGATGGCCAGCGGCGCGAGATCTCGGTCTACCGCCGCCCGCGGCCCGCGGCCAACCTGCGCTATGTGGCCTCCTCGCGCTTCGGCGTCTCGCCCTTCATCGGCAAGACCGGCCAGCTGGCCGCCGTCGACCCGGACACCGGCCGGCCGGTGAACATGAACATGATGGCCGATGCGCGCGAACCCTCGCTGCGCAGCCAGGCGCGCGGGGCCGCCCGCACGCACCTGCAGCTGGGCACGCTGCTGACCCGCGAGCAGCTGGACCAGATCGAGAAGTTCGAGCTGCAGCTGTACGCTGCCCAGGTGGAATCACGCCACGGCGTGCGCATGGACGAACCGGACGGCCCGTCCTCGCTGGGCCCGCGCAACCTCGCCAAGGGCGAGGACGGCGTGCTTGGCAACAACACCACCCGCTACGTGTTCCCGATGGAGGACAAGTGGGCGCTGCCGGAAGGCCGCGAACCGGCCAACGAGGCCGAGGCGCACCGCGCCTCGGTGCAGCGCGGCCATGACGTGTTCTTCTTCCGCACGTTCTGGATCAGCGATGCCATGCACATCAACACGGTGGGCCTGGGCAATCCCATCAAGCGCACCTGCGCCACCTGCCATGGCATGCACATGACCGGCATGGACACGGCCAACGGCTGGATGGACCTCGGTACCACCAACCATCCCTGGGCGCTGGAGCCGCCCGAGAGCCCGTGGGCGAAGGAGCTGCCGCCGCTGCCGCTGTTCAAGATCACCTGCCGCGCCGACCTGCCGCCGCATCCCTTCCTGGGGCGCGTCATCTACACGCAGGATCCCGGGCGTGCGCTGATCTCGGGCAAATGCGACGACGTGGGGGCGATCGTGATCCAGCAGTTCCGCGCCCTGTCGGCCCGCGCGCCCTATTTCTCCAATGGCTCGGCGGCCAACCTGCGCGAGCTGGTGGACTTCTACGACCGGCGGTTCAACATCCGGCTGACCGAGCAGGAAAAGCAGGACCTGGTCAATTTCCTGGAGGTGCTGTGATGAAGCGGCTGCTGCAGGCGGCCCTGCTGGCGGCCGTGAACACCGCCGTGCTGGCCGCGCCTTCACCGGGCACGCGCCTGAGCTTCGTCGCCTGCCCCATCATCCGCGACACCCGCTCCGTGCCCTGCTGGCTGAGCGAATACGAGGGGCAGCTCTACTACCTCACCATCCAGAGCGATGTCAGCGCGCCCGTGCAGCCGCCGATGCTGGGCCACCAGGTGCTGGTGGAAGGCGTGGTCAGCGATGCCGCACCGATCTGTGGCGGCGTGGTGCTGTCGGAGGTGAACCTGTCGGTGATGCCGGAGCGTGACGCCAACTGCAACACCCTGCTGCCGGCCGACGAACGCTACGTCATCGACTTCAACCCGCGTCCGCCGGGGCCCAGTTCCGGCAGGCTGGCCTTCGGTGGCCAGGCGCGCGCCGGCGGCGTGGAACCCGACCGCCCGCGGCGGCAGGCCGCGCCGCCCTCGGGTGAACAGATGATCGACATCCACTTCGACTTCGACCGCGGCGTGTCCTTCCGTCATCCCAGCGACCTGTCGGGCGTGCTCGCCCGCGCCCGGCAGGTCGATGCCAGGCAGGCGCGCGTGATCGGCCATCGCGGCGCCCACCGGCTCAGCAATGGCACGCTGCTGCGCGAATCGGAGAACATCGCGCAGCGCCGCGCCGACGAGATCGCCAGCCTGCTGGCCGGCGCCGGCCTCACCATCCCCATCCAGAAGGAAGTACGCGATACGGTGGACGAGGCGGACGGATTCGAGGACTGGCGCAGCCGGCGGGTCACCGTCGTGCTCACGCCGTGACCTGGGACGAAGGCAACAACGCAACAGACGGATCAAGGAGGGGGGAAGAACATGAACAGGCAATCGAGGACCGGCCTGACCTGCGCCATCCTCGGCCTGGTGGCCTGCGCGGCCGCCACCGGCGTGGTCACGGCCGTGCAGGCAGCGGCGCCAGCTCCCGCACCCACCATCACCGAGCTGACCACCGTGCAGGTGTCCCTGCGCGGCAATCCGCCCAGCGGGCCGCATGCGGTGGTGGTGGAACATGACCCGGGCCTGCCCACGCACACCATCTACCGGCCGGAGAAGCTCGGGCCGGGCCAGCATCCGGTGGTGGTCTGGGGCGAAGGCGGCTGCGCCAAGAATGGACTGATGTTCCCCGAGTTCCTCACCGAACTCGCCTCGCATGGCTTCGTGATCATCGCCGACGGCCCGCCGGGCAATCCGGGTGCGGGGGCCGGCGGCCCGAACGGGCCGGCGGCGGCAGGCGCGGGTCCGCGCCCGGGTGGCGCGGGCGCACCGCCCGCCGGCGGGCCGGGCGCGGGCCCCGGCGGCCCACCGCGCGGCGCCGGCGCTCCCGCCGGCGGACCGCCCGGTGGCGCAGGCGGCCCGCCGCGCGGATTCACGATGCGGGCCGACGGGACCGACCTGATCAACGGGCTGGACTGGCTCGAGGCCGAATCACGGCGCGCAGGCAGCCGCTTCCAGGGCAAGGTGAACGTGCAGCGCGTGGCCGCGATGGGCATGTCCTGCGGCGGCCTGATGTCCTATGGCGCCGGCGCCGATCCGCGCGTGGCCACGGTGGGCATCTGGAACAGCGGCCTGGTGGAACCCGACCAGGAGGTTCTGGGCAAGCTGCACGGCTCGGTGATCATCGTGACCGGCGGCGAGAGCGACATCGCCTATGCCAACGGCAAGCGCGACTTCGAAACCATGCCCGCAAGGATTCCGGTATTCCACGGGGTGTATCCCTCGGTCGGCCATGGCGGCACCTACCAGGAGGACAATGGTGGAGCCTATGGCGTGGCTGCAGTTGCGTGGCTGAAATGG
>Ga0079224_100017155_pt1 | contig 10197 bp, 11 predicted proteins | sample Stecom2015_FD_80414 | JGI IMG/M metagenome (GOLD analysis project Ga0079224, IMG submission 80414) | Agricultural soil microbial communities from Utah to study Nitrogen management - Steer compost 2015 | ecosystem: Environmental > Terrestrial > Soil > Agricultural land | place: USA: Utah... | reverse complement strand
TGAATTACTTTTGGTAAAGACGCATTATTATAATGAAGGTGATTTTGAGTTGAACGATGAATTAAAATCTTTGGTGTCTAACACTATTTATACCGAAAATTCTACTACCTTTCAGGGCGTTTTAGAACATTATAGGGAACACAACCCAGACATGCTGTGTGTAGTAAGGAGAAAACGCGGATTTTTCAGTAAAATTTGGGAAAAGAATGAAATCATGAAAAAGGATTTCAGTAGTAATATTCCCGTTTTGGTGTTAAGCGGATTGAAATAATATATGGGAATGCCCGCCCAATATATATGGGGATGTAGCTCAGTTGGCTAGAGCGCTTGGCTGGCAGCAAAAAACGGAGATTTTTCTGCTATATATAATACATTTAATATCAATAACTTACAAGCTTGAATTACATTAAACTTTAATGGTGGTGGAGTATTGTGGTGGGTTTTTTTAATTCAGTTCTTTTTACCTGCTGGCTTTATTTACATTTTTCATTTATTCGCTCCAAAGCGTATTCCGCTCCAAGTTCGTGAGCCTTTTTCCAATTTTCGCAAGCTTTAGTTTTATTCCCTAAATTGAATTCAGAATTCCCTTTGTTGAAATAAGCCATTTGTTTATTCTCGATATCAACATTTTCGAGGCTGATGACTTTATCATAATCCTCAATTGCCCCTTCATAATCTCCATTTTCGTCTTTAACACTTCCACGATTCGTTAAAGCACTTATAAAGTCAGGTGCAATTTCAATAGCCTTGTCATAATCTTTCAACGAAGATTTCCAAGTGTATAATTCATTTTTAACTATTGCTCTTGAATAGTAATAATTTGGGTCATTTGGATTGATTTTTACACAAATTGTCCAATTGAGTATTGCTCCGCTTAAATCTCCTGAATTATAACATTCCAGTCCTTTGTTGAAATAAAAATCTTCTTTTGTTTTATCGAAATCAGGGAATTTTTGATTTTTTGGGTCAAATGGAGCTCCATAACCGTCAAGTTTTGCATCAAACTCATAACCTCTTTTGTACATATCCAAACCCCAATAAAGCAAATTGTCTTCCGTTATCGGTATTTCATTTGTTTCTCCATTCAATTCCCAAAGGCCTTTGTTAACTTTCTTAATGGACTTGATTTCATAAGGATAATGCTCATTAAGAAATTCCTGAAGCTTTTCAAGTTTGTCTTTTGAGTTAGAAACAAAATGGAAGTCAAATTTTGCCAACGAAAAATCACTCACACCACTTTTTTGCATATTGTTGAATACATCTTGAGCAGAAACCATTTCTTTTCCGAAATTTTGAGTGAATTGTTCCCAAGTAATGAATTTGTCCTCATTCTTATTTTGTCCCCAACTAGTTAGAAATTTTAGCATTAAGATTATCGTTAAAAAGTTTTTCATTTCGTTTTGTCAGCTTGCAGGCTTCATCATTGTCTACCTTTACAAATTTGATGCAGGGTAGAAAGCTTAAAATTCACACAGACCACGCCATTGGCTATATTGCGTGTTGTGCTTAGTTATTCTGTCTTCAAATTTAATTCGTATAAAACAGGTTCCTTCTTTACATTTTTATCTTCAATCAAGTCAGATGCTTTAATTCTCCATATTTGAGGTCTTTTACTACCGACTTCATAAACTATATAAAAATGATAATTCGGTTCTTCTTGTGATACTTTTAATTCGTTTGCTGTTAGAAATAATTTATTTTGTCCAATCGGCTTTAATGTTGATTTCACCTCTATTGGTTTTGGATTGCCTTCTATATCATAAGATAAAATATCATATCCTACCGAGTCATCTTTTGTAGAAACATGGTCAATTTTTGTAGCAAGTTTTTTCTTGCCATTTTTTTTAAGATATTGTTGTTCCGCTCTTAACACAATTTGTTCTCCTCTATCTCCAATTTTTTTATAATTTTTTGACCGTGTAGGATAATCTGCCTTTCTGCTCTTTCGCTTATTATTCCCTTTTTCTGGTAATTCTGTCTCAACAGTCGCTAAATCCACAAAATCATGTTTTAGAGTTTCGATTGGAGGAAAATCATCTAATTTGAAATTAATCAACTCCTTTGGAAAACCAGAATCATTTGCAACTTCTTTCGGATTTTTGAATGTAAAGTATAGAAACTTACTAAACTCATAAATAGTCCAGTTTTTCATTACTTTGTCATTATCTTTATACTTTAAAAGAAGTGCTTGTTTATCAATTTCAGATTTTGAATTATTGTTTAAGCTTAGTGAGTTTATGAAATAGTTTAAATGTTTCGCAGAAAAAATATTCAAGAAATCATTCGGATAATACACAGAAAGAATCTTACCCTTAAACATTGGAGATATCGGATTGTTTTTAAGTATTTTGAAATTATCTTTATTCTCAATTAATTCTACAATTTTTGATAAAATTAATTTTAATGCTTTATCCTTGTCAGTTCCGAATGCATTTTTCCCAATTCTATATTTACGTTCTTTATCTTCGCCAAATGTTCCAAAATAAAGTCCAAATTTTCGAGCATTACTTCCATGAATATTTCCCCAAAGGTTCAGTTCGTTTTCAATCCGATTACAGAAGGATAAAGATTCGCCTTTTCCTACAACATATTCATCAAGGCTTAAATTTTTAATTCTATTAATAGGAAAATCTTTAACAAATTTCCTTCTTAAAGAATCTATATCTTTAAATCCTTTATCAAGGTTTTTTCTAATTACCTCGAAATCGGCTTGATTTTCTCTTAATTCAGTTAGATTCATTTTGTTATGATGTTTGTTTTAATTGGTCACAACGTATTCTATGATTCCGTTGCGAGTAAAATCCGCAGGATTTTTCGAGCAGGAATCATAGTTTGTTAAAAGTAGGAAATTTTAAATTAACCACAAGCAAGCAATAGATTATAGCCGGTTTTGTTGTACGCAGTTTTTATTCAAAATCAGAAATTATTTTCACAACATTAATTACAGTAAAAGTACTTATTACACATAATTCAGCAAACCGTCTGTCCGCATCTAATTTATGTGTTGTTTTATTCATTACATCAATAGAATCTGAAACAAGATTAATACTCGATTCTGCTATTTTCCTTAACTCTTTGTTAGATTTTCCAGATAATTCAGATGCGACAAAAGTGTTTAATTGGTTTTTAAACTTACCATTACTAACTTCAATACTATGGTCTTTTGGAATGTGCTTTTCTTTGTCAAATACTTCTCGAGCTAATTTGTCCATTATACTTCTTGATGTATTTCCAATATTCTGATAATCTATTGAGTCTATACTTTTTGTTAAGGAATCGATTAGTTTTTTTTGAAGTTCATTTATTTCTTCCCATTCAGTTTTCACAAGAACAACGTCTATTTGGTTTACTTCAAGTTTGTTTAAATCTAATACCCAATCAATGGAATCAATTTTAAAATCTGTAGACTTATTAATTCTATCTTTGATTTCTTTTTGAAATAATGTTTTTAAATCGAAATATTTATAATATACCTCAGGAGATGTATATATTTTCAAGTTATAAACATATGGAAACCGTCCAAAATTCCAATATTCAGTAAATTTGAAAATTGAATTGTCAATTATCTCAATGTGAAGAGTTCCTCCTTTAGCCCGAGCAATTTCTTTGAGAATGTGTTTTATTTTTGTGTTGGTCTCTTCGTTAATCATCGGTTCAAATTGTGTACAACAATGAGATATAGTTAATCGTCTATATCCACCCTATGTATGTCTTTTCAAATCTAACGAAATATCTGACATATAACTAGTTTGTTATAAAAAAATATTCTTATGAGTTCCAAGCAATCTCACTAAAGCTATAAATTTTATTGAAATATCCTCATAGTTAAACCCTTAGCCACAACCTCGGCATCTACATAGTGCCTGTTTAATACTCTCATATTTCCATGAGAGCTTAATTCAATCATATCATCACCAACAGATTTGTTTAAATACGACAAATAAGTTTTTCTCAGAATTTTAAATTTCTTTGGTTTTTCCTCTGGAAAAGCTTGTTTATAATAATGACTAAAACCTTTTGATAAAGCTGCCATCATGGTTGTGTGCTTTACCTTTCTATTAGGCTCAAGAATGAATAAATCACTCCCCTTTAAATCTTCATAGCCAAGTTCAATTAATAATTCTTCCAAATCTGGACCAACAGGAATATATTTCTTTTTAAACTGTTTTCCAGTGATTCTCTCAACCTTTAAATTATCTATTACGAACATTAAACATCCGCTCTTCTCACTATAAAACAAATCGCTCCAAGATAAAGTAACTAACTCTTCCCTCCTTAATCCAGTGTATAGGGCTAATTTAAAACCGTCTTTTAAATAAGGTCTATAATTGTTTTTGACTTCTTGTTTTCGACCCCCTAATTGTTGATATTCCGTTTTATTATCAACGGCATCTAGCACCTCATAAAATTCTTCTTTAGTAATTGCACTGGTATCGTAGTTAGGAGTAATGAATCTCACTTTTTTAAATGGATTCCTCATTAGTACACCAACGTGGTCAATCATGTGATTGATAAAACAATTGATGATTTTTAGCTTAGATGGGCAGCTAGTCTCAGCATAATTTTTTTTGATGTATTTATACCAATAGCCAACATGATTATCACTTAGTTCTTTTATATTAGTGTTTTCTACATCAACCTTATTTTTTCTCAAGATATCAATAAGTTGTTGAACGCCATGTTTAGTATGGCTAAGATGGCTCTTGGTCAGGTTTCTTTTTAGGTGTTCTGGGACATCTATTCCATTTTTAAACTTTATGAACATGTTTGCCGCATCAATTATAGAAATATTGTCCGGGTCTATTTCGTTACTAATTGAAACATTATCTATAACACCGTTTTTCACATCCTTTTTAAATTGAATTGCAGACCTCAACGCCTCATCATAGTTTTTGGCTTGGTATGTTTTAGTTCTTCTCATACCTCCCTGGGATACCAGAGATTTGTAGCTTTGATTACTATAATGGTTACATATATCATTATGATAGTTGTATTGCTTCTTACATTTTGTACAATATATTCTTAATCCATATTCGTTCTCTTTAATTTTTAACTTCATTATTTTATTAAATTATTTTCTTTTTTATTTGTTTTTTTCTTCTTAACATTAGATTTAGGATACAATTCAGATATAGCCTGAACCATGCCTTTATCTGGAGTGTTGGCATCGTAAATTTCAAACCAACAATTGGGATAGCTTATTTTTAATTCCTCAACTGCAATTTGCTGTTGTTTGAACTCAAAAAGGAATTGATTTACAACATATTTGCGACCAATTTGAGCCAAAGCTATACCATTGTCATTTAACCATTTTATTGCTGACCGATTGTCTTCTACTCCGAGTATATTTTTTATTTGCTCCAAAGTCAAGTTCCTTATATCTAACATCTTAATTTTTCTTTTTAATATGATTATGAAAAGCATAGCAACAATCTCATCAACTATGCTTTTCAAAACCAATATTCATTAAGCTGATTTTTTAGTTAATCGCTTATCAGTTGGATAGGCTTCAAACTTTTTGCCGTCAAGAAGATTTCCTGTCTTCTTCTTGTTTTTGCCACCCCATTGTTTAAAGAAGAATGCTACGCCATATACTTCGCATTGCTCTTTTATATCTAGAACCCATTCTTTTTCAATGGGTCTAGCTTTGAATCCAGATTCACCTCCAACAATTATCCAATCGATATCCAATAGATTCATATTAGATAATGGACCTAAAAGCGGTTCGGCTGAAATAAATTTGGTAGATGCACCACATCGCTTTAAATCATCCATTCTAGACAAAACTTCAGAATCTTCAATTGACACTCCCATCCAAATATTATCGCTCCAAGTCAGCAAATGACTTATTTCAGCTAGCCTTTCGCTTCGTTTTGTTAATATTTGATAAATGTGTTGTGGTGTTTCGTTCATAGTTTTAAATACCTCCTGAATGAATTCTAACGGTACATCTTCGTGAAATAAATCACTCATACTATTGACGAAAATCATTTTGCCTTTTTTCCATTTTCTAGGCTCGTCTATTTTATCTTCATGAAGTGTGAGTTTAAACCCATTTTGATATCTGACATTGCCCATTGCTTTTAAACGTTTTGCCATTACTTCTGCATAACAGAATTTACAACCTTTACTTACTTTGTCACACCCAGTTACTGGATTCCATGTGGACTCTGTCCACTCAATACTACTTTTACTCATAATTTTTATTTTTAAATTTTATTGTTTATTTAGGGGTGTACTTATCCACCCTCAGGACTTTTCTGAGTTTTTAACTATTTAATAATCAAACAGTTGTTTTTAGAAGCGTGAACGGCTTTACACGCTCAAATACAGATTACTATTTCCTGTTCTCTAATTCCAAGATAAATCTTGGTTGTTGTAGTTGACGAGTGATTGAATAGTTGCGAAAGCAATAATAATGCTTGGTCACTATACTGGTTCATTTCCCAGACTCGCCTTCCTAAAGTTTTTCTCATAAAGTGACTAGAATATTGACCTCTAATACCATACTTTGAGAAAATCTCTTTTAGTTTGAAGTTGACATATTGAACAGTCACAGGTTGTTTACCAAATCGGTTAACAAACATAAATTGCTCTAGTTTACCATCCATTTTATAAAACAGACGCTGGATTATTTCCTTAAGCTCTGGATTGATGGTGATTTTACGCTCTTTGTTCGTTTTCTTTTCAACAATGGTCAAATATTTCTGATTGAGAATCTGAACCCATTTAACTCGCAATAGGTCAGATATTCTAAGACCAATATAGCTCCCGGTTGCAATTAATAATGCAAACTTATAGTCGCCATCTCTCTCCAACTTCAATACTAAGGATTGCATTTTTTCCCATTCTAGAAAATCCGATTTTGTTTTTTGCCCTTTTAATGCCATATTCAAACTTTTTAAATCTTTCACTTTTATATTTATTTTAACCTAAGTGAAAGGAGTTATACTTACTGTATCTTGAAACCACTGATATTGTTGAGGTTTCGGTCTGTGTTTCACAAACAAGAGAAAGTGAAACATGCTTTCAAGGATACAAGGAATATAGTTCCCGTGCCAGTCTTTTTTGATTTATTTTCTTTTGTAACCCCCGTCCTTATTGGCTTAGGCTACTTTTTTCATTTCTTCAATTTCTTTATGTTCTATGAAATATTGATGCAGTAATATTTCCTTTAATGTTGCGTATACATTTTCTCGGTTCATTCCCTTGGAGCTAATCAGGTCCGTAATTTCCCTGAATAAGTCAGCATCTGAATTTTCAGCTATGCCAAATAAACATTCATATTCAGAAATAGCTTTAGATAATATTTTTCTTTCTCGCAATTCCTGTAATATATTTGTTAGTTCTTCTGACCCATCATCACAATAACATTCCATAAATTCAAGAATATCTTCAAGGCTTTGGAATAGTAATGTTTCATTTGACTCCCAGAAATAGTTATGAGCTTCCATATCATCCTCAAAATGTCTTGGAATAGATTTAATATCTTTTTTCACAATACTGAAAACTTCTATAGGCTCATCATAATCTTTGATATATAAAATCCAGCAACTTTCTAATAAGTGTTCATCATACATATTAAATGTGATATCATCAACAGTTTCTGGGTTAAATACTTTTTTAAAATCGCCACCTGCGAATTCTCCGTTTTCAAATCTTAACATAATTTCTATTATTTAAATACCCAACTTAATGAGCTGTTATTACTAATTTTTTGAACGTATCGTTCTATTATGCATATAGGTGTATCCTATAGCAAGTTGTTCTAATCACTAATAAAATCTAGATTAATTTGTTTTTAGATACCTTAATGAAATACTGTTTTTATTACTTCATTTTGATAGTACAAATGTAGAAATTAAACCTCGTTTTTCTTAAACTCATAGAGTATACTAAGAGTATTTTGATGAGTTTAAAAAAATGAATTAACTGTAAGTTATTTAAAAACAATCAATTAAAAAATATAAAGATTATATAAAACAGTATATTATATTTTTAGTTTAAAACTAAGAGTATTAATACTGTACTAAATTGTCTATTTTCTTATTTATTGCTTCTCTCTTTCTTTTATTGGTTGTTTCTTTTTGATTTAGTAGTTCGCTCTGCATTATGGATTCTCCTTTAATTAGAAAAAATTCTGACGCAATTTCCCAATGTTTATTTTTTGGATTATCAACTAAATTTTTGGACAGTAATCGTTTTATAAAATATATGAGTGAAGATTTGTTGTCTATCCAATTAATTTTACTCTCTAGGTATTTCCCACTAAATAAAGTTTTAAAAGTAGCAAAAGATGTGTCTTCTGACAGGAACCCATCTCTTTTCAATGGATTGAATATCTGCACCTCTAACCATTTATCTTCATAAACTATTTTTGACTTGAAGGATTTTATAGGTTCTTTTAAAGTATGCCATTTAGAAAGTTTGTTTCTGTTACTGCTATTTACAAAGATATTGAACTGCGATTCGCATATCATATAAAACAAGTGCCTAATAGAGTTGGCTATGATGATATTATTATCCTGTGATAAGTCATACTGTTCAAGTAAATAATCAATAATAGTATTTAGGTATTTTCCTTTTTTATCGTTTAAAAAACCCATCTCCAACGAAAAACAGTCATAAGCATGGCTAGCTTGTTTTAAAATATCCTTTTGATATACTAGTGATTGTTTAAAATCTGTTTTGTTATATGGAATTTCTTCAGTGGAAGGGTACAAACTATAAAAACTAAACGGATGCTGAATGGTGTTACTGTTTTGTTGTGGCAAATCAGATTGTAGCTGTTGATATAGCTGACTAAAGTCGTTCTGGTATTCTTGTATTTCCATATAGGCTAATATAGAAAATTATGCTTTTTCTCTACTAGTTTAAATTAATCTTCATTTTTCATTCGATTTTTGGTCGGATGCTCCTTGACAAACTATTTATCTCAAAAGAAGAGATGAATAGAAAAATTAACATGCTATCGCTATTTGATGGGATTAGCGTAGCACAATTAGCACTTAAAGAATTAAACATCCCGGTAAACAATTACTACGCCAGCGAAATAGACAAAAACTGTATCAAAGTTACACAGCATCATTTTCCAGATACCATACAATTGGGAGATGTATGCGATATTGACGGAACCACATTACCTATTATAGACCTTATGGTGTTTGGGTCGCCCTGTCAAAATTTGAGCAGTCTAAGGAAACGTAGAAAAGGTTTGAACTCTGAGGATTCAGGATTATTTTTTGAAGCTCTAAGGCTTTTAAAAGAAATAAAACCAAAGTATTTCCTTATGGAAAATGTTGGTAGCATGAGCAAACATGATAAAAAAGTAATAACAGATTTACTAGGTGTAAAACCAATTGAAATAAATAGTAATTTACTAAGTTGCAGTAATAGGTCCAGATTATATTGGACTAACATTCCTAATGTGGCAGTACCTGAAAACAAAAACATTCTATTACAGGATTGTTTTGAAGGTGGTTATTTTGATAGAACCAAATCCAACGCTATCCTAACTAAAAACATTCCATACACTAAAGCTGGGCTTATTAGATATATAAAAAGGAGCATTGGTCAGGTCGTGTTCCATGATAAAGCATTTGCCGAATTACCTAAAAGTGAAAAGTTGAAACGTATCTATCCGATGCCTCTGGATGAGGTAAAATCGTTGTATAGATTATTCACGGTTGAAGAACAGGAGCAATGCCAGACACTTCCAATCGGTTATGTTTCCGAAATACTAAAGAAAACGCCAGCAACGCATAGCATTGGAAATTCTTTCACAAAAGACGTAATCAAACATATTTTAAGTTTTGCTCAATTCTGATGGATGATATTTTTTTAAAATTTGTAAAACGATTGGCGCCACCTTGTAATCGAATTCAATTGGATATTTTGGTTTTTGCGTTTTTAGCAATAACGCAAGCTGCCTTGGTGATATTAGTATTTTGCTCATAATTTATCTTTACAGTAAATAGTAACAAAAAGCAAGGATGCTATATTTTTCTGTGGATTTTTTTGGTAAAAATTTTGAAAGCCAATCCGATTTGGATTATCTGATTATGCCCATACCTGTATATAAGAGCGGTGATGCGGACAAATGTATTAGCATAAATAGACACCCCTTCCTAGTAACGGAGAAGGGGGCTACCTATGGTTAAGCCTTATTATTAAGCTTTTAGGCTTATTTTGCATATC
>Ga0079224_100017154_pt1 | contig 10198 bp, 10 predicted proteins | sample Stecom2015_FD_80414 | JGI IMG/M metagenome (GOLD analysis project Ga0079224, IMG submission 80414) | Agricultural soil microbial communities from Utah to study Nitrogen management - Steer compost 2015 | ecosystem: Environmental > Terrestrial > Soil > Agricultural land | place: USA: Utah... | reverse complement strand
TGAAAATACGGTCATTTCAGAAAGTGATCCTCACTCTGTGTCGCCAAGGTAGACAGATAACAATTCGGCAAACATAACTTCTACCGCTGACCGACGAGCCGTAGCGCGGCGACAGCCGCCCCAACCGCAAGCACCGCCAGGCCGACGAGCACACTGCCGACCGGCAGAGTCACCGCCAGCAGCAGGCAACCGACCAACCCCGCCCCCGCGGTCACCTGCGCCAACGGCCAGAACCGGCTCGCGCCCCGCGGCAAGGTCAACGCAGACCCGTTGGTGATCGCGTAGTAGGTCAGCACCGTGAAACTGGAGAACCCGATCGCGTCCCGCAGATCGCCGAAGGACACCAGTGCGATCACCGCCGCCGCGACCAGCAGCTCCGCCCGGTGCGGCACCCGGTGGCGGGGATGCACCGCCGCCAACGCCACCGGCAGGTCCCGGTGGCGGGCCATCGCCAGGATGGTGCGCCCCACCCCCGCCAGCAGGGTCAACAGCACCCCGGTCACCGCCACGGTCGCGCCGACCCGCACCAGCCAGTCCAGCCCGGACACCCCGGAGACCCGCACCACCTCCGCCAGCGGGTCCGGGGTCGCCGCCAAGGTCGCGGGGCCGAGCACGGTCAGGCAGACCAGTGCCAGGGTCAGATAGATCGCCAGCACCAGCCCCAACGCCACCGGGATCGCCCGGGGAATGGTGCGCTGCGGGTCGCGTACCTCCTCCCCAAGGGTGGCGATCCGGGCGTACCCGGCGAAGGCGAAGAACAGCAGCCCGGCCGCGGTCAGCATGCCGTACGCACCGGCCGGCTCTCCCTCATCCACTCGCGACAGCGCTGGCCCGGCGAATCCGTACCCGGCCACCGCCACCGCGCCCAGGGTCAGCAGCGTGACCGTGACCAGTACCCGGGTGGCCCCGGCGGTCTTGGCGATACCGCGCAGGTTCACCAGCGTCAGCGCCACCACCGCCGCCACCGCCACCGGCCGCGCCTGCTGCGGCCACAGGTACGTGCCGATGGTCAACGCCATGGCAGCGCAGGAGGCGGTCTTGCCGACCACGAACCCCCAACCGGCCAGGAACCCCGCCCACCGGCCGAGCCGCTCCCGGCCATAGATATAGGTGCCACCGGAGGTGGGGTACCGCATCGCCAGTCGGGCCGAGCTGATCGCGTTGCAGAAGGCGACCGCGCCGGCGACCACCACCGCCAGCAGCAACGCCCGCCCGGTCCCGGCTTCCGCCACCGCCGGGGTGAACACCACGAACACCCCCGCCCCGAGCATCGACCCGAGGCCGACCACCACCGCCTCGGAGACGCCCAGCCGGCGCGCGAGCTGATTCACCACCGACTCCGCAGCAGCGCCAGCAGCCGGTCGATCGCCAACCCCAGCGCGATCCCGGCCAGCGAATCCGTCAGCCAGTGGAACGACAGGTACGTCGTCGTGGCGAGCACGATCAGCGGCGGGCCCACCCGCAGCGTGACCCGCACCCAGTCCGGCGGACCGGCCCGGCGGTAGGCCCGGCACAGTCCGGTGATGAACAGCAGCGCCACCCCGTACCAGACCACGGTGTTGGCGGCGTGCCCACCCGGAAACCCGGCGGCGTACTCTCCCGGAGGCAGGTGTCCCCACAGCGGCACCACCTGTTCGGCCGGCAGCGGAGAACTGGGTGCGCCCCGCTCAGTGACCCGTTTGAGCAGCAGCACGGTCGGCACCAGCAGCACCGCCGCCGCCCCCAGGTAGAGCAGCGGCGCGGCCACCCACCACCAGCCCCGCAGCCGCTCCCCCAACGGATCCCCCGGCTGGCCGCCGGTGTGGGGTGCCCTCCGCACCGCCCGCAGCCGCACCCAGGCCAGCCAGCCGGCCAGCAGTGTGCAGATCGTCAGCAGCGCACCGCCCTGCCCGAGCCGGTTCAGTCCCCGGGCGACCGTGTCGGCGATCGGGGGCCGGTGCGCCTCAGCCCACCGGTGCACCGCCAGGTCCACCTCGATCAGCGGACCCCCCATCGCCAGGCCGACGGTCAGCGCCGCGAACAGGGCCAGGAACAGCACCGCCAGCAGGGCGTCTCTGCGCACGCGGTCACCCTAACCCGCGGTCGGGGACCGACCGAGGATGGTGAGGTGGAGGTCAGAGGTAGCGGGAGATCCGCTGCCGGATCAAATCCATCCGCACCCCGGAGTTGGGGCAGCCCCCGAAGTGGTGCAGCGCCACCACCTGGTGGGTACGGCGCGACAGCACCGGCGAGCCCGACGAACCACCATCGGTGTCGCAGTAGTACGTCACGTCGGTCCGGTCGGCGTACCCGTCGGCGGCGGTGTCGATGATCACGCAGTTGCGCCCCGGGGCCTCCACCGCCGCTACCCGGGTAGGCAGCCCGCGCGGATGCTGGGGAATGTAGATCTCTTCCCCGGAGATCGCGGAGCCGTTGGCCAGCTCCAGGTAGCCGTAGTGCGCCACCGCCGCGAAGTCGTCGACCGTGAACAAGGTGTAGTCCAGCACCGGGTCACGATCCAGTACCCGATCCACGTACACCTTGGTGGGCCGATACACCGCCCAGCCGTTGCACTCGGCGCACTGATAGTTGAACCACACCTCGGTGCGGGTCGCGCTCCAATCGTCTGGCAGACAGTGGTGGTTGGTGAGCATCCGGTTGTTGGGGCCCACCCGGAACGCGGTGCACAGCTCCGTACCGTCGATCAGCAGGCGGGCCACCGCCTTGGTGTTGCGGTAGATGGTCGGGTAGCTGGACCGATAGCAGGCGGCGTCCTGGCTGTTGTCCCGGCCACAGATGCTCTCGGGTGACGGCGCCGGCGCCGGGTTGGGCACCGGTTCCTCCGGCAAGAACCCGCGGGCCACCTGGTCGATCACCACCCCGAGCCGGTCCATTCCGGCCGGTACCGCCTCCGCGACCCGGTGCAGGGTGAGCACCGCGGTGTCGCCGGTGACCGAGGTGGTCCACTGGCCCTCCGTCCCCACACCGAACAGTGGATCCGCCTCGTACCGGTAGACCTCCTGGCCGGTCGCGTCAGTGACCGTGAGGTAGTCGCCGGGCAGCAGCAGCAACTGCCGCAGATGCACCTTGACGTACTCTGCGCCTGGATAGTGGAGCATCAGCGACGGCTCTGGATCGGTGTAGCCGAGGGTGGCCTCGACTGACTCCACTGTGCCCACCAACTGCCGCCCGGCGGTGCCGGTGTCCCCCACCGCCAGCGGCGCCGCCATCACCGGCATCTCCCGCTCCGAGGCCGGGCCACCTGAGCTGGCAGCCGCCCCGCCGGTCAGCAGCGCGATCAACAGCCCCGCCAGGTAGGCGGCGGTCACGCTCCGACGCATTGACCCCCCTCTCACCGCCCCGGTGGGCGGTCGGAGTGTTAAACGAGCCACGCTTGGCCCGGTAGCGTGCGTTTCTGCCGCATCCTGGAGGGTGTGCGGATCACGTCAGCTCTGATCGACCCGGCACTCCTCGACCTTCCCTGGGACCGTCCACTGGAACAGTGGCCGACGGACCAGATCGTGGCCCTGCCGCGGGGACTGTCCCGGCACGTGGTGCGGTTCGTCCGCCTCAACGGGACGGTCTACGCCATCAAAGAGATCGGCGAGCGAATGGCCGAACGGGAGTACGACCTGCTGCGGACGCTGGAACGCATGGACTTCCCGGCGGTCCGGGCGGCGGCGGTGGTGGCCGACCGGGTCACTGACGAGGGCGAGCCCCTGGACCCGGCGCTGGTCACCCGCCACCTGCAGTTCTCCCTGCCGTATCGGGCGCTGTTCTCCCACACGCTGCGGCCGGACACCCTGAACCGGCTGCTGGACGCGCTGGCGGTGCTGCTGGTCCGAGCACACCTGAGCGGGTTCTACTGGGGCGACTGCTCGCTGTCGAACGTGCTGTTCCGCCGCGACGCGGGCGCGTTCGCCGCATATCTGGTCGACGCCGAGACCTCGGCCCGCTATCCGAGCCTGAGCCCTGGCCAACGCGCCCAGGACCTGGAGATCGCCCAGGTGAACATCTTCGGTGAGGCGCTGGACCTGGCCGCCGGCGGGTTGCTGCACCCCTCGCTGGACCCGGAGAAGATCGCCGGCGAGGTGGTACGGCGGTACGAGGAGCTGTGGCACGAGATCACGTACGAAGAGGTGGTGGGGCGCGACGATCGCCACTACCTGGACAAACGGATCCGGCGCCTGAACGAGCTCGGGTTCGACGTGGCTGAAGTGACCATGTCCCTCGCCAACGGCGGTACCTCGTACGCGGTCCGCCCGAAGGTGGTGGACGTGGGCTACCACAGTCGACGGCTACTTCGACTGACCGGACTGGATGCGGAGGAGAACCAGGCCCGGCAACTGCTCAACGACCTGGACGCCTATCGGGCCGAGAGTGACCTGACCGACGAAGCCCAGGCCGCGCACCGCTGGATGAATGAGGTGTTCGAACCGGTGGTCCGGGCAGTGCCGCCCGAGCTGCGGGGCAAGCTCGCCCCGACCGAGCTGTTCGTGCAGGTCAACACGCATCGGTGGCGGTTGTCGGAGGAGGCCGGCCGGGACGTGGGGCTGGGGCCGGCGCTGCAGTCGTTCTTCGCGGACGTGCTGGTGCACCGGCCGGACGAGCAAGCGGTGCTGCCGGCCGAGTAGCTACCTGGGACAGTTCGCCCGATCGTGACCGGTCTGAGGTATCCACAACGATTGCCGGAATTCTTCGTTGGATACCAACGACATGACCACCGAGTGATGGGGTGAACATGAACAGGTGGCTATACCGCGCGGCTGGCACAGTCGGCGTCGCCGGCGGGTTCCTGCTGCTCGGCACGGGAGGCGCGCACGCGACCCCGGCCGTGGATCAGGTGCCGGGCCCGCAGGACGTTTCCGGGGAGGCCCGCTCGTCCATCGGTGACCTGCCGCCGTTGAATCTCGCCGCGAAGCCGACCACCGGCCAACCGGAGCTGCTGCCGGGGTTGCCGGACCTGTCGGCTCTCCTCCCAACCTCGCTGTTGGGAAGCGGCTCGGACCAGTCGGCCACCGACCCGCTCGGGCTCGGCCTGCCGCTGGACACACTCCCGGTGGGAACTCTCCCGCTGGACGCGCTGCCGGTGTCTTCCCTCCCCCTGACCGGTCAGCAGCCTACCCATCTGCTGCGGATAGACGGCCAGCCGGTGACCCTGCCGGTCTCCGTCGGTGAGCAGCTGCCCGTAACGCTGCCGGCCTCAGTCGGTGACCAGCTGCCCGCGCTGATCGCCGACCAGTTGATGGCGGAGGGTGACTGGTCGCCCGACCTGTTCGCCGAGCAGGCCGACCTGACCGGTGGCCTCCCGGTGGTGGGGGATGTCCTGCAGCCGATCGCTGGCCTCGTCAACCTCGGGAACCTCCCCGCTCAGCTGCCGCTGGTCGGCCCGCTGGCCGGTCCGGCGCTGGGGCAGCTCCCGTTCGTGGAGGCTCCGCCCGGGGCGGCGGCTGGGCCGGCTACCGCACCGGCCGATTCGATCAACGGTCGCCCGATCGTCGGCGACGACCCGGAGTACTCCCGGTAACTTCCGGCTTCCCTCCCCCGGTAGCCGTGGTGGGGTGGCGCGCACCGCGCCACCCCACCACGTGTCTCATCCTCGCAAGGCGTGAGTGTCGTCCATACGTCAGAGTTGGGCAGGCGTTAGCGCCCCCGCCAACGTCGCCGGTACGATGCACCGGAAGCCGCCGACGTAGCTCAATTGGCAGAGCAGCTGCCTTGTAAGCAGCAGGTTGCGGGTTCGAGTCCCGCCGTCGGCTCCGCAGATCAACGGCTGTTCCTGGTGCTCGCCGCAAGGTCACCAGTGACCGAGCCAGTGACCGCAGCGCCGACGAGGTAATCCTCTACTCGATCGACCGTTGCCTACGTCATTGCACCGCCACGCACAAACCACCCGAATCATCCGGATGTTGTGCAGGTAGGTATCCGCTGGGTGGTCTGCTCATCCGTAAGGATGGCGCGGTACTGGGCGAGCCAGTCCGCCGCGTGCCACTGCGCCGGCAGCCCCGCCAGGCCGGCGTGTATCCGCTCAGTCGCGCGCTGCCGGTCTCCCAGCCGCCGTAGCGTCACCCCGTCCTCCAGCGCCCACACCGCCGGGACTCGGTAGTAGTGCCACGGCGGGCACGGCCCGGTGTGCTCCGTCGCCGCCGCAGCGCAGTGAGCACGTCCGCAAGCGTGTCCAGGGTGGTCACATCGACCCGGCGCGGGTGGACGGTCGCGTAGGTGACCCGATCATGGTCGGCCTGGTCGACGAGCTCAGTCACCATCGCGGCCAGTTCGCCACCGGCGGCGAGCTGACGCAGACTCAAGCCGCGGTTGACCGATCAGGCGGGGTTGATGGCGCGGATCAGGTACTGCAACCGCACCTCGTGCCCGGGGGCGACCCCGTACCGCTGATCCAGCTCCAGGATGCTGGTCAACGGAGTGACCTTGACGTCGGTGAAGCCGGCCTGCGTGATGAACTCGGCGGTCTGCTCGATGGAGGTGGCCTCCGCCAACGGGAGCGCGGCCCGGACCTGCGCGTTGTACAGCAGCTGGAAGTAGTCGTTCCCCTCCTCCCCCAATCCCTCGGGGAACCAGGTGCTGTCGACCACCGCGAGGATCCCTCCCGGCCGCAGAATCCGGCGCCAGTTGGCCAGCGCGACCGCCGGCTCCCGCAGGGTCCACATCACATACCGGTTGACGATCGCGTCGAAGCTGCCCGCCGGGTACGGCGGGGCGACCGCGTCCCCCTGGGCGAAGACCGGCGGGTGCGCCATCTGGGCCGCGTGGGCGCGGGCCCGCGCCAGCATGCCGTCGGCGAGATCGATCCCGGTCACCCGGTGGCCGAGATCGGCCAGGAGGCACGCCACGTACCCGCTGCCGGTACCCACATCCAGCACGTCGAGCGGGTCGGCGCCGAGCGCGTCCTGCCAGATGTCGGCCCAGGCGGCCCGGTCGAGCTCCCGCCGGTCCGGCTTCTGCTGGTATTCGTCGTAGGGCACTGACCGCTCGGACCAGTACGTATTGATGGCAGCTTGTACATCAGTCATGGGACGGTCCTTCCATCGGCGGTCACAGGCACCGCGCCTGGACGAGTGGATTGGGGACGGAACACGAGTTGGAAGCCGTCCGGCAGCTCGATCCGCCGGACGTCGACCTGATAGATGGGGTGGAGGTGCTCCGGGGTGAGCACCTCGGTCGGGGGGCCGCTGGCCGCGACCCGCCCCTGGTGGAGCAGCACCAGCCGATCGCAGTAGGTGGCGGCGAGGTTGAGGTCGTGCAGGACCACCACCACCGCCCGACCACCGTCGACCGCGAGCCCCCGCACCAGGTTGAGGACCTCATGCTGATACCGGACGTCGAGGTGGTTGGTCGGCTCATCCAGCAGCAGGTGGTCGGTCTCCTGCGCCAACGCCCGAGCGATCAGAACCCGCTGGCGCTCCCCGCCGGAGAGGCCGTGAAAGGGTTGCTGCGCCAGGTGCAGCGCCCCCACTCTGGTCAGGGCGGAGACGACGACCTGGTCGTCGTATGCGGTGTGCCGGGCAAACCCGGACCGGTGCGGGATGCGGCCGAGCCGCACCATGTCCGCGACCAGCAGCGGCAGCTCGTCGGGGGCTTCCTGGACCACGACCGCCACCCGGCGCGCGACCTCCCGCACCGACAGCCGCCGCAGGTCCTCCCCGGCCAGCCGCACCGTCCCGGTACGGGGGCGCAGCGCGCCATAGAGAATCCGCAACAGGGTGGTCTTTCCGCTGCCGTTCGGCCCGACCAACCCGAGCACCTCCCCGGGGCGCGCCTGTAGCCCCACGTCGGTGAGCACCTGGCGGGCCCCGTACGCGAACCCGACCCCGGACGCGGTAATCACTGGGCGAAGGCCTCCACGATGCGCTCCAGCCCGTCCAAAGACAACGGACTGGGTGGTTCGGTGAAGTTGAACAGCTGCACCAGGATGTCGTCATTGGCCACCGCGGTGATGGCGTCCGCTCCCGCCATCGAGGTGACCGCCTCCTTGACCGCGGCCGGGTCACCGTCGGAGTACAGCAGGATGAGGACGTCGGGGTTACGGCCGATCAGCTCCTCCCGGCTGACCTCGAAGACCCGCTCGTCCACATCGGCGAAGACATTGGTGAACCCGGCGGCCTCCAGCTGCGGGTGGGCCATCGACCGGGTGCCGTAGGCGTACGTGACGCCGCCACCGACGGTGGGGTAGAGCACCGCCGCTGTACGGGTCTCGTCCGGCGACACCCGCGCGGTGATCTCCGCCAGGCGCTCCTCGATCTGCGTCGCCGCCTGTTCCCCCCGCTCGGGGACGCCGAAGATCTCCCCGTACCGACGCATCTGCGCGGCCACGTCGTCGAAGCTCGGCTCCGGCACCCCACCCGGGCACATCGCCGGCTCCTCCAGCACGGGGATCCCGACCGCGGCCAGGGTCTCGTGGTTCAGATTGTCCACCGCCCCGAGGACCAGATCGGGCCGCTGAGCGATCACGACCTCTCGGGAGATCTGCAGGTGGCCGGAGGGGTCCAGCCGGTCGGTGAGCAGTGGGATCTCCGCCAACGCGGCCCGGGTCTCGGCGTCGTAGTACTCGTCCGGGTATGCGCCCGCCCGGGCCACCACCACCTGGTCGAGGACCCCCAGCGCCTGCAGGTAGGTCACCGGGGCGCTCTTGAGCATGACGACGCGCTCCGGCGGCGCCTCGATGGTGACCTCCACCCCGCAGTTTCGGATCGTCATCGGGAAGGACGACGCGGCGTCGCTGTCCGCGGTGGTGGCGATGCCGTCACCACAGCCGGCGAGAGCAAGTGCCAGCAGCGCGGCGACGGTGCCGGCCGGACGGATGCGCTTCATGGAGATCTCCTTCACGGGTTCCTCGGACATGGCACGGCGCGGCATCAGGTGGCCGGTTGGAAGCGGCGGATCAGGTGGAGCAGGAACGGGGTCCCGACCAGGGCGGTGAGGATGCCGATCGGGAGTTCCTGCGGTTGCAGGATGGTGCGGGCGATCAGGTCGGCCCAGATCAGGAAGATCCCGCCCAGCAGGGCGGCGGTCGGCAGTGCCCACGCGTGCGCGGCGCCCACGAGGCGGCGGGCCAGGTGGGGGAGGACCAACCCGATGAACCCGATGCTGCCGGAGGCCGCGACCACGGTTCCCACACACAGCGCGACCACCACCAGCAGTTGGGTGCGGAACCGGGTCGGGGAGACGCCGAGAATGTGCGCGGTCTCGTCGCCGATCGCCAGGGCATCGAGGCGCGCACTCCACAGGGTCAGGACCACGGTGGTGAACACCACCACGGCGCACACCACCAGCAGCGGGCTTCCCCACTCGGCCAGCGCGAGCGACCCCAGCAGCCAGAACATCACTGACCGCGCTCCTTCGGCGGACCCGGAGAGAAAGATCATGAAACTGGTGACCGCGGAGAGCGCGTACCCGACCGCGACCCCGGCCAGGAGCAACCGGATGGAGGTGACTCGGCCGCCAGCCCGGGCGATCAGGAAGACCAGCAGGGAGGCGCCGAGCGCGCCGAGGAAGGCGCTGACGGTCAGCGCGTGCGCGCTCACCCCGACCCCTAGCCCGAACAGGATGGTCGCGGCGGCCCCGCTGGAGGCGCCGGAGTTGATGCCCAGCAGGTAGGGGTCGGCCAGTACGTTCCGGACCATCGCCTGCAGCGCCATACCGCACACCGCGAGGCCCGCTCCCACCGCCAGTCCGAGCAGCACCCGCGGCACCCGGACGTTCCAGACGATGGTCTGTTCGACGAGATCCCCGCCGGGCTCCTCTGGCCAGCCGAGCAGCTGGGCGGTGAGGATCTGCGCCACCGTGTCTGGCGCGATCAGCACCGGTCCGATCCCCAGTGCCAGAATGACGCTGATCACCAGGGTGAGGCTCAACCCACCGACAATGACGGCGTTGCGGCTTCTGCGTCGGGCGCGACCGAGCGGGTCACCCGTTGGCGCCGTCCCCGGCGGCACCACCACCGTCTGTGCCCTCACCGCCACGCTCCTTGTTGCGAATAACTTGCAACAAGGAGCTTACTGCAACAAGGACAAATGTCGAGCATGCCGACCTGAGAGAGAAAGCCCACCCGCGAAGAGCGTTGACACCACCCACACCGGACGGTAGGACTGGCGGGGGCCGCCAGGAGACGACCTGCCGGCAGACCTGACCGGAAGGATCACGGGGATATGCGGACACGGTGGTCACGTACCCGCCGGTGGCTCGGCGGCCTCGCGGTGCT
>Ga0079224_100017153_pt1 | contig 10198 bp, 11 predicted proteins | sample Stecom2015_FD_80414 | JGI IMG/M metagenome (GOLD analysis project Ga0079224, IMG submission 80414) | Agricultural soil microbial communities from Utah to study Nitrogen management - Steer compost 2015 | ecosystem: Environmental > Terrestrial > Soil > Agricultural land | place: USA: Utah... | reverse complement strand
CACCGGCACCGGCACCGGCACCGCCGAGGACGGGGTGATCAGGGACGCCGTGGGCAACGTGCTCGTCGACGGCGACACCGTCACGGTGATCAAGACGCTGAAGGTCAAGGGCAGCCCGACCGGGATCAAGGCTGGCACGAAAGTCCGCAATATCCGGCTGGTCGCGGGCATCGGCGACCACGACATCGACTGCAAGGTCGACGGCATCGGTCCGATGCAGCTGAAATCGAGCGTGGTCAAGAAGGTCTGATTGCGCGTGCGCGGCGGTCAGCGGACGGCAGGCCCCTCGGGCTTCCGCACCGATTTGCGGCGCGGGGCGAGCGCTGTGACGACGAGGAAGTACACGGCGATGACCGCGATCGGGGCGAGGGCGGGCACCCAGGCGAGGTCGAGTGGGAGCAGGGCCGCCGCGGCGGCGACGGCGGTGAAGCCGAGGGCGCCGAGGACCGAGGGCAGGCTGGTCGGCACGACGCCGTGGGGGGCCGAGACGGCGGCGGCGTTGAGCAGGTAGGCGGTGGCGACCAGGCCGGTGGCGGCCGCCTCCACCGCGCCGACGCCCGAGGCGAAGCTGAGCACGGCCAGCGCGAGCAGGACGGCGGCCACCGCGGCGGCCCGGAACCACCAGCCGAGCACGACCAGCACGGCGGCGGGGGCGGCGGCGGGCAGGTAGACGAGGGCGACCGCGGCGGTGAGCAGGGCGCCGGCGAGGACGGCGAGGAAACGGGTCATCGGCGGATCCTGGTGCTTCGGCGATGTTCGGGCAGCAGGCGCATGGCCTGGTCGAGACGCACGTCCTCGGGCCAGCCCACGATGTCGACCCCGACCGCGGCCATGTCGCGGTACATGGTGGCGCGTTCCAGATGCCACATGCGGGCCAGCGTCTCGTCCAGCTCCTCCCGGAACGGCGTACCGCGCAGCACATCCACCACGACCACCACGTGTCCGCGTTTGCGCAGGTCGATCAGGGCGAGCGCGAACTGGGTGTCCAGCAGGGTGGAGAAGGCGACGACGATCGCGCCCAGCGGCACGGCGGCGTGCGGGGCCAGTGTGCCGGTGGTGGGGATGTGCTCGTCGCCGACGGCCAGCACGGTGTCGACGATGCGGTAGAACTGGCGGCGGCCGATGTCGGGGCGCAGCCAGCGCGGCTGTTCGCCGAGGCAGACCACGGCGGTGCGGTCGCCCGCCGCGAGGGTGGACTGCACCACCTGGGCCGCGCCGCGCACCGACAGTTCCATCGCCTCGGTGGCCGGACCCGGCGCCTGCAACGAGGTGTCGATGAGGACGACCACATCGGCGGAACGGTTGGTCAGGCGCTGGGTGACGAACAGCCGCCCGCGCCGGGCGCTGACCGGCCAGTTCACCGTGCGCAGCTGGTCGCCGGGGCTGTAGGCGCGGATGTCGGCGTATTCGACGCCGGGGCCGTGCCTGCGGGTCAGGTGGGTGCCGAGGCGTTCGGGCAGTTCGGTTCTCGGCATGCGCATGGGCTGCGGGTCGGTCACCGGGTAGACGTACAGCAGGCCGCCGGGCAGCACGACGCGCGCCGCGACGAGCCCCGAGGGGCTGAGCGCGTTGACCCGCACCGACAGCGGGTAGCGGCCCCAGCGCGCCGCGGACAGGCTCAGCCGCAGTCCCGCCGGGCCCGCCCCGGAATCGTCGGTCTGCTCGACGGCGATGTCCAGCCCCTCCAGCGGCTCGGGCGACAGGCGCAGCAGCGCGTGCCCGGACTCCACATAGGCGGCGACCGAGAACTCCGTGCGTTCGTGCTCGAAGCAGCGTTCGGCGCCGCCGCCGTCGAGGCCGATCACCGTGCGGCTGCGCTGCCAGGGCGCGGTGACCAGCACACCGATCATGGGCGCGGCGAACAGCACCGGCTGCCAGCGCGCGAGCGCCACCGCCAGCAGCAACGCGACGGCCGCGCACCCGGCGAGCATGTAGGCCAACGCGGCAGGCCGCCAACGCAGTTCGGCCTCGACCGTGTCCTTCGCGTCGCGATGCCTCATCTCGTCTGCCTTCTCCTCGCCCGCCCCCAGCTCGCCCCGCCCCGGCTCGCCCCGCTCGCCCGCCTCAGGTCGCGGTGGCGCGCGGCACCGGCAGCCTGCGCAGCAGTTCGCCGATGACGTCCTCGCCGCGCACCCGCCGCACCCACATCTCCGGCCGCAATGTGATGCGGTGCGCCATGGCGGGAATGGCGAGCACCTTCACGTCCTCGGGGATGACGTAGTCGCGGCCGAGCAGCAGCGCCCGCGCCCGCGCCATCTGCACCAGGTCCAGTTCCGCGCGGGGGCTCGCGCCGACCTCGACCTGCGGGTGCCCCCTGGTGGCGGCGGCCAGCGCCACCACGTAACCGACCACGTCGGGGTGCACGGTCACGTATTCCACCGCCTGGCGCATCTCCAGCAGGGTGTGCGCGTCGACGATCCGGTTGACCTCCGGCTGCACCGAGCCGCGTTCGAGCCTGCGGCGGATCATCTGCGTCTCGTCGCGCTCGGAGAGATAGCCGAGCCGCAGCAGCACGGCGAACCGATCGAGCTGGGCCTCCGGCAGCGGATAGGTGCCCTCGTACTCGATCGGATTGTCGGTCGCCAGCACGATGAAAGGCTGTGGCAGCGGGAAGGTTTCGCCGTCGATGCTGACCTGACCCTCGGCCATGGCCTCGAGCAGCGCGGCCTGGGTCTTGGGCGGGGTCCGGTTGACCTCGTCGGCGAGCAGCACATTGGTGAACACCGGGCCGCGGCGGAAGTTGAACCGGCCGGAGTTCATGTCGTAGATGGTGGAGCCGAGCAGGTCGGCGGGCAGCAGGTCGGGGGTGAACTGCACGCGGGTGAACTCCAGGCCGAGCGCGGCGGCGAAGGAGCGCGCGATCAGTGTCTTGCCGAGACCCGGCAGGTCCTCGATGAGGATGTGACCGCCGGAGAGCACGGCGATCATGATCAGCCGCAGTTCCTCCTGTTTGCCGACGACGACGCGGGACAGCTCCCGCAGCACGGCGTCGGCGCGCTGGACGGTCGCCTCCAAAGGCATGGTCATGCTCAACTCGTCTCACATTCTCTGCAGGCGGCCGAGGATCTCGTCCAGCGCCGCCCTGCCCGGTGCGGGTGTGCTCTGATCACGGACGTCGGAATCGGCCGGGTCGACCCAGCGCCACAGCTGCGGCCCGAACACGTGCAGTCCGGCGGCCTCCAGTGTCCGCCGGTCCTTGGCCACCCGATTGCCCGCCGACAGCTCGAATTCCTTGGCCAGCAACGGGCGCAGGTGCCGGTCCCAGTCGGCACGGGTGCCGTCGGCGCGGGCGGCCAGCATCTGCGCCCTGGCCTGCCAGCGCCGCAGCATCTCGGCCGGGCCGTTCTCGATCTCCTCGAGGCCGGGAGTTTCCTCGGGGGCGGCCGTGCGCTCACGCAGCGAGGCGGCCAGCAGCGCCAGCGCGAGGGCGACCGGCAGCGCGGCCAGCGGCAGCAGCGCCTCGCGCCAGTTGGCCACGGCGACGGCCTCGGCCAGCAGTACGGCCAGGGTGGCGGTCACCACGACGGCTGTGCGGTTCATCCGCCCGTGCCTCCTGTCCCGGCGCCCGCATCACCGGCGCCCGCCGTCACGGCCTCGACACGCGCTGTCACGGCCTCGGCGCCCGCCGAACCGGCGGGGTGCGCGCCCTGGAGGTCGGCCAGCACCACGCGCAGCAGCTGTTCGGCGCGCATGCGCTGCCATTCGAGCATGGCGTGCGGGCTGAACCGGGCCTCCTCGAACAACGCGACCAGTTCGCGGGCGGAGTCGTCGTGCAGCCTGCCGCTGGCGAATGCCCTGGCCAGCACCTCCATCGGGGTGTCGGAGGCCTTCGGGGCGGCCGCCCGGTCGACGGCGAGGCCGCGTTCCATCGCGACGTAGCAGGAGATGATGGCGGCGCGCGGTTCCTGACCGGGCGCCGCCATGGCGGCCAGGCCCATCTCGGCGGCCCTGGCCAGGGTGTCCTGCTCGGTTCGCCGCCTCGGCTGCTCGGCCGGCGGGCCGGGAACGGGCTTGCGGCGCGCGGAGACACCGACCACCACCAGCCCCGCGCAGGCCACGGCGACCAGCACCACGGCGGCGACGATGGCCACCCGCAGTTCGGTGCCGGTGAGCTGAGTGGTGGTGCCGGGACCGATCGTGGGGGCGCCCGTCGGGTCCTGGTCGCCGGAGGGCGCCGGACCGACCGAGGGGGCCGATCGGGTGTTCGCGCCGAGGCGCGTCAGCAGCAGCGCCGAGACCGCTGCCAGGAGCAGGCCGAGACCGGTCAGCACGGCGAGGGCGATCAGGCCGTCGCGACCCCAGCGCAGATTCAGCGGCTCGTGCTCGTCGGGTTCGGGCATGCTCAGCGGCAGCCGGTGGTGGCTGGCGACCACGCCCGCGATGAGCACCACCACGGAGACGGTCAGCAGCACCGGCATGACCGCGACGGTGAGCGCCGAGGGGGCGGCGCCGGAGTCCGGCTCGGCGGCCGGTGCGCCGGGGATGTGCCCGCGCAGGGCGAGGGCGGCCAGCGCGATCAGCGCGACCGCACCGATCACGCGGTATACCGGCGCATACGCCCGCACCACGACCATTGACCATCACATCCGTAACCACCCGAAACAGCCACATCCTGACATGCCGGGCGGCGCCGCCGGGGCCGAATCGCCGACTTCGTACCCATGGGTAGCTCGGGTGTCGCCGCAGGTCGGCGGCTTTCCGGCGATCACCCAGCGCCGGCGCCGCCGGGGTGTGAGATCTCATAGAGCCTGCTGGCCGTTCGCCCCAGATCGCACAGGCCCGCGACCGCCGCCACGCCCGCCACGAGGTCGTCGATCGGCGCCTCGGCGTACACCGTGAGCGCGCGGCCCGCGTCGTAGAGGACGTCGACCAGGGTGACCAAGCGCATGGCGTGATCGCTCGGCACGGTGCGCAGCCGGGGCACGCCGCGCACCACCCAGCGCTCGAAGCGCGCGGCCAGGGCGAGGTAGTCCGCCGGGGCGAGGGGCGCGCCGCAGAGGACGGCGAAATCCGCGTCGAGGACGCCTTGGCCCGCCGGGTGGGTCGTCAAGGCCCGTGGCCCGACGCGCACCTCGACCGCGCCGGTGTCCGGCGGTGGCGAGCCGACGACGAACGCGCCGACGACGCCGGACGAGTTGTCCGCACGAGCGCCTGCCCGCGGCCCGGCGGGTCGCCGATAGTCCCGCGGTCCGGCCACCCGGACGACCTCCATGTGCGCGGTGATGCGGGCGATGGCGGGCAGGAAGCGGTCGTGGAAGAGCGGATTGGGCAGCAGGTCCACCGGTGCGTAGTTGGAGGTGAGGACGAGGGGGATACGGCGGGCGAAGAGAGTGTCGAGCAGGCGGGCGGCGAGCATGGCGTCGCCGATGTCGTGGAGGTGGAACTCGTCGAAGCAGACCAGGCGGGCGTTGCCGACCAGCGCGGCGACGGCGTCGTCGATGGTGGCGGCGGTCGCGGCGGTGGCGTGCAGGGCGGCGAAGAATTCGTGGAAATGCCAGCGGCGCGCGCGATCGGTGCGGGCGGCGGCGAGGAAGCGGTCCATGAGCATGGTCTTGCCTCGGCCCGGCGGGCCGTGCAGGTAGACGCCGCGGGCGCCCCGGCGGGGTCGGCCACGGCGATCCAGGAGTGTCGCCAGCCGGTCGTCGGCGGCGCGCTGGTCGGCGTCCAGCTCCGGGGTGGGTGCCATCCACCGCGTGCGGTCGGTTGTCGATGCCATCCGGCTCCTTCCTCTACATCCGTAGAGCCTCTACAGTTGTAGGGGATCAAGACGGCCGGGACCAGCGCAGGTGAGCATGCCCACAGCAGATCGACGCACCAGGATCGCGGACGCGGCGGTGGCGGCCATCGCCGCGAACGGGCTGCGCGCACTCACCCACCGGGCGCTCGACACCGCGCTCGGGTTGCCCGCGGGATCGGTGTCGTACTACTTCCGCACCAGGGACGCGCTGCTCACCGCCGTGGCGGAGCGGATCACCGAGCGGTCGCGCGCGGACTTCGAGAACTCGGGCATGCGGCGGGCCGACGCGAGAACCCCTGAGCGCCGTGACGAGACCACCGCCTCACCCGCGACCGAGACCGTGGCGCGCGAGATCGCCGAATGGCTCGACCGGCTGCTCGTGGAACGCCGTGACGACCTGCTGGCCAGGCACGCGCTGATCCTCGACGGGGGCACCGCGCCGGAGGTGCGGGACCGCCTGGCGGACAGCCTGTTCTCGGTCGAGCGGGCGCGAGAGTTGCTCGCGTCGTGGGGAATCGAGCACGAGGACGCCGCCGAGGATCTCGTCGCGGTGCTGGAGGGGGCGGTGTTCGACCGGTTCGCGGGCCGGCGGCGCGGCAGGCGGCCGGGAACGGCCGCGAGCGTGACACAGCTGACCGGGCTGGTCACGGGCTACCTGCGCGGCGTGCGCGGGCACTGAGCCGACGTCGCCACGGCCCGGGCCGGATCACGGTGCGGGCCAGCCGAGTTCGGAATAGATCTCCCCGGTGCGCAGGCCGCGCAGGGCGGCGGCGGGATAGGCGATGAGATCGGCGGGCAGCGCGTCGAGCGGGAACCAGGCCAGCTCGTAGCACTTGTCCGGCTCACGGTTGTGCGGCTCACCCGACCAGCGGCGGGCGCGGAAGAACAGGCCGACGCGGTCGGGGCGGTTCGCGGCGACCACGTGGGCGGTGTGCACCAATTCCAGATCGGGCGGGTCGACGCGCACGCCGACCTCCTCGAACGCCTCCCGCGCCGCGCCCGCCCGCGCGGACTCGCCCTCCTCCAGCTTGCCCGCGGGCAGATGCCACAGCCGGTCGAACTCGTCGGAGCCGCGGCGCCTGCTCAGCAGCACGCGGTCCGCGCGCAGCAACAGGACGTGCACGTCCACGAAATGCCGGACGTTCATGGCGGTCTCCTCGCGATCGGGCCCGATCAGTTCGCGCTGAGCACCAGCCCCGAGGTCGGCACGCCGGTGCCCGCGGTGACCACGATGTTCTCCAGGCCGTCGACCTGGTTGACCGACGTGCCCCTGATCTGGCGCACCGCCTCGGCGATGCCGTTCATGCCGTGGATGTAGGCCTCGCCGAGCTGGCCGCCGTGGGTGTTCAGCGGCAGGCGGCCGCCGATCTCGATGGCGCCGTCGGCGATGAAGTCCTTGGCCTCGCCGCGACCGCAGAAGCCGAGTTCCTCGAGCTGCATGAGCACGAACGGGGTGAAGTGGTCGTAGAGCACAGCGGCCTGCATGTCCTGTGGGCGCAGACCGCTCTGCGCCCACAGCTGATCACCGACCAGGCCCATCTCCGGCAGGCCGGTCATGGCGTCGCGGTAGTAGCTGGTCATGACGTACTGGTCGGCGCCGCTGCCCTGAGCCGCGGCCGCGATCACGGCGGGCCGGTTCGGCAGGTCGCGGGCGCGTTCCACGCTGGTCACCACGATGGCCACGCCACCGTCGGACTCCTGGCAGCAGTCGAGCAGGTGCAGCGGTTCGGCGATCCAGCGCGAGTTCTGGTGGTCTTCGAGCGTGATCGGCTTGCCGTAGAAGAAGGCGTCGGGGTTGACCGCGGCGTGCTTGCGGTCGGCCACCGCCACCCGGCCGAAGTCCTCGCTGGTCGCGCCGTAGACGCGCATGTAGCGGCGGGCCACCATGGCCACCTGCGCGGCGGGCGTGCCGAGGCCGTGCGGGTAGGACCAGGCGTTGTCGATGCCCGAGGAGGTGGCGGCGCTGGCCAGGGCGGTGGAGAACTGGCCGAAGCGCGAGACCGAGCGCTCGTTGAACGCGCGATAGGCCACGACCACCTCGGCGACACCGGTGGCCACCGCCATCGCGGCCTGCTGCACGGTCGCGCAGGCCGCGCCACCGCCGTAGCCGATGTGGCTGAAGAACTTCAGCCGCGGGATGCCGGTGGCGCGGGCGACGGCGGCCTGGGTGTTGTTGTCCATGGTGAACGTGGTCAGGCCGTCCACGTCGGCGGGAGTGAGCCCGGCGTCGGCGAGCGCGGCGTTGACGGCCTCGGCGGCCAGGCGCAGTTCGCTGCGGCCGGACTCCTTGGAGAAGTCGGTGGCGCCGATGCCGACGACGGCGGCGCGGCGGCTCAGCGGAGCGGTCGCTTGCTCAGACATCGCTTCCTCCGGCGGATCCGTTGTTCAGGGTGACGACCGCGGTGGCGGTGATGTGGTCGCCGAGACTGTCGCGGCCGGTGACCGCGATGGTCAGGTCGCTGCCGGAGATCTCGGTGACGGTGCCGGTCATGGTCAGGGTGTCGCCTGCGTAGAGCGGCACGCCCAGGCGCAGCGAGATCGACTTGACGACCGCGCGCGGGCCCGCCCAGTCGGTGACGAAGCGCTGCACCAGGCCGGTGTCGGTGAGGATGTTGACGAAGATGTCCTTCGAGCCGCGCTCGACCGCCTTGTCGCGATCGTGGTGCACGTCCTGGAAATCCCTGGTGGCCAGCGCGGTGCTGATCACGAAGGTCGGGTCGGCGTGGATCACCAGTTCGGGCAGCGTCGTGCCCACCTGCACATCCACCGGCACCGGGGCCGCGGTCATGAGATCACCTTCCAGTAGGGCAGCGCCACGTCGTCGATCTGCTCGAAATCGACCAGCACCGGCAGGCCGATCTCCACCTCGCCGGGGTCGATGCCGCGCAGCTCGCCCAGCATCCGCACGCCCTCCTCCAACTCGACCAGGGCCACCACGAACGGCAGCTGCCTGCCCGGCACCTTGGGGGCGTGGTGCACCACGTAGCTGAAGACGGTGCCGCGGCCCGTGGCCACGACGTAGTCGGTCCACTCGGACCTGTCCTTCCACACCGCCGGGATCGGCGGGTGGCGCAGGGTGCCGTCGGGCAGCTGCTGGATTCGCAGCTCGCCGAGTTTCGTGCCCTCCCAGAAGAATTCGGTGTCGTGCGAGACCAGCGGCTTGACCCGCTGCCCCGCCTGCTTCTCCGGCTCGGGCTTCGCCTCGGCCCGCTGCGCGGCGGCCTTCGGCGCGAACTTCAGGATGCGGAACAGCATCTCGGTGACCAGCTCGTCGCCGACGTACCAGAGGGTGCGGTAGGTGACGAACCAGCCCTCGCCGAGGCCGGTCTGCTTGGGGCCGACATAGGAGTCCAGCTTGCTGGTCACCGTCACCTGCTCGCCCGGCACCAGGTAGCGGTGGTAGATCTGCTCGCAGTTGGTGCCGACCACCGAGGTGTAGCCCGCCGAGTCGAGCAGCTCGTTGGTGGCGGTCATCGGGTCGTCCGGCGGGCGAACGCCTCTGAGCCCCAGCATGGTCCACACCTGCGCCATGGCGGGCGGGGCCACCACGCCGGGATGTCCGGCGGCGCGGGCGGCGTCGTCGTCGACGTAGATGGGGTTGTCGTCGCCGATGGCCTCCACCCAGTTGTTGATCATGGGCTGGTTGACCGGGTCGCGCGCCAGTCGCGGCGCCGACTCCCCCGCCGCGACGATCTGCTCCAGCGCGGCGGCGATCTGCTCGGCGGTGAATCGCGCACCCGCGGTCTGCTCGGCGGCGGTGACTTCCGGGGCTTCCGGTGCTGCGGTGTCCGGCACGCGCACGGCTCCTTCTGGTCTCGTTGCTCGGATGGGCGGCCCGCTCAGCGCGGCACGCGCGGCAGGTTCAGCCCGGCGGTGGCGACGAGTTCACGCATGATCTCGTTGACGCCGCCGCCGAAGGTGACCACCAGGTTCTGCTTGGTGCGCCGGTCCAGCCAGCGCAGCAGCTCGGCGGTGTCGGGATCGGCCGGGTCGCCGAAGCGGCCGACGATCTCCTCGGCCAGCCTGCCCGCCTCCTGCAACGCCTCGGTGGAGAACACCTTGGTGGCCGAGGCGTCGGCGATGATCTGGGCCTGGTCGGCATCGGCCTGCTCGGAGGTGGCGGCGACCTGCCAGTTCAGCAGTTCGTTGCGGCGCACCATGGCGTGCACCCGGCCGAGCGCGCGGCGAACGTCCGGCTCGGCGAGCACGCCCCGGCCACGCGCCCACTCGCGCATACGGTCGTAGAGCTGCTCGATCTTGCCCGACGGGCCGAGGCCCACCCGCTCGTGGTTGAGCTGGGTGGTGATCAGCCGCCAGCCCTTGTTCTCCGCACCGACCAGCATGTTCGCCGGCACGCGCACATTGTCGAAATAGGTGGCGTTGGTGTGGTGGGCGCCGTCGCAGGTGATGATCGGCGTCCAGGAGTAACCGGGATCGGAGGTGTCCACGATCAGGATGGTG
>Ga0079224_100017152_pt1 | contig 10198 bp, 8 predicted proteins | sample Stecom2015_FD_80414 | JGI IMG/M metagenome (GOLD analysis project Ga0079224, IMG submission 80414) | Agricultural soil microbial communities from Utah to study Nitrogen management - Steer compost 2015 | ecosystem: Environmental > Terrestrial > Soil > Agricultural land | place: USA: Utah... | reverse complement strand
TGAGGTAGTTCACCTCGATCCGGTTGAAGTCGTCCTCCGCCTGCGCGTAGATCATGCCGAAGACCGCGTCCGCGTCCGTGCGCCCGTGGACGTGCGCGATCCCCCAATCGTCACGGGTGATCGTGACGTTGTTCGCGCGCGCTTCCCACCGGGCGACCTCGAGGTCCGGCGACGAGCATCCGACGAGCGCGACGAGGACGAGCAGGAGCTTCTTCATGGACCGTCGCCTCCGATGGGTTGATCGATCCTGGACGGTCGGACGACAGCGCCCATTCTAGGCAGGGACGTGGAAGACGGCCAGACATCGCCGGTGCGGACCGCCGCGCGGGGGCGCGTCGGCCTGTCGGTCCCGTGCGGTCTTGTCTATCGTATCCCGTGCCACCGCAGGTGGCCCGTTTCGCCACCCGCTCCCGCCCCGAGGATCGATCGATGCCCAATCCGTCCGCCCGCACATGTCCGGTGGGCGGGTCCCGACGCCGTCGTCGCGGGTGCCCGGGCCGCTCGGGCCCGCTGCTGGCCCTCCTGCTCGTGGCGGCCGCGTGCGGAGGGGGCGGGCCGGCGCTCCCGGCCCCGCCCGCGCCCGAGGTCGCCGTCCGCCAGGATCTCGAGCGGGTCCTCGACATCGTCGGCATCGAGGGGCTCCTCGGCCAGCGGGACCGGGCGTTCACCCGGCAGGTCGCGATCCAGATGCTCGATCCGACCGACCGGGAGCTCGAGCGGCTGGTGCCGGCGGTCCTCGACGGCTTCGCCTACGACTCGCTGCGCGCGGACGTCCTGGACCGCCTCGCGGCGGAGGCGCAGCCCGAGCTCGTGTCGAACCTCCGGCAATGGATGGACGCCGGCGCGACCGCGGCCGTGCGCCGGATCGCCGAGGAGTACGATCCTCCGCTCACCCTGGAGGAGTACGCGAACGGGATGACCGACGAGCCGCCCCCCGAGGCGCAGGTCCACCTGATGGGCGAGTGGGCGGAGGCGCAGGGGCGCGGCGATCTCTTCGTGCTCATGCAGGAGGCGCTCCGCGAGGCGTCGTTCCTCGTGCACGGGACGCTCCGCCCGAACGCGCCGGAGTTCGAGCCGCTGACCGGCGCCGAGCTCGAGGCGGCGCGGGCGAGCAGCCACGCGGCCGCCGTGATCACGCTCCTGCACCGCCACGAGCGGGTGCCGGAGCCCCTCATCCGGCGCTCCATCGCCGAGTACCGAACCGAGTCCGGGGTCTGGTTCACCCGCAACTTCCCGCTGGCGGTGGCCGAGGCCATCCGCGCGGCAGGGGAGCGGGTGGCGGCGACCCTGGCCGACGATCCCGCGCGCTGACCCGAAGCGGGGCCGCGGGCGACCCACACCACGATCTCCACCACGCATCTCCCGAAGACCCTTGAGCACCGACCGCGTCACCATCGTCCAGCGCAACCTGGAGCGCTTCCTCACCTCGGCTTCGGCCGCTTCCCACCGCCTCGACCCCGACCGCCCCGTCCGTGAGGGATCGAGCCTCACGCCACGCCGTGCCCTCGAGGTCTTCGAGGACCAGCTTCTCAGCCGGATGGCCGACGTCGAGGCGCGCCGGCTGAAGGCGACGGGCCAGAGCTTCTACACGATCTCCTCGGCCGGCCACGAGCAGAACGCGGTCGTGGGCACGCACCTCCGGGTCGACGATCCGTGCTTCCTCCACTACCGCTCGGGCGGCCTGATGATGGCCCGCGCGCGCCAGGTGCCGGGGATCGACATGGCCATGGACACGATGCTCTCCGTGTGCGCGAGCGAGGACGACCCGACGTGCGAGGGCAGGCACAAGGTGTGGGGTAGCCGGCGGCTGTGGGTCCCGCCGCAGACGAGCACGATCGCCTCGCACGTGCCCAAGGCCGTCGGCGCGGCCTTCGCGATCGGGCGGGCGCGGCGCATGGGCGTGGAGATCCCGGTGCCGGACGACGCCATCGTGTGCTGCACGTTCGGGGACGCGTCGGCGAACCACGCCACGGCGCTCTCGGGAGTCCAGGCCGCGCGCTACGCGAGCCGCCGGGGGAACCCGATGCCCGTGCTCTTCGTGTGCGAGGACAACGGCCTCGGGATCAGCACGGACACCCCGCGGCGGTGGATCCGCGAGACGTTCGGTGGGCTCGGGCACCTGCGCTACCTCGAGGCGGACGGCCACCTGCCGGATGTGTGGCAGGTGACGGAGGAGGCGGTGCGGCTCTGTCGGGCCACCCGCAAGCCGACCTTCCTGCGCCTCGTCACGGTCCGCCTGTGGGGGCACGCGGGGAGCGACATCGAGCTGGCGTATCGGTCCCGGGCCGAGATCGAACAGTCCGAGGCGCTCGATCCGATCCTCCGCAACGCCGCGCGTCTGATCGAGCTGGGGGTGGCGACGCCGACGGAGCTCGCGGAGATGGTGCGGTCGGTGCGCGAGCGCATGCGCGTCGCCGCCGACGAGGCCGTGACGCGCGGGCACCTGGATTCCGCGGAGCGGGTCGTCGCTCCGCTCGCGCCCTACGACGAGGCGAAGGTGCGCGCCGAGGCCGAAGGCGCCGCGACGCCCGAGGCACGCCGCGAGCTGTGGGGCCGCGAGCTGCCGGAGGAAGCGACCGCGCCCGTGAAGCGGACCATGGCCGCGCATCTGAGCTCCGCGATGGCCGACGAGATGCTGCGCCGGCCGGAGGTGCTCGTGTTCGGGGAGGACGTAGGCCGGAAGGGGGGCGTCTACTACGTCACCGCCGGGCTCCAGAAGCGGTTCGGCCAGAGCCGCGTCATCGACACGCATCTGGACGAGACGTCGATCCTCGGGCTCGCGCAGGGCGCGGGCCTGTTGGGCCTGCTCCCGATCCCCGAGATTCAGTACCTCGCGTACGTCCACAACGCCGTGGATCAGCTTCGCGGTGAGGCGTCGTCCCTGCAGTTCTTCAGCAATGCGCAGTTCAGCAATCCAATGGTCGTGCGCATCGCCGGGCTGGCCTACCAGCGCGGGTTCGGTGGCCACTTCCACAACGACAACGCGATCGGCGGGCTGCGGGACCTCCCGGGGCTGATCCTCGCGGTGCCGAGCCGGGGGGGCGACGCGGTGCGGATGCTCCGCGGCTGTGTCGCGACCGCCCGCGCGTGCGGCCGGGTCGTCGTCTTTCTGGAGCCGATCGCCCTCTACCACCAGAAGGATCTCCACGACGACGGGGACGAGGCATGGCTCTTCGACTACCCCACGCCGGGCGACGTCCTCCTGCCGGGCGAGATCGGTGGGTACGGGGAGGGGCCGCTGCTGATCGTCTCGTACGCGAACGGCCTGCACATGAGCCTGCGCGCCCAACGCATCCTCGCGCGCGAGCACGGCATCGACAGCCGGGTGGTGGACGTGCGCTGGCTCAACCCGCTTCCGTTCGAGGCGCTACGGCGCGAGGCGACCGACGCGCGGGCGGTGCTCGTGGTCGACGAGTGCCGCCGCACCGGGGGCGGCATCGCCGAGGCAGTCGTGGCGGACCTCGCCGAGAGCGGCTACCGCGGGACGCTCCGCTCGGTGCGGGCGCCGGATTCCTTCGTGCCGCTCGGTCCTTCGGCCAACAAGGTGCTCGTGCAGACCGAGGACATCGTGGCGGCGGCCGTGGAGATCGCCTCGGCCGTTCCGGCGTAGGAGAGGGGCCGGAGCGGACGGTGTGGACTTCGATCGTCGCCGGTGGCTCCGCCCCGTGAGCGCGAGCCTCTCCGGCCGACGCGCGCGCGCGTCCGAGCGACGCGTCAGGCTCGGCGTATCGGTGATCGTGATGGCGGTCGGGCTTTCCGGCTCGGCGACCGCCGGTCCCGGTCGGGGCGCCGACTCGGCCACGACCGTGCCCGGGCGTCCGCAGCTGGTGGTGGAGCCCGGCCCGAGCCCCGTTGAGCGACAGCGGCAGGCCGCGGCCCCGGACTCGAACGAGCCCGGCTCGGAGCTCCGTGCCTGGCTCCTCACCATGGGCCCCGGAGAGGCGATCTGGGAGCGCTTCGGGCACAACGCCATCCGGGTGGTCGACACGCGCACCGGATACGACGCGTCGTACAACTGGGGGATCTTCGATTTCCGCCAGGAGGACTTCGTCCCACGGTTCCTGCAGGGGCGCATGCTCTACATGATGGCGGCCTTCGCGTCCGAGCCGATGATCGAGTCGTACCGGAGCGCCGGCCGGGAGGTCGTGTCCCAGGAGCTCGATCTCACGCCGAGTCAGAAGCTCGAGCTGCGACGGCTGGCCGAGCTGAACGCGCTCCCCGAGAACCGGGAGTACTTCTACGACTACTTCCTGGACAACTGCTCGACGCGCGTGCGGGATCTGCTGGACGTCGTCCTCGGCGGGGTCCTCTACGATCGGTTCGGGGAGGCGCCGACCGGGACCTCCTACCGGTACCACACACGGCGGCTCACGCGGCCGGACCCGGCCCTGTTCACCGGCATGGACATCCTGCTCGGAACCCCTGGAGACCAGCACATCACGCGGTGGGCCGAGATGTTCATCCCGATGACGCTCCGGGACGCCGTGCGCGAGGTGCGGGTGGTGCGCGAGGACGGAACGGGAGGCGGGACCGCGCGACCGCTCGTCATCTCGGAGGAGGTCCTCGCCCCGGCTCGTGCCGCCGACGAGCCCGAGGAGCCGCCGCTCTGGTGGCCGCTGTACCTGCTGATCGGCGTCCTGATCGCGGGCGGCCTCTGGCGTGTCGGCGTCCATGCGCGCGAGCGGCGCGGGGCGCGGATCGCGCTGGCCCTCGGCGTGGGCGCCTGGAGCGTCCTCACCGGCCTGGCAGGGCTCATCCTGGTCCTGGTGCTCTTCACGGACCACCACTTCATGACCTGGAACGAGAACCTGTTCCTGCTCAACCCCCTGGGCCTCGTGCTGGCCGTCGCCGGTCCGCTCGCCGTCGCGCGACCTTCGGTGCGGCCTTTCGCGACAGGTCTATCGCGCGTAGTCGTTGCGGTGGCGGCCGCCGGGGTCCTGGTCGGGCTCGCGCCGTTCGCGACCCAGGCCAACGGCATGGAGATCGCGCTCTTCCTGCCCGCGCACGTGGGCGCCTGGCTGGGGATGCGGGCGCTGGCGAGTCCGCACCCGGCGGGCGCTGCAGGACGCTCCGCCGGCTGACCGCTCGCGTCTACCGCGCCGCCCCCTCGCGTGCGGTGGCGCTCTGCCGTGCGAGCCACGCCACGTCCACGGCGAAGGAGTAGAGCAGGGTGAGCAGCGCGACGGCCGCGATCATGGCATCCGCGATCGGTGGGAGCACAGGTGCGAGGCAGACCAGCAACGATACGCTCTGAACCACGCAGATCGCCTGCCGCCGCCGGCTCGGGGGAAGCGGCCCGTCGAGGCGCGGCCACAGGGCCCCCGCGGCCGCGAACAGATACCGTAGGCCGCCGATGCTCACGACCCACGGTCCGAGGGGCGTGCTCGTCCAGACGAGGCCGGAGAGCGCCAGGATCAGGAAGGCGTCGATCTCCATGTCGAGGCGCCCGCCGAACGGCGACACCGTCCCGGTTGCGCGCGCGATCCGGCCGTCCACCCCGTCCAGGGCGAGGGCCGGCGCGGCGAGCAGCACGGCCCACCACGCGCCCACCGGGGTGAGCACGCCCGGCACCGCCAGCAGGGCGGCGACGGGGAGCGCGAGCGTGGCCCGTCCCAAGGTGACCCGGTTCGCCGCGCCCAGCCCCGGCCCGGGCAGACGGGCGGGAAGGAAGCGGAGGATCAGCGCGCCGAGCCCGAGGTACAGCACCACGCACACCGCCGCGTAGGTGGCCGGCAGATCCAGAACACGCGAGGTTGCCGTGGTCACGATCCCGAGCGGCAGGAGCGCCAGCCCCAGGTCGCCCAGCGCGCTGCGTGCGACGGCGCTCCGGGAGCGGCGGCCGGATGGGGATCGGGTCTGTTGCGTCGAGGTCAAGCCGTTCTTCCGAAGATAAGGATGCGAGGGTCGAGGATGTCCCAACCGCTCAATGCCCGTCAGTTCCAGGTCCGTGCGCCGGGGCGGGCGGAGATCGTCGACACTGCGCTGCCGGCTCGCGCGGACGACGAGGTCCTGGTGCGTACCCTCTACTCGGGGGTGAGTCGCGGTACCGAGTCCCTCGTGTTCCGCGGCGAGGTCCCCCCTTCGCAGTACCACGCGATGCGCGCGCCGTTTCAAACAGGGGATTTTCCGGGCCCCCTCGCGTACGGCTACATGAGCGTCGGGGTGGTCGAGGAAGCGGCCGCCGGATCCGGGTCCGATCTCCTCGGCCGGACCGTGTTCTGTTTGTACCCGCATCAGGATCGCTACGTCGTGCCGGCGGCGGCCGTGACCGCCCTTCCGGATGGCGTCCCCGCGCCGCGGGCGGTCCTCGCGGCGAACGTCGAGACCGCGGTCAACGTGGTGTGGGACGCGGCGCCGTCTGTGGGGGACCGGGTCCTGATCGTGGGTGGGGGCGTCGTCGGGCTGCTGGTGGGCTGGCTGGTCCGGCGCATGCCGGGCACCGAGGTGACCGTGGTGGACGTGAACCCTTCCCGCGCGGCGGCGGCTTCCGCGCTCGGCGTCCGGTTCGCCACGACGCCCCCCGGAGCCGAAGCCGATCTCGTGGTGCACGCGAGCGGGGATCCCGGCGGCCTCCGCACCGCGCTGGCCGCGGCCGGGCGGGAGGCGCTCGTCGTGGAGGCGAGTTGGTACGGCGACCGGAGCGTCGCGCTCCCCCTGGGAGAGACCTTCCATGCACGGCGCCTCACGCTGCGGAGCAGCCAGGTCGGGCAGCTCCCGCCGGCGCGCGCGCCCCGCTGGACGCATGGTCGGCGAATGGCGCTCGCGCTGTCCCTGCTCGCCGATCCCGCGCTCGACGTGCTGATCAACGATGAATGCGACTTTCATGCGTTGCCGGACGCGATGAGCGCGCTCAGCGAGGCTCCCGGGGACACGCTCTGCCTACGGGTCCGATATCCAGGGGCCACGGACTGCTAGATTTGCGGCGCGCGAGGAGACGCCTCGCGCAAACCCCGGCCCGGAGCCGATGAACGTGTACAGCCTGACCGTCCGAGACCACGTGATGATCGCCCACAGCTTCCAGGGGCAGATTTTCGGCCCGGCGCAGCGATTGCACGGCGCCACCTACGTGATCGACGCCACCTTCAGCCGCGAGGAGCTCGACGCGGACGGGCTCGTCGTCGACATCGGGCTCGCTCGTGAGCGCCTGCGCGCCGTTCTCGCGACCTGGGACTACCGCAACCTCGACGAGGTGGCCGCGTTCCAGGGACGCAACACGACCACCGAGTTCCTCGCACGGGAGGTCTTCGACCGGCTCGTCGAGGAGATCCGGAGCGGGGGGTTGGGCGAGCACGGGCGCGGCATCACCAGGGTGGCCGTCAGCCTGAAGGAATCCCATCTCGCCTGGGCCACGTACGAGGGGTCCGTGTGAAGGCTCGCCCCCTGCACGTGATGGTTCCGGGACGCCTCGAGCAGCGCACCGGCGGGTACCTGTACGACGCGCGCATGGTCGAAGGGCTGCGCGCCCTAGGCCGTCATGTCGAGGTGCACGAGCTGACGGGCCGGTTCCCCGACCCGGATGCCGAGGCGGTCGGCAGCCTCGGCGCGGCACTCGGCGAGGTGGAGCCGGGTGGCGTAGCCGTCGTCGACGGTCTCGCGGGCTGCGGGCTTCCCGACGTGCTCGCGGAGCACGCCGGACGCGTCCGGATCCTCGCTCTGGTCCACCATCCGCTCGCGGACGAGACGGGGTTGGCCGCTGCCGACGTGGAGCGCTTCCGGGCGTCCGAGCGCCGCGCGCTCGCCGTGTGCCGGGGGGTCGTCGTCACGAGTGGGTTCACAGCGGCTCGGCTGGGCGCGTTCGGTGTCCCGGCGGGCCGGATCCGGGCGGTGCCTCCCGGGACGGATCGGGCCGAGCCGGCCGTCGGTCCCGGACCGGACGCGCCTCCCGGGCTCCTGTGCGTGGCCTCGCTCACGCCGCGCAAAGGGCACGACGTCCTCATCGAAGCCCTGGCCGCCTCCACCGACCTTCCCTGGACATGCACCTTCGCGGGTAGCGCTGCCTACGCGCCCTCGCACGCGGAGACGATCCGCGCCACGATCGAGTCGTCGGGGCTGTCAGGGCGAATCGATCTGGTGGGGGAGTGCGACGCCCGCATCCTGGACGGCTACTATCGACGCAGCACGCTCTTCGTGCTCGCCTCGCACTACGAAGGGTACGGCATGGCGCTGGCCGAGGCGCTCGCGAGGGGGCTGCCGGTGGTCAGCACGACCGGAGGGGCGATCCCCTATACGGTCCCCCGCACGGCGGGCGTCCTCGTCCCGCCCGGAAACGCCACGGCGCTCGCCGAGGCCCTGCGGACGATCCTCACGCCCGCGGCGGCGGCCGGGGAGGCGCCGGGGAAATCGGGTGAAGGCCGCGCGCTCATCGAGCTCCGGAAAGGCGCCCGCGCCCATGCGGCCAAGCTGCCGGACTGGGATCGCTCGGTGCGGAGGTTCGCGCGGGCCGTGGACGCGCTCGCGATGAGGGGACTGCCGGCATGAGTCGCTCGGCAGGCGAGCGCGGGGACCGGGCTGCCGCCGGTGAACCGGAGCACCGTGATGACGAGGCGAGTGGACGCGAAGTCGACGGCCCCCTCCGCGGCGACACGGCCGTCGGGACACGGGCGCCATCGCAGGACGGCACATTCGGAGCGGATTGGCTCCGTTCGAGGGAGCCCGTCGACCACCGTTCGCGGGCCGAAGGGCTGACCGCGGACCTGGTGGACGCATGGGGACGCCGCGGCTGGTCGAGAATCGTCGATCTGGGCTCGGGCACCGGCTCGAACGTCCGGTACCTCGCGCCGAGGCTACCGGGGTCGCAGCGGTGGACGTTGGTCGATCACGACGCGGGTCTGCTGGCGCGCGCGGTGGTGCCGCCGGAGGCGGGCACGCCCAGGGTGGTGCGGGGGGACCTCGAGCGAGAGGGCCTCCGCGCGATCGCGGACGCCGACCTGGTCCTTGGCGCCGCGTTGCTCGATCTGGTGAGCGAGGGATGGCTGCGCGCCGCGGCGGTGGCCTGCCGGGGGGCCGGCGCCGGGGCCCTGTTCACGACCATCTACGATGGAACGATCCGCTGGGAAGGGGACGGTCCCGCGGACGCGGAGCGCTCCGAAGCCGACGAGCGGGTCCGGGAGGCCGTCAACGCGCACCAGGTCCGGGACAAGGGTCTCGGCACCGCCCTCGGCCCCGGGGCGGGGGACGCCGCGCTGCGCCTGTTCGGTGCAGCGGGCTACCGCGCACGGTCGCGCCCCAGCCCCTGGGTCCTCGGGCCCGCGGACCGCCCTCTCGTCCTGGCGTTGATGGACGGATGGGCCCGCGCGGCGCGCGAGCAGGAGCCGGATGCCGCGGCAGTGGTCGACATGTGGATGGAACACCGAACGCGGTGGGTGTCCAACGGGGAGTTCCGGCTGACGATCGGTCACGTGGACGTCCTCGCGCTTCTGGAGGGCTCCCCGGCCGACGTGGTGGCGCCCCTCCCATGACCGCCCGCATCCTGTCCGCGCTTCCCGCTCCCATCCGCCTGGTGCTCGGCCCCGCGCTCCTCGTCGTGCTCGCACTCTTGCTGGACGTCGAGCGCGTCGCCGAGCGGCTGCTCGGGCTGGATCCCGGATGGGCCGCGCTCGCGCTCGCTCTGTCCGGCGCTCAGATGGCGCTCTCGGCGTGGCGGTGGCGGTATACGGCCGGACGGCTCGGGCTGGACCTGCCCTTCGGGATCGCGCTCCGGGAGTACTACCTCGCCGTATTCGTCAATCAGATCCTCCCGGGTGGCGTGATCGGCGACGCCTCGCGTGCCTGGCGCCACGCGCGCTCGAAGGCGAGCAGCGGCGGGACGGGCAGGGCCGTGCGCGCGGTCCTGCTGGAGCGGGGGTCGGGGCAGGCGGTCATGGCCGTGGCCGCGGCCGTCTCCCTGTTCGTGGCGGGGCCGCGGCTGCTCGCCGGCGCGGGCATTCCGGTCGTGTGGGCGCTGACGGTCGCGGGCGCCGGCGTGGTGGGCCTCGTCTGGGCCGGTGGCCGCCTCGGCGGATGGCTGCACCGGCGCGCTTCGCCGGTGGCCAGGCTGGGCGCGGACGCGCGGCGGGCGCTGTTCTCGGGCCCGGCGGTCGCCGTCCAGCTCGGCACCTCTGCCCTGATCGTCGCTTCCTACGTGGCGACCTATCTGCTGGCGGCGCGGGCCGTCGGAATCACGACTCCGCTTCCGACGCTCGCGCCCCTGGTGGCGCCC
>Ga0079224_100017150_pt1 | contig 10200 bp, 9 predicted proteins | sample Stecom2015_FD_80414 | JGI IMG/M metagenome (GOLD analysis project Ga0079224, IMG submission 80414) | Agricultural soil microbial communities from Utah to study Nitrogen management - Steer compost 2015 | ecosystem: Environmental > Terrestrial > Soil > Agricultural land | place: USA: Utah... | reverse complement strand
GCTATAGTTCGAACTGCTAGAGTTAACTGCTTTAAATTAATATCTTCCACAAACTTCTCCTTGTTTAAATGCCACTCTGGTAGCAAAAAAGCCGACCTGCCGGCCGACTACTTACTCTAATATTGTAGACGACTCTGTCTACCGTTGTCAACATCTACAGGCATGTCGCCAATACCCTTTTCATGGCCTGCTTTTCGGCTCGGGTGACCCAAAGGCCGTATTTGGATTTCACCATAATTTGACGAGAGACATACTGACACCTAAATGACCGCTGTGGCGGTAGCCAAGTGGCAGCATCACTCCCAGACTTCTGCTGATTGACCGGCCCGGAGACTGCCAGGAGGTTCTGGGGGTCGTTCGCAAACTCCACTCGACGGGCCTGACTAAATTCTTGAGCGCCTTTTTGCCAGGCATCGCTTAGAGCCACGACATGATCAATTTGCACGTCAGCGCTTGACTGGCTACCGCGACGAAACTCGATCACATCACCGCTATACGGATCGATCAGTCGACCCGACTCGACCTTACAGTCAGGACCCATGGCTACGTCAGTTAGATCTCGGTTGAGTATAATGTCTCGAACACTACAGCCAAGTCGATCCTCCCAACCAGAGCCAAACTGACTCCGGTCATATCCGGTCATTGGCGCGCGTCCTTTTACCTCCAGCTGATCAACCGCCGAATTTGCCCGCTGGTACTGCTCGACCAAGGCCGCCTGATTGGTTGAGCTGTCGATATTTAATCGCTGATCGATATAGCTGACTAAATAGCTAAGTAGGGCCGCAGCTAAAATCGCGATGGCAGCTGACAAGCGGCGTCGAACCGTCTTCTTCATAAGCATATTGTACTTCAATTTACCTCTAATCTTGCTTCATGGTAAAACCCAGCCAAGATGCAAGTAGTTGCGCCGACATGTACAATAGGGTTATGCATAAAGTATCTCGACTGATTAACTACTTCATACCAACCAACTACGACCTAAACCTATGGCTCGACCAACCTAATAAATCTTTTCGCGGTATCGTCACTATAACTGGCGTCATGCCCGAAAGTGCCTTCGAAATACGTCTACACGCCAAGGATCTTAACATTGAGTCGGTTACAATCGACGGCAAAACCGCTGACTGGACCGCCGACATCAATGACGAAGTCGTCTTAACTCGCTCCGACCTAAAACCAGGCGAACATGTAGTAACCATTAAGTACGCCGCCGCTATTACCGATGCTATGCACGGTCTCTATCCTAGCTATTTCGAGCATGAAGGTCAGCCCAAGCAACTACTAGCTACTCAGTTTGAAAGCCACCATGCTCGCGAAGTATTCCCGTCCGTTGATGAGCCAGAAGCAAAAGCTACCTTTGACCTACGGCTCTATAGTCAGCCAGGCCAAGTTGCCCTAAGCAACATGCCGATCGAAAAGCAGGTAGAGGAAGATGGCTGGCTAGTAACCAGCTTCCAGACCACACCAAAAATGAGCACCTACCTACTAGCCTTTGTAGTCGGTGACCTACACAAGAAGTCTAGGCTAACCAAGTCAGGCGTTGAAGTTAACGTCTGGGCCACGCCTGTCCAACGGCCGGCCAGTTTGGATTTTGCACTTGATATCGCTACGCGCACCATCGACCTCTTCGACGAGTACTTTGGTGTCGCCTACCCGCTGCCAAAAAGCGATCACGTCGCCCTACCCGACTTTTCTTCTGGCGCCATGGAGAACTGGGGGCTGATCACCTACCGAGAAATTGCCCTATTAGCCGACCCAGCAACTACCTCAATATCAAGTAAGCAGTACATCGCTACGGTCATCACCCACGAGCTTAGTCACCAGTGGTTTGGCAACTTAGTTACGATGAAGTGGTGGGATAGCCTATGGTTAAACGAGAGCTTTGCGACGCTAATGGAATATGTAGCCGTCGACGCCCTAGAGCCAGACTGGAATATCTGGCTAGAATACTCAAGTAACGAGAGTATTCTAGCCTTGCAGCGTGATGCGATTGCTGGCGTACAGCCGGTCCAGACCGATGTTAACCACCCTGACGAAATCAGCACCCTGTTTGATGGAGCAATCGTTTATGCCAAAGGTGCCCGACTGCTCAGGATGCTCCAGCAATACCTAGGCGAGGATCAATTCCAGGCCGGCCTAAGACGATACTTTGAATCCCACGCCTATCAAAACACTGAAGCCGAAGATCTATGGAGCGCCCTGGCAGCTGCTAGCGGCAAAGACGTTAGTCACCTCATGTCAGTCTGGCTGAGTCAATCAGGCTATCCAGTAGTAAGCGTTAGGAGCGAAGATAACAAGCTGCTCCTCGACCAAGCTCAGTTTTTCACCAGCCCAAACTCTGGTAGCCAGCAACTCTGGCCAGTCCCATTGAACTCTGCTGTAACGGGCCTACCTGAACTGTTTGATACTAAGGAGCTCATAGTTGACCGCCCCGAAGGCGAGCTCGTTAAGCTAAACACTGGCGACTACAGCCACTTTATAACTAACTACTCGCCCGATCTGCTGGCAAAGCTAACCGAAGCCATCAAATCCGGTCAGCTAACACCTCTAGATCGACTACAGCTGCTCCATGAGCAAGTCATGCTAACGCGCGGCCAGACCGCCCCAGCTGACAGTCTAATTGAGCTATTGAAGGGCTATGTCAATGAAGATAACCACGCTGTTTGGTCAATCATTAGTTTGGCTATCGGTGAACTCAAGAAGTACGTCGAGGATAGCCCCGAGGCTGAAGCTGGACTAAAGCAGCTAGCAGTTGACTTGGCTCGTCAGCAGTACGAGCGCTTAGGTAGCGCCGAAGTAGCCGACGAGCCAGAAGATGATCGCAAGCTTAGGGGAACCGTATTTGGCCTAATGCTATACGGCGAGGATCCAGCTGCAATCAAGGCGGCAGTAGACGCTTACCAAAACAACTCTATCGAAGACCTACCTGGCGAGCTCAGACCACTTATCATTAGCGCCTATGTTCGACATCACGGCGACCTCGCCACTGTGTCTCAACTGCTCGAAACCTACCGAGCAACCGCTTCGGCTGACCTGCAGACCGACTTGGCAATCGGTATCACTTCTACGCGAGACAGCTCGGCTATTGAGTTTATTCTCAAGAACCTTCTAAACACCGACGCCATCCGACCGCAAGACTTGGCCCGATGGTACATCTACATGCTTCGCAGCCGCTACGCGCGTGCTAGCACTTGGAGTTGGCTAACTAGCAATTGGTCTGAAATAAGAGCCGCCTTTGCTGGCGACAAAAGCTATGATGACTACCCCCGCTATGCAGCAGGTGTATTCTTCAAAGCTGAAGACTTAGCTAATTACACCAAGTTCTTTAAGCCAATGATGAGCGAGCCGGCCTTGACTCGAACTATCGAAATCGGCATCAAAGAGATCGAAGGACGAGTCAGCCTAGTCGAAGCACAAGCCCCAGCTGTCCATGAGGCGCTAACCAAATAACTTTTCCTAGCTAAGTTCAATAATACTCTCCAGTGTTATTGAACTGCCTGTTGTGGCGACCGCTAACAGGCGCATATCTACATTTGATAGATTATGGAGATGTCCGTAGAGTCGGGCCGCAAAATGCATCTGTCGCAGTTTTCGCGGCGTAATCACATCCAGGCCGTCGCCGGACGAGCTGCTGCTACGATGCTTCACTTCTGAAAAATAATAAACCCCATCTAGCCGACTGACTATATCAATCTCGCAGTATTTTGTTTTCCAGTTGCGTTCAACGATCTCATGACCTCGCCGGGCTAGCTCACGAGCAGCTTCGGATTCGCTGGCATCACCGATCCGCCTAGTCGAGCTAGCACTGCCGACAGACTGCGCTTTACCGGGCTTAGGTATAGTATCTCGATATTTTGACAGTGGCGCATAACTAAGTCGATGCTCTGGCGTCACCCCGTAGTGTTCAATCGCTAAGCGATGTGCAGCCGTGCCGTAGCCCACGTGCCGCTCAAAACCATAGTCGGGATATAGATTGCCTATCTCGGCCATATAGTCGTCTCGGGCCACCTTGGCAACGATTGAGGCAGCACTAACACTGGGTATTAATAGGTCAGCCTTTTTTATCGTCGTCACAAAACGACCCTTATTGGTCTTTTTAAGAAAGTTTATCGTACCATCGATGATAATTTCGTGATAAGGAGTGTTGATCTGTTCGACCGCCCGTCGCGTTGCCAGCTCTAAGCTACCCGTAAGCCCCAGGTTGTCAATCTCAGCCACCTCGACCCAGCCTAAGCCAACCCCAGCGGCCGACTCTATAATTTGACCGGCTATCGCCTCACGGCGCGCTTTTGTGAGCTTTTTGCTATCGGTTAGACCGTCTATTTGGGCTTCACCCAGCACCACTGCGCCGACGACAAGTGGCCCGGCCCAGGGACCTCGTCCAACCTCGTCAATACCTAGAATCATTACTACCTTCTATACCTGCTGCTATTAAAATTAGCCTTCGTTATGCTCAATTACCATCCAGTATACTAAAGTCCCCCGGCTTACCGGGGGACCTCGACTACTTGAGTGCTAGATATACTTAAGCTTCTTTTGCCTCTTCAGCAACTGGAGCTTCTTCGGCAGCAGCCTCTGGCTCTGGTAGGGTGTTGATCGCCTGACGGTCAAAGTTGACTGCCTTTAGGCGAGCACTCTTACCGCTTCGGTTACGAAGGTAGCTAAGGTAGTTGCGTCGTACTTTGGCGCGGCGAACTACTTCGATCTTATCTACAAGTGGGCTGTGTAGGAGAAAACTCTTCTCAACACCAACGCCACTAGTAACACGGCGGACCACAATCCGAGCGGTGTGTGAAGCTTTGCGATCAGTTCGAATAACTACGCCTTCAAAAACCTGGATGCGCTCTTTGTTACCTTCTTTAATTTTTTGATGAACTCGAACAGTGTCACCACTGCGAACATCGACGACAGCTGACTTCTTCTGGGATTCAGCAACCTTTTGAATCAGTTCAAAACTCATAATTCTCTCGCTTAATAGTTTTCTTTCAATCAGTAATCAACTATACCACAGTTGGGGCCAAATTAAAATACCTTGATCGCCTCAGAGTCATTAGTTGTACGACTGCGCCCCGCTTAACGACTGCTGATATAGGAACAGAGCCCTCTTTGCTAGCACTGATGATGACGCGTCCGGCAGCGCTAGGTAAGCCTCAGGCGTCATTACCCTCTGCCGAGTGATTTCACTTGCAAACCTGAGATCCGACCGGGCAACTGCTAAGCGGCCAGCAAACACTTTCCACCGTGGGCGCACTGGCAGCCCCTCGCTGCTAGTAAAAGCCTCATTCGACCAAGTGGCCCCAATTTCACTTAAGCCATAGACCTGTTCAGGAGTGGCACGCAGCTCTTGATATAACTCTTTAAATAGAGCCTCTTCGGCCGTTTCGCCCTCATCAATGCCGCCTCCAGGCAAGTTAAGCCTGCCGCGGCTACCAGCTACAAACACACATTCGTCGCTACCTTCAAGCCCCAGCACGATCTTGGCGGCTGGACGATACAGAGAGTTAGATATCATTGCTTTTTTATATCATACCATCGATATTTGTCAATGATACCTAAACTACCCGGTTGACTTCTTCGAGCGTTGTCTCGCCTCGTAGCGCCGCTAAGACCCCGGCCTGCAGTAGCGTAACCATACCACCCCGCTTAGCCTCCGCCTCCACGGCTTCAGCATGGAAGTCCTTGACTTCACCGCGAAGAAATCGCTGGATAGGCTCGGTCACGACCAACTGCTCCATGATTACCATCCGGCCCCGATAACCAAACGGATTATCATCAGTTATAACTGGTTTGTATAGCTCAAAGTCATCCAAGTTCGGCGCCTCAACACCTTCAGGCAGGTCGGCTAGAACCTGACGCACCCACTGCCTAGTCGACTCATCTGGTCGATAGGCCTGCTTGTTTTTATCAAGTCGCCGCACCAAGCGCTGGGCCACAAGCAGCCGAATTGCCGAACTAAATATCGGGTTAACACCGATCAAGTCGATCATCCGACTAAAGGCGGTAGCGGCCGAATTAGCGTGAAAGGTCGATAAGACCAAATGTCCAGTCACTGACGCTTGAATAGCAGTCTTGGCCGTGTCGGTATCACGAATCTCACCGACCATAACCACATCTGGGTCAAGACGCAAAACCGACCGTAGGCCATCAGCAAAATTTGCTCCAGATGTAGTATTGACTGGAATCTGAGTGGTCCCAGTGATACTGTATTCGATTGGATCCTCCAGCGTGATCAATTTACGATCGGTCGTATTCAATGCATTCAACATGCTATATAGCGTTGTTGACTTTCCAGACCCAGTCGGCCCAACCACCAATACCATACCGCGCGGGTGTTCTACAATGTCGTCGATTGCTCGCCGCTGCACTTTATCAATACCTAGCATGTCTAGATGCAACAAGCTTTCGTCAAAGTTAAATAACCTCAAGACAACATCGTGTCCGTACATGGTCGGCACAGCCTCAACGCGAAGGTTCAATACATGGGTACTGCCCTCACGTGTAATTTCCTGTTGTATATGACCAGACTGCGGCTCGTTCGAAGCTGTCGATAGGCCAGCCCGAGAGGCCAGCTCCGCCATAATTACTCGATAACGGTCTTTGTCGATGTCGGCGACCACATGCAGCGCACCGTCGACGCGCATCCGTATCCTCATGCCAGTGCGGTGATTCTCAACATGAACGTCGCTAGCCTGCAGTTGGTCAGCCTGGTCTATCAAGTAGCTAAGTAGCCGATCGCTGGACACCGAGTTAAGAGTCTGGCTGACTTCAGCAAGAGTCTGGCTGTCGCCGCTTCGGGCGATTTTGATGTCATCGTAAACCACCTGCTTGGGCGGATCAAATCGATTCATCATAGCCTTGAAGCTACTATGGCTAATTAGTACGAAGTCGACATTGTAGCCATCGTCGTTATATTTTTTGCGCAGCCGCTCAATCAAAGTCTGCGGTGTCTGGCTAGTTACTGCAAAACGATAGGGTCGTTCTTCGTCGCCCATCTGCAATGGCACCAAATAGCCGCTATACATCTCGTCGATTGATACGACACCCTTCACCAGCGGCAGCTGTGCCTCTATCTCGCGCATATCAACATACGTTAGACCGAGTATGGCCGCTCGCTGCTGAGTAGCCGCTTCGTCCTGCTGTCGTCGGCGCTGTTGTACCTTAGATTCGTCCATCTAGCCTTTAGTTTAGCACAAAAAGCTTATGCTTCGACCGACGATTAGCATAGTCAATAACGCCAGTCAGTTACCTCTGTAGTACAATTAAGCAGATGCGCCAAATTATAGTGATTCTCCATAATATCCGCTCGACCCACAATGTCGGCTCGATTTTTCGCACTGCCGAAGGGTTGGGAGTGGAGCGTCTAATCTTGAGTGGCTACACCCCCTATCCCCGACTAGAAGGAGACAGTCGCCTGCCGCACATTGCCGATAAGCTAACTAAACAAATTAGCAAAACTGCGCTCGGCGCCGAGAACCTCGTGCCTTTCAGTCACCAAGCTGCACCCGATATCGCTAGCCTCCGGCATCAAGGCTACCGGATAGTCGGTCTCGAACAGGCCGATAGGTCCATCAGCCTGCCGGAATATAGACCAAGTGGCAAGATTGCTTTGATACTTGGTGAAGAAGTCGAGGGAATCAGTCAAGAACTCATCGATCAATGCGATGATATCCTAGAGATCCCTATGCGCGGCCAAAAAGAGTCGTTTAACGTTAGTGTAGCGACCGGAATAGCTCTATTTCACCTCAGCCTAACCCTAGACTCCGCTAAGTGACCGCCTGGCGTCGCTAATGGCGTGCCTAGCGTCGATACTATGGCTTAACACTCTGAGTGGCTGGTAGTTACTATTTAGGCTAGATAAGCTAAAGCGAGCATCCGTCTCACCCATACCCATATATTTATACTGGAAGGTTAAAAACAAACCATATCGCCCGGCGGCCTGAAGGAGATCCTGGTATTCGTCCTCGTAAACCTGAGCATCTTCAAGCCTCTCCTGAGCGATATCTTGAGCAACATAATACTGAAGTGACTCAATATACTCCTCGGGTGTTTGGGGCTGCCGGCCATGGAGCAGCCGACGGGCACCTAACGACCCTGTTGCCTGATTTGCACCCTTATCCTCCAGCCAGGTTTCGAGCACCAGTTCGACTGAAGCAGGTAGTCGATCCGAGCCGTGCAGCCAGGCAGTACCTCCACCTAGCTCAGGTATATAGCTCAGGTCGGCCATATCCATGTTGACTGCTAGGCTTCGCTGGGCTTCAAGTTTTTGCTGAGAATTTATCCGGTAGGCCGTTCTGATCTCAAGCGATTTGGGGTTATTAGCTATGACACTTGCGACGTCAAAAGGTACATCATGGCAGCCCGATTCCGTAGCTAGCCTAACGAGAGGATACTTAAATAGCTGCCGCGCTCGGCCACATATATAGCAGGCGTAGTCGTCTCGACCGCCACAGTGTCGGCAGTCATACTTGTCTGCCTCAAGCTCCGCGCCACTCGCCTGAAGCGAAATGGCCGCCTCTACAAGTTGATCAATAGTTGGCCCCGAATAGTCATCTCGCCAAACTTCAAACTCAGCAACTACGTCTCGAGGTATGTCCTCTAAGGTCCAGCTGTCGGTCCATGGCTGATACCGACTAGGCTGGTCATGCTCTCGCCGACCTACTACGTACTCACTCAGCGAATCATATAAGGCTACCTGTGTTAAGCGCTTAGTTGCGTAGCTATAGCTCCTGCTACGCCCTTCGACGCGCGTCGGGCGCATCTCAGTCACTTCGACTGACTGCTCAGCCAGCACTCCAACTGACTGGTCTGGGTATAACACTACCGGTAATGCACCGACCGCTTCTAAATAATAGTCTGATGATCGAATTCTCATATTGCCTCCTAGACCCAATATGACCAACCGGGCCATTCCTTTCTAGTCGATACATTTTACCCATGGTAAAATCACTGCAATGCGACATGTAACACAAAAGCAAATTCTCGACCTCCTAGCCAGAGCCGACACTAAGCGGTATAGTCAACTAAAACCAACCGACATTGACGGTAATGTTTTTGGCTACCACCTCAAGCAGCTGATAACTGATAGCCTCGTCAAAAAGTTAGAAGACGGCAGCTACAGTCTAACCGAAGCGGGGCGCAGTTATATTATTAACCGATTTGAAGAGCCGCTCGAGGCAGCCCACTCAATATTCCTGCTGGTCATTAAGCATCAGGAGAAATATTTAGTCCGCCGACGTACCGTTCAGCCGACGATTGGACTAAGCGGCTTTATACATGGCGAACCCAAACTTGGCTATAGTCTCGCAGAAAGTGCCAGACGCAGACTATTAGACAAGGCCGGCATCGACTGCCCCGACATGTCAGTTGCTTGCAGCGGCCTGATTACAATATGGCGTGATAGCGAGCTCGAAAGCTACTCGCATGCCATAATCCTGACCGGCACCGCCGATCAAGAGGCCCTAACGCCAGGCGATGACACTGGCATAAACTACTGGGCAGATAGGAACGAGTTTGGTCAGCCAAACTTTATTCCTAGTTGTAGCGACCTACTGGAGGTTTTAGAAAATAAATTGGATTGGTTCGAGCTTAACTATAACTTATAGCACTAGCTGACGCGACTGGGCGCGATTGAATTATTTTAGGACGACGCGATCTTCACCCAGAAGCTTTACCAGCTTGCCGATTAGCTCATCTTCAGCTTCAACCTTAAACGGTAATCGAATGGCTGATTTTTTCTGCTCACCTAGCACCAGTATAATCTCACTTACACCACTGTGCTGACCACAGATGGTCTTGAGTGCAGTTAGCTTGTCGTGGTCATCAGGGTTTTCGACATGGACATATAACTTTTTGTCGGCTGGAGTTTCGACGGCTATGCGCGGCGCCTTAGCTTCGGCCGGGGCGGCTGGTTGCGACGAGGCGCTGGGCTGGCTAGTTCCACTCTGCTTAGCTTTGTACTCAGCTCGCTTTTCTTGCTTGACCTTGGCGGTCATCTTGGGAGCGGCCATCTTGCGCCCGGTTGACTCGTACTCGCGTAGCTCCTGGTCAGTAACAAGCATAATTTCATCGGCAATGATCTTGGTTTCACTGGTCAAGTCGCCATCGCGATCACGAGCGCTTATCTTGCCGCTTACTCGAACCACAGCATCCTGAGATAGCTTGGCGCCGACCTCGGCATACAGATTCGGAAATACTATTACT
>Ga0079224_100017149_pt1 | contig 10201 bp, 9 predicted proteins | sample Stecom2015_FD_80414 | JGI IMG/M metagenome (GOLD analysis project Ga0079224, IMG submission 80414) | Agricultural soil microbial communities from Utah to study Nitrogen management - Steer compost 2015 | ecosystem: Environmental > Terrestrial > Soil > Agricultural land | place: USA: Utah... | reverse complement strand
GTCTCGCCAACTCACGTCCCATGCGTGGGCAAGAATGCCCACCCTCCTTGGCTACAGCGGATCGCGTTGCAACGACGTCAACGCGGCCTCGATGGACACGGTCTGGCGTTTGCGTTCGAGGAAAAAACTGACGTCGCGGTGGCCGCACTGCGGGCCTGAAGGAGCGTGGGCATTCTTGCCCGCGCAGAGCGATGTCATCCGCGCAGACCACGTCGTCTCGCCAACTCACATCCCATGCGTGGGCAAGAATGCCCACCCTCCTTGGCTACAGCGGATCGCGCTGCAACGACGCCAGCGCAGCCTCGATGGACACGGTCTGGCGTTTGCGCTCTAGGAAGAAATTGACGTCCCGGTAGCCGGCGGCGGCGAGGGTGTTGAGCGCCTCGACATAGTTGTCGCCGACGCGGTCGGGACGGTGGGCGTCGGCGCCGATCACCACCGGGATGTCGCGGACCTTCATCAAGGCGAGCATCTCGTTGCCGGGGTTAAACTCGGGCAGGGCCTTCATGAGGCCGCTGGTGTTGAGCTCCATGGCGACGCCGGTGACGGCGATGCGGTCGAGCGCACGCTCGATGTCGGGCCGGATGCGCGCGAAATCCCAGTCGGCGGGCGACTCGTTTTTGATGAGGTCAGGATGCGCCAGCGTGTCGTAGAGCCCCGTCTCGGCGGCGCGCGCAAGGTGATCGAAGTAGAGCCGCTGGTAGGTGAAGGCGTCGCCGGTGTAGTAGAGCGCGCGGTAGTCGTGCATCTGGTAGTGCACGGAGCCGAGCACGTGATGCAGCGGGTGCCGGGCGTGGAGCTCCTCCAGCCAGGGCTCGACGCCCGGATAGTAGTCGCTTTCCAAACCGAGGCGCACATCGACACGGCCCTCCCAGCGGGCGCGGGTGGCGGCGATCATGGCGACGTAGGTTTCAAAATCTTCCGGAGCCATGCGCACGTCGTGGGCAAAGCGGTCGGGCAGCGGACTGTGGCAGGTGAAGATGATTCCCTTCAGCCCGCGCAGCCCGGCCATGGTCGCATACTCGTCGGGAGTGCCGACAGCATGATGACAAAGAGGAGTGTGAGAGTGGGATTCGTAGAGCAGCGACGCGGACATAGCAGCCCATGCTACCGACCCGCGCACGAAGTGAAGAGCAAAAAACCCGCGAAGCGTCCGCGCGAACGGCCCCGGCCGCGCGGTTTCTTCGGTTTTGAACTTGGCCGGTTTCCTGCAAGCCTGCGGCGCATGAAGATGCGCAACCGGTCGATCCCGTGGTGGAAACTTCAGGCGGCGCTGGTCGCCGTTCTTATGCTGACCCCGGCCGGCGCGACGGAAGTGTCGCCGGGGACACTGATCACCGCGCCGACCGAGGCCGCCCACGCGCGCATCGCCGAGCTGCGGCGCGAGATCGCCCGGCACGACGACTTGTATTTTCGCCTGGGCGCGCCGGAGATCAGCGACGAGGCCTACGACGCGCTCAAGGCCGAACTGCGCCGACTGGAGACGGCGTATCCGAATTTCAATGACGCCGGAACGGCCGTGGCCGCGGTGGGCGACGACCGCACCGGCCGGTTCCCCGCGCACCGGCACCGCGCGCCGATGCCGGGTCTCGCCAAGGCGTTCAGCCAGGAGGAGCTGGCGGCGTTTCATGCCGGGGTGGCCAAACAGCTCGGGCGCGAGGACGTGATTTACCGGGTCGAGCCGAAGTTCGACGGCCTCGCGGTGAGCCTCACCTATGAAAACGGCCGGTTGACGCGGGCGGTCACTCGGGGCAACGGCGTGGAGGGCGACGACATCACGGCGAACGCACGGGTGTTGCTACCGACGTTGCCGAAAACGCTGCGCGGCTCCGGCGCGGACGGCGCGCCGCCGTGGCCGCGGGTGATCGAACTGCGCGGGGAGATTTTCATGACGCCGGCGGAGTTGGCGCGGATCAACGCGGAGCGGACCGAGGCGGGGGAAGCGGTCTTTGCGAATCCGCGCAATCTCGCGGCGGGCACGATTCGCACGCTCGATCCGCAGACCGTGGCGGGCCGGCGGCTGGAGTTGGCCTGCTTCGGCTGGGGCGCGTGGGAAGGCGAAACCGGTCCGGCGGATTCGTTGACGGATTTCCAGACGACGCTGGGCGCGTGGGGCGTGCCCGGCACGTCCGGGGCCCGAGTGGCCACGGGGCTCAAGGAGTTGACGGCGGCGGTCGAGGCGGTGCGCCGCGCGGCGGGCGCGGACGGCCTGCCGGTGGACGGGGTGGTCGTGAAACTGGAGCGGGTCGCGGATCAGGCCGCGCTGGGGATCGGACCGGAGGGACCGCGCTGGGCGGTGGCGCGGAAGTTCCCGGCGGAGCGCGTGAGCACGCGCCTGACGGGCATCACGTTGCAGGTGGGCCGCAGCGGCGCGGTGACTCCGGTGGCGGAGCTCGCGCCGGTGAAGCTGGCGGGCTCGGTGGTGTCGCGGGCCTCGTTGCACAACGCCAACGAGATCGCGGCGCTGGGCCTGCGCATCGGCGACACGGTGTGGGTGGAAAAGGCCGGCGAAATCATCCCGGTGGTGCGCGGCGTCGATCACACGCGGCGCGCTGCCGACGCGATGCCGTATGTGTTTCCCGCGCATTGTCCGGTGTGCGGCACGGAGCTGGAGCACGATGTCGAGCGGGCCGCGCGACGTTGCCCCGACTACGGTTGCCCGGCGCGGGTGGCGCGGCGGGTCGAGCATTTCGCGTCGTCGGCGGGTTTGAATATCAAGGGACTGGGACCGGCGACCGTCGCGTTGCTGGTGGAGCACGGGCTGGTGCGCGGCCCGGCGGATCTTTACGCGCTGAAGCGCGAGGACGTGGAAAGGCTCAAGGGGATGGGCAAACGTTCAACGGACCGGTTGCTGGCGTCCATCGCGGCGAGTCGCGCGGCGGAGTGGCCGGCGGTGTTGCGTGCGCTCGGGTTGCCCGGCGTGGGAGCGTCCAGGGCGCAGGCGCTGGGTCGCGCGGCCGGCGACTGGGAGGCGCTGCTGGCGGTGGATCGCGAGGTGTTGATGAGGCCCGAGGCGGAGGGCGGCGCAGGCTTCGGCGAGGCGGCCGCGCGGGAAGTGCTCGCGCATCTGACCGAACCGGCGGCGCGGGCGGAGCTGGAGGCGTTGGCGACGGCCGGTGTGGGTGGGGCGGGAGGCGGCGCGGGCGGTGAATAAACGAAAACGCTCCGCGTTTCCGCTACGCACGGCATGCATAGCGGAACGTCGGAGCCGTTTCGGTTCGACGTCGGGCGGCCGTGCGTGGCGTGGCCGCGAGGTTCTTTATCAGAAGAACGTGAGGTAGCTCTTTTCGCCGATGCGCTTGATGAGCAGCGCGAGTTCCATGGCGTGGTAATCGCCCCACAGGGAGGATTCGCCGCAGGGAACCTTTTGGCCCTTGGGAATGTAATCCCAGCCGTTGGGGCGGTGATAGACGCTATGCAGGAGCAGGCCCTGATGCTTGGCGTCAGTGGAGAGATAGGCGTCGGAGAACAGCGTTTGCGCGACGGTGAGACCGGCCTGGTAGTAGCGTTTGCCGGCCTTGGGTTCGCCGTTGTCCTGGAGCCAGAGACCGAGGCGGATGAGGCCCTGCGCGGCGATGGCGGCGGCGGAGCTGTCCACGGGCTCGTGGGCGTTGAAGGGATCGGCGTTCTTCTTGGTGATGTCGCCCATGGCGGCCCAGTTGAGCGCGGCGCTGTCCCAGTAGGGGATGCCGTCGAGGGCGGTGTAGCCGTCGATGTAGTAGTCGGCGGCGGCGCGGGCGGTCTCGACAAAGAGGTTGGTGACGGCGCGGCGACCGCCGACGCCGTCGAGGTCCTTGCCTTTGACGGTGTCGAGGAATTCGAGCTGCTCGGCGTAGCCGGTGATGATCCAGGCGGCGCCGCGGGTCCAGGTGGTGAAGGGCGAGTAGCCTTGCTGCGAGGAGGGGCAGCGGAACTGGCCGTCGTTGCGGTTGAAAACGGATTCGTGGGCGACGCGGCCGCGCACGTCGTAGCTGTCGCGGCCCTGGCCGAAGAAGACGTTGTAGCGGGCGGTGGTGGCGGCGTGCTCGACGGCGCGGTGCAGGAGGTTGATGGGCTTGTCGCCCTCGCCCATGAGCACGTGGCCGAGCTGGTGCGCGAGCACGAGGGCGCGCATGGAGCGGATGGTGTCGGCGAAGAGGGATTGCGGGCCGTTGAAGGAGTAGATGTAGCCGGAGGGCACGACGCCGGGGGAGCCCTTCACGGGCGACCAGGGGGCGGTCTGGTTGGTGGTGACGTGGCGGGAGGCCTGCACGGCACCGGAGACCTTGAGCGCGAGCTCGGCGTAGTTGAGCTCGTCCTGGTTGAAGGGGATCTGGCCCTCGAACATGAGCCGGCGGAGATTGCCGTAGGTGGAGACGTTGTTGAAGCCGTGGTCATGCACGCCGATGTGCGAGACGTGCGAGGCCATGTATTGCAGGGTCTTCTCGCGGCCGAGCTTGAGGAAGGACTCGTCGCCGGTGGCGTCGTATTGCAGGAACGCCATGCCGAACTGGAAGCCCTGGGTCCACTCGGTCCAGCCGCGCGAGGTGTATTTGCCCTTCACGGTGAAGACGGGCGTGCCGTTGGCGGAGTCCCAGGATTTGTCGATCAGGTTGATCTTTTGCCCCGCGAGTTCGAACACGCGGTCCACGTTTTTTTGCAGCTTGGCCGGGGTGAGGGTGGCGTTGATTTTCATGGCTTAAAGGTGCGCCCACCCTGCCGGCCGCCCCGCGGTGAAACAAGGGCGAATGCCCGGCGGCGTCGGCGACGTCCTGCCGCGGGCGGTTTTGTGCTAACGACCAAATCACTCCCGCGCGGACGGCGCGGACGATCCGGACGCGCGGGTTTGCGCGTGCTCGGCTTCGAGCCGGTGGAGTTGCTCGATGACCGCGGCGAGTTTTTCGCCGGTGGCGGTGAGCCGGTATTCCACGTGCAAAACCGCCTGCGAGCAGTCGATCCGGGTGGCCAGACCGTAATCGACCAGCCGCCGGAGCCGCTCGGTCAGCACCTTGGTGGAGATGCCGGGGATGTAGCGCTCCAGCCGGCCGGGACGGTTGACGCCCCGGCTCAGCGCGCCCACCACCGCGGCCGACCATTTGCAGCCGACCACATCCTCCAGGCTCCGATAGGCGGCGCGCTCCGACAGCGACAGATGCTTGGACTTCATGACCGGCGAAGCATGGCGCGGCAGCCGCGATAGTCCAGAGGGCACAAAACGGTGCCCACCCACCGCTTTGCGCCTTCTGTGAAAAAATCCGGGCGGTGATAAACTCCATGCACGGTCGGACTCCCCCGGCCGCCAACCCGCAACACACCATGAAAACCACCGCCACATTCTATCACGCCGGATGCCCCGTCTGCCTTGAGGCCGAATCCGCGCTCACCCGTCATCTCGATCCGGCCAAGGTCGATCTCCGGATCGTCCACCTGGGCTCCGATAAAAACCGTATTCCCGAAGCCGAGGCCGCGGGCGTGAAATCCGTGCCCGCGCTCGTGATCGGCGACACCACGCTCCACCTGAACTTCGGCGCGTCGTTGTCCGCCCTGCGCTGAACGGCGCACGAATGCGCGCGCGCCGGCTCGAGGACGCGGGTTGCCTAGCCCGCGAAGGTCGTCAGCAGGCGCGCGTAGATTTTGGCCGACGCCAGCAACTCCTTTATCGAGGCGCGTTCGTCCACCGCGTGGCAATTGTCCCCGCCCGGTCCGTAGCCGAGCGTGGGGATTTTCAACACGTGCGCGAAGAAGTGCATGTCGTTGAATCCGCGCGAGAGCTCGAAGCGCGTCGGTCGCCGCCGCACCGTCGTCACGCAATCCGCCATCGCCGTGAAAAACGGGTGCTCCGGCGGCGTGTAACACGGGTGGTTCTCCGACACCTTTGCCACCGTGATGCGGCAGCCCGGGATGCGCCGCACCGCCGCCGCCAGAAACGCGCGCAACTCCCGCTCCGCGCCCGCCGCCGTCTCCATGGGCAGCACCCGGCGGTCGATCGAGAACCGCGCCAGCGCCGGCACGGTGTTGATCTTGCCGCCCTCGCCGGATGAAAACACGCCGCCCACGTTGAGCGTCGGGCGCATTTCCGCGCCGGCCGGCGTGCGAAACACCCGCGTCGTCAGCTCGCGCTTGTGCTCCTCCAACGCCAGCACCAGCGCGGACATCTGCTCCAGCGCGTTGACGCCCAGGTGCGGCAGACTGCCGTGCGCGGCCTTGCCGTGAACGGTGACCTCCAGCCACACCACGCCGTTGTGTCCGCAGCACACCTCGGCGCCCTCCCCGCCTTCCATCACCACCGCGTAGTCGGGCTTGAGCGGGGCGTTCTTCACGAGCCACTCCGCGCCCAGCGCCGAGTCGGTCTCCTCGTCGGCGGTGAACGACACCTCGACGTTCATCAGCGGCGCGACGCCGGTCGCCCGCAACGCGCGCAACGCCGCCAGCAGCGACGCCATCGAGCCCTTCATGTCGGCCGTGCCGCGGCCGTAAATCCAGCCGCGGTCCGTCGCGCCGGAGAACGCGTCGCCGTGTCTCCATTTTCCGGATACGGGCACCACGTCGTAGTGGGCGTTGAAATGGATGGTGCGCCGCGCGCCGCGCACCGGCAGCAGGCCGAGCACGTTGTAACGCGGGTGGTTTGCCGCCTCCTCCGCCGGCAGGTGTTTTTTGGCCGACGCGGCCGGCACCCGCAGCCGGCGCGTGCGCAGACCGGCCGCGCGCAACTCGGCCGTCAGTCGCGCGGTGATCTCGTCGTAATGCGCGCCGGGGGGGTTGACCGACGGCACGCGCACCAGATCCCGCAAGGTCGAAAGCAGCTCTCCGGCGTGGGCGTCGATATGGTCGGCTGGCGTCATGCCGCCCAGCCAAGCAGCGCCCCGGCCCGGCAGGCGAGGCCGGAAAACACCGCCGCGGAGACAATCTCGCCGGATGCCTTTTGACACCTTCTCGGCGTGGGACATGCTCCGGCTCCACCATGTCCCTGGCCGATCTTCGCAAAGACTACACCCTCGCCGGTCTCCTCGAAAAGGACCTCGCGAAAGACCCGTTTCGCCAGTTCGAGCGCTGGTTTCAGGAGGCGGAGGCCGCTAAGATCCCCGAGCCCAACGCCACGGTGCTCGCCACCGTCGGCGCCGACGGGCGACCCTCGACCCGCATCGTTTTGCTCAAGGGTTTCGACGGACGCGGCTTCACCTTTTTCACCAACTACGACAGCCGCAAGGGCCGCGAGCTCGCCGCCAATCCGCTCGCCTCGTTGAACTTCCCGTGGATCGCCATGGAGCGGCAGGTCAACGTCGAGGGGCGCGTCGTGAAAATCACCCGTGAGGAGAGCGACGCCTACTTCCACAGTCGCCCCCAAGGCAGCCAGCTCGGCGCGTGGGTCTCGCAACAAAGCTCCGTCATTTCCGGCCGCGCCGTGCTGGAGGACGTGCTCAAGACCTACGAGAAAAAATACGCCGGCCAGACCGTTCCCCTGCCGCCCAACTGGGGCGGCTATCGCCTGATCCCCGACCGCGTCGAGTTCTGGCAGGGCCGTCGCAGCCGGCTGCACGATCGCCTGCGCTACCGCCGCGAGGCCGACGGCGCGTGGATCGTCGAACGCCTCGCGCCCTGAGCGGCGACGCGCGGTGGGTCGCGGCCGCAGGTCGCCCGCGCCGCCCGGACATCATCCCGCGGCCCACGCTCGACCGACACGGGGCCGCACCCGCCGCCTCACGCCTCGACCAGATCCTTCTCCACGCGGAGATTTTCGATGATGAAGCTCTGGCGGTCCGGGGTGTTCTTGCCCATGTAGAAGGCGAGCAGGTCGTCGCTGCTGTGGAGGTTCTTCAGGCTGATCGGCTGCAGGCGGATGTTGTCGCCGATGAAGTCTTTGAATTCGCCGGGACTGACTTCGCCGAGGCCCTTGAAGCGGGTGATCTCGGCGTTCTGGCCGAGCTTGTGCAGGGCGGCCTGTTTCTCGGCCTCGCTGTAGCAGTAGAGGGTCTGCTTCTTGGTGCGCACGCGGAAGAGCGGCGTCTCCAAAATGTGGATATGGCCGTTGGTGATGAGCTCGGGGAAAAACTTCAGGAAGAAGGAGAGCAGCAGCAGGCGGATGTGCATGCCGTCCACGTCGGCGTCGGTGGCGATGATGACGCGGTTGTAACGGAGGTTGTCGAGGCCGTCCTCGATGTTGAGCGCGCTTTGCAGGAGGTGGAATTCCTCGTTTTCGTAGATGACCTTTTTGGTGAGGCCGAAGGTGTTGAGCGGTTTGCCCTTGAGGGCGAAGACGGCCTGGGTCTGCACGTCGCGGCAGGCGGTGAGGGAGCCGGCGGCGGAATCGCCCTCGACGATGAAGAGCGTGCTTTGCTCGGCGCGCTTGTCCTTGGAGTCGAGGTGCACGCGGCAGTCGCGGAGTTTTTTATTGTGCAGCGAGGCCTTCTTCGCGCGGTCGCGGGCGAGGCTGCGGATGCCGGAGAGCTCCTTGCGCTCGCGTTCGCTGGCCTCGATCTTGCGCTTGAGGGCGTCGGCGGCCTCGGGGTTGCGGTGGAGCCAGTTGTCGAGTTCGCGGGCGAGGAAGCCGGTGACGAACTGGCGCACGGTGGGGCCCTTGGGGCCGATCTCATTGGAGCCGAGCTTGGTCTTGGTCTGCGACTCGAAGACGGGCTCCTGCACGCGGATGGAGACGGCGGCGACGATGGACTGGCGGATGTCGGCGGCGTCGTAGTCCTTTTTGAAGAAGTTGCGCACGGTGGCGACGACGCCCTCGCGAAAGGCGGCGAGGTGCGTGCCGCCCATGGTGGTGTGCTGGCCGTTGACGAAGGAGTAGTATTCCTCGCCGTAGTGGCCGCCGTGGGTGAGGGCGACCTCGATGTCCTCGCCCTCGAGGTGGGCCATCGGGTAGAGCGGCTCGCCGGTGAGTTTTTTGGCGAGGAGGTCCTTGAGGCCGTTTTCGGAGCGGTAGGGTTTGCCGTTGAAGTGGAGGGTGAGGCCGCGGTTGAGGTAGGCGTAGTTCCAGAGCATCTCCTCGATGAACTCGGGACGGAACTTGAAGTCTTTGCCGAAGAGGGCCTCGTCGGGCGTGAACTCGATGAGGGTGCCGTTCTTCTCGGTGGTGGCGGTGATCTTGTGGTCCTTGACGATCTTGCCCTGGGCGAACTCGACGAACTTGCACTGGCCCTCGCGGATGGCCTGCGCGCGGAAGGAGACGGAGAGGGCGTTGACGGCCTTCTGGCCGACGCCGTTGAGGCCGACGGATTTCTGGAAGGTCTCGGAGTCGTATTTCGCGCCGGTGTTGATGATCGAGACGCAGTCGATGAGCTTGCCGAGCGGGATGCCGCGACCGTAGTCGCGCACGGTCATGGTGCGGTCGTCGAGGTAGATCTCGATCTTCTTGCCGTGGCCCATCGTGTATTCGTCGATGCTGTTATCGATGGTCTCCTTGAGCAGGACGTAGATGCCGTCCTCGGCGTTGTTGCCGTTGCCCAGCCGCCCGATATACATGCCGGGACGCAGCCGGATGTGCTCAAGGGGCGAGAGGGTTTTGATGGAGTCTTCGTTATAATTGCTGGCCATGGATGCGAAATCGAAAGGGGGAGGAGGGACGAGAGTGGGTTTGCCGGCGAGGGTTTGGCCGGCGGCGGGCGAGACAAGCGAAAAGGCGCCTCAGCTCCGGTCGGGCGCGTCCACCGCGGGGTTTTCCCGCCGATAGCGCACCAACACCTGCAGCGATCCCTGGGCGGTGCGAAACTCGCCGGGGCGCGCCGCGTTCTCCTCCGCGAAATACGACAGCTGCATCAAGTCCCCGCGTCGCCGGCAAATCGCCCGGATCGTGCGTCCGGCGCCCGCGCCCGTCTCGCAGACGATGTCCACCGCCGCCGGCTCGGCCGCCGCGTCGAAATACAGCCAGCCAACATCCGGCTCGGCGCCGCCCGTCTCCATGGAATAGCGCCCGGCGGCCACACGCAGCCGCGCCAAGGGCACGGGTGCCGGACCACCGCCAAACTCCACCGCCATGGGAATCCAAATTCCGTCCAACATCGGCCCAACCCAACGCCTCCCCCGTGGCGGAGCAAGTCCGCAACTCGCCCCGCGACCGCATCCGCCATGCTTGCCGCCACCGGCCGGTCGTGTCATGTTGGCCACCTCCCCGGATTCATCCCCCGCCCGTCTTCATCACGATCACAAAACGTCTCATCCTGGTCGCCGTGCTCGTGCTCCTCGGCGTCATCGTCCTCGTCGCCGCCCGCCACTTCAG
>Ga0079224_100017147_pt1 | contig 10202 bp, 8 predicted proteins | sample Stecom2015_FD_80414 | JGI IMG/M metagenome (GOLD analysis project Ga0079224, IMG submission 80414) | Agricultural soil microbial communities from Utah to study Nitrogen management - Steer compost 2015 | ecosystem: Environmental > Terrestrial > Soil > Agricultural land | place: USA: Utah... | reverse complement strand
GGCCACGAGACCCAACAGCAGTTCCCGCCGCAGGCGGTCGGTGGCGCCTGCGTCCGGGTCAGAGACGGCGGCGGCCGCGTTCTCCCTGATCGCCATGTTCAGGCTGTCGACGTCCGATGCGTCGCCGAGGTAGTAGGCGTTGTACGTGCCCTGCGGCACGTCTGCTGCGTGAAGCGAGAGGAAGAGGTCCGCTCCGATGCCGGCGCCGGACCTGGCCGCGACCGGCACCGCGTAGTCACCGTCCCGGGTCACTACGACCTCGAAGCCACGCTGCCTTAGGGTCGTGGCAAGGCGCTCGGCCGCCGCCAGGGTGAGGCTGCTCTCGCTGCCGGTCTCGCCCACCAGTCCCGTGTCCTGACCTCCGTGTCCGGGGTCGATGACTATCCGGGTGCCCTGGGCCAGCGGGCTCTCGCCTGCCGATCCGAACGCGATGACGAGCCTGAAGCCGCGACCGTCCGACACCTGGTAGACGTCGTAGGAGATGTCGTCCTGAAGCTGGACTCGGGCGTCGACCCCGCCGCCCGCCGGCAGGGCCGCCGCGACCGCGAAACGGTCGCCTTCCACGGGCGGGATGCGTACCTCGATGTCGGTCCTCTCGAAGTAGACCTGCAGCGTCTGGACGGGCTCGTTGTAGAAGACCGAGTACCGCACGGGCGCGCTGAGGCTGAACTCGAGGCGCTCCGGCGAGCTGAGCGAACGCATGTTCGTCAGGCGGGCTCGCGGCTGTACGACGATGACGGTGCCTTCGGTCGCCACGTACGTGACGCTGGCGCCCAACGCCTCCGCTACCTGCTTGACCGGCAGGTAAACGTCACCACCCGAGTCCACGGCAGCCGGTCCGGGCACGACCGTGCCGTCGAGCCGGATCGCTCCCTCCGTCGTCGTTGCGGCCTGTGCCGATGGTGCGATCGAGATCTGCAGGAAACGCCCGCCGGCGTCCAGCACCACCAGGCTTCGGCCTCGGTCGATGGCGGCCGTCGCGCCCAGAGCCGCTGCCAGCGGAGCTGCCGGTGCGTAGCTGGTTCCGCTCACCAGGGCCGTGGTGTTGCCCTCGATGTTGCGGCCGTTGACTATCAGACGTGGTTGGGCCGAGCCGAGGTGCATGGAGGCGAGAGCCAGCGTGGTGAGGACGGCCACGAGTACGCGCCGTGACGGTGTGAACATGAGTCAGGAGCCCTTCAGCGCACGGTCCATCTCGCGCTTGGCGTCGCGGGCGGCCGCGTCCCTACGCTTGTCGTGTAGCTTCTTGCCGCGCCCGACGGCGATGTCGAGCTTGGCCCAACCGTTGTCGAAGTAGAGCTTGAGCGGGACGATGGTGAGGCCCTTGCGGCTCACCGCCCTGTCCAGCTCCTCGATCTCCTTGCGCTTGAGCAACAGGCGCCGCGGCCGCGTTGGCGTGTGGTTGTTGTAGCTGGCGTCCTTGTACGGCGGGATGTTCATGCCTTCGACGAAGACCTGGCCGTTCCGCACCTGGGCGAAGGCCTCGGCGATCGAACCGCCGCCCTGGCGCAGCGATTTGACCTCACTGCCTGTCAGCTCCAGACCGGCCGTGAACCGGTCTAGGAGCTCGAACTCGTGGGAGGCGCGACGGTTGACCAACATGCCGTCAACGATGTTACCCCCGGGATATGGGTCTACTCGATGAGTTCGCCGACGTCCACAGGGTCTACGTCGACCGTCAGCCGCGCACCCGGCAGGCGGTCCGGGAGCGAGGCGAGCAGCGACTCCATGCGGTCCTCGTCCACGGCCCTGATCAGGAGCTGATACGCGAAACGCCCCTTCACCCGCGCCACGGGCGCTGCCTCGGGGCCAAGTATCTCGTCCTCACCCGCCCCGGCGAGCCGCAGGCTGTCTGCCGTCGTCTGCGCGGCACGTGACGCTGCCGGTTGCTCGCGAGCTGTCACCTGCACCTTGGCGAGCGTCGTGAAGGGCGGGTAGCCGAACCGCTTGCGCCGCTCCAGCTGAAGGCCAAGCAGCGCCTGCACCGCGGCGTCCGGTGTGTCACTCGCAACGGCCCGCAGCGCCTGGTTGTCCGGCGCGAAGGTCTGGACGACTACGAGCGGCCTGCGGCCGACGCTGAGCTCCGCGAGCTGCAGGAGCATGCGCAGCGCCTCGTGCTCGGCGCGGAAGTCAGCAAGGGCCAGGTGCACGTCGAAGAGGCCGATCGCGATGAGCGAGAGGTTCGGTAACGGCTCCAGGCGTAGAAGCGCCGTGGTGCCGACGACCGCCGCTGGCTCCCCTGCGTAGAGCGTTGAAAGGTCGTCGCGCCTGTCGGCGTCGTAGCGGTAGAGCGGATGCTCGGGTTCCATTATTCGTAGCTGAGCGAGCAGCCACTGCGTGCCCGCCCCCCTCAACGCACCCAGGTCCGTCTCGCCGCAGCTGGGGCAGACCTGCGGGACCGGCTCCTGGTGGCCGCACTGGTGACACCGGAGCATCCCCTCCTCGCGGTGGAACCTGAGGGTGAGGTCGCAGTTCGGGCACGGCGCCAACCATCCACAGGAGTGGCACCCGTAAGCACCCGAGAACCCCCGGCGTGGCGCTACGAACAGCGCCTGTCTGCCTCTCTCGACGACCTGCCTGTAGGCAAGAAGCAGGTCGGGGTGCAGTGGCCAGTTGGGGCTGCCCGTCATGTCTGCGACGTGAACCCTGACGTCGGGAAGTGGCAACAGCGTGTGCTCCGACCCCTCGCCCATCGCGATCAGCTCAGGGCTTCCGACCACGTCGGTCTGCGTGAAGCGCGCCCCGACAGCGGCCGCGAGCCGCTTGGTCGCTTTCGGCAGCCAGAGACGCGCGCCGGAGCGCAGCTTGTGCGTCTGGTTGCCGGCCTCCAGCACCACGAACCTGCCCACCTGCGGTGCCGGCGCCAGCAACGCCAGGTGGCTGCCGACGACGACCACCGGGCCGGCGGTAGGCAGCTCGCCGAACATGGCTTCGCGCTGATCGTCCGTAGCCTCACCCGTCAGGAAGCGCACAGGCAGTCGCGTCGCCAGCAAGGCGGCCGCCTCACGCGCCACGAAGTTCTCGGGCGCGACGACCACCACGCTCTCGCCGTCTCGCACGTCCTGGCTGAGGACAGGCAGAAGGGCGGCGAGTCGCTCCCGACGTGACCCGCCGACGACGTAGCCGTCGCCGCGTGGCGCGGTCGCGCCAGCAGCCGGGTCCTCGAGCCGTTCGTCGAGCAGCGGGGGCGCGGGAGGCGGTTGCGGCTCCACCTCGACCTCGACGTACTCGGCGTACCCCTTGGTGATCAGGGACCGCACCGCGCTCTGTGACACCTCGACCTCGCGCGCGAGGGCCGCCGCGCTCTCCACCTCTTCCAGTTCCCACAGTCGCTCAAGGGCCAGCCGCTGGTTGATGCTCCTCGGCCCCTCGAGGCCGTCGTCCGGCTGCCTGCTGGGTACGAGGACCCGGCGCGTCGGCCGCCTGATCCTCACCGCCTCGTCGAGGAGGCCCTGTGTGCGGAGCAGCTCCAAAGCCTTGGCCTCGACCCGCTCGGCCGGCAACCACTCACCTCGAGGCAGGTCGCCGAGCAGTTCCGCCCCTGGCGACCCTCGCACCAGCACGTCGTGAACCAACTCCGGGTTCAATCCGGGCACTCCGAGGGTCGCCAACACCAGACCAGCGGGCACGCCGGCGCCACGGGCGATGGAGTCGACGCCCTTCACCTGCTCGGGCCGCAGGTACGGCTCGTCGCCCAGGTAACGCAGGGCGTGGCGCAGCTCCAGCCCGCGGCCGGCGTCAACGACGCGCTCGCCCACAACGACGCCGACGCGCACGCCCGTCTGCCACGGCACGATGACGCGCCGTCCGACGGGGCTTCCCTGGCGACCGTCCTCGAGCGGCGCCAGGTAGGTGAGCGGTCCCAACGGCAACGGGAAGAGGACGTCTACGGCATCTGGCACTTAGGGTCCAAGTCTAGCCAGGCGCTGAACCGGTGCGGATGCGAGCTAGGCGATGGTTAGTATCGCTGCCATGGGTGACGCGGAGGGCGCAGCGTACGAGCGGGCTGGCGTAGACCTGAGGGCGGCAGAGCGCACCACCGATTTGATAAGACTTGCGGTGGAAGCCACTTACACCAGCGGCGTGATCAGAGGTATCGGTGCGTTCGGTGGTCTGTTCGAGCTACCGCGCGACATGGACCGGCCGGTGCTGGTGGCGTCCACGGACGGCGTGGGCACGAAGACCGTCCTTGCCAACCGCTACCGGCACGAAGACGGTGTGCTCGAGGGCATCGGCCATGACCTCGTCAACCACTGCGTCAACGACGTACTCGTACAGGGGGCGACCCCCCTGTTCTTCCTCGACTACGTGGCCAGCGCCGAACTGGAGCCCGAGACCACGGCCGCCCTCGTCACGGGCGTCGCAGGCGCCTGCCGCGAAGCGGGCATGGCGCTCCTGGGCGGTGAGACAGCGGAGATGCCGGGCGTGTACGCCCCGGGCGAGTTCGACCTGGCAGGAACCATCGTCGGCGTCGTTGAGCGCGGCGCGATCATCGACGGCTCTACCGTTCAGCCAGGTGATTCGCTGCTGGCGCTGCCATCGGGTGGCCTGCAGACGAACGGGTTCAGCCTGGCCCGACGAGCTCTTGAGGGCAGGCTCGAAGACGAGATGCCGGACGGCACCCCCGTGTGGCGAGCGCTTCTGGCCGAGCACCGCAGCTTCCTGCCATCCGTGAGGCCCCTGCTGGACGCGCGGCTGGTCAAGGCCATGGCGCACGTCACGGGCGGGGGGTTGCCAGGCAACCTGCCGCGCACGCTGCCCTCCGGCCTCGGGGCCGAGGTGAGGCGCGGCACCTGGGATGAGCCGCCCGTCTTCGGCCTCATCCAGAGGCACGGCGAAGTAAGCGACGCCGAGATGTTCGAGGTCTTCAACATGGGGATCGGGTTCGTCGTGACGGTGTCCGCAGCTGACATCGAACGTGCCCTCGAGCTGTCCCCTGACCTGGTTCAGGTCGGCGTCGTGGTGGAGCGCCAAGGCGTCGCGATCGTCTGAAGGGCGAGCCTGATGGCGGCGAAGCTCAGACGCTCTCCTGCTCGGGCGTGCGCGGGCGTGCGCGTCGCTCGATGCCGCCTGGCGGTCCCGGTTGTCTCAGCTCGCCGGTCTTCTTGGGGTCGAGGGCTGGCAGCACGATCGTGAACACGGTTCCCTCGCCCAGGCGGGACTCCACGCTGACCGTGCCGTCGTGCTGGCTGACGATCCAGCGCACGATGGCGAGGCCCAGGCCGCTGCCGTTGCCTCTCGTGCTGCGGGCGCCGTCTACGCGGTAGAAGCGCTCGAAGATGTGGGGGAGCGCCTCGGACGGTATCCCGGCGCCGTCATCCAGCACCTCGAGCCTCACCTGCTTGGCCTCCGGCAGCACGCTCACCGTCACGCGGCCGGCACCGGCGTTGATCGCGTTGAGCACGAGGTTGAGCACGACCTGCTTGAGGCGCTCTGCGTCGCCCATGACCTCGGCCAGGGCGCGCGGAGCGCTAACGCTCACCTCGGCGTTGGCGACGACGCGGGACACCTCCTCGCGCACGGCCTCGGCGACCTCCACCAGGTTCATGGGCGCCTTGGTGACGGTGAAGCCGGCGTCCGCGCGTGCCAGCTCGAGCAGGTCGTTGACCAGCTTGCCCATGCGCTCGGCCTCGCGCTGGATGACCGTCAACGATTCCTGTTGGAGCTGAGAGGGGTTCGTGCGCCTCACCAGGTAGCTGGCGTGACCGGCGATGGCCGTCACCGGCGTGCGCAGCTCATGACTGGCGTCCGCGGTGAAGCGCCTCTGCGTCTCGAACGACTCCTGCAGGCGGTCGAGCATGTTGTTGATGGCCACGCCCAGGTCGTGGATCTCGTCCTTGGTATCGGGCACGGGCACGCGGTGGGAGAGCTCCGAGCCGGACACCTCGGCCGCCGCGGCGGTCACGCGCCGCAGCGGGCCCAACACACGCTGCGACAACACCCAGACTCCCAGGCCGAACGCCAGGAAAGCGAGCACGACGGTCATGATCAGGTCGCGGGCGAGCTGGTCGAGCGTGATGGCCATGAGGCCCGCGGGGATGCTCACGAAGTACGCCGCCCCCAACGGTCCTCCGCGTCCCAGTGATACGAAGGTGCCGAGCTGCGCATGCACACGCATGCGGTTGGCGCCGGATCCGATCGACGTCTGCACCCTGGCGTCCGTCAGCAGCGTCTGCAGCGCCGAGTCCGACATCTCCTCGACGATCAGCTTGTCGCCGACGATGGCGATGCTGTCCCTCAAGGAGCCGATGGACTCGGGCCGCACTCCTGCCTGGCCGACGACGAGGATCAGCGAGCCGGCGTCGCTCGGCATGCGTCCTACGCTGCCCCCGAGGGTGGAGCCGCTGCTGACCAGCTCGGTGAGCGCCAGCTCGGCCCGCTCGTCGAGCCCCGCCGAGAGCGACCGCTCGGTGAGCAGGTACACGGACACCGCGACCGCCCCGAGTATCAGAGCGATGAAGACCCCGAACACCAGGGTCAGCTGCAGTCTCAGTCCCAACTAACCGTCACCCCTCGCGCGGAACACTACCCGCCTTCCACGCCCTCACGTGTGATGAACGAAGACGGGCGCGCTCACTCCTCGCGGAGCACGTACCCGACGCCGCGGACCGTATGGATCAGGCGGCGCTCACCTTCGCCCTCCAGCTTGCGCCGCAGGTACCCGACGTACACGTCTACGACGTTGCTGCCGCCGGTGTACTCGGGCCACACCTTCTCCTCGATCTCGAAGCGGTTGAAGACCTTGCCCGGGTTGCGCGCGAAGAGCTCGAGGAGCTCGAACTCCTTGGCGGAGAGCTCGATGCGCCTGCCGTCGCGGAACACCTCGCGCCCTTCGAGGTTGATGACCAGGTCGGCGACCCGGACCTCACCGGTGACGGCCGGGTTGACGCGCCGCAGGTGCGCACGCACGCGGGCCAGAAGCTCCTCGATGCTGAAGGGCTTGACCAGGTAATCGTCGGCCCCGGAGTCTAGGCCCGTCACCTTGTCGTCCACAGAGTCCTTGGCGGTGAGGATGATAATAGGCGTGTTGCTCGTCTTCCGGATGCGCCTGGCGACCTCCAGGCCGTCGAGCACCGGCAGCATGAGGTCCAGGACCACCAGGTCGGGGTTCAGCTCACGGAACTTGGAGAGACCGGTCACGCCGTCGTAACTGACCACCGTCTCGTAGTTCTCCGCTTGGAGCTCGAGGTCGATGAACTTGGCGATCTCCTTCTCGTCTTCGACGATCAATATCATGGGTTTGCGTTCCATGTCGCGCACTATGCCACGCGCTCTCATGAGAGACATCTGGCCCGTCTACGACGGTGTTACGCCCGGACCTTAGCGCTCGATGGGAACGGTTTCCTGGACGATTAATCCGCCACCGAGGACGTCCTTCGCCCAAGCCTTCGCCCCCGGCAGGGAGTGGTCCCGCCAGTTGCCGCACGACACTTCGCTGCAGCCGGGGATCTCCCCCTCGTGGGCAGCGACCGCCTCCAGGGCGGTCTCCGCGGCTCTCAGCACGTCCTCGGCGCTCGGTTCTCCCAGCACGGTCAGGTAGAAGCCGGTGCGGCAGCCCATGGGCGAGAGGTCGACGACCTCGGACGGGTCTCGCTGCGCGAGGGCGTCCCTGAAGTAGCCCGCTATGAGGTGCTCGATCGTGTGGAGCGCGGCCGTCGGCACCTCGGCCCTGTTGGGCTGGACGAGGCGCAGGTCGTACTTCGTGATGACGTCCCCGCGCTCGCCCGTGTAGCGCCCGGCCACGCGGACGTAGGGCGCCCGCACCTTGGTGTGATCGAGCTCGAACGACTCGAGTCGGCGACCGGAACGCATGAACCTAAGGTTACACTTGCGCCCTGACATGGAGCCGAACGACTCGAACGGACGCTCTCCCCGCTCCAAGCGGCCCGACCAGCGGGAACAAGTAGCGGCCAGACGCTACGCCCACGCGCGCAACTTCGCGCAGGGCGAGCGCGTCGCCATCTTCATCGACGGCAGCAACCTCTACAACGGGATGAAGGAGAACCTGCGGAGCACACGAGTCAACTTCGCCGAGCTGATCCAGCAGCTACTGCGCGACCGGCCCGTGTTTCGCACGTACTACTACAACTCCATGCTGACCGACGACTACGACGAGGAGCTGCGCGACGGCCAGGCACGCTTCTTCGAGTCGTTGAGGCGCATCCCGTACGTGACGGTACGCCTTGGCACGCTGCACCGGCGCAACGACGGGACGCTCGTCGAGAAGGGCATCGACGTCGCCATCGCGGTCGAGGCCCTGTCTCTCGCCTACCAGGACGCCTATGACACGGCGCTGCTCGTGTCGGGCGACGGCGACTACGCCGAGCTGGTCGAGGCGATCAAGCGCCTCGGCAAACACGTGGAGTGTGCGATGTTCCGGGACCAGTCCGCTGGCATCCTGCTCGAGCACGTAGACGTCTTCCAGAGCCTCGACGAGCTCGATTGGTCGCGCATCCTCTTCTAGACAGCGACCGCTGGTTAGCGGTCGGTTAACCTCCGGCCGCGTATGGCCATCGGCGCCCCTCCCCGGCCCTGCTATAGTCGGCCGTCACCACAGGGTGAAGTAGTTCACTTGTAAGGCAACTCGAGAGGAAGGCACATGCGCAAACTTCTGATCCTGGTCGCCGCGCTCTTCGTCACGGCAGCTACCGCCCAGGACTACGTCCTCGGCATCGTGTACGACGCCGGCGGCAAGTTCGACGGTTCTTTCAACGAGGGCACATGGAACGGGGTCGAGCGCGCCGCAGGCGACCTCGAGACCGAAGGCTACGAGGTCGAGGTCGTCGAGTTCGAGGGCACGCCCGACACCGCCGCAGAGGGCCAGCGTCGCATCGCCGGACAGGGCGCCGACATCATCATCGCCCCCGGCTTCCTCCAGGCGGACGCGATCCAGGCGGTGTCGACCGAGTACCCGGACACCGCGTTCGTGCTGATCGACGCCGTGGCCGAGAACCCGAACGTGCAGAGCGTCCTCTTCAAGGAGCAGGAAGGCGGCTTCCTCGTCGGTTACATCGCGGGCACGCTGAGCCGCACCGGCGTGGTCGGCTTCGTCGGCGGCATGGACGTCCCGCTCATACGGGCCTTCGACCTCGGCTACCAGGAAGGCGTCAACGCCGCCTGCGCCGACTGCACGATCATCAGCAACTACGTGGGCGTGACTCCTGACGCCTGGACCGACCCGGCGCGCGCTCGCGAGCTCGCCGCGACCCAGAACGCCCAGGGCGCGGACATCATCTTCGCGGCAGCCGGTCAGTCTGGCAACGGCGTTATCGACTACGCCAACCAGACCAAGTGCTTCACCCCGAGCGCGCCGCTGCGCGACACGCCCCTCGTCGCCCAGATCGAGCAGATCGCCAAGCCCGCGGACTACGAGTCCGCCTGCGGCGCCGGCACGACCCCCGTGTTCTTCATCGGCGTCGACAGCAACCAGAACCCGGCCGGCGACACGGACAACGACCCCACCACGCTGAACCACGGTTTGACGAGCATGCTCAAGCGCGTCGACGTCGCGGCGTACAACGCGATCATGGACGTCGTGAACGGCGAGTTCGAGGGCGGCACGCTGAACCTCGGCCTGGCAGAGGACGGCGTCGACTTCGCGCTGGACGAGTTCAACGAAGCGCTGATCCCGCAGGACCTCGTCGATGAGGTCAACGAGATCAAGCAGCAGATCATCGACGGCGAGATCACCGTCACCGATTACCGCGCCCTGTAGGGCTCGGTCGCGGTAACCGTTACGGGCCGGCCCCTCCGGGGCCGGCTTCTCTCGTGCGCCCAGGACGGAAGCGACCGGCCCCGACGTGCTAAACTCTAAGGTCGCGGTGTGGGCGGTCTGGTCGCGGCGGAGCCGAAAGCTCCGCTGAGGAAAGTCCGGGCTCCATAGGGCAAGGGTGCCAGCTAACGGCTGGGCGCGTAAGGCGACGGCAAGTGCAACAGAGAGCAGACCGCGCCGGCTGGCCGCTAGGCCGGTCGACGTAAGGGTGAAAGGGTGCGGTAAGAGCGCACCAGTGCCCCTGGCAACAGGGGCAGCTAGGTAAACCCCACCCGGTGCAAGGTCCGATAGGGAGAGAGAGCCTGCCCGGCTCGCCAACATCTCCAGGCGACCGCTAGAGGCGCGCGGCGACGCGCGTCCCAGATAGATGACCAGGGGCCTCCCCAGTGGGGGTCACAGAACCCGGCTTACAAGCCCACCCGCGAATCAG
>Ga0079224_100017146_pt1 | contig 10202 bp, 6 predicted proteins | sample Stecom2015_FD_80414 | JGI IMG/M metagenome (GOLD analysis project Ga0079224, IMG submission 80414) | Agricultural soil microbial communities from Utah to study Nitrogen management - Steer compost 2015 | ecosystem: Environmental > Terrestrial > Soil > Agricultural land | place: USA: Utah... | reverse complement strand
CGCGGTCCAGCGGGTGCTGGGCGAGGACACCAGCGCCCGGATGCTCGCCGGCGAGCCCGCCGACGCCGCCGCCCCCGAGGCCCGCCGCCGCGCCGAGGAGGCCTTCGACCTGCTGGAGGGCGGCCTGGCCGCCCTCTTCACCACCGGCTGACCCGCCTCCCCGCCCGCACGCACGGGCGGCGCGCCCGTCCGCTCGCCGGGTTCCGACCGGCCGCCTCACGCCGACCCGGTCCACCGCATACAGGCCGGCTCAGAGCACGGCGGTGGCGAGGACTCCGATCGGGTCCTCCTCGCCGGAAGGCCCCGGCGTGATCGGGGAGGTCTCCCTGAGAGACTGTTGGGTATGCAGGCGATCACCCGATCCGGACCGCGAGCCGCTCGTTCCCTCTCCGGAAGAGGACCTGCGCTTTCCCGCCTGCCCGCGGCCCCGCCCACCCGCCACGGAAAAACAGGGCATCCTAGGGCCGGACACCCTGAGCGACCGACCGCATACCCAACAGTCTCTGAGAGGCGAGCGGATGTTCTCGGCCGCTCAGGAATGGAAACGGCCGGCACCGGCGGGCCCCTACCTGACTTTCGACAGATGACGGGGTGCCCCGGCGGACGCTAACTTCCGAGTATGCGGCTCCTCCCGGCCCGGCTCCGACCCGGCCACACGGCTCTGGCCTGCGCGGCCCTTGTGGCCTTGCTCGCTCTCCAGTGGCCGGCGCTGTTCCTCCTCCTCCCCGTTCCGGTGCTGCTCACGGGCCGCCTGTCCGAGAGCCCTCGTGCCGCGGCCACCGTGTACGCGGTCGGGGTGGGGGCCGGAGTGGTGTGGCTCTCGGCTTCCGGCCAGCCCTTGGGTGTCTGGGTCACAGGCGGCGCGCTGGTGCTGTTCGCCGTCCCGCTGCCCTGGCTGGTGGGGTTGTACCTGCGCAGTGCCGCCGCTTTGGAGGAGGCGGGCTGGGAGAGGGCCCGGAGCCTGGAGAGCGAGGCCCGCCTCGTCGCCGAACGGGCCCGTATGCGTGAACGCTCCCGCATCGCGGGGGACCTCCATGACGCCGTCGGACACGAGCTCAGCCTGCTGTCGCTGCGGGCAGGGGCCATGGAGATGGCCAGTGACCTGTCCAGGGAGCGGCGCTCGGAGGCGGCCGAACTGCGGGAGGCCGCGGGGCGCGCGGCCGACCGGTTGGCCGAGGCGCTGCGGGTTCTGCGTGCCGATGAGGAGGCGGCTCCGCTCCGGCCGTCCGACGACAGCCTCACCGCACTGGTGGAGCGCTCCCGGTCCTCGGGGATGGACGTGACCCTGATCCAGCGGGAGGGGACACGGAACCTCCCCGTGATGGTGGACCGTGCCGTGTACCGGGTGGTTCAAGAGGCCCTGACCAACGCCGCCCGGCATGCGCCGGGCTCGGCTATGGAGGTCGCGGTCGAGACGACGGCCGACGAGGTGTCGGTACAGGTCACCGGGGGGGCGCCCCGGCCCGGTGCTCCCCGCGCCCAGGGGGCGGGAAGCGGTACCGGCCTGGTGAGCCTGCGGGAGCGGGTGAGGCATGTCGGCGGTACGTTCCGTGCGGGCCGGGACGGAGCCGGTTGGACGGTCTCGGCGAGTCTGCCGCTGCACGGCCGTCCCCGCGCCAGGACGGCGGAATCGCAAGAGGAGGGCGGGGAGACGCAGCGCCTCGATCCGCACCGCCGGGTGCGGAGGCGGACGGCGTGGGCGATCGTCCTGATCACCGGTGCTCCCGTCGTGGTGGCGCTGCTGGGCTACGCGCTGGCACTGGCGATCACCGTCCATCAGGCGGCGACCGCCACGCTGGAGCCCGAGGTCTTCGAGCGGCTGCGGCCTGGGCAGGACAGGGCCGAGGTGGAGGCCATGCTCCCCGAAAGGCGACTGCACGACGGGCCTTTCGGCGGTGGGCCGCCTCCCAGGGGCCCGGCGGGGACGGAGTGCGGAGACTACAGGTCCGGCTCCGGGATCTTCGACGGAGACCACGATCGGTACCGTCTGTGCTTCGACTCCGAAGAACTGGTATCGGCCGAGGTGCTGACATGGTGAGGGGAGAGCCTCCGAACATGGTGCGCGTCCTGCTGATGGACGATGAGGCGATGATCCGCGCCGGAGTGCGCTCGATCCTCGCCAACGACCCGGCCATCGAGGTGGTGGCGGAGGCAGGAGACGGGCGCGAGGGGATGGAGCTGGCCCGGGCCTACCGTCCCGATGTCGCCCTGGTGGACATCCGCATGCCGCTGATGGATGGCCTGGAAGCGGCGGTCGAGCTGCGGCGCGCGTCGCCGGAGACAGGGGTGGCCATTCTGACCACCTTCGGCGAGGAGGAGTACGTGGTCCGCGCGCTTTCCGCCGGTGCCGACGGGTTCCTGCTGAAGACGGGCGATCCCCGGGAACTGCTGATGGGTGTCCGGGCCGTGGCCGAGGGGGGCGCCTTCCTCTCGCCCAGAGTGGCCCGACAGGTGCTCGACGGACTGGAGCACGACCGGTCCGCGGGGCGCCTGCGAGCGAGCGAGCAGGTGGGCGATCTGACCGAGCGCGAGCGCGAAGTGCTGGCTCTGCTCGGTGCGGGGCTGTCCAACGGCGAGATAGGCCGCCGGCTCTTCCTCGTCGAGGGCACCGTGAAGGGGCACGTGAGCGCGATCCTCAAGCGGCTGAGGGTCCGCAATCGAGTGGAGGCCGCGGTCCTGGCACACGAGGCGGGCCTGATCCCGAAGACCCGCGTCGAGACCGAGTAGCCAGGAGAGGAAGAGGTCCTCAGGCCTTTGCCGGCCGTTCATAGACGCTGATGTAGGTTCCGCTGCCGACAGTGAGCGGCCCTTTCTCCCAATCCCCGAAGCGGGCGTGGAGCCGCAGACCCGCCTCGGTCGCATGGGAATCCAGTTCCGCGGGAGCCACCAGGCGGCAGGTCTCCCGGGTGATCTTCGTGCGGTCTGTGCCGAAGTAGGCACTGGAGACGTGCCACAGGCTCCGTTCGGTGTCCAGCACACGGCTGACGAGAACCCCTGTTCCGCCCTCCGGATGCGCCTGGAAGACCGTGTCGGAGGCCTTTCCCGCGTGGAGGAGGGCGATGGCCTCAGGGTTCTGGACTTCAATGACCAGCCGCCCGCCAGGCTCGACGCACTCCGCCCAGGAGAGGACGGCGTCGCGCTGCTCCGAGCGTCCGGTCAGGCCAGAGAGGACTCCGGTGACGCAGTAGACCAGCGGATACACGGCGCCGTCGGTGTATCCGCGCATATCGGAGAGTACCGGCCGGACATCCGCCCCGGTCGCTTGAACGTCGTGTTCGAGCAGAGCGAGCATCTCGCGGGAGAAGTCCACTCCCACCACGCTCCCGACTCTGCGTGCCAGCGGCAGAGCGATCCGCCCGGTCCCCACCCCCAACTCGAGACAGGGCCCTCGCCCTCGCGAGAGTTCGGCCAACACCGCAGCGACTCCGTCCGCCGAGGAGTCCTTGGGCATGACCTCGTCATAGTGATCGGCGAACATTCGCCCGTACCCGCCATCGTCCACGTGCTCCACATCTGCTCCCAGTTCGCCTCGGTGGTTCAGTGGTGGCGGGGTGACGATATCAGGAGTCTCCGCAGAATTCCCTCTTGCGCTTCCTTTCCGGGGGTGGTCTCACATTTTCGATCGTTGTTTTCCGGGCATGCAAGGCGGGTCGTTCGCGCCACCTTTGCGTTTGCGAAAGGAAGGGTTCGGCCTTGCTTTTCTTGTTCATTTTTTGAGGCGCTGCTCGGCCTGGCGGGCGAGAGGGCGGGGGCGGGGCGTGTTGGAGGCGCCTTCCTAACGTCCCTGTCCTGTAGGTGTATTCCGTGTGCTGTCTGCGAGAAATGGGGAGTCGGTCATCGGTTGGCACACCGGTGAAGGGAGGGGCTTGTTTAGCGGACCCTCCCGGCGTCCGCAATAGATGGCAATGGCCTCTTCGGGTCGTTGGGGTGATCGGCTGGAGCGACCCCTCGTCCTCCCTGGTGGGAGGTTCTGGTGTTGCCGGACTTTCTCTTGGGGGGCCGAAACCGGCCCCTTTCGTTGACATTCTGTTTTTGGATGCCTTAATTTTCCGGTGGTCCTCCGGTTCCGAAGAGGGCAGGGCTTCCCCCTTTTCTGCTCTCTCGGCCGGCGGGCCGGAAAATGTGAATGGAGTTCGACAGAAGGAGGAAATCGTGTCCACTGCACTGCTCGAGCGCACCGAAACGGACCCTGCCGGGGCCGTCGCCGATGATCTGACCGTCGAGGCGCTCATCTCTGAGGGCACCGAGATCTACGCAAAGTCCAGCGGCTGGGCCTGCACTCTGACCATCGAGTGCGGCACCCTCGTCTGCGCTTGCCGCTAGATCCGGTTCACCGCGCGGTGTGCACCCGGGGCCTTCCCCGGGGGCACACCGCGCTCCCGTGGAAACGCCCCTGTGCCGGGCGTTCTGTCCGCTCGCATCAGCCAGAGAAAGCAGCAGACCGTGGATGTGCAAGTACTTGCCCAGTTGGCCCACCGCGCCCGGTACCTGTCCGAGCGGGTGGGCGCCGACGCGCACGGGGCCGGTGTCGGCCCAGAGAAGGCCCCGCAGGCGTGGAGGCGGGAAGCCTTCCGCGACGAGGAGTCCTTCCATCGCTATCTTGAGGCCCACGGCACCACTGAGGGCCGGATCGCTGAGGTCCTGGCGGGGCGGGGCCCCGCCCCCGTTTCTGAACCCCCGGCCTGGGCTCTGGAACTGGGCCGGGTGATCGAGGGAGGCATGGGGGAGCTCGGGGACCCTGACCAGGAAGAGGCCGTGGTACTCGGAGTGCCCTGTAGGCCGGCGCCGTTCAGCACGCTGATCTCCCGGTTCACCGGGCCCGCCGTCGCGCGCCTGCGCCGGACACTGCGGGACACCGCGGATCTGCCGGAGCGCGGATCGCGTCTGGAACACGATCTTCGCTCCTCCCTGTCCACCCGGCTTCTCTCCCTGGCGCTGCGGACTCTGGTGACCGAGTTGCACCTCGCCCGCGAACGGGGCGAACTCCGCGGAGACGGCCCCGAGGCCAGGTATGAGGACTTCAACCGGCGACTGCTCGCCAGTCCCGACCGCCTCGCCCGTCTGTTCAGCGCCTACCCTGTCCTCGGGCGTCTGCTCGTGGAGGCACAGGAGGGCTGGCGCCGGCATGTTGAGGAGCTGTTCACGCGTTTGAGCGCGGACCGCCCCGCACTCGCGGCCCAGGGGTGGATCGCCTCCCCTCACACCCCTCTGACGTCGCTGAAGATGGACGCCGGCGATGCCCACGATGGGGGACGTACGGTCGCGATCTGCACGTTTGCCTGCGGAGGCCGGGTCGTATACAAGCCCCGCGAAGTCCGTCTGGACGTCCTCTACGAGCGGGCCGTAGGCCACCTGAACGGCCGCGCGGGGCGGGCGGTGGCACGAGCCCCCCCCCGCACCGTGGCCCGAGCATGCCATGGCTGGGTCGAGTACATCGAGCACCGGCACTGTCCCCCCGGACCGCCTTGCGGAGTACTACCGGAACCTCGGTGCGACCCTCGCCCTCACCTACGTTCTGGGAGCCGGCGATGTGCACATGGAGAACGCCGTCTCCTCGGGAGAGCACAGCGTGGTCATCGACCTGGAGACACTGCTGCAGAATCGGGAGGTGACGGGTCGGGAGACCACCGCGTTCGCCCGGGCCCGCGATCTGCTCAACGACGGAGTCCTGGGCGTAGGGTTCCTGCCGATGCGCGTCGCCACGGGCCAGGGCGGTGCCAGCGCGGACGCCAGCGTCGTGGCCGGTGGTCTGGAGGGGGCGGAGGCCTCCCTGCCTGTACTGACCGGAATCGGTACCGACAGCCTGGCCGTCGGCCGCGGCAGCGGTACGATGCGCCCGGCCGCGAACCTGCCGGGTGAACCCGAACGGCTCGCCCCCGCCTCCCGCACCGAGGACATCGTCGCGGGGTTCACGGAGGCCTACGGACTTCTCGCCCGCGACCGCGACGGCTTCCTGTCCGCGCTGGGAGACCTCTCGGAACTCCGGACCCGTCACCTGCTCCGCCCGACACGCCTGTACAGCAGACTGCTGTACGAGAGCACCCACCCCGTCTACCTGCGCGACGGCATTGACCGCGAGCATCTGTTCGACCGCCTGTGGGCCACCACCACCGGTCAGCCCTCCACCCGAACGGGCACCGCGTCGGAGATCCGGCAGTTGCTCCGCTACGACGTGCCGCGCTTCACCGCGTCCGTGACGGAACTGTCGCTCTGGGAGGGAGACGGCCCGGTGGACGACTTCTACTTCACCACCTCCGCCGCCGCCGCTCTGCGTGAGCGGCTCGCACGGCCGGAGAAGAGCGAGTCGGTCCGGCACGCCGCCACCATCCGCGAGGCGATGTCCGCCCTGTCCGCCGACCGGAACACCACCGCGCCGCGCCGCCCGATCACTTTGAACCCCGACCGCTCCGCGCCGGACCGGCTCAAGGAACAGGCCCTGTCCGCGGCCGGCTCCGTCCTGGAGGAATTGGCCGCCTCCCGGATCGACGGCGCCGCGGGCCGGGACTGCACGTGGATCGGGCTCAACCCGGCGGCGTTCAACGGCTCCGACTTCGAGTACCGTCCGCTCTCCCCGCTGCTCTTCGAAGGGGCGGCCGGGATGGCCGTCGCCTACGTCGGCGCCGCGAAGGCCCTCGGAACCCCGGGTGCTCCCGACCCCGGAATGCTCGACATCGCATGGCGGTGCGCCCGCCCGGTCACGGCCTTCGTGGCGGACACCGGCGCCGGAGCGTCCCCTCCGGCGAACGCGGTGGGGGCCTACAGCGGATACGCCGGCGCCCTTTACGCCCTGTTGCACCTGTCGGCCGCCACCGGTGGCGACGCTCTGCTGGACCGGCTCCTGCGCAGCGGTCCGGAGACCGTGGCGAGGCTGGCCGAACAGGACTCCTACCACGATCTCGCCGCCGGTGCCGCGGGGGCCGCCGTCGTGTGCCTGCGCATATACGAACACACCGGGGACGGGCGCGCTCTGGAGACCGCCTGCCGCGTCGCACATGCCGTGGTCGGACGCGGCCTGGCCGAGGGCGAGACACTGAGCTGGCCCACCGATATCGACGGTGGGCACCTGGGCGGTTTCGCCCACGGGGCCTCCGGTATCGGTTGGGCGCTGCTGGAGGTCGGTTCGGGGTCCGGTGATGATGCCCTGCTGGACGCGGGGAGCCGTGCCCTGGCCTTCGACACCGCCCGTTTCGATGCCGGGGCCCGGGCCTGGCCGGATCTGCGCCGCGAGGTGCGCGGGCAGGCGCTTTACCCCGTCCAGTGGTGCCACGGCGCCATCGGCATCGGGATGAGCCGGGCCTTGACCTGCGACAGGGTCCCTTCTCCCGACTCGGCCGCGGAGGCGGAGGCCGCGGTCGAGGCGCTTGTGGAACGCGGTCTTCCTCCCAACGACTCCTTGTGCCACGGAACCCTGGGGGCGCGCGAATTCCTCTCCCTGATGGCCGGCCGCTCGGAGCGGGCCCGCGGTGCACTGCACCGGCTCGACCGGACGATCCTCCGGCGGTTCGAGGAAGGCGTCGCCCAAGATGGCATCGTCGGTCCCCATACGGCGACGCCGGGGCTTCTGCTGGGGCGGGCGGGTTTCGTCCTCGGCCTGCTCCGTATGGCCGAACCGGAGCGGGTCCCGTCGGTCCTGTCCCTGGAAGGGCCCGGAAAGGACTGACCGCCGGGGCGGGGACGCCGGGACGCCCCCGCCCCGGTCAGTCATTGCTCAGCCCTTCGGCCGGGGCGATCCGGGCCACTCGCCGGGCGGGGAGCAGGGTGGCCGCCAGTCCGATCAGTACGGCGGCCGCGAGCACGAGTGCCAGGCCGGCCCAAGGGAGCGCCACGACGAGGGGGGCGGTTTCACCGATGACGGCCTTCACCCCCAACAGCCCGTAGGGAACGCCGAGCAGAGTACCCAGCAGGGCTCCCAGGAGGGCGATCACCGCGGCCTCGACCGCGAGAGTTCCCTTCAGGCCGCCCCTGGTGAGCCCCAGCGCGCGGAGCAGCGCCGACTCCCGGGTCCTCTCCAGGACGGACAGGCTCAAGGTGTTCGCCACGCCCAGGCTGGAAATGACCACGGTGACGATGAGCATCGCCAGAGAGAGGTTGACCAGGATGTCGAGGACCTCTGTGATGTCGAGCCGCTCGCTGAGCGCTCCGCTGAGGGCGATCTCCGGGTCCGCCCCGGCGACCAGGCTCATCTGGTCCGCCAGCGCCTCGCCGTCGGCCCCCGGGGCGGCCAGGCCCCACACCATGCCCCGCTCTCCGCCGGGGAGGACGGCATCGAGAACGTCGTCGCGCACTACCGGGGCTGCGGTGCCCGACGCTGTGGCGAGAGCGGATTCGTACACGATGAACGTGTGCGGATCGCCGTCGATGACGAGCTCGACGGTGTCCCCGTCCCCGGCCCCCAGCGCCTTCATCTGCTCCCCGGACACCAGCACGGCCGGGACCTCGGGGTCGCCCGTGGCCAAGGCGTCGGCACCCGCGGCCCGGGCCGTCTCCTCGGAGATCCCGACCAGGGTCGACTCGCCCAGGCCGCCGATGGCCGCATGCCCGGTGCGCACCGCCTCGACCAGGGCCAGCTCGTCGATGCGGCGGACCATGTCCACGGTCTCGGCGGAGACGGAGCCGCTGTCGACCCGGGCGCTCACGTCCACGGGGTACCGGTCGCGCAGATCGCTGTCGATGGTGGCCCGCCCGGTGCCGGCGGCCGTGATGAGAGCGGTGATCAGCCCCAGCCCCAGGACCAGGGCGAGCGTGGCCGTGGCGGCTCTGCCGGTGTTCCGCCGGAGGTTGGCCCCGGCCAGCTCCGCGACCCCTCCGAACCTCTCCAGGACGAGGTCGGCCCTTCCGATCAACCAGGAGATCACGTAGCGCAGCCCCAGGAGCAGGCCGATCGCGGCGAAGAAACCTCCACCGATCACCGGGAGGAGGACTCCTCCCAGGATGCCGAGCGCCATCACCGCCGCACCGAGGGCGGCGACGCCGAGTCCGACGGCGTGGACGGCCCTGAACCTGACCCCGCCTTGGACCGGCGCCGACCGCAGCGCCTCGATCGGGGCCACCGCCGCCGCCCTGCGCGCGGGGAACCACGCGGCGCACACGGTCGTGACGACGCCGAGCAGGAAGGCCCCGGCCAGGCCCAGCGGGCTCAGCTGCAGGCCGCCCCCGGTCAACCCCATCAGCGAGGCGCCTGCGTAGCCCACCCCGACGCCTCCGGCCACACCCACCGCCGACCCGGCGGAACCGATGATCGACGCCTCGGTGACGACCAGGTTCCGCACCTGGGACCGGTCGGCGCCGACCAGGCGCAGGAGCGCGGTGTCCCGGCGGCGCTGCGCGAGCAGGATGGCGAACGTGTTGGCGATCACCATCGTGGCCGCGAGCAGGGCGATGAGGGCGAACGCGAGGAGGATGAGTTCCAGCTGCTGAGAACCGCCCGCGAACCGGTCCGCCGCCTGATCCGCCTGCTCTCTGGCCGTCATCGGTTCCAGGCCGTCGGGGAGGGTGCCGGCCAGGCTCTCCACCACGGCGTCAGCCGAGGCCCCCTCGCCGGTGCGGGCCGTGGCGCTCACCGGAACCTCGCCCGAGAAGAAGCCCTCCGAGGCGTAGAGCTGGTACTGCACGCCGGTCAGCGGCCGGAAGCCGATGTCGGCCGCACCGACCACGGTCACCCTGGTCTCCTCGCCCCCTTCCGAGAGGAGGCGGACGGAGTCGCCCACGGAGAGCCCTGCGGCCTCCAGGGTCGGCAGGTCGGCCACCACCTCATCGGCGGCCGACGGCCATTCCCCCTCGGCCAGATCGAACCAGCGGAGTTCGGGCCGGTCGGCGACGCTGTAGACGCTGGCGGTCCCGCGCATGTCGCCGGTGACGAACTGGACCGTACGCGCGTGGACGGGGGCCACGGCGGTGACATCGGGATGCCCGGCGAGCTGCGCGGGCCAGTCGGCACCGGGGTCGGTGCTCTCCGGTGCCCGGTCCACCACCACGTCGGCCGCCGTGAGCGGTGCCGCGGCGACGGCCCTCAGACCGGCGGCGGAGGTCGCCGTGAACACGGCGGTGGCCGCGAGGAAGAGCGTACCGAGCACGATCGCCAGCAGGACCGCGGAGAGCCGGGCGGGGTTGGCGCGGATCTGCGCCCAGGCGTAGCCGAACATCAGCTCTCCATCCCCGCCATGGCCGCCAGGATCTCCCGGGGCGTGGGGCTCTCGATGGTG
>Ga0079224_100017144_pt1 | contig 10203 bp, 7 predicted proteins | sample Stecom2015_FD_80414 | JGI IMG/M metagenome (GOLD analysis project Ga0079224, IMG submission 80414) | Agricultural soil microbial communities from Utah to study Nitrogen management - Steer compost 2015 | ecosystem: Environmental > Terrestrial > Soil > Agricultural land | place: USA: Utah... | reverse complement strand
CTGCCCACTTCCGCGTCGGAAGCACACCCGCGTGCCAATCGTAGCGCGTCGTCGGGGGCAACAGCTGCGTGGGGACGGCGATCCGCTCGGGCGTAGTGCCGGCATACCACGCACGGAGCAAAGCATCCCGTTCGGCAAGCTCTTCCTGCGCCCGGCGGCACGCATCTTCCCATGTCGCCGCGGATGCTACCCCGTTCGAGCGCGCAAATTGCCAGGTCTCCGCGTCCGATTGCGGGAACACAGTCGATTTGGGTACGGCCCCCTGCGGGTGAGCGAGCGCGTTCCGGCTTGGAAACGATTCCATGGAGCCGAATAGAGCTTCCATGATCGCGGCACGCTCCACCAGCTCGGCGTACGCGCGGTGGAAGGGGGAGCCGTCCAACGACGCCGCCGAACCGAAAGCCGTGGCCCCGGTCGCCGATGTGGCCGTGATGCCGGTGCGGTGAAGCGTGATGCCATCGACGCTCACCGTGTCGTCGACGAGCTCGACGACTTCCCAGCCCTCCCAGAGCTCGACGGTTCCGGAATCGACCTTCACGAGACCAGCGACTGTGGCGGGGAGGGATCGACCATCTCCCGGCACGCTTGTTCGAACATCTGAGTAAACTGAACCATTGTCTCGCGCATCCTCGGGAGGAAGTCGGGATCTTCGACCAAGGCATCCACTTCGTAGAAGCCTGAGTCAGCGTGATCGCCGTCGAGCTCCACGTGCTTGACCACCGCGGAGAGCGAACCTCGCGCGACGCCGCATCTCTGCTCGAGATATCCAACCAGCTCCGTCCCGAGCTGTGCCGTGATGAACTCGGCCCACAGGATGTACGTGAGATACAACCGGGGATCCCGCTCGATCAAGTGGCCGAGGTATCGAGCGAGTTCCACCATCGTCGGCACCGGGGCCGGTCGCTCCTGCAGCTTGAACTGCTGCACGAGCGCCCGCACGTCCGATGCCGCCCACGCGTCGTGGCCTTGCTCCTCGCGAAGTTTCTGTGCGAAGTAGGCCGCGAGCTTTTCTGCCCCTCTCTCCTCCGCGATCGAGAACGACCGCTGCAGATGAGTCGGCGTCCATTCCAGCATGTATCGGAGGCTTGCCAGGTAACGGGCCACCGCGTCACCGGGTAACCGGCCTTCTGCAGCGCGGAGCATGAACGCGTTATTGACGCGCGTGCGCTCCGCATAGTCGAGAATCTCTTGTCTGATGGAGGATGCAATCATGAGAGGAATCCTAAATGCAGAGTTGTGCGTACTTCTTCATCTCGCTACCCGCTCCTTTCTCTAATATAGCTCATTCAGTCGGCGACGGAGCTTCGACATCGCTCCATCTGACCGGCGCAATACTGTCGACGGAAAACCGCATCTGCATCTGGATCCAAGAAGATCGTAAAATGAAGCAAAGATCCCCAGCGAACGGTATGCGTGGTGCCCGTGACGACCGCCCCCAGCTTGGTTTGCGTCAGGACATTGGCCACATTGACGGGGGAAACATCTCCTTCGATCGTGGAGACGCCCGCCGACTTCAGCGCGTTACCGAGGCGAGCGAAAAGGCGGGGAACGAGGGACCGCCCACGATACTTCGGTAACAAGGAGAGCGTACGGATGTAATACCGCTGCCAGTCGGCGGGCTCGCCAATCATGATGCCCACGAGCTCCTGCTCGTCTTTCAACAAGAAGACGTCCGAAGAGGACAGGAACCGTTTTTTCGCGGGTGTCAATGGATCGGAGAGCCAGCGCCCGTCTTCGGCGTCGATGCCGAAAAAACCCGTGTAATGCAGATTGATGAACGCCAGGGCGTCGTCCAAGGTGCCGAACTCGACGGAGAGACCGTCGATCGACCAGGGCAAAAGCATCCGAAACGAGAGCCCCAACCAGCGCTCGGAAGAAAGGCCGGAGGCGCAAGTGCTCAGGGACGGAGTCGCGCCCTGAACAACGTCTGCGGTCTTCATGCGGGCAGCGTACTCATTTGGGATTCACTTGTCCAAAGAAAAAAGGTCGCTAGTGCGCGGGTGGATGGCCCGTACCGTGACGCCGAGCGCACCGTCGGAATCCTACGCAAAGGAGTTCTCGAGATCAGGACGCGAGCGACCAATCTGCGGATCGATGCGCTCGTGACTCGCTATCTACCCAACAAAAAAAGCAGCATAGAAGTGGAGGCAGCGCTGTGGCGTCGCTGCATCTCTGCTGTGATGTTCGGTGAGCTAATTGACGTCGCGTGCGAGGCTTCGTAACCGCCATGCATCCATTTCGATGAAAAGCTGCAAAGCTCACCACGTGTGCGGGGTATCCTTCAGACGTCGGGGGCTCGCTCGCGTCGGAACGAACCTGCGAGCATCGGTCCGAGCAGCATGCCCACGCGCTTGGTCCTTCCGAAGCGCGCGCAGGATAGTCGAAGTCGACGGGCAAGACACCCGTGCCCCCTGCCCGACCCATCGCTCGCGCCGCTGCGATCGAGACGCGCGGCCCCGCGTGCGATGGTTCGCTTCCGCCCCGGGCGGAGGAGCGCTCCGGGTCGAGCAGAAAAGAGCGTGAGTCTTGTCCAAAAGGACAGGGCCCGCTGCAGGACGCCTGGTAGCGTGAGAAGGCCGTGTCCACCAAGCGAAATCACGTGCGCACCCTGGATGTTCTTCTGCCCGATGCTCCCGCGGAGCAGCCCGCGGAGATTCTTCGTGTCCTGCTCGTCGACAACGAGGCCGAAGGCGCGGGGCAGACCTTGCAAGCGGCGCTCGAGCGCGCCGGCTACGAGGTCGTCGTCGCGAGTTCGGCCGACGTTGCATTGACGATGCTGGACCACGGAACCGACTACCACGCGGCCGTGGTCCAAGACGATTTCGATCGCGGTCGAGCACGTCAACTCGTGCAGACCTTGATGGATCGGCGGCCGCCGTGTCGCACGATCATGATGGCGCCTGTCTCGGCTCAGCTCTCGCCGAGCGACTTGGCGCGGTCCGGCGCGCACATGTACCTGCGTCGCCCGAAGACGGTTCCCGAGATCTTGGATGCGGTCACGCGAACCGTGCGCTCCAGCATGGATTGGCGGAACGCGCTCAACCCGAACCCGATCGCGACCCGTGGACGCGGTCGCAGCTCCGGGGACGCACCGCAACCCGTGCACTTCGAACTCCAGCGCGCGGTGACGCGGTTGCGTTACATCGCGAACTTGTCGCCGGCCGAGACGATGGCGGCGTGGCGGCTGCTCTGGGGCGATTCGAACAAGCGCATCTCGGAGCTCCTCGGGTGCACGGAACGCACCGTGAAGTTCCATGTCGCGGAAGTCCTGGCCAGGACGGGCGCACGCTCGCGCGCGGGTCTCCTGCGCGTGCTCCTCGAGGACTCGGGCATCCGCGATCCTTGGGAGCATCGCGGTACGATCGAGCCGCGGGACATCGACGGCGACGAGTAGTCGCGGTCGATTCCGTCGTGATTCATAGGACTTGGAGCGAGCCGCGGACCGTACGCAGTCCGTGGCGCGCGAGTTCCTGCTGCAGCGTGCGCGGACGGAGTTCGTCGCGCAGCAGCGCGCGATAGCTGGTGACGAGGCGTTCGACCTCGGATGCGGTCTCCCGCAGACATTCGATCCGGAATCGACGGACGCCGGCCTCTTTCAGTGCGGGAACACACGCGGCCGCGCTCTGGGAAGCGCCGCGAAACAACGTGTTTCGGCATCCCACGTCGGCTTCGAGCGGGTGGCGGGCACCGGTGCGATCTTCGAGGTCGACGGTGTGGCGCTCGCAAGGACGACCGCACGTTCGGAAGTCCGAGCCTTGCGAGAGCATCGCCGCGAATACGCAATGCTCCATGTGGAAGAACGGCATCGGATGATGGACGACGACTTCCATCGCCGCGGCCACGCCGCTGTTCCCGACGAACCGGAGCAACTGGTCGGCGTCCAAATCGTGCGCCGGTGTGATCGCGGCCAATCCGTGGGCCAGGAGCTCGTGCGCCGTGAGGCGGTTGGTCGCGTTGAGCGAGAAGTCACCGATGAAGAGCGGGCCCGTCCAGCGCTGTCGCAACAGTCCGAGCGTTCGCACCAGCACGGTGTCGGGTTCCAAGCGTTCGAGGTAGCGTTCGATCTTCTCGTCGCCTGGTTTGCGAATGCGAGGAGGGCAGACGCCGATGCTCTGGCCGAAGCGACTCCGGAGCTCGCGGATGGCGGTGCCCGTTCCCGTGAGCTCGAGGAAGTCCAAATAGATGCCATCTGCACCCGCCTGCAGGGCGGCGTGCGCTTGCTCGACGTTGCGTGCGAGCACGAACAGGACCGCGGGCGGAGGTGAGATCTCCGGTGGTGATGCGGGGTCGAATGCGGCGATCCGGCGCTCTCCCGGGCGACGCGCGGCCAACAGCGCTGCCACCAGCGCGCGGCGTAGGCGGTTGAGCTCCGAAGGCGGAAGCATGGCGTCGTCGAGCTCGCACGCGAGGTGTCGGAGTTCGAACGGGGTGTCCCCCAGGCGCCCGAGCTTGGCTTCCACTTGGACGCGATCCAAGGCCGTCGAGTGTGCGTGGCAGAGCATGATCGAACTCTCGACGCGCACGGCGTTGCCACGCTCGTCCCGAGCTTCGATCGTCAATGGACCGCCGACGATGCCGGTGACGCGCATGTCGAGGGCGCGACGATAGGCCGGCTCTTGGGTGATCTCGCGATGGACGTGGACCGAACCACTTCGGAACGTGCGGTAGTCGGTGACGTTCGATGGAAGGATGCGATCGGGGCCGAGCCACACCCAGACGCTCGCGCCGGGCGGACACGCTTCGATCGCTTCGCCGTCTTCGTCCTCGAGGGCCCACACGTAGCCACCGATCTCGGAGGCGTCGGTCTTGGACAGCAGGAGCACGCCGTCGCCGCGTCGGAGTGCATGCCGAGGACGGAGCCGAAAGTCGCGCATGACCCCCGCGCGTCGCCGATGGGGACGGGTCGCGAGCACGTCGCCGAGCTCGATTCCTCGGTGCGCGCAGCTGTGGCCTTCGACCAGACGCTGATGATCCGTACCGCCCAGGAACCCGGAACCGGAGCCGCGCGAGTACGCTTGCAGGGCGAGCTCCCGTCGCGTTTCGAGGGTCCGCGTCGGAGCGCCGCCGAGCGCTCGCGCGAGGGCGTCGCGATACAGTCGGACCGTCGCGGCCACGTAATCGGGGCCTTTGAGGCGACCCTCGATCTTGAACGAGGTGACGCCGGCTTCGACGAGCGCCGGGACGAGTGCGCTCGCTTCGAGATCCTGTGGCGAGAGCAGGTAGGGACGCTCGGGGGCAGGCCGGCGTTCGCCGTCGACGACCAGCGTATAGGGGAGACGACAGGCTTGCGCGCACGACCCACGATTGGCGCTGCGTCCCCCGATCGCCTCGCTCGTCAGGCATTGCCCCGAGTAGGACACGCACAAGGCTCCGTGGACGAACACCTCGAGTTCCACGTCGGTCGCCGCGCGAATCGTGCGGATCTCTTCCACGCCGAGTTCCCGCGCCAGCACGACGCGCTTCGCCCCGAGCTCGCGTGCGAACGCCACCGAATCGGCGTCGGTGCACGTCATCTGCGTGGACGCGTGGATCGGGAGTTCCGGGGCGACGCCGCGCGCCAGCCGGGCCAGGCCGAGATCCTGGACGATGATCGCGTCGACCCCGGCCCGCGCCGCCCGTTCGACGATCGTGCGGACCTCGTCGAGCTCGCGATCGAATACGAGGGTGTTGAGCGTCAGGTAGCCACGTGCGCCGCGATCGTGGATGTCCGCGAGGAGGTCCGGGAGTCCCTGTGCGGTGAAGTTCTCGGCGCGCGCCCTCGCGTTGTGTTGCTCGATGCCGAAGTAGACGGCATCGGCTCCGGCTTGCAACGCGGCCTTCAAGGCCTCGTGACTGCCGGCGGGGGCGAGGATCTCCGGGGTCATTGCGCGAGGGGGATGCTGCCGTGATCCCGCGCAGCGGTAAACGGGAAACGCTGCGGAAATCGTGCTATGGCGGAGCGATGCGCGTCCATCTCGTCGATGGCACCTTCGAGCTCTATCGCGCTCATTTCGCGCCCCGTCCCGGCCATCGCGCCCCCGACGGGCGCGACATCAAGGCGACGGTCGGGCTCGTCGCGTCGCTCGCAGCGCTGTTGCGCGATCCGGAAGAAGGCGTGACGCATCTCGCCGTCGCGTTCGACAACCCCATCCGTTCGTTTCGCAACGACCTGTTCCCCGCTTACAAGAGCGACGAAGGCGTCCCGCCCGAGCTGCGTTCGCAGTTCGACTCCGCCGAGCGCGCGGTCGCAGCCCTCGGCGTGGTCGTGTGGTCGATGCGGGAGTTCGAGGCCGACGACGCGCTGGCCACCGCCGCGCGGCGCTTCTCCGGCGCGGCGGAGCAGGTGCGCATCTTGTCGCCCGACAAGGACCTCGGCCAATGCCTGCGGGCGGACACGGTCGTCCAAGTCGATCGCATCCGGCGGAAGACGATCGACCTCGATGCCTTCCGAGTACGATGGGGCATCGAGCCGACGTCCATGCCCGATCTCCTCGCGCTCGTGGGCGATAGCGCCGACGGATTGCCCGGCGTGCCCGGGTTCGGGCTCAAGACCGCGGCGGCGCTCCTCGCCCGCTATGTCCATCTCGATGAGATCCCGCTCGACGGGACGGCGTGGCCCTCCGAGGTGCGGGGGGCCAAGCGGCTCTCGGCTGCCCTCCGCGAGCATCTCGAAGCCGCTCGGCTCTACCGGCGGCTCGCCACCCTGCGCGATGACGTGCCGCTCGAGGAAGATCTGGAGGTGCTCCGCTACCGAGGCCCCAGCGCCGGCTGGGCGCAGTGGTGCGAGGAAACGGGGCGGCCGGAGTGGCGCGACCTCGCGTCGATGCGCTGACGTCGACCGGACGCGCTCGAGCGGATGGTCCGAACCCCCGATTTATGGGGATGGAAACCCCCTCTTCGCCCTGACGCTCGACGCAAGGCCCTGCAGCGAGTTGCGCACTGGCGGTTGCCATACAATTTTTTCAATGATCGCGTCCTCTGACGCCCCCAGCCGCTCTATCCGGGCACCATCCGCTCTGCTAAATTGGCTCGGTCGCGTGTGGCCTGACCGACCGGGGTTCCCCCCCTTCCGCATCCACCCGGTCGGTCAGGCTCCCGACCCTTTCTACGAGGGTTCGGGCGCCGGTTCGTCCAGCGCCAAGGGCCCGATGCCCCCTCAGGGTGGGCATCGTCCGGATTGCCGCGGCATGTGCCGAAGAGGGGTCGCCATGGGAGGGGTGGCTCACCCGCTTCGATCCGCGGCCGCTCACGTCCGCCCCCCGGCGAACGTGGAACGATGGTGCGCTTCCTGCCGTTGGACACCAGGGGGGACGCGATTTCCGGCCGATTTTCGAGGGCGGGACGTTTTTTCTCCCGGTTCCGTCGTCGGCTCCGCTCCGGCGTGGGGCCGGAATTCGTGAGACGATACGACATGAAGGACGAGAGGCGTATCGCGCCCGCGGTGGCATGGCTCGGCGTCGTGCTGCTCGCGTCGGCCTCGCTGCCTTTGACGCCCGCGGGCGAGAGCTTCGTCGAGCTCTGGATCCGAGAGCTCCGCCGCGGTCTCCTCGAGGGCTTCGGCATGTTGATCGGCTTCGGGTCCCCGTTCCTCTTCGGTGCAGGGCTCGGGTTGGCGGGGTTCTCCGCCGTGCCTCATCGTGTGGCACGAGCGTGTGTCTCCGTTCCGATCGCCCTCATGCACGCGCACCTCGGGCTCGTGGCCGTGGTCGTCGTCACACGGGGTGACGTGTTCGGCGGATGGCTCCTGTTCCTCGGCGGATGGGGAAGCGGTCTCTACTACGTCCTCCGCAACGGCCAGGCACGCGCCGAAGACCGCGAGTTGTCCCTCCCATGGCTCGCGCGATGGGGGGCCACGCTCCTCACGGCCACCGCCGTTTGGATCTTTCTCCAGCGCCTGGTCGGAGCGGTCTTCGGCTTCGGCCTCGAGGTCATCTTGGTCGTCGGAGCCGTTCTCATGTTCGTTTCTCGTGAACCCCGTTCAAACGTTCACGTTGTCGCATGAACGTCCGTTGTTTTGGGGGCGTAAGGCGACGCGACGCGGGACGAGTATCGTACGCGTCGGACTTGCAGTAGCCACCTCCGCCGACTTGAGTATGGTTTGCCTGTGTCGGCTCCCATCCGTTCGCTGCTCGTCCTCGCTCTCTCGGCGTTCGTTCTCCTGCTCGTCCCCTCGGTCGCGGAAGCGCGGCAAGGTGGGATCCCGCAGACGTCCGGCGGCAACCCTGGACGCGCGATTCGGCCGCAGCCGACGCGCACCGGCCATGAAATCGGCGCGGAGATGCGATTTCCCGTCGATCCCACCTTGTTCACGCCCCGCTTCCGCTATCGCTACATCATCCATCAAACGGCGGCACAGGGCCCTCTCAGCGGGTTCTGGTTCGAGTTTGCCGGCGGTCCGTCGTTCCCGTACAGCGTGCACGACGTGTTTGGCAACTTCGCGTTCAACGTCGGCTACGAGTTCGATCCGTTTCGCAATCTCGCATTGACCTTCTCGCCGACCGTGCAGAACGACTGGTACTTCTTCACGCCCGGTTGGAACTATACACACACCCTCGGCGCGGTCGTTCGGCTCTACGTGAGCGGCCACTGGGTGTTCTTCGTGCAGCCTGCGGCGTTCGGGTTCGTCGTCCGCAGCAACGGCACCGCAGACTTCGCGGCGCAGTTCGGCTTCGGGTTCTCGTACAAGTTCTGACGGTGGGTCGCACCGCTCGGGGACGCCGCGGTCGCGCGGCGTTTTTTCGTGGTTCGGTGCCCGTGGGCGGACGTTCACCCGGCTCCAGGAGCTCCGGCGACGTCCCCGGGTCGGGGGGGGTCCGCGGCCATCCACGAGGCGCGCCTCCCCGCCTCGCGCGCGACCCGGCGGAGCGACCGCGTCCGCATCGCACCGCCGCGGCGCTCCGTCGCAGAAATTCTTCATCCGTTTTGCGACGCTCGGCGATCCGATGTCGATGCGTCGATGGACATCACGAAGGCATCGTGGGCTCGCCCACGCTGTCATCAGTCGCGACCTGGAATCGACTTGCGACGCGGTACCGGCACCTCCCTCGTTGTCCGCTCGTGTGCCGCGACCCGCCACAAAACGCGCGACAGCAAACGAGCGTGCGTGGTACTTACTGCCGCTATGCGGTCCATTGTGTTGCTCGCCTCTGGCGTTTCGATGTTGACAGTATTGGCAGCTTGCCGTCCCGAACCGGGTGACGAGGGGGGCGCGTCCAGCTCGAACAAGGACGACGATAGCGACTCCGAAGCCGAGGACGAACAAGAAGACGAAGGCGAGGAGGACAGTCCCGAAGACGAGCAGCAGGACGACGACGACTCCAAGGGCGACTCGACCACCGGGGGCGGCGACACGACCACCGGCGGCACCAACTCGACCGTCAGCGACGGTCCCACGAGCCAAGGGGTGACCTCCAACACCGACCCCAGCGCAGGCGACAGCAACACGGGGGACACGGAGACCGCGGGGGATACGAGCGAGTGGCTGCCGGACGAATTGCCGGCGGACTACATCACGCCTGAAGAGCTCGGGTTGCCGTTCGGAGGTGGTGCGTACTCGGTTCACGACGAGGGCGGCAGCACCACGATGGTGAGCGGAGGCAACGGGCAGGTTTGCCTTTCCGGAACAACGTCTATGGTGCCCGACGCCGATAGCTTCGGCCTCTACTGGGGAGGGGCGCTTCAGGTCCTCTTCGACGATCTCTGGGTCCCGATCGATGCACCGGCGGAGGGTATCGGAGGTTTCGCTTTCACGATTAGCGGCAACTCCCTTCCTGACGAAATTCGCGTTGGCCTCGTCATGGCGGGTGAGCCCAGCACGGATCAAGTCCACCACGTCGTGGTCTCCGAGGCGGGGGACTACACGTTCAACATCGGAGAGTTCGCGCAAGGAGATTGGGTCATGGAGACCGACCCCGCCTTCTTGCCACTCGATCCCACGCGACTTCAAACGATTCAGTTCTCCGTGCCGAATACGCTCGAGGATCCGGCGCGCGCGTACGACTTCTGCGTGAGCAACTTGGCTTCCGTGGCAGGAAGCGCAGGCGGGCCAAACCCGAATGCTCTGCCGGGCCTCAATGGCGTGACCTCTGCGGTGATGGCGAATCGTCTCCCGACGGAGTATGCCGCATGGAAATCCAAGTACGTGCAAGACTGCGGCGGAGGGCAACTCGCGGTCGTGCGCGTCGGCTCGGAGGACGATACGGTTTCGGAGGGCGTCGCGTATGG